>Ga0179593_1407829_pt1 | contig 12216 bp, 9 predicted proteins | sample CZODoug2_1_08_16_FD_185931 | JGI IMG/M metagenome (GOLD analysis project Ga0179593, IMG submission 185931) | Vadose zone soil fungal communities from Angelo Coast Range Reserve, California, USA - CZODoug2_1_08_16fungal (PacBio error correction) | ecosystem: Environmental > Terrestrial > Soil >... | reverse complement strand
ACTCTCGTTCTTCCTTCGGGAAGGTACGCTTCGCAAGCCTCAGGAGTCCCCACCTCTTCCAGTCCTCCCGTGAAACCGCCTCTGCCTCCTACTTTGGTATTTTAAACTGGGACCCAAAATGAATTTCACCTCCCCCCGCCCCCGCTCTCTCCCGCTCTCCTCTACTTGCGATCGTCCCATCTTTCGTAGTGGTCTTGGCTAGCGAGAATTCACTTATGCCCCCTCTGCCGCGAAACTCCCCTTCCCTCCATTGTGGGCCCTGAGCCTCTCTCCGTCCGACTTTTACCTTATTGCCCCCCTTTTCACGGCAGCGATCGGGCTTCTTCTCATTACTTCTCATTCTGTCTCCTGCGTTCCTTCCCCTGAGTTGCTTTATTTTGAGTTCTCAGAGCGTCTCAGCCCGCGTATGAGACAGGACTCTCACCTTTTTAGCAGCTAGTTTCTTTTTTTTCGCCCTGTCCCCTGTTTCGACTTCTGTAGAGAGCCTTTTTCACGGCTAATGCCAGACCTCCTGCCTCTTCCACTTATAGAGTACAGGAGGTGATCTCCCTCCTTTTAGCTCCTCTCGCCGGAACCCCGAGACCCCTTTCTCTTCCTGCTTCCCCCCCCTTTGAACTACGTGTGCTAATTAAGCGTTTTGTGCCGTTTTAAGCTCAACCCCCTGCTTTTACATAACCGAAAAGTCATTCATCGTCCTCCTTTTCTCGCCCCTTCAATCCTCCCACCTCCCTCTCCAGTTCCTTTTCCCTCTCTGACCCCTACCTTTTTCCGAAGACCTCCCCCCCGAACACGCGCGCCACGGATTCTTATTTGTATCATCTGTTTTTTCGCCGAAACTTTTCCCGTCGCTCGAGAGCCAGAGAAGGCCATCCTTAGAAATCGTGATGCGTGTTGTCATCTTTAGCCCCCTGGACGACGCGATTCTCCTCTAGCTTCGCCAGCCTCTCACCCCCATTCTCCTGCCCCTATCCAGCTAGATGCCCGCCCCCGGTGGTTACGCAACTTTGTTTGAAAAAGTCCCCGTTTTCTTTCGGGATCGCGTGCGCGATCACTGATCCTCATCCAGGTTTGTTTGTATATTTCCTCACATCCCCATCTTCGCTTTCGTTCGGCCTTTTCTTTACTACGCGTCTTCCAGAGGTAGGTTGTGCCTTTTTTTTCCCCCCCGGCTCTTTCCCTTTCCCCATATCCGGTCGGTTCCAAAAACTTTTCCTCCATCCTGAAGCATTCCTCGCAATACTCTCGATTCTGTCGTCTTTTTCCCCCGTGGTACCTTTGGTTGAATCTCTTGCAGGCCACGAGGAGCCTCGATCGCTGTGTTTCTCTAGAGCTTTGCTGGATGACGCCCTTTTTCGTCCGTTTCTTTGCGCCAACTCATTTGCCCCCGGCCTTTCTTTTGGGCTCTCTTAGTGCTCCCCTTGCTAAAGACAATCTATAGTCTTTTTCTGGGCTTTTCGCGACCTTGGAGTCTGAGATCGACTTGTCCTCGCTTCTAAGCAAGTTATTTTTCTTTTCTCCTCCCGAACATGACGCGCACCTCACTAGAGGACGCAGATCGCGTTTTTTTCTTGGAGACCCTTTTCTACTCTCGTATAGGCTCTCTTTTCCCCTAGGGTGTCCGGGAACTTTTGCTAGGGGAAGTCCTCTTTTCTAGAGAGAGTCCCCCGAAACTAACGTCTTCAGCTCCCCCCATCTTTTTGGACAATCAGCAAGCTTTTTTGATTGCTCACTTTCTTTTCGCTTTTTTTGTTCCGACTCCCGGTCTGCTACCCCCCCCCTGCTATTTTTCCTCTTTCATCCTCCTTTTCTTATTTTTGTGCCACCTTGAAGTCTTTCCCTGGTGTGCACGACAGACAGATGCTTTTTTTGTTCAAGTTTGCTGTGTCACTCGGATCCCCCTCCATTTCCCCCCGCATGCCTCCTTTTTCCCCCCAACCCGAGCTTTACGTTCCAAGCGTGCTGTTCTCTTGGGCAAGTCTTTCCCAGTGACAAGACCCCTCCTGCGCTCCCTCCTCTGGATTTGTGGTCCTACTACCTTTCCCTCTTTCCTTCTCTCTCTTTTCCTTTTGTTTTTTTCTATGAGATTCGTTTGATTATAGAGTAAACAAACTTTGAACTTCTTTTTTGCGCGTTGCGGGTTTCAAAAATCCGAGACCCCCAGCGAGATTGGCGAGCCCTGCCTCTAGCTTAGAACGCTGAGGGTTGATGTTACTTTTTTCCTCATCAATTCTCGCCACGATTCGCTTTTTTTCCCCACACTCTTTGTCTAGTGAAACAGCCTTAAAGTGGTCCCCCCCTGCTTTTATGTTCTCAGAGAAAACAATACTCAATTAGGTTCCCATCTCGAACTTCAGGTTTGGTCTCCTCCCCTACTTCCCTCGTCTGCGCTCTTGCGTAAGACCCCTCTCTCTGCGCCCCTTTCGATTTCGCAACCTTTTCAGTGATCTCCTCTCCCCCCTTTTACGTTAGCCACCGTCTCTCCTACTCTGATTCCTATCCTGTGAGCCTCCCCCTTCTTCGAGAGCCTAAGAGTGCAGTATATTTTTCCGTCCCTGAACTGTGCAGGGTCGGTCTTGCATCGTCCCTTCAGTAGTCTTCTAGCCTCCCTTTCCTTCGCTAGCTACGTCTGCGCCTTCGCGGTTTTCTCCCTGCTCGACTGAAGTTTCGTTTTCTTTTCTTGCGTCTCTCCCCGCGTATTTGCCACGACTGGCAGCTGACCTCTTTCCTCCTCAGAGTCCGCAAGCTCTTCCTCCATCTTCTCTCTCCCCCATCTCCGCGTTTTTGACTTCCCTGACCCCCCCCGCCAACGAGAGGCACAGACAACTTTGTGAAATCGCCTCATAGCTCGCGCATAGGCTTTTTATGTTTCGTCCAGTTATGGCACGGGGTACCGACCGCTTCTTTTTCGCCCGCAGCCATCACAGAGTCACTCCCCTTTAAGACGCTTTAGGTCAACCGCACCTTGCTTTTGGACTCCTAGCTTTCCTAATCCACCACTAGGAATTGCAACTTCCTTCTCTTCTCCCCGCTTCGACAGAAAGCGATTCGTTCTTTCTTTTCCTTTCGAGATGGTAGAGGGACGTGCCACCCTGCTTTCGATCTTTCCATTCTTTCATCCCTGAGTTGCTCTCGTGTAAGAAGTCTTTAGAAGTCTCCCTTCGCCCCAGCGCAAGCGCTCATCTTATTAGGCTATCGATGGCCTTTGATTGGTCTCTTTGAAGAGAGAAGAGTCCCTTTAGGCGACAGACGCCCAAGCGGATCCATAGAGTTTTCTCCAGAAGAAATTCTATGTTTTCGTGACTTGCAATCCTCTGTAGGTTTCGTGTAACCATCAATTTATCCGTTGAGTTCTGACTTCTGAGCCAGATCGGAGTACGAGGAAGGCATTGGCAGGTAGAATTAGAAGTAAAGGTTTGAAGTGTGTTTGGGGGTGTTCCTGTTATTTATTTTCGTGTGGTTGGGTTGGGGGTGGTCTTGATGTTTTTTTTTTTCGTGTTTTAGGTTTTTTTTTTTTTTTTTTTTTTTTTTTTTTTTCTTTCTTTTTTTTCTTGTTTTTTTTTTTTTGGGTGTTTTTTTTTTTTTTTTTTTCTTTTTTTTTTCTTTTTTTTTTTTTCTTTTTTTTTTTTTTTTTTATTGAGAGCGCTCGGTAGTGAGTGACTCTGCTCTCTGTCGCCGTCAGAAGTCTTTTCTTCGGCTCGCTTCTTTTTTTTTCACAGACAGCCGTACTCGAATTTTCTTGTCCGAGGCCCTGTTCTTGCATTAGCCTTTTGACATCTAACTGCTCGACAGGCTGTTTTAAAAATGGATGGATAACCCGAACCTCCCCCGGCTTCACTTTTTTGAGCGATTTTTCCGAGAGATTTCGGACTTTTCCTCCGGCGCCTGAAAGTCTACAACTTCCCGCCCCAACTTCTTGGATCTTCGCCTCCGGTCGATGAGCACGCCCCACGAGCGCTCCTTTCCTTTGTGAATATTCCTTTCCCCGGTCTCTTTGATATAGATTCCCAAGCCCTTCCATTCTTTCGCCCCTTTTAGTTTCCATCTCAAATCTGGCACTCGTCCTATCCTCCGCAAACAGCCTCGAGAAGAGCTGTCTCTCCGGGCGTTCCTGTCTAGTGTGTTCCCAGGGTATCCGCCCGATGCCGCATTGTGTCCTGGAGTCTTCCCTTCTTCTTGGCTTCCGGAATTCTTCCTCTCTTCCCTTCCCTCCTTTCTACGATCTCTTTTTTTCTCCAAGAGCGGCAGGGAGGCGCGTAAGGACTCGTAGAGGCGACCCACGACCCCTTGCACGAACCAGGATTTGATTCGTGATTGAAACGGTTACTTGGTCGCGCCCACTGTTCTTGTAGTAGCCCTTTACGGGGCGGCGCGCGAATCCCCCTCTTCTCAACTAGGCTGGCCTTCCCGCCTGTTCGTTGTACCTGAGTCGCCTTTCCCTTCTCTTGTTCATCCCTCTCCTTTTGTGTTTTTGCGTTCCAGGGGGCGCAGTTCAAAGAGAAGCGCAGTTTCGTTCTCATCTTGCACCTTTGTTCGAGCCGCCCCCGATCCGCCCTGACCTCCGAAAACGAGTTCTGAAAGCGCGTCCCAAGTAGTCCCGTTTCTAACGAAGAATGTTCGCTGGCGTGATCGCCTTACTTTTAGTTCTTTTACGCGAGATGAAGCCCAAGTTGATCCACCTCCTTCGGTTCTCCCTGGGAAGGGCGTCTCCGCATGTCGTCTTACCCAAACCGAAGATTTTACCTCAGTTCACCGCCCCTCGCGTCCGCAGCGTCGAGGAACCACACGAGATCACCCGCCCACGTCGAAACCTTTCCTTCGCGAATTTGCGCGCGTACTTTGGCGTTGCAGTTTTATAGCTTTTTTTTCCCCTCTCACGCTGCGCGGCAACTCACCAGATCAATAATCTGTTTTTGTTTTGCGGAATCATCTCGTCCCGTTAGCCCGACCTTTCAGCTGTCCGTCCAGCATCCTGGCGTGCTTCGTCCACGCCCTCAGCTCGCAGAACAGAGTTCTGAGATTGCAGCGCCGCTAGCTCTCCTAAAATGACGTCGTGGACTAACGGCTCTAATGTCCCCCGCCAGTTATGCCCGTTCGTTTGTGGGCTCTCAATGGCCTTTTTTCCCGAGCTCCGTTCTTTCACACTGGCTACCCCGAACTCCATTCCTCTGCCAAGAAAAGTTGACGGAAACGGCTTGCTTTTGACTACACTGTCGCCTCTCTCCTAAGACAAAACCAAATCGGCAGCAGAGAGAACCTCCGATCTCGACCCATCGCGTTAGCCCTATGACTCCTCTGGTAGCACCCTCCCAACCGCCTCCCCCTGACGCAGAGCTTCACGCTTCTCCTCCTGCAGCAACCCGCTACAGTTATTTTTAGAGACCTACAGATCTTTTTTTCCCGAATTCATCGCCTCGCGAAGAGGGTTGATTCTTTTGTCTGATCCGCTGTTTCGCTTTCGCAGTCACCTTGCTCGGCTCTCTCTCTTCCCCAGAGTTAAGGCGATCGCCCCCTCTCTCTTTTTGGTCAGCGTGTTTCCCCCCTAACACTACGGCTTCCGAATGTTTTCGTACCCCCGAGATCATGAAACTTTCCCTGCTGAACTCTAACCATCAGCGCTGATTTTCGATCGTCGGACCCTCCCGAGCGTGCTTTCTGTTGCGAGTCCTGAGCGACTTGCACTTTTTCGTTTGTAGCTATGACCTCCTCATTTTGTCTGTGAGCGGCGTCAATTCCTTGAACCTACTCGTCCTTGAGGTTTGTTTTGTACTACGGTCTTGTTCGGAGTATTGAAGTGTTTGACCCCCAGATTATTTTTTCAAACAAACCCCAAAACCACCCACCCCGTGTTTGTCCGGCACAAGCTTGGACTTTCCATCAGCGATGCTGCTCTCTTAGTTTTTTTGGCGGCGGGAATGGGATTTTTTTGGCATCTCGTTTGCTTCAAACCCAAGTCCGAGATCTTTTTTTTTCTCGAGTCTGCGTTTTTTTCAAGATGCTTTCTGTGGATGCATTTGCTCCCGGGGAGGGCCAGCCATGTTCCCCGCTTAAATTAGTTTGATATGCATCGCGGTGATTTCTGTCTCCCCGAAAACTCTCGGCCTTTCGTAAGCCCCTAAGGCTGATTCTCTCTGAAGTGCGCCCGACGCGAGGCCAATTTTGATCGTGCTGAACTACTTTAAATTTTTTTTTGAACGCAGCGGCGCCGATTTCTTTGGCACCGCCCCTGAAGAAAAATCCCCTGACTTCCGTCGCTCGCTCGGTATCCTCTCGGTTTCAGTTCGGGCGTTCCTTGCGCTTCTGGTTGTATCACGGAGCAACGGCGTACACGTAGAGACCACCCTAGGGTCCTTGCGCAATCGCCCCTCCCTTGATGAATGAGAGCGCTACGGTCAGTCAGGTACTCTTCACCCAACCAGCGATTTTAGAGCTTTCATCCGCATTGTTTGTTGCTCGCGCGCCAATTCAACGATACATTTGTTTTGTGCACGAATCTTGCGAGTTCAAACAGCCTCCCGAGGCTGAAGAACCTCCCTTCGCCACCCCCACCCACCCTCCTCTCCGTTTGACAAAGAACGACAGTATGCTCTCCATGCTCCTTGATTGGTAATGTTCCGTGACCCTGACCCGCGCTGTTTCATGGTCGTGTTTTGGGGTGGACTGCGATCACCTTTCTCTTCTCTCTTTTCCTCCATACTCAGTTGTTTTTTTTATCTCTTTAGCTGAGAACCCATCTCCCTTCCAGCGCTTTTTGAGCGCGCGGGGTCGTAGTAAATACATTGAACCAATATCCCCCTCGAGAGGCGCGGTGTGTCTGTGCGGTGAGCCCTTTCTGCTGCGTGTGATGGCGGTTTCTCCGCGCCTTTCTCTTTGTATTTTCCAAACCTCTTCTTTCTTTGGCCCAGCCAAGGCCGTGGTTTGTGTTTTCCCTTCGAGCCGAGAAATGCGGACTGCCTGACTGACATAGCAGTTTTTTTTTGTTGGGTGTTGTGTGGGGGGGGGTGTTTGTTTTGTTGTTTTGTTTTGGGTGGTTGTGGAGATTTCCCCTCTTTACCGCGCGCCTTTTTGAGTAAAGCTTGCGATTTGCTAACTTACCCCTCTTTGAAGCTCTTACGGTCAGATTCGATCGTTGCTCTTCTCTCCCCCGCGAAGTAAAAGGCGGCATCGTCTCTCCCTTCCCGAGTTCTGAAGAGAGTTTATCTTTTAGATGTCTTCCGATGCCCATCGGTCCGCAATCCAAGTTTGGGTCGTGCAGTCCCCCCTATTTAACTTGGCGTTAGCCTAGAGAGCACTTCTATCTCATCCGTCTTCGCCTTCAGGAGCGCCAGTTCGAGGAATCTTAGAGTATTTTCGGGCTGTTTGAATCGGCGATGCACGAATGTTCCCCCCCCTCTGGGCGATACAACGCCCAAATCTTCACCAGGAAAGTATTTAGAAATGATCGGCGCCCCCACCCAAGCGAGCTCCCGATAGATTCTTTGCAGCACAATTCTCGCCAACCGAACCTGGTGCAGACCGCTTCCCATCTCTCTCCTTGGCCCTTGATGCTGCTTTACTGCTTTCGGTCGGTTTCCCAGACATCAGATCTTTGTAAGCCCTTCAACTTCGACTTCAACCCCTAACACTTGAGCACACCTCCCGGGGGCGTTTAGGTCACGAACTTTCATCTTTACCAGCTTCAGTTGTCATATCCTACCCCCACGAAACGGCCTTTTCACCATTCCTCTTCTTCTCGAGCAGCGTCTTTTTTTTTCCAGTTTAGGGAGGTTTTTTTCCTGAGCGGCTTAGGGTCGTTTGCCCGCCGCCTCGAGCTGTTGCTACTTCGTTCCGTACTTTTTTTTCAGGAGCTTCGGTTACTTCCTTTCTTCGCCGCTTTCGTTCATGGTACGACCACCTTTTGCTCAAAATGCGCATCCTGAGGATCGTTGAGCCCTCTGTCTGCTCGGGGCTCCTCCGTCTGCGCCGAGTCACCGTATTTTGCGAAGCCGACAGCGGATCCACCCCCATTTGCTACATCCGACGACACGCTATTTCTCGTGTAGATTTCTTCTTGCAACTGCCTAGGTTTGGTCCGGTCTCAAAATGCCTTTCCCATTGGCGTGCTTCGTAGAATATTTTTCGCGCTCGTTTGAAGTATTTGGACAAGTTTCTTTTTCGTTCTTTTTTTTTTTTGGTGATCCCAGTGAGATTCTGCTCTCCGCGTAATCGGTAGTCTATTGCTCTCGTTATTTTCTCGTCTTTAGTCTGCGCCGCTGCTGGTGAAGTCATTCAGACCTGTTTAACTCGAATTGATGCCTGAGTGCCCTGTTCCCGGAGTGTTTTTCCTCTCCCTGGCTCTCAAGGAGTCCTACACCCACCATTTGTTAGGGCTAGTCCACTTTCCCACGCATTAATCCGGTGGTAAACCCTGAGCTCGTCTCCGCGAAGTATTTACTTGCGCTAGCGTTTTTTTTCTTTTCAACTCAGCAAACTCTGGGCCGTGTCCCTTCGACTTCCATTTCTTTCGGGTCCGTACACGCCTTTTCGTTTTTGCTTCCGGGATCTTTCTACAGGTGCCATACTATCTCTATTGCTCCTCCCCCGAGAATATTATTTCATAGGTTTTGAGTTGAAACTTTTTGGGTGCCACTGGAACTCTCTCTGACGCACGCGCAAGATGTTTACTCATGCAGAACTTCGTATCTGGCCTCTGGGGTTGACTGATCTTCTGTTTGGTGAAAGGTTCTCGCCAAGAGAATCTCATTCTCCCCCCCCCCCCCCCACCCCCCCTGTGTACTTTCTCTGTCGGCGGTCACCGTTGGTGGTATTAGTCCGTTTGCTTTTGATTTAAATTCCCGTACTTGAGACCCTCTCTGTTTCCCTTTTTCGAGCATACTTCTACCTCGTCCCTTTTACAATCGAAAGTTCGCCACAACAATGCCAGTGAGAACAGGAGCTTTTATTCGTTGATGCCCCTGTACTGGTCTCCCTCTTTCTCCTTTTCGTCGAGTCCCGAGTGTATTCTGGTTAGGTGTCTCGCCCCGGTTCCCCTGCTTAGCAGCTCTTCTCCTGCCGTATTTTGTTTTCATGTCGCCCCCTTTTAACACTTTCCTCCCTTCTGGTGTTGTTTTCGAGAGAGGTGTTCAGGAGGAGCAGGATTTCCCACACCTCGAGGCCCCCTCTCCTCCTCGTCTCCCCCCCTTAATTTCTAGTCAGACTCCCTAATACGTACTCTTCCAGACCCACTACCAGTTCGAAATTCATAACCCCCGGTCAACCTTTCTACTCAGAAGAACGTTTTGCCTATTGGTTCTCTTTTTGTTATCCTCTATCACCTTGCCAGGTACGCTCCTAACCTTTTTCTCTCCTGAAACAGCTCTAGGTAACTTGGGAGGCAATTTGCCCGCTACTTAGCCCCCCCCCAGGGACCTCCTCCGACCCGCCTTTTTTCAGGTATGCTCTCGGGTTCCAACTTGAACAACCCCGAATCTTTTACTACTCCTCAGCCCCCCAGCTCCTTTGAGATTTTGTTGCGTGCTTTGATTTCCCAGTCGGGCCTCGTTGCAAGATTCCACCCCGAAGGCCCCCCCTATGCTGGAAGAGAACCAGCAAAGCTCGTGGACGGATCCTTTTCTAGTCCCCCTGATGGTACCCCCTTCAAGATGCAAAAGTAAGGCACGACTATATGTTTTTCGTCCATCCTACTTACCTTTTCTATTTCATATCCCCTAGTAAGTCTTTTGGCTTTTTTTTTTCTGTTCCTCTCCTCCAGTTAGAGTACTCCCCCCGTCTCAAGTCTCCCAGTGTCCCGTCACGAAAGTATTGATTTTATTTGTTGATCCATCCATGTTTCTTCCACATTGCCCTTTTCTCGCTCAGTCTTTTCCCCCCAACGGAATGTCCCCTAAACTCCTCGGTCCTAGCCAATCCCCATTTTTCCATTGCGTGCCTCTCCCGGCATGGCCACTTCAGCTCTCGATTAAAAGCTGCTGTTACCTATTCCCTCCCTGAGACCTTGACGACCAGCCTTTTTCTGTGATGAAGCCAACTTAGACCCTACCCGCACGTCCCTCGGCAGCCCGAGCGCGACGCTTAGACCCTTTCAACAAGAAACCCCCGAGAGTCTTTTTAGCTCCCCAAGGCGTGTCCCTAGTTAATCGACGACACTAGTCTCCGACGTTCGTGCTCCCTCTAACCCTTTTGTTTTGATAATTTTTTTTCTCTTTTTCCCCCTTCACATCGTTTGCGAGGAGATTCGAGAGCCCCTAGAAGGCCCCATATGCCACTCCCTTGATGCGAGTTTTCATCAGCGTGGTCTACCCCCCTGGAAGCGATAGGTCTACGTCTCTGCTTACCCGAGTTCCAATTTTTGACCGCTTAGCCGCTCGAGTCGCGGTTTGGCCGACCGCTAAACGCCTTGCTTGCGGCACTGACAAAGCAGTCTGTCGTCGATCTCCCTTGCGCTAGACTCTCCTGAAGTCCAGGCCGTTTCCTGGTTTTGTGTAGATCGGTATCGTCCTTTGGTGCGCGGCCCGTTCGTGACCCGCCGCTCTTCCCGCGTTCCTTTACCTGTTGCTTGGTCGGCTCTTCTTGAGGAGAGCCTTTTTTCTCCTGTTTACACCCAGTGGTTCCGGCACTTCAACATCCGCCGCATTTTGCGTTTCTATGGACTTCGCGTCCCCCCAGGGTGGGCGGTTGAATTTGCCTTCCAAAGAAAAGTCGAAGCCGCTCGCTTGGTTTTAGCTTGTTGCGATTGCTCACACCTCTCTCTGGCTGACGCTGGCTCGTTCGCCAGCGCAGGCAGAGGACATTCTTGCTTATGCCTGATCTCGCCAGCGGCATACACCCCCCCCTGAAACTGACCTTTGCATTTCTGAGCGTTTCGCTGACGAGAATAGCTACGGGATTCTTTTTGAGCCTATAAGGTCCTGCCCACGTGCTAGTTATGCAAAGAACCTCAACGGAGTCCCCTTCCGGGCAGTCCCCAGCCTTTTCGGTTAAATCCATTCTGACGCGGCGATAGATTTTCTCGATTTTTTTTTCAGGTTCCCATTGGCGAGCCTTTGCCGTTGCTTTGGACATTCCCCTTGGTCGCCTTGAGACCTTACTTCAATATGAACGTTCTCCACTTGCGCCCCTCGCCCAGCTTTTTCTGACCTCACTGCCTTTGCTCGGTTTCTCTCGGTTTTTTTTTTTGTAACACCTCATTTTTCAGAGATTTAATTAATTTCTTTATTGTGGTGCGCGCTCCTCCTAGATGCCCATTCCTGGCTGGGCCCCCCTAAGCGCGTGTTTAAACACCGTCCGGGCTGTCCTCTCTAGGAGAAAAATCACCCTGCATCCCATACTTTTCTTCACATCAATCCGCCCCTCTTTCGACCCGTCCGACTTCTGCTTCCTTCTTTCCCCTGTAGACTCTTTTTTCGTCCGCCAGCTTTCTGGAAGGTGGGTTCCCTCCCTCTACTCCCAGGAGACCTTTTTCCTCCTCTTTCTTGTTTTTGTGAGATGACTCCTATGATTCTAGATTCCACCCGATCGGTCCTCCCTCTTGCTCGAGGGGTAGTAAAACTACATTGGCCCCCTAGCCCCTAGAGATTGGCCGGGCCGTTTTTGCCCCCCCGGTGAGTCCCCCCTTCTGTGTTTTTTTATTTTCTTTTTTTCTTTCCTCTCGTCAGACCGGGGAGCTTGTTCCCCCCTCTTGTTTTTGTTTTTCAAAAAGCCAAGGATTTTCAGTTTTCATTTGGCGCCTCCTGCGCAACACAAAATGCTTTGAAATTCCCTGAAACCTTTCGCCTTTTTTCATCTCTACGAGTTTTTCCCGCGCGCTCGACTTTTAAGACAACTATTGAGTCTCCCGTCCCATATTTGCTCTCTCCCCTTTCATAATTTACTACTTGCTCTTCCCTCTCAAATTTGGACTTCCACTAGAAACTTTCTTTTCTTGCGCTTCTTCCCTACCGAGAGCCTCTCCGATCCCCTCTTCCCCGCCTGAGATTTTATTAAGAGTTCCGCTTATCGGTCCTTTCGCGTTTCATTGTTTTTTTTGACCTAAGTCACTTTCCCCCCCCTTCCTCCCCTCTCGGGTCCGTCGTCTCTTCCGTATGCTACTTCGCTGAGCTCCATCCTCAAGGCCGGCTATTTCTCTTTTATCCCTCTTTTCGCGCTCCGCGAGCCCCCCTAGCCGGGTGCAACATTTACCTTTCATTCCCTATTTGCCGCTGACGTCCCAACTTCCAGCCA
>Ga0179593_1378166_pt1 | contig 12216 bp, 10 predicted proteins | sample CZODoug2_1_08_16_FD_185931 | JGI IMG/M metagenome (GOLD analysis project Ga0179593, IMG submission 185931) | Vadose zone soil fungal communities from Angelo Coast Range Reserve, California, USA - CZODoug2_1_08_16fungal (PacBio error correction) | ecosystem: Environmental > Terrestrial > Soil >... | reverse complement strand
TGTCGTTGGTTTCCCTTTACGTTGATTCTGGTTGCGACCGTCTGCGCTAGTATAGACCCATCAATCTCCTCCCCGTAGTGTCCTGCTAGATCTTGAAACACCAGCATGCTCCTGTGTGGCACCACGTGTGCAGGCTTCCCTGCCCTGCTGCCGCGTAATCCTGATACGGTGTTGTGGCTTTTTCGCCTTGGGTCTCTGCCTTCTGGTCGACATGTGCTTCCTGCGACCTCCCCTCCATTCCCTTGATCTGATGATCCAACTGTCTTCTTGTTTAGCTGACTTGTGGCCTACTTCTTTCCCTTTGACGACTTTCTTTGGTACGTAGCAAGGTCCCCCCCTTCTTATTCATAGCCGTCGAGACAATTTGACGATTTTTTCATCGCGATCGCTCGTTTCTTAGTCTGTCCCGCTCTCCTCCGAGTGATCTTCTTTTCTCTCTCATTTTGTGAGTTTTTCGCCATCGTCCCTGCACGGACTTTAATTCTCTGAAGGCCTTCGCACCCGTGTCTAGAGGCACTTATTCTTAGTATCTCACCCTTACTTACTTCATTCCTCCCTGCGTGTGATCCTTTTCTGCCTTCATTTCCCTGCCGGCTGGCATAGCCAGACGCCAGAGTATTCGTCATGGATGGAGGCTCACGCATCTTTCTGCGTTGTTTCTTCCTTCTTTTGGCATTATGCATGGGAAGGCTTGGTGCTCTTGGTGCTTGCGTGTGGGCTCAGAGGGATGTCCAGTGTTCTGATTAATGTGTTATTGCATTGGGTGTGCCTTACGTTTTGCGCGTCCACGCCCCGCTTATTGATTGTTCCCCTTTGTTCCGATCCTCGCTTAGAATTGTTCTTTGTGTGACCCTCTTTTGTCGTCTGGTTTTTTCATGGCTGGTGCTCTGCCGGTCTTTGTTTGTTTTGTGCGTTGGTACCTGTTGTACCCCCAAGGGTTGTTTTTGTGATCCACATCGTAGTGGCTGCTGTCTGTGCCGGTATCAGTGTCCGGTGGTTTATCGGGATCCTGACTGGCTTGTCTTACCCTTATGGTTCCTATTTCACGATAAAGCTGTATGTTCCTTCATCTTCTTTCCATCGGCTCTCTCTTTCCGTTACTCTGTTCGCTCCCTCTCGACGATGTTCACGAATCCCTTTACTGAAGTTCTCCTTATTTTGTTCGGCTTTTCTCATTCGACCATATTTCCTTTTTTTGCTGCCCGTGGATGCCGATTCCAGTATGCCAGTCGACCTTTGCTGCAGGCACCCTATGTGTGACTCTGTACTTCCCCTTTTTAGGTTATTTCTGCTCCCGGTTTCAATATAGTTCCCGCTTTTCCGACAACCCTTTCGCTATTGCCACCGCCTTCCTTTTGTGGTTTTGGCAGATCAGATGTTGCGCTGGCTTTGGAGTTTCTTCCTCGGTTCCGACTACATTTCCCCTGGACCAACAATGTGTCTATTTTAGAACGTCCTGTCTTCGGGTCCGTAGATTCACTCTATTCCCCCCGTTGTAGCGTTATCTTCCAACGATATCCCTCTTTTCTCGTTGGTTCTTGTTTTTTATCTCCAAGTTCCCGGGGATTCTGCCCTAACGTCTTTGTGTATCCCCACAGACTCCCGTCTTTGTTGAGCTGTAAGATTTGTTGCAACATCCGATTCTCCGATATTGGAGTCGCTCTTTTCTCTCGTTAATTCTTTTGAGGGTGTCAGCGATCAAGGATGGGTGCAAATCGTGAGTGATCCCTCGGTCTTTTTTTTTTCCCTTTTTTTTCTAGTGGGTCTGTTTGCTTGAGCTTGAGTTCCAGGCATTGGCCCCCGCCGTGCGGGTTCGATCTGGCGTCCCAGGACCGGATCCTGGCGCCACCTCCCGTTTTAATGGGTATCTGCCCGCCACTTTGTTGTCCAGAGCCCGACCGATCATCCAATCTAACGACCCCTTTTTTCCCCCAGTTGGGAGCCCTTCATTTCCCTTCTCAGTGACATATGAGAATATGTGTGTGCCGCGCGGTCCCTTGCCTGCCATCCCTCCCTTGCCTCCCCTTAGCGCTTGTCCCCTAGTTTTTCACCCATGTCCCGCTCCCCCCCACCGAGAGCCTGCCGCGGCACCCCCCTGATCCCCCCCCCGCGCCCCGACCCTTAAGTCTTTTCCCCATTTTTTCCCCCACCACCACATAACCACTAATTCCGCAGACTGGCCACCAACGAGTCCAGCAAGCCTCTCTGTCTTCATTCTTCTGGTCATGCGCTGCTCTGGCTTGTACAGGCGTCTGTTTTTGTTGTGCACTTGGGTCCGCACGCTCTGGGAGGAAGGCGTTCGACGATGGTTCCAGCTCCTCACTGAATAGCTCGCATCGCAGAGCAGAAGTTGTTAACATTTCCCGAGCTCCGAATCCTCGATTCAACCTGGTCGGTTTCGCGTCCACCGGCGTGTTCCCCCCATAGACTTCTGTTAGTGATGCACTTGGGGGTTGCGTTAACACCATTGGGCAGGAGTTCTCCGTATTCGACGTGAGCTACTTGGGTAGTCTCCTACAAGAATTTTGTGATAAGCATATGTGATTTGAAGCCACCCCCCTTCCCTCCCCCCCACACACCCCCAGTTGCATCCTTCTCCAATCCTCTCCACATGAGCCTCCATTGATCTCCGGGGAGTTTAAAACCGCTCCCCTGCCTCCCCCCTCACCCGTCCGGCGCGTTGAACTGATGGGAGTGGATCAACGATTGCTTGGCATTCCGCATCGCCCCTTCCCCTGCTTTTCACCTGCTCTCGCACCCCCCATCTTTCGTAGGTCATTTGATGAATATCTCGGCACCCCCCCCCTTTTCGTCTTTTCGGATTTTACCGGATAAACACCTTGATCGACATTACGCTTCGTTTCTTTTGCACTCCGGCCCGCGATGAGGAAGACGCCCTCTCTGCTCCTCCGGTTTGTTCCCCCTTCCCCCCCCTTTCTGCCCCCTTCTGTTTGTCCCTTTTTCAAGTTAGGGGGGACGGCCCTTTGTAGTGGTTTTACGTTGTGCCCGCCCTCTTATCGCCTCCTGTAAGTGAAACTGCGCGTTCCCCTGGGTTTTTGCCAGCTAGATTGCATCCCCTGACTGTTCTCCCTCCCTCTGTTGAACACGCCGCTTCTTGCACAGAGTTTTTTTCTGAGTCTTCCTCCGTTCCTCAAAAAGGCGTTTCTTGTCAATCTGATGTAAATATTTGTACCAGTCCGTGGCCATCTGCCCCTGTGTGCCCAGATCGCTCCATTTAAAAGGGTGCTGGCTGTCTTGATGGCGATTTCCGTAGGATGGACGGTTGTTGATTTTCACCTTGCGCCTTGTCATACAGGTCCCCCTTGAGTGCTGGGCCTTTTTCGACAGGACACCTCTTTGAGATACCGGGTTCCTTTTATGCTCTTAAGCCAGTGTGAAGCGTGATCCTTCCCATTGCCAGTTGCAGTAAGCGACTGTAGCATGTGTGTTCAGTTGTGTGCTGCAGGCCTTCGTTAGTCACTGATTCTGCTCTGTCTCTTGCTTTCTCAGTTTCTACTCCGTTTCATGTCGACTTTGTGTGCTTTGATATCGCTCGGTCATTGTCCGAGAATCCTGCTAGGGGTTTCCTTTGATGGAGTGATCCCATACTTTTTTTCGTGCCCCTTTTTAGCCGGTGAAATTTTTTCTAAGAATCCTACCCTCAGCGTCTTGGAGGGAACGCCTCACCACCTGCTGGTCTCTGACAGTGGGGCCTCCCCCTATGACCACCGCCAAGAAGAGGGGGTGCCCCAGCAGTATTTTACATGCCAAGCCGACACAGCACGCAACTGGACATTTTCTTGCGGCCAAATCCCTCTGCCTAATTTTTCACAGCCACTGCTCCGAATTCATTCCATTCTATTTTTCTCTTCTTTTTACGTCCAGCAAAGCCGACTCTTTACAGAAGCGCGCGCTGCAGATTGTTTTTCATATGAAAGACGTGTTTTATCGAGCCCCGTTGTTTCCTTCTCCATCCGGTCTAGGAGTTTTCGATTAAGAATATTTCCTCTTGGGTTTTTTGTTTCCTCCCTTTACGCTCCTAAAATATTACGTTCCCCTTGCGGACAGACGACATCTGCTTACTTCAACCGACCCCCTCTTACGACGGCTTCAGCCCTTTAATTAGCAGCGGACGAGTGTTGCATACAGGGTATCTGTGGCGATTCTCGTCTTTCGTCGGTCCCCTTTTGTCCCTTGACTGGTTATGGACCCTCACCCCTCTCCCCACCGGCCGGATCTTACATTGTTCTGACTCCCCCGCGCCGACCTGACTTCATCGCCCATTCAACAGCCCCAGATCGCACAGACCCCCTACCCGGTCCAGTGGGCTTCGCGACGTCTTCTCACTTATTCGCGGTGAGTTTTGATTTTCTCATAAGGCCCGATGTTTCCTTGACTACTTTCGCTCGCCGCAACCCAAAAGGATTCACGCCGTCCCCTCCTCCTTGACTCTCTCTTCCTTTTTCCCGAAGTAGCGCCCACAATTATCTTCTCTATCGTGTCTTCCCCCCGATATAGTCCTCGGCGCCCCTCTCCCAATTTAGGCAGGTCTACGCTATACGACCCTCTGGAACTCTACCCCCCTCCCTTACAATGTTGTCCGCCCCATGCACCCCCCCGTATTTATATTATCTGCTCTTACCCGTTTTTTTTTACGCCCGTGTTAGCAACGGAGTAGCGACCTCCCGTTGTTTGCGACACTTTTTAGTTTATACGCTCACGTCAGCAGACGTCATTTCATTGCGCTTTCCGAGTGTCCGCGTCTCTCCCGCCTACGTCCGCTCGATTCCACTTATTGCCCGGAAGTCTGGTCCCCAACTTGTGGTTTTCTTTCCACCCTTTCGCTTCTTTCTTGTTGTTCTCGTTCGGGCGCACAAAAGGTTGCGACTCATTTTTTCTTTCCGCGTCCTGCGTACACTTACGATTTAGGTCTCTCACTGACTTCCACAACCCTTGGCGGTTTTCAAAGTGGTCTGCATCAGTCGAGTCCAGCTTTTTTACACCCCTTTCCCTGCGATCCGCCTTTATTTTACTCCCACTGTCAAGCGCTATTCGTAATTCTAATAACCTCCGTCAGTCAGCCTTCCTACTTGGACAAGTCAGACTCGTTGCTGCGATCTTCGTTTTTCCTTCGTTTATTAACGACGAAATCGTTTGTCGTTCCTCCCTTCCGTTCTTTTCGGTTTTTCCTCTCGAGAACCCGGCTTTCCCTATTTCTGGGAGCAACTCACCGGACTCATGGTTTGCTTTGCGCTACTCCTTTGGAGGCCCGGCAAGCGAGATCCATATTACTCTTCTTTCCCTTGTCCGTGTTTCCCTCGTCGTCTAGCCCTTTAGAGCCGTTTTTGACGAACTTCTCTCTCTTCCTCCCGCTCCTTCCTTTTTTTTTTTCTCTCGCCTTTATCCCCTGGTAGATTGGACTATTTCACCTTTTACGCCCCCTGGCAAATCCGCGCATCCCTCTGCACGGTGCCGCATCGTCTCTACTCCTCCGTGCCCAAAGGGCTCAGAGCGGCATCGCCGTCAGTCCTGTCCTTCCCCCCTTTTTCCCGTCTGTGACCATTGTTCTCAGTCACATATTTTGGAACTGTCTCCTTTGCATTCTGGTTTGATATCGATCAAAACTGCAGGTGTAGTTTATACTTCGCTCCGTTACACCACACCTTCCCTCTTCTCTTTTGGGTTACAGGGACCGCGGGAGGTTGGGTTGATTCTTTTGCATGTCTATCGTCTTGTTGCCTCTCCACTTCGGCTTCATTCTCTTTGACTTTGTGGTTTACAATCGCCTAGACTTCCTGCCTGCTTTTTTGGCCCCGAGTTTGGTCCTGCCTTCTTGCGTTGTGGTTTGTCTCCCCCTTACCCTCCATCCTGTTTTGAAGATCGCCCCCCCCCCCCCCCCGCCCGAGTCGCCGGGGAGATCGGCCCTCCTCCCCCCTCTTTGTTCTCCCCGAGCAGCAACCGTTTTTCGAGTGTTCAGGGGGTCGTCTTCCAGAGCAGATGCCGTAGATTTCGCTCGCCTTTTTCCTTCCGATCGAGTCATCGCCGTTCTGCTGACTGTGTTTTGCCATCTTATTAACCTTTCTCACCCGTTTTCTTTTTTCTTATATTGATTACCGCGGTTTAAGGTTTTGAGTGGTTATGGGCAAATTTCGATCTTGAATTCCCGTCTTGTTTCCCCGCGTTGCCTCTAAGCCGCTACAGCTCGGGCTTTAGACCTTCGCCTCTAGCCAAGTGCTCTCGTGCTCCCGATGAGGCGGTCTGTGCGCGTCAAGACTTGCCTATACTTCCGGAGTTGGTCTTCCTTCTTTTCAAGGTTTTTCGCTGAACTGCCTCCCTCGACTTCCGTCCCTCTGTTTCCCTCTTCCTCCTCAAGAAAAGAGAAGCCGGTTTGCGTTCGTGCATAATGGTACGGTCATCTTTTTTTTTCCTTCCCGATAGGCTTTTTTTTTGATTATCCTCAGGCGGCTCTTTATTTTTCTTTCCCCCTGGACCCTCCTCTCTGTGGGGATGATCCCGTTTCTCCTTGAACCAGGATAGTCTTAAACGTGCTGATCCGCGACGGAACCTCTTTTGAAAAGACCCCCACAAGACCGTTTTTTCCGTCCCCTTCTTTTCCTCTTCCTCCAATTTTTCCGTCTGCCTCCGTTTTGTTGAAACCTATGAGATTGTTGACCCTTGGAAAGCATGGTTCGTAGCGGCCGTAATTCTCGCTCCCCCCCCGCTCTTCCCCACCACAAACTCCCCCATCGATTATATTCCGAAGTTCCCTTCCATTTGATCCTTCGCTTTCCCATGGTGTTCGATACCCCCCCTCCCTTTCTCAGTTTTTCATTATGAACGACCAGTGAATGTTTTCTCCCAACGCTTCTTCGTTTTCCCCTTTACTTTCCAGCCGATTCGGAGGTCCTAAGACTGAATGAAGTTCTGCCCCTGTTTGGCGTTCTGTCTTCCCTTTGAGGTCCTCTTGTTCTTTTGCCACTTCTTTGTGCGGTCGGAACTTGAACGGAGGTCCACCTTTTTGCTTCCCTTCCTCCTTCTTTTCGCGACCCAACCCCTTTCGGGAAAGTCCAACCATCTCTCTCTTGTGATCCTTTCAGAGGCATGTGTCAGCCCCTTCCTATGCGTGCGGATACCTTTCACCTATGTCGCAGTAGGGTTTGCTTTCGCTCTTCCGTTACTCCTTTTTGTTAACGAGTCCTGCCTTTTTTTTAGCGCAGGCCTCCGTACCTTATAGCTTCTGGTTTCCCCCCCCCCTACTCCTCTATGTATGGTGTACTGGTTACTTCTTGTTTTCACCCCTCATGGTGCCCTTGGCCATTTTATTCCCTCAACGCCTCAGAAAAATAATCAGCAATCCTTTTTTGGCGCGCTTTCTTCTGATCGCCCTTTTGTGCGGACTTCCCGACATCCTTCTCTCCCCCCTTTTTGCCTTTTCCCCGCCGTCTAATACTGTTTCCGCCTACTGCGGGGGCGTTCCTGTCCCTCGTATGTTGAAAGAGGGGATTCCTTTTTATCTTCCCGTATCAGCGCGGACCTTACCTCCTGCAGTACTAGCTGAGTGACCTTAAGTCCCCTTTTTGCCGGGATTCGCCCCTTATTTCTCTTCTGAATACTGTCTCCCTTCTTGCCTTGGATGATAGTTTCTACTCCCCCTTCCCCATAAGACTTTTTGGGGGTTGTACCGGTTTTCCCTTCTCACATGCGTTTCCCTGCCCCGGACTCTGGCGCGAATGCCTTCTTCTTCTTCCCCCTGCCAAGGTTTATTTTCTCCGTTTTTGTGCTTTTCTTTTTTCTTCTTTGCTTCTTGAGACGTAGACATGGTTTTTTAGTTATTGAGATAGCCAGGTGGTTGACTTTTCCCTTTTAAGATAATCTGACCTTATTGAAGTCCCTTGGAGATGGTTCGTCTCGTCTTCAAGAGCCTACTCATGTTTTTTGTTATCGACTCAATTTCTGTGTGTATCCTTCTTGTTCCATGGACCTCGTTTCTTCTATAAGTTTCTGAATCCCTTGGACCTTCCTTTGCGCAGGTTTCCTCCTTAGAAAGCTCTGAGGCTCGGTGGACCCTCGGAAGCGCTTACCCCGGCTTTTTCTCTCTCCTGACCTCAGAAAGCCGCTCCTCAACTCTTGACGGCGTTTCCTGATTTTTTTTGGGCCCTCTTTTTTTCCTCGGTTGATGAGGGTGCAAACCGACCAATGACGGCCCCTCCTTGCCCTCAGTCCCGTTGAGCTTCTTATGAACATCATGCCTCGCTCCCCCCACTTCGATAATATGACGCTTCTTTCTGGTCCATATTTCTTTTTCTTTTTGTTGTCTCTTCTTCCCTAGTCCTCTTTTTCGGCAACTTGTATTTGCCTGTAGCCAGAGCCCCCTCGAATCCGTGTGATCTGGATGAGCCCCCCCTCCCTTGAAATTGAGGAGAGTCCCTTAAGACCGCTGTTTCTGTCTCTTTGCCCCGCCTTTCTCGTTCTTCTTTTTTCCCCCCTCCCTCTCTTTTTTTTTCGAGATATAGGATCCCCCGCTGTCCCGCCTCCTCTATTCTTTTTTTTCCTGTCGGCGTACTGGCTCCCTCTTTTGAGGCTCAATCAAGATCCCCCGAACGAGCGCTAGCGGACTGTCCCGGTCCCCGGTCTCCCCCTTTTTTTTTCTCCCCCATCGTTCATCTTTTCGGGACTATCGAAACACACACCCTCCTTTGCGCACTTTTCTCTCCCTAGCGGAATATTTCGTGGTCGTTTCCGCGGCTATGTCTCCGGTTCCAAACCCATGCACCCGTTTTTGGGGTCCCTTTTGCACAACTCCCTTTCCCCCCCCCTTATTCCCGGATTCACCCAACCAACCCAACCCAACCACACCCACACCCCCCCCCCCAAAACACCAACATGATCTCGGAAACTGTCGCTCAGTTGAGGAACTCCGTTCTGCTGTTGTGCTCCCCCCTCCGGGTTCCCAGTCTCGTCTCCCCGATGGTCCCTCTTTGGTAATCCATAGCTTAGTCATATCATGTCTGGCCCGCGATAGAATCCAGCCGATTACATGCTCTCCCTTCCACAAAAACCAAATTTTTTTTCTTAGCACGAGGCTCACACCCCGCCCCCCCAGGTCTTCTTACACCCGGACGGGAACCGTCCTCCTAGAGACTCCAGCGTCCAGGTTGAACCTTGCGCTCGTTCCCTTTCAAATTCACCCCTGGGCGTGACTGCCCAACCCCTCATTCTCTCCCCTTCTCTCGTCCCCCCCCTAGTCCACGCCTCAAAATGCACACCTTTCAGATATCATGGCCACGAGCGGGCCCCAGCGCAACGGCCCGATGATAAGGTTGACCCCTTACATTTCCCCACCCCGTTTGCCTTTTCTTTCTCTCGGGTGATCCTCAAAAGCGATGATGTCTGCCCTTAATCTTTGCCTTCGGTGGAGTTACACACCCCTAGCGCCCTCTGTGGCCCTTCACGACGGCGGCGCTGCAGGCCGACGATTCAGTCCCCAATCCCTCCTGCCTTCCTCCCCCTGGCTGCCCACATCTCGTGACCTTTTCAAGACCCCTCCCTTCGTATGAACGTGTATGGCGGCCTAGCGGGCCCTGCAAACCTTCCTTCATCCACCCCTTGATTCTTTCATTCCCCCGGCAGGCTTCAAGTGCAGCGTTTCAGGTGCGACTCTCGCTTTCCTATTTCTTTTCGTTCCCGTTTCTCCTTTCCCCGTTCCATTGCTTGTTTCACATAGCTCCCTGACAACGTTTTTTTGACGAGATCGGTTTTGGATCGAAGACAGAGGTTCATGGACCGCGGTTTTTTACTTGATTATTTTTGATCTGTACACCCCCCCTTCTTCCTCCATCCTCGACGGTCGCTAGGTCTGCCCGACCTGTTTCCCTTGCCGCCTACAATGGATTTGCCGCCTTTTTGCTATAATTTTGTTTTTCTCGTACCCTGACCCGTGCGCTTTCATGGGTTCTGTTTTCCCTCGTCTTTTGGTTTACTTCGCAGGATATGCGTATATTCCTCACCCCTTGCGATGTCTCGACCCGTGGGCTTGGCTAAAGTGTTTTCCAGTTTTGTTTTCCCCTATTGTTTCCACTCCTCGTTGTATATCAGTGCGCAGGCGGCTTGTGGGTCGCCAGCGCATCCGCCCCGGATTTTCGACCCCCTCTTTCCTCCTCAGTAGTTGTGCCCTCATTATTTTGGTGACGCTCCCCTTACTAAGCAGCAAGCGTTGCTATTTTCTCCGGCGCTGTCTTCTCTGAGAGAGTATGATAGGATAGCGGGTTGCTGCGGTGATCCCCGTTTTCAACCCTGGCTTTTATTCCTTGCCCCTGATTACCCTTTCCCTTTCGAAAAGTCTGATGCGGGTAGTTTGTTGGTGGATCTGAATGGACCTCGGTCTCCTTCTGCTTCCACGCCCCGCTTCAAGGGTCCGCTCATGTCCGCCTATTGCTGCCAGCCTGTTTAATTTCCTCCCTTCTTACAAACACCTTGTTTAGGTCCAGATATTTCTCTGGGCCTCTCTTGTCCTAGGGCTCTTAGGTTAGCTCTTGTCCTATTTCTACAAACCGCCTCCACCCCCGGGCCATTTTATTTCCCTATTGGAATCAATAACCTCGCTCCCTTACCGGAATCAACAAATGAACCGCTCCCCTCTTCTGTCCCTCGTCCACGACTCACTGATCCCGTGGGCTTCTCTCATAGAGGATCCCAGCTTTTTTTTTGCGTGAGGATGCCCCTGTTCTCCACTTGCTTTGTGATGGAATTTACTGAATAGCAACTTTCCCCCCTCCTCCGCACTCTCGGTAACTCTTCCCTTCGATTTGAGTATTGTGAAGGTCCCCCAGTTACACCGTTCTTTCGCCGTCTTTTCTCTGGTATGTCTCGAACTACAGTGGCCCCCCCCGATTCTCCCCCCTGTTGCTTTCTGGCGCGCGGCTCATACCCCGGACTCGATCATATGTCCCTTTCCAAGCAAGTCCTTTCCCCTCCAACCTTTCCCGATGCATAGGATAGCCTGCAGGTGAGAAAGGCTACTAACTTTTCCCCCACCCCCTCCTCCTCACTCAATTACTCATCTCTTCCTCTTCAAGAGATCGCGTGACGCTAGATCTGAGAAATTTTCAACGCCGCGGCTCCCCCCTTAGTGTTGTGGCTACGTTTACTTCTTTTTTCTGTCGCTCTATCTCCCTCTTCGTCTTGTGTCCCCTTCCCCGATTTTTTGTTAGTACTCTTGGCCCGATATTCTTTTTCTTGATCGTCCAAACCCCCCCCACGAGTCCGGCCTTTCCCCGAGCCTTTGCCCAGGCACAAGGAGTTTTTAGTTAACGAGTCCCTGATTTTTTCCCCCCCTTTCCCCCCCCGTGCTCTCGAAGCTGAGAGAGAATAGCGCTTTGCTCACGCCAAATCACCCCCCTTCCCGAGGAGTAACCCCAACCGTTTTGTTTTAAACCCCCCCTCCGCAGCTCCTTGTACTTTCGCGCTTCCACCTCCGGACACCGCCCCCCGTTTCTTGGGCTATCCGCTTTCCGTTTTTTTCCCTTCGGCTTTTCCACTTGTAAGGCTTGCCGTTATTGACCGCAAATCTTCCCGCCGCTTTTGCCGCCCCCTCTTCTTCGCGCGCAGAGTCTCTCCTCGAGGTCTTATCAGTTTCCGTCCATCTTCTCCCGCTCCTATCAAGTTGAAGAGATACTATCCTTCCCCCTCCCTCCCTGTGTTGAGTTTGTTAGTATATTTTCTCGTCCAACGGGTGGAGCACTGGCCAGATCTGCCCCTGCACTGATCGCGATAGGAGGCAGCGCGGCTTGCTTCCCACGGTCTTGAGTCGTAAGCCCAGACGAGCTTTGCTTCCCAAGATCGGCTCCGGTTTGTTGCCGGATGGTGGCCCCCCTGCCGTGACCTGTGCATCCTGGCGTCCTTGAGGAATAGATACCCTGGCTTTTGTTTTTCGGTTTAATCTCCCGTCCCCCCACGATTATCTTCTCTTAGTGCGGCTTTACCGTGTCCGCCGGGCGTGATGGTTGCTGTTTGCGTTTGTCGGCATTGTTTTGCTTTATCCTTAGGCTTGCCTTATGGAAGGGTCCCCCAACTTTTACGAATTTGGTTACCGTTTTTTGAATCGGCTCTTGCATTCTTTCTTTGGGGTTCTTCCGGCAAGACCTCATAAATTAGCACATCGACACCCCACTTATGCTTTCCCGACCCTGCACGCCCGTCTCTCTCTCCGCTACCCGT
>Ga0179593_1336187_pt1 | contig 12216 bp, 16 predicted proteins | sample CZODoug2_1_08_16_FD_185931 | JGI IMG/M metagenome (GOLD analysis project Ga0179593, IMG submission 185931) | Vadose zone soil fungal communities from Angelo Coast Range Reserve, California, USA - CZODoug2_1_08_16fungal (PacBio error correction) | ecosystem: Environmental > Terrestrial > Soil >... | reverse complement strand
TCATTCCTGTTTCCATTGTTTTTCCCCCCTTCCCTCCCAACTTTTTTCCGCGTTTATGTCGTGTGCTTTCTAGAGTCTTTCTTTCTCTCCGCGTCGAAGAACCGCGTCACGTCTCCCACCCCCCCTCTTTTCCCCCCCCCCACGTTTACTCTGTCGTCGCTTTCCACCAGTTCTTGGACTCCCCCAGTTTCTCTCCCAGTGTGGCCATCACACGCCCGTTATCCGACGTTTTTTGTTTTTTTTTTTTTTCCTTTTTCGTTGGGTTCTTTTCTTGTATGGGGCAGCTGGTTTCGTATCGTCTTGCCCCCTTTCATGATCTTCCCTTCCCTTTCGTTCCTTTTTTTTTTTTTTCTGGTGCCTTTTCTTTTTTCTTGGTTTTGCTTCTTCCCTCGGAGACAAATGTGGTGCTAGATATGCAGTCTGAACTTTCCTTTCCCCGGTTTGCCCTTTTTGGGTTTCCCCCCCCCCCGTGCCCCCCCCCATGTATCCCTCACCCACTCTGATCGATTCTTTGGAGGTGATGGTTCGGTGGACCCTATTACCTTCCTCCTGCGTTACCAGTTTCTGCACCCCCATCTACCCCTAGTTAGGTTGTCCGTCCCCCTCCTTCCGTTCTCCCTTTTCCCCCGCTTCTTGTTCGTTTGTACCATGACGTTCCCGCTTTCAATTCTATGTTTCCTGTCAACCAACAGTGACCTTTCTCAGTGACCTCTTTCTTTTTGCTCGCGTTGTTTTGTAGTTTCGGCTTCAGGGCTCATCGCTAGTAACTCTTCTCGTCCCCCCCCTTCTTTATATCCCCCTCTGCCCGAGACCTGTCATTCACCCTGCCTTTTTCCTGGTCCTTTCCAAGCCCCCCACACCGAGCTTTCCAAGTGCCTAGTGGTAAAGTTTTCTCCTCCATTTTCTTCTGTTTGTTTTTTTTTTTGATCGACTGTCACCTCGTCGCTGTATTTCTGTGCTACTGACTGCACGGGCCTACAATTTGTGCCCCCCTTCTCATTTTTTTTCCTTGTTCCCGTTTTTAATTTATTCCCTTGCGGGCTGTAACTTTCCTCCCCTGCGGTGTTTGTCGTTTCGCATTGGTTCTGGTTCTGTTCTGCGCCCCTACTGTTACTCTATGTGTTGTCTTGTTTTGTTCTTTCTACCGGCTCGGTCCACTTTTTTTTTCTTGTAAGATTGACGCTTTCCCCCCGGTCCCGCGTTGACCTTGTTTTCCCCCGTTCTGCCTTCGTCCCTTTCCCTCCCATATCCACGGCTTTTTTCCAAGAGGATTTGTTTTTTTTGATTTTTCGCCGTCAGGTCCCTTGATCGGGCTGCTATCGCGACCCCCCCCCTCCCCCTCGGGGTTCCTTTATATATGTGGTTTGATCGTCGGGCCTTGTGTTTTTGTCCCGAATTTTTGCTGTTTTGCGGCCCTTACAGCGAGTTTTGTTTTGACTTGGTTTTCTCCCCCAAGTTTTTTGTTGAAACCTCCCTTCCTCTCTTTCAGTCACGTTGTGTGTCTTGCTTTGTGTTTTATTCTCTGTAGCGATTTTTTACCCTCCTTACTTGGCGGCCTTACAGTGCTAAAGGCTCCCCATGAGTCCCTTTCTTTCCCTGCCCGGATTACTTGTCCCGCCCGTTTTTCCCCTCCTTCCTTCTTGTGAGTCGTTTCAGTTCTTCTGTTTTTCTCTGTCGGCATTTTTTTTCTGTTTCCCCAGCCCGGGCGTTGTTCGGCGCACGTCTGAGTGTCACGATAGCCCCCTCTTTCCGTTTCACGTTCGGTCCCCTGTCCATTTGTTCCCTTTTTGGATCGCCCGTCGCCTCTTTTTTCCCTTTGTCCGCCGTTTGCTTGAGGCTTAGCCCGCCCCAGTCTGCTTGTCACCCCAGTTTCCTCGCGACTTTGTCCTGCCCTTTTTCTTTCCCTCCCTGCCTTGCTTCTCCCCCCCCTCCGGATAAATCGGCTTCTTTCAGGTCCTCAACCCCGTTGTGTATCCTGGCTTTTCCCCCCGCGACTTCCCCCCGTTCATACCCCTCTCCGCCGTGTCTTTTGTTTTTCCCGTCCCGACAATGTACAACTTGTTGCCTGCGCTTTTTCTGGTTTGCGGCGACTTTTATGTACTCCCCTCCTTTTTTCCTTGCCCCCTCCCCCTTTCCTCCCGCCCAAGTGTCCCCCTCTGTTTAGATCGTTTGAATTTGATTTTGGCAGGATTTCTTCTGCGGCGACATCAGTCTGCACCGTTTGTCCTTCCCTCACTTTTTTCTTTTTTGAGGTGAGCGTGTTGCTTCCGACCTCGTTGTGTTTTTGCGGACTTTTGCTAGATCGGGATTTGCTTTTTTGACTTTTTTCTCCCCCTCCCGAATCTCTCCCCTCTATTGTCCTTTGGTTTGTTTTCTGCGGCGTTCTTTTTTTCTGTGTGGAATCACTGGTATGAGTCGTAACTTCCCCCCTGTCATTCTCCCCCCCTTGGATTTCTCCCTCTTCGAGCCTTTTACCCCCCCGTTTTTCCTCCATTTGAACCACCGACGTGACAACCAACGGAGACACGCGGTTTTTTTTGATGGTCCCTTCCCCCTTCTCTTTGTTTTTTTGAGTTCACTCCTGTGTAACATTTTCCCCCCCTGACCGAGTTTTTTGCTGGTCTCTATTTTTTGCGCCACGTCTTTACTTCCTTCGCGACCTGACCTTTCCAGTTCTTTCAGAACCCCGCCTCCCTGTGGGTCTTCCTGTCGTGAGATTTTTTTGTTTTTTGGCACTAGGTTGACGTTCACCCTTCCTGCTGGTCCTCTCCCCGTTTCTTCTTTTTGGTTTCTATGACCGTGGTGCTTGCTGCCGCCCTCCCTTGTCACCTGCGTGGATCAGTTTTGCACGTGCTCAGATGCCCGGAGCCGTGAAACTCCCAGGCCTCCTGCCCGTTTTTTTCTTCTCTCCTGTCGCCGGTCTTTTTTTTTTTTAGTGTCTATTCCCCCCCCTTGACCTGTTCTTGGATCATTGCGTACCCCCACCTGAACCTTTTGCAAATGATTGATGGGAATCCTCTGTGACCATAGCCCGTTTTTCTTCCTCCTGCTTTCTTCTGGGCTCAAACGACCCCTTGGCCCCGAGCCGTCCCGTTTTTTTCTCTTTTGAGATCGGTCCCCCAACTTTTCTTTCTTTTTGCCGTCGTCACGCCCTTTCTGACCCCTTTTTCCCGTTTTTTTCGTAAGTCCCTTTCGTCTGATCTTCCTTCCCTTGTGTTTGGCTTCCTCGACTATGCTTTGTTAGCCTTCTGCTCGCCGAGCTTTTTTAACGCCTTCCGTCTTTTTTCCCTGCCCCTTTTTCCGGTACCTGTCCGTGCACCTGTTTCGATTTTACCTTGGGGTTGTCCCTTCCTTTTTTTGCCGACAGAAGTGAGTCCTGTTTTTTCGCCCCGGTCTTGTTCCCCCTTTGTTTTGCGGCCAGTTTGACCTTGTAGTGGCAGTGTCCCCGTCTCTCGTATTCCAGTTTACTTACTCGATCGTCCACAGCCCTCTCCGCGGCCATCACTCCGTGTTATGAATTTCTTCCCCCCCCCTTCCTGTACCACCCTTCCTCCCCTCTTCCTTTTTTATCATTTTTTACGCCCTTTTTCTTTGTGATGTCACACGACGCAGTATAGACGACCCTATTTTGCGGATCCGGGCCTGAATTCCACTCTTTTGTTCTTTATTCCAGCCGGTTCGTTGATATAGTTTGGGCCCCCGTTTTGTTGCTTGCCACCCCCTTCCCTACGATACGATCTTTGGGGCAGCACCCCCCCTTTTTCCGCTTCCCTCGACTTTTTTTCCTTCACCCCCGGCTCCCCTGTGCCGCGCACGCCATCGGCCTGCCAGACACTGCCAGGTCGGGGTATGTTTTGTTTTATTACGCCTTGGGCTGTTATTTGGTTTTTTTTTTTCCTGTGATATTCTGCATCCGATCAAAAGCTGTGCTTTTTTTTAATGTTACCTTATTTGTGACTGGCCCCCCAATGTCTGTGGTGCCTGCTCGGTTTTTTTTCTAGTGTCACCCCTTCGCTTCCTGAAATCCTCTGTCTGTCATTTTGTATCTTCTTTACGGTGGGTAGTTTCGTGATCGATTACTCACGACTCTTCTTGACCGGTTACCCCCCCCCCCCCCGACTCCCTTTTGCGGCCTCTCTCGGAGTCTCCCTTCTGGAGGACGTTGAGAATGACGGCCAGTTTTTTGACAGGAGCCGTCTAGAAGGTTTGGTCAGGATTCCGTCCAACCTTTTCAGGTTTGCACCTTTTTTTCCTTTTTTTTTTTTTTTGTTGCTTTCCTTTTCGGAGCGATTCCCTTGATCGACGTTCGAAGTAGTCGCCCCTATGCTGTCATAGCCCTTTTGTGTTTCTTTTTCTTGAGGGTTGTTTTTTGCGCTCACCTGGGTTCTGCCCCGTTTGGCCACGGGGCGGGTCGTTGAGGGTGGGGTATGTGTACTATCTTATGTTCTTTGAGTGGGAGCTTGTGTCGGTTGGTAGTTTAGGTCAAGGGTTGTACGCCAGGTTTCACGGCGGGAAATACGGTAGTATGTGGGGATGGAGAAAGTGTTTGGTTGCTTACTTCTCCACCCCCCACGCCGTTCGCCCTATCTTTAAGTTTTGTCGAGGATGTCACTTTTTTTACCCGTTTCTATGTCCCTCCTTAACCTTTTCGTCCTCCGCCCTCCTTCGGGGTGCCGATGTGTCATTTTTCGTGGACAGCCCTGTTAGGGGACTATCACCTATCATGGTCCTGGTCCTCTCCCTGCTCTATTCTCCCGGTTCTTATACGACTTTATTGAATTTTGCTCATTCGACGTGGACCCTTTTCAGAACCTTTGGACCCTACCCCATGCGTTGTTTTTTTGTTTCCACTCTCTACACCCCATTTGAAGAAGTTACTTTTTCAATCTCCGATCTACCCGTTGTTTATAGTTCACTGGTTTGGTTTTTGGGTTCTGTTTTCCTGTGCTGTGGCGTCGCGTATGTTAAGTTTATTTTCTCGTTAGATTTCTTTTTTTTGGATGCTTATCGGACATTCCGTGGCAACGTTAGTTCTCGCTGGCTCGACCTTCAGGACATCTAATTTCTTTCATCCTACCGCCAGCTTTTTTTTTTTTTTTTTTTTATAGCGAGGGGTGTCTCTGTTTTGGTGGTCCGTTCCACACCCCTCCCCCCCCCCCCACATCACCTATGTTTCTCGGATTTGCTTTTGGGCTACTAGACTTTTCCACGATGTCCCAGTCCCCCCCTTTTTGCAACTTGGTTTTTGTCGGGGTTGGGGGGGGCTCCCGACTTTTTTGGGGTTCTTTCCTTGCTCTGGTTTTTTTGACAAGTTCTCCCCCCTTTACTGTTTGACGTTAATTTTCACGATTTTTTCTGAGGGAGTCTCGTGGGATTTTTCGACAAATATGGTCCATGTCGCCTAGGTCGCCGTTAACTTTTGATAGGTTTCGGTTAGTTGCAGATTTACAATTTAGATTTCCCACCAAGTATCGCCCCCCCCCTGCTCTTTCAATTCTGGAGTGTGTTTTGTTTTGTATGTTGCCTCCCTTTTTGAGGCTTAAGCTTTGCAAGTTTGCATCGTATTTTTTACTTGCTGGGCGGTAGACGGTTGCCGTGACATGCCGCTTCTTTGATCCCCACCTTTTACATGATTCACGGTGGTCCCTGACCTTAATAAGGACCTGCGGTGGTTTGATGCTGACATCTCGATTCGCGTCGTTGCTTTTTAGTGGTGGGTCGGTTGTTTCCAGTCGTTTTTTGACGGCTGGTTTTTCAGTCGATTCGTTCTGGGATTCGGTGTCCCCCCCCGTATGCGGCATACCTCGCATGAGTGGTTGACCCCCTTTTTCCCCATCTCGGTGCTTGTGCCCAGATAGGAGGGCCATGCGTTTCTTCTAGTGAATTGCTGTGAAGCGTTTTTTCCCCCTGCGGGACCCCCCTCCCTTGACATTTTTTCTCTAGCTTTGTGCTTGACAAGCCCATTTTTTGTCCCTGTCTGAAACATACCTTTCAGGCTTCGTGATTTTGAGAGTAGGAGGTCCATCGTTCATTTTGTAAAGGGGCAACTTTTGTGTTGTTCTTTGTTTGAGCCAGTTCGCGGGATGGACAACCCCTTTATTGTCTTTGAAACCCCTGATGCTCGCATTTCTCCTCGGTTGGTTGTTTTTTGGGATTCCTTCTTTCCTCCGACCTTTTTTCCCCGCGGTACCTCCCAAACCAGGTAATGGGCCTTTTTCTTTTGGAAACCGTAATGGTTGGCCTCCCAGGTTCACCTTTCCTTCTGCGTTCACTCTTGGACGCTTTTCGCACCTTTTGCTATGTCTGCTGGGGTTAGGCGGTTTTTGGGCTAGTTCCCTTTGCCTCTTCACCCGCTTGTTTGGTTTCAGTTGAACGCCCATTGGCCACACTTTATCTTGTACTCCCTTTTCTCCTGCCGCTCCCCCCTTGACTCCTTCCCGCCGTTTCCCTGAGGTTCTAGGGACTTGTCGTTTTTCGACGGCATTGTATGCCAGGGGGCTGCAGTGCCCCGTTTCCTGGATCGAGTTCCCCGCGTTATCCCCCCTCGCTTTCGCGCCAGTTTTAAATGCTGAGCCCTCCGGCACTACAGATAGCCGCTTTTTTTCCTTTCGGGTTACCTTTCCACCCTCGAAAGCCTCGTCTCTGCTTGTGTTTTTTTGAGTGACCGTTTCGTTGTATTATGCCGCCTTTTTTTTTTCCCTACTCCTACCCCTGACTTAGCGGTCTTTTTTTTTCGTTAGTTCAGTGTTTGTTGCGGACTTCTCGACTCCGTTTCCACGTGTTGTCGTTTGCCCACTTCAGAGGGTTTTGCTGTTCTTTGGAAAGTCGAGTTCAGTTTTGCTCCCCCCTTTCTAGATGGTTTTGAGTTATGTTTTTTGTTCCCGAAAGCCCCTTTTTTTTACGTGTCCGCTGTATCTGGGTTGGGGTGTATTTTTGCTGATTTCTGGTCCGTGGTCTGAGCTTCCGCTCTCCATCGTCGTGATTTTTTGTGGCCCTGTCGTCCAGTTGGGCCTTGCCCCTGTTTTCAACGCCCCCCCCCCCTCACCTTTCCCTTCCCCAATGCGACCTCCACTTTCGTTTTGTGCTGCGGCTTTCTCCGTCTTAAGCTTTTCTTTTTCCTAACGCAGCCTGTTTAGGTGGTGTTTTCTGAGTTTGGTTTGTTGGCCCCACTTTGCCCCTCTTTTAGTTCCCTTTTCAGGCTCTTTGGCCCTTTAACTTGCGGGAGGCATTATTGCCGGCCTTTTGCCCTTGACTTTTTTTTCGTTTTGCTCCCTTTTTCGGTCTCGGTTGCCTTTTGACCACCCGCCTTTGAACACATGGTTTTGCTTTTTTTTTTCTTGTTTGTTCGAATTCTTTTTGCCCGCTGCTTTTCTCCATCCCCCGAGCGCTTTTTTTCAAATGCCTGATGTTCCTCAGGCGGCGGTTGTTCATTTGATTCTCGTACCTTTTCCGGATGGCCCGTTGCGATTCCGATATGGCCCCGGTTTTTTTACGGCGTCTTGCTGGTCCCCCTTTGGTCCCGCAGTTTGACGTGTTTCTCCTTTTTTGCACCCCCCCCCCCCCCGACCCCTTCATCAAGACCTGGGTGCCCTTTTTTTGGCGAATCGTGGGCACGTATTTCTCGTTCGCTCGCTCTTCTGTTGTTTTGAAGGGCTCGCCGGCCGGCTCTGGTTTTTTTTTTCTTTTTGACCCCACTTCGTGCCTGCTTTTTACTCCTGCTTTTTTTCGACACTTGTTCGTGTGCGCCTGCCCCCCTGTCTTCCCTTCACGCCGGCTTTCTTTGACGCGCCTTTCTCTTTTGGCTATTCTTTTTGGTTTCCTCGTCCCTGACAGTGGCGTCTGTTGAGAGCGACCCCTTTTTTTTTTTTTTGATTTTCTATTTTTCGCAGACATTTGATTGGGTTTTTGGGTTTGTTTTCATGCGTTTTACGGCGTTTCTTGGTTGTTTTTTCCCCCCCACCCCGGTTTTGCCCTCTTTCTGATTTCGCCTTTTTGTGTCCTTTTTCGCCGTTTTTGCTACCGCCTATTTCGCTGTCCTCTTTTTCACCCTTTTCCTTTTCTTTTTTTTTCCGTTTTTTGGTGTATTTTGACCGACCTTTCATCGGGTTATCGGGTGTTTTTCATGTTTTGCCATTGACGTTGCTTCAGCAGTTTTTTCTCGCGTTTGAATTTTTTCTCCTGCTTCCTTTTTTTTGGCCCCCCTCCCAAATGTTCCCCCCCGCCCTGGACAGACCCTCCCTGGAGGTCATATTTTTCCTATGACTGCCAAACCCCCCACAACACACACCCACTCCCCAATGCGTAGTCGCTTCGGTTAGGATGTCTTCCCCCCCAAAGCTGCCTCCCCAAACCTTTTTGTTTCCCCACCTCCCCCCTTCGTAGGATCGTAGTGTCTACGCTTTGTCTACCAGATCGATAAGTCCCAATTTGAAACACTCCTTGGCACCCTTTTTCCCTCGCTGTGGTCTTCACTGCTGTTCACACTCTTCCCCCCCCCACTTCCGTTCCTCCCCCTCTCCTCTAGGTTGTTTTTCCCACACGTTTTAGCCTGAGCGTTTTTGGGTTAACTACCACGCACTGACCCCCCTACCCGTGGTTTTTCATCCCCCCTCTACGGGCCCCTTGGCGACTTTATTTGTCAGGTTCCTTTTTTTTTCCCCGTGCGCTTCTAGGCTCGGTTGTTGAACTGCTTTTTCCCCTTTTTTTTGCCGAAGCCTCTTTCTTGGGCCCAATCTCCATTTTCTTTTCCCCGTCCCCTTCCTTCTGTATTTGTATGGTCTTTTGACAATCGACAAGTGCCACCTCTCATCTTCGCCTTCTTATCGTCGCTTTCTTTCCCCCCACCCCGGTCTTCTTGCAGGTTTTCGGTTATTTTCGTTGTTCTCCAGGTTTGTGGGATCCCCGTGTCCCTACCCGCCCGTGTTTCGTGCTCCCCAGTTGACACCCCCTTACACATCAGTATGTGTCTTGTTGAGCTTGATGTGTATAAAATGTTCGGTTTTCCCCGCCTCGTCTAGTTAATTTCTGAACCACCTGTCCTGTGTTGTGACTGTTCATTAATTTAACTCTCGCCGAAGTCTTGATTTGTTGACATACCTCCTTCCCCACTCGGGCCACTCAACACTCCCACCCGGGACTTGTTTCCCTTTTAACCCTGATGTAACTTTTGCCTACCACTTTTTCTCTAGGGTGTCCATTCCGTTGTCATCTGTTTTTTCGGCTGCTTTCGACGTTTAGAGGTTTCTCGTTTAGTGATATTTTTTTTTTTCCCTCTGTGGTGATGCCTTTCTTCCTTGTCCACTTTTCTTCTTCTGGGGGTGTGTCGCCCCTCCTCCCCTTGGTTCCAGGTAACTTCGAGGATCTTTCGGTATTTGTTTGTTTTGTAGGTGATTCAACGAAACATCACCTCGGCTGTCTCAGAGTTTGAGGACTGCATCTGTATTTTTCTCCTTTCACCCCCATCGACACTTGGGTCCAGGTTTTGCGCGCTGCTGTCGGTTAAGGTCCTGCCCCTGAGCCTTTTGTTTTTTCCCCTTACTTCAAGAGCCGGGGCTTTTTTCGTTCGTGTTTGTTGTCTGTTTTCCGCCTGGTACACCAGCCCTCTGTGGTCCTCTGAGCCGCGTGGGAAACTTTTCTCCTGGTGTGATCGTTTATCGCGGGTTTCCTCTTTCTTGTGCAGGGCTTATTCTCGGGAATATTGTTTTTTTTTGGGGAGGCGACTTTTTTTGTAAGTTCGAGCGCGCTCCCTCTTCTTTTTTCCTTTTCTCTTCCCCTTGCGATTACTTGGCACCACTCAGGCCCGCGAGTGAAACTTGCCTGTTAATGGCTTATGACTGATTGTTTATGAGATTTAGCCTGGTCATTTTTCTGGTTTTCGTGTGCTGCCAATCGTTCTTTTTTTTTTTTTCGTTGATTTGTTATTCGAGTCAGTTGTGGGGAGTGGGTGGTTTTTACGTAGGGCCCTTTTCGATACTATGTTAAAACAACTTTCATTGCTTCTTTTGGCCCAGTTGTACAGGGAAGCGGTTTTCTGGTAGTTTCAGAAGCTTTTTTGTCACCTTTTTCCCCCCACTGGTGTGCCCCCCTCCCGTCGTCGTTTCTCTCTCCGAATACGCGCTTTTGGGCTTTCGGCCCGATTTGTTCGTTCCCCAAGGCCATGATTTGGCGCCCGTCTCGATTTTCTTTTGGCCTCCCGCTTTGGGCTCGACCTATTCGTGTTTTTCCCTTTCCCTCTTCCCCCTCTCCCTTTTTTTTTTTAGAGCTGTTTGTCAGCCTCCTCTTGGCTTCCCCTGTAGTCCCCGCCCTAAACTTTTTGGGCACGTCGGCTGCCCTTTTGTCCACTTTGTCCCGTACCCGTTTCAGCTTAGTCTTTGCTTTTCCGACGCTTTTTGGCTTCCTCTCTTTTTCGCCAATAGTCCCCGGGTCCCCTTTGTTCCCCGACCGACCAATTTTTTTCCATGTGCCGGTTTTTGCTCTTTCCGTTTGAAGCCCAGACCCTTTATTTCGACTTCCCCTTCAGCCGTGCATCTTTGTTTTCCACTCTTCTTCATCGAGACCCCCTGCTCTGCGTCATGACGGTTTAAAGTTCGCTGCACGTGCGGTCGGTTGTCCGGTCTCGTTCTTTTTAAGCTTGACTTTTGCGATTCACCTCCTGCCCCGCGTCCTTTTATATTTGTTGCTCTATCCGACTCCCCAATTGACCTCCCTCTTTTTTGGTTCGGCTTGTTTGTCCGTCCACACCTTTCCATTCTTTTTTCCTTTCGTTTAGCTATTTTTGTTTCCATTGTCCCCTCCCACTCTCAATCACCCCCCTGCTGAATTGTACTTCGTTCTTGTAATTCAGTGGTCTTTGTTTTTTTGTTCGCACAAGAATCGACTTCGTTCCTCCTGCACGTTTTTTTTATGGGGGTCCCATCTTTTCACCTCGATCATATCTTTTGTCCCCTCCGAGCTCTCTTGGAGTTGTGAGTTCCTTTCGATTTCCACCTCCGCGCCTAGGTCCCTCATTTCCTTGTATTCCCCTTGTTTGTCTCTTTTTTCTTGCCGGGTTGTGCGATTGGGAACTTTGGTCGGCACGCTGTTTTTGCGGTCAGGTCCCCCCCCCTGTATGACCCGTTTTTACGGCAAACCCCACGTTTCACCCATGACAAAAGGGTGCCTCCCAACCCCATCCCCACCCCTTTTTTGATGACATTGGTGTCGGATGGCCCATTGGAATGTTCTTCCACCTATGTTTCAGCGTGGATGATGCCTCCAACTCCTGGGTGGGGGTGGGTTTTTAGTGGGGTGGGCGCCAGTTGATGCTTTTCTTTCCCTCGGTTTCAGGATCCTGGCTGGCCGTTTTTTCGTGTCGTCCCCTCCCTCTCCGTTCCCTTGCTTCACCTGGAGGTCCCCTATGATGATGGCCTTTGCCCCCGTACGGTGCCCCTTGACACGTCTCGCGCCCGGTTATCTTTGATAGTCCCACCGTTTGCCTTTTGCCTCCCCGACCAACATTGCGTTCTGTGCGAGATGCGGCTTTCGTCCGGCCGCGATGCTCACGCTGAGCCCCGTGCCTTCCTCAAGTTCCTTGCTCCCGTTGTTTTTTTTTTTTTTCCTGATCGATAGCTTCCTGTTCGGCCGAGGCGCGTTGCGAGCTTTTCCGCCACCTGAGGGTTCAAGGCCTGTCCCCAACACTTTTTGACCCTGTGCACGTTTCTGTCCCTTCTGCGAGTTTGGGTCCCCCCCCTCAGAACACCATGTTCCTTCTCCGGGCTCCTGGCCCCCCCTCCTTTTTTCCGGCACCGGTTTCTTGTAGCCGAAAGCAGGGTTTTTCTCCGTCCTGCTTTCTGTCCCCCACTTCGACCTTTTCGTGTGTCTACCCTCCACGCGTTACGGCTAACACCGTGTGTCGGTATTCACTTCTTTGACTGCGCTTCTTTTATGAGGATCCCGCCGCCTATTTTGTATCTAATGTTTTTCGTCTGTGTTGACTTTTGTTCCCCCTCCCGTTCTGCGATATTTTCACTTCTTTCGCCGACATTTGCGCCTGGGTCTGCGACTTTTTGGGCGCGGGCTGTACCTTCGTGCCGCGCCGAACAGTCACATGGGCCGGGCTTACTTCCCAGGAGGTCGGCCAGGGCCTCTTGGAGGTCAACACGGTTGTTTTTTTTTTGTTTTCCGCGTTGCGCCGCTGGCTCTGCTGATGTCGCCGGTCCGCCACCCCGCGATTATCCG
>Ga0179593_1277227_pt1 | contig 12216 bp, 15 predicted proteins | sample CZODoug2_1_08_16_FD_185931 | JGI IMG/M metagenome (GOLD analysis project Ga0179593, IMG submission 185931) | Vadose zone soil fungal communities from Angelo Coast Range Reserve, California, USA - CZODoug2_1_08_16fungal (PacBio error correction) | ecosystem: Environmental > Terrestrial > Soil >... | reverse complement strand
TGCGTCGGATTCCCTTGTCCCCATTTTCTGATGAGTGAGTTTTCAGTACATAGTACCGACTTCAACCCCCTCCTCCCATCTAATTCCCTCGTCCCCCTTTTCCTTCCCTCTTCGTCGCCAGGTTTCACCAGGAGATTTTTGCCGAATCGGTTCCAACCCATGCACTTGTTCGTGGTTTAAGGTTGGGCAGTCCTGCCCAGTTTCGGCGCTGATTATCCATCCAATACTTGTGCACACTTTCGGCGGTTCCCTTCGGACCCTCATGAAACAGTGCCTGTGAGCATGCTTCGTTTTATCGTTTTGCCCCCCTCCCGTTCTCCCCCCCCCGGGTCAATCAGAAGGTGTCCCTTCTCTTGCAACAACTTTGCTAATTACTTTTCGCCTACCCCCTGCGCCGGTTTTTCCTTTTTAACTCCCGTTTCCTCTGGCCTTTATCTTAATACCCAGCAAATAGGATTTTTGTTCAGCCACCTCCGCCTGGGCCTGCTTTGTCGAGATTTTGCGTTTTTCTCTCCCTTTTGGGGAATTTCATGAACCTCACGGTAACTGTCTTCCCCCCCCCTGTGTTCCGTTTGTTCCGTCCGACATGGCATTCTCTGAACCTCCTCCCCCCCCCTTTTTTTTTAGTCTGTCCTGTTCGTAGTTCCCCCCCCGAGCCTCTATCGTCGGATGACCACTTTAACGGAGACGTTGCTCGGCCTCTCCGCAAAAGAATTGCCGTTCCTACTTGTGAATTGGTTGGCATCCATTTCATTCCATACAGAGTGATTTTTTACTTAAAGTCACCCCTACCACCCTGTTGACGTATTTATTCAGTCATTTCCCCCCCCCCCCCCCACCCTTCCCATTCCTGCCCGTGCCACCAAGTCCTCTCGCGTGACCGCGCCTTAATCCCATGTTTGAAAAGTTTGCGTTTTTCTAAGTAATCCTCCATGCGAGCTCCCCTTTCCTTTTCTCTCCTTTGACAAAATTTCAGACCCCCTCTCCGGCGCCGTGAACTTCCATCCCCCCAGACTTGGCAACCCGTTGTTTTGAATCGTCGGGTCCCAACCCTCCTCCCGCCCCGTTTTTCTCCATTCGAGGCCTTTTATAATAGCTTCTTGCTTCTCCGGAACCTTAATTCTTCTAACCGTTCATGCAACTTTGTTGTCTCGCAAGTCGTAAACACCTTGCTTGGCTGCGACTCCCTCTGGAACAGCTCCCCTTTTTTCCCCCTTGGCTAGGCGTCCGCTGAAAAGCCGTCCTGGAAGTACAAGTTGCCCCTCTTTCGATGTTTTCGCGCACCCTAACCTGCCGTGACAAGCGTAACTTCGCTCCTTCCCTGTCGATGCTTCGTTTTTCCCATTGTCAAAAGGTTGCCGTGTTGTCTCATATAACCCTGCACTCCTCGGAAACTGCTTCCTCCTTGCGCTCCGTCAACGTTCTAACCGTTGGTTTTCGGTTCGCTGCTCAAGAAGATACTCGTATCTCTATAAAACCGGTCTTGCCGGTGTATCAAGCAGTTGATCCTTGCCCTCCCTAGTGCTCGGCCATGGTCGTTCCCCTCCCCTCTTCCAACCTTTTCCTGCGTTTTTCCCTTCCTCTTTCTTAACGTTTTAGGTTTCAAGTCCCTCGGTTTTAGTTTTTCCCCACTCATCGTATTTTTGCTAGCTCCATCCCTCTCCAAGAAAAGATTACCCTCAGTAGCCTTCGCTTTTCCGGCCACCAATGGCAGGCCTACCTCTCTCCCATAGCTCCCTATTCCCTTTTTTTCGCGGTCTTCTTTTTTGCTTTCCATTCTTTATGTCTGGTACTAAACGCTCAGGGCCTCCTGGCCAGAGTTTTTTTAACGTATCTGTCCTTTACCGTGTTGTCCCTGCAGCGTCGCTTTTATCATTCCCTTCCCGCGACGCTGCTTCATCTTCTGTTCTTAGTACGTTGGCACACCTGAATCCCCCCTTATCCCAGCCAAAGGCCTGTTTCCCCTGCTTTTCAAACTTTTGCAAAGCAAATCTTCCTGTACTCTCACCAGCCCGGCTTCTTCCCTCCGCTCATTCCCCAATGTTCCCATGATCCTGTTGCACGCGTGTGTCCGGCCGTCTCTACCCAGCGCTTGTTCTCCTCCCCTGGTAGGCCCTCCTCAGTGGCCCAAAAAAAGTTTTCCCCTTTGTTTTTTGTACAAGTGATCGACCTTCGGCTACACCAGTTCTTCTTTTTCCTCTTCTTCCTAGCGGCGTGCGGGTTCTCTCTGTCCCCTATTCGCCGTTTTCCCTGCCAGGTGATTAAGTTCTCTCCCTTTTAGACTAAGCACTTTCCCCTTTTATGACTCCTTCCAAATTGTCGATCGGTTGTACCATCTTTCATTTACCCCGAACTTTTGTTTTTGGGACCTTCTCTCGTCCCTCCCCGTCAAGGAAAATCGGGTCTAATCAACCCGATTCTGCGGCGGCATAGGACACATTGCCCTTCTTTAGGGAATAGTTGCTTTTTGAATCCACTCTCCGCGACGATTTAACACCAGGACTGTGGTTCCAAACCCCCCTTCAACTAACGACGTTAACGCCGCTTCCTACTCCGTTCATCAGCTAACCACCCCACCCCTCCCCTTCCGTTGCAACCCTTGACCTCACAATTAGACTCGGCATCGGAATCGCAACATTGATCCCCACAAGTTTACCATGTTTGAACTATTCTTCTTTTGTATTTGTTGGTGATTTCTTTAGTGATTCAGGGCAGTTTTCTTTCTGGTGTAAAACCCCCCCCCCCCCCTCCTCTTGTATGGACTCCGCTGTCCTCCCCCTTATTTGATTGCCTCCGAGCCTATCCCTCTCTTTCTTGCCTTGGGCACTTCATCTTTTTGAGACCGCTGCTGGCGTGTCTACACGTAAAAGGTGGTACATAGATACGACTTTCCCCTGCTCTCGATCTTCCTCTCCTCACGCGTTCTTTCCTTTTTCCCCTTTAACTTCCTTGTCGATGAGTTGGCAATTTCGCCCACATTTTCTGGTTTTCTTCCAAACCCAGACTCTCGAAGATGGGGTAGAACAGTGTATTTTTCTTTCATCCTTCATGGGCTCGTCAGATCCCCTAGACCCTCGGTACTAGCTTGCATTGCTCCCCTCTCCTTCACCATCCCCCCCACGGCGGCGGTTTTCCCCTGACCTCGCCGTCAGCAGTCGCGTTTTGACTCTTTTAAAAGGCTCTAGAATGCTGCTTTTGCTTGCCTGAATTCCACCAGCCTTTCGCAAGCAGGTCATATCTCCCGTTCGGAGCACGTCTCTTCCCACCTCCGCTCTTACCTTGGCTTTTCCTGTGACCCTCATTCCCCTCCCACAGCTGCCTTGTCTTCCCTGATTTAGTCAAAGCATTGTTCCTAGCTTTAACCCTTTCGACGGGTCGTTCGTCTCTTTGTCGGCCCTCTCTCCGTAGTTTCCCCAAGATTCTCTTCTTTTGACCCTCGATCGCCTGTCCTCTAATTCTTCTACGGGGAGGCTAAGGACCCTCTGAACCCAGTTTTTGATTGCCCTTTCCCTCTTCTGACGATTTTCCCTCCCCAATTCCTTTTCTTTCGGCCCCTTTTGCCCTCATGCGTCTGGGTCTTTTTGCGAGCCTGATCGGGAGGTCTGCTCCTCGGTTCTAGGCTTCTATCATGATCAGAACATCCCTGATGTTTTCTTGAGCTTTGTTCCCTTCCTTGTTTGAACGTAAACGCCCCCCGAGGTAATCACCTTTCCTCCCTCTCTTCCCCCGTTGGTCCCTTTTCCTCCTTCCGTTTCTTTTAATGCGAGCGTTCTCCCTCGTCAGCCACGTTTGAATTTTTTTTTCAGTCGCTTTTCCTGCCTCTACTGTAGTAACTACTGCGAGAACGAGCCCCCACATCAGAGCGCGCCAGCTTGTTTTTCCTGATCCACTTCCGGCTGATCTTCCAGCGTCAATGTCCCCTTTCGCTTTAATCAGTTAGTTGACGGCATGAGAATTAAATCGCCTGAATGGATTATGGATATAGTTTAAATACTTGACATTTTTGCCTTAAAGGTCCCGTCACCCTCTTTCCTCCTCTCCGTTGTTTTGTTCTTTCTCTCTCTTACCTAGGGGTACTTCCCTCCCGGTTTAGTCTTTCCCGACTCTCGCCAATGATTCACATTCCGATTGCTCTTCTTATTATACAGTGAGCCTGCCTTCCCCTAGAACTCTTTACCTTTATTTCTTCAGATCCGCTTCTCGTGTATCCCCCCCCCTTTTCTCTTTGATTTTCCCTTTTCGGCTCGTGCCGCGCATCGTCGAATCCCTTTTCGCAGAGGCGTTTTGCTAGACTTCCCACCTTCCATCCCATCATTTTTCGTCCGTTTAGTGCTCTCTGTCCAAAAAGTCCAACGACGATATGCAACGTACGCTTTGAGCTAGGGGGAATAGTCCGCTGTGATCTCTTCCTGCAACATAGAAAGTTTACCGCTTTTCCATCCCCCCTCTTATAAGTTTTTGGGATCCTTCTCTCCTCCCCCTCCTTCCTTCTAGAGTCAGCCTGCCCTTTTTGACCCTATACCAGACGAACGATCTTTTTTTCTAGTCCAAAGTACACTCTTTAGGCAGAGATAGTCGAACTGGGCCACTTTTTCCCGAACCCTCGGTGTTGGTTCCGTCGCTTTCCTTTCTCCTCCCGCCGAATATAATTCTCTTTACCCCTTCCCCGTATCTCTTCTTCCCCAGGTGTCGTCCAGCGCATTTTGACTCTTCTGACTTTCGACCTCCAGCCGTTAGAGAACCTTCGTTGGAAGCTTTCCTTCCTCTTGACGAATCGACTTAATCCGTTTGAATAGTGTTTAGATGATATTGCGCCCGCTTTGCGCCCTCCCCTTTCCTCAGCGCGTTTGGGCCCTCGATGCTTCCTTCTAACGCGACTGAGCATGACATTCTCCCTTTTGATCACGGCTCTCCCCTCGGCATGATCCTTCTGGTTTTCCCCCTAAACGTCGATCTTCTCTCGCTCGATCATACCGCCGGCCTTGCGTTTTCCTCCCCGGTCTATTCAGAGCTCTCCGCTCTTTCGGCTATCTTTTTTTTTTTGTTTTTTTTTTTTTTTCTTTTACCTCGAAACAATTGGACTTTCCACGAATTTTCGCTTCACGGTGCGAGGCCACAGCGGTGCTGTTGTATGGCCCCCCCCTTTTTCGGCGCTTCTTTTCCAGGCGCTTGCCACCCTTTCATAATCGGTAAAGCTTTTGTGAATTTTAACCAGCTTTTTCTCCGCCCTTCCACCTCCCTCCTCTTTCTGGGGAGGAAGTCTTCGTACTCTCAGTGACAAGGGGGCCGTGGTTCTTCGGAATCCGCGCTCGTGCTTCGACCCCTCGTGAATTTCCGCCAGATGCCAGCCCGTCTGAGTATTTGATTTTCCAGCAGCATATTGTGAGAGCATTTCCAGACAGAAAGATGGCCTGGGGATGTAAACCTTTTTTAACTCGAAGGACGAGATCCCCCCTCACCGCACCCCCAGCTAATCGCCCCCCTGACTTTTACTTCAATGTGCGCTCGCTTTCTTCCAGTCCGATGTGTCCGATTTTATTTGATGTTTTTCCGCCGGCTTTTGTGTTGGTGAGCCCTTGCTCTTCTGCATGGAGGACTTGATGCGAGTGAGGGCGTTTCTGGATTTTGCCCCAAGATCCCCCTTTTTAATAGTTCCAGCGGTATTTATTTCTTGCAGCCGCCTTTATTGGCCGATGGCAGCACGTCTCATTTTCGTTTTCTTTGTCGCCCTACTTTCTGATCTTTACTCAGTGGTCCTTCGGAAAGACTGCTTCCAATGCCGCTTTTCCAACATGTTCAGCCATCACTTCCATCCCTTCTCTCTTGCCCTTCATATCTACAGAGGACTTACCATTTCTCCTGCCATGGAACAGCGACCCCGCTCTCCCTCTAAGTCCTCCCTTCTTTCTATCCTGTAACAAGGCAAGTCCGTTGTGTGTAGCCCACCATTCTTGACAACTTTTCACCACCCTCAATTGGTGTTATAACTAGTTTCCCAACACTAGTTAAGTCCATTTTCTCTGATAACCACCGCGATGTTGGAATCTCCTTGTCTCCTCTTACCTTTAAGGATCATGGACACTTTTTCCTTTTTCTGCTTTCCATCAGCCTCCTTGCCTGCCTTGTTCCCCAGTTCTGGATTGACCCATGACATTTACAGTTTTCGGAAATTTTGTTCTTACCTTTTTTTTTGAAGCGCTGTCGATTTTTACCTCATGTCCCTAGGCGTCGCGGACTTTCCGATGTCCCATTGCTAAGATTGCTTTCCACTTTGAAACGGCCCCCCCTTATTTCCCCCCTCGGTATCCTGCGGCCGCTTTACCGCCTTTTGCTTTTCCGCTGAGCATTAAGCCTTTCATCCCCCCACCTACTCCCCGCCCTTTTTTTTCAACCTCTCGAGCGAGGGGTATTATTCCCTTTTTGTACCGACCCCGCCCATTTCTCCCTTCGAATCTTTTGTTTTCTTTGCGTGGGCTCTAGCGCTAGATGATTTTGTGCCACTCACCCCCCCCCCGCCCCGACCACAAGCAGTCCCTTCAAACCTAACAACCTTTCTTCCGATTGCCCCCCAAGGGCCTCTTTTTTTTTTCCATCTTCGCCTCTGCGTTTCCGATCACGAAGGATGCAAGTTCTCGGCATACCCTTGAAGGGTTTAGTAGTTCCCGTTATCGAGATTCTGTTCTCCCTCCGCGCGCCTTTTTATCTACCCCCCCCTCTGCCTCTTCGCCTCTTGCGCAGAAAGTTTTTATTAGGAGTTATTTGCGACCCACCACGGCAGTTGACACATTGTCCGCACGTCCTTAATCGAGCTAATCCTCCTTTACGCTGTCGTCAATGGTCCGGTGCGCTGGCCGCATCTCTCACTTTTTCTGGCTTGCCTCCAATTGTAAGAGAGTACAGTTGATAAGCCGACGCCCCCCCCTTTCCATTACTGTATGTATCCTTTTTCCTCCCCCTCCCCGGGTTGTAATTGCGTACTTTCCAATATGCATAAGGCTAATCCCCTAGTTCTCCTCAGAAAGTTTTTAAGCGAGTAGAACGATGTCCGTCCTTTCTGCTACCGGCCTCCCTTCGGTGGTTCCGCGACTCTCTTTCCACACTTTCCCTTGTTCTTTCACGTGAGAGTTCTGCGATCGAAGCGGCCGGATTGTTCACGTCTCTACACCTTTTCTCTTTTGCAGCCTAGCGTCTCTTGCTTCTTGCACCTGGGCGCGCTTTTCCCCGTCTTCCATTCCGTGGGCACGCTTTGTGACGATCCGAGTTGAACCGTTTTTTCCCGCTGGCGGTTGTGGTTGCTTTGTCCTAACCCTTCCCAACATTTTTTTCCCCCCCCTTACAGGTAATCACGCGTCTTTCATGGTCGTGATTGCCACCCCTTTTCCGTGCTTGCGTCCTCTAATGTTTGTTCTTTTCTCATTTTGCAAACAAACCTTTCTTCTTTAGTAAGAGCCTCCGTTGAGAGGCTCGTTGACGCCATGCCCTTCCTCTCCCCCCATTGTGTTAGAGACCTCCCCCTTCCCCTGGTCTGTCTCAACAAACGCCCCACTTCTGTGCTTTCCCCCCCAGTCGCACAGAAACTCAACTCCTCCCCACAGCATTCCCCTCTTCTTGATGACAAAAAACCCTCTTTCCAGTTTTTCTGTAGATTCTCGCCGAAGATCGAAAGAGGCCCACCCGGTCTCTGGGTTAGGACGAAACTCCTTTTTGACCCAATCTTGTCACGACGATTTCACCTTGTTTGCCTTTCGCCCTGAAGGTGCCCACGATTAGACCCTTTCTCTAACCCCCCCCTGGTTCACAACGGTTCAGTTCAGTAACGGAAGCCTCAGTCATCCAGATCTTTTCCAAGGCTGGTCCCCATTGAGAATCAGCCGCCCGTGCTTTCCAGTTCCTGCCCAAACATTCAACGAGCCAGCTCTTCCTTGCCTTTTTCCCTGATATATCTGTTGTGCGACCTGTGATACGATCTGAATTTAAATGTTTCGCTCTCTTTCTTTTTTTTTGGGACGTTTGATTCGTTCCTCCATAATCTCACGTCCTCAACTAATTTTGATTTCAAATTCCCCCCTTTAACGGTAAGCGGAATATCCTATTCCATCCCTTGTTGTGAGAGAGATTCAGGCTTCGGGACTTATTTCCCTCAGTTTCTTGTTTTTGAGGCTACTCTTACCTTCCATCTGTTTTACGCACTCACCCCCGACTCCTCCCCGAATAGCGAAATTTCCCTTCCAATCTCTTTCTCCCCTTTGCACCAAGTATACTTCCTGAACTCGGGTTCACCAGCTGCAAGTGCGCGTGTTGGATTTTTCTTCCTTCACTTGCGCGGCGTGAATTATCAAGTTTTGTGTATGTGGTTGGGGGGGACATTTCGGTTTCCATCCTAGGATTTGAAGGCGTTTGCCCCAGTCCTTCACTGAACGTTGGACCTTGTATCTCTCTGATCGTATTGGTTTGAACCAAAATCCTCCGTCTGACATTAACTTCCCATAAGCAGTGACCCTTTAGTTTACCCCCTTTATTTGCGATTACTTTCTCCCCCCGTCCTCCAACCGCGGTTTCTTTTCCCTTTCGTCTTCTAGGAATATAGAATCAACGCCAGTGATTTGTACCCGCATGGGGAATTGTTGTTCTATCTTTTTCGTTTCTTTTCTTTTTCTCCCTTCCTGGGGGTTCCCCCCCTCACTTCACCATTATGTTTGTTCGTTGTTTCGACGACTTCATTATCTTTTACCCCGAGACAATGTGTTTTCTCCTGTCCCCGGTCCTCGTCGTCAACGACCGTAGCCTATATTAGTCAGCGACTTAACCAGTCTTCTCCTTTTTGGACTTAGGCCACTCCCCCCTCCGCCCCCCCCAAGTAACGTCGGCCGCCTCCTTTTCCCTTTTTCCCCCCCCCCCGGGCACGTGTTGGCACCCCTCACTGTCCCTCAGGCGATTGCTGCTTTTATGTAACCCCGCACCCAATGTTGACGTCTTTATCAAGTTCGCCACAACCGCTTTGCTGGTTTTGCCACCCTCTCCCCCGTCATCGGGTGCCCCCACTACTTCCACTCACCCGTTGAAGAAGCGCGTCCTTATTTTGCATTGATCCCTCTATCGTAGCGAGCTCTGCATTGTATTTTTTTACAAGCCATTTCCTCTGATGTTATCCTTTTGGCCCATTGAATCCCACCCAGCGGAACATGGGGTTTGCTCTCTGAACACCGGCGGCCCCCACCTTCCTTCCGTCTTTATCCCCATGGCGTGGAATATTCCCCTTTTCCCTTCCGTTTTTTCCCCCCCCCTTCGTCGCCTTACACCGACTGGATGAAGCCGTAATCCATGAGCGCCAGTACCCCCTGATGTGTAGGCGCACTTCACTGTCGGAACATATCCTGAGGAAAATGGCTCTTGAGCTCCTCTTTTTTACCTCCGTGCCTTGCCCCTGGTCCCTTCCACCTTGATCTAGGGTTTCCCGGACAGCCCCAGACCTGAAATTCGAGTCCCCGGATCTTTGCCTTCGTTTGCGACCAATTTTCTTTCTTTTTTCGACCTAGAACGCACCTACATCCTTCCACACTTTTCTGCGGACACATCCTCCTTCCGGTCCCCTCTGCGGCGCGTATCTACTTAGACCTCTGACGTTGAAAACCGGCTTTTACTTGTTCGCGTATAGTGTCCCTTTTCCCTCCAGTAGGCTATACTGGAACGTTTAGTCTCCTTCCAACATCTGCGCCAGTTCATCTCTTTCACTTTGTTTGTAAAGTCTCTGTTTTCCTTTTTTTTTTATTTCACAATGATTAGAAGCCGCTCGCCTACAAGGCCCGCCCCTGCCTCTTCAAGCAGATTCAGATTCGCCCCCCCTTCCTATTTACCTTTTACACCAATGCAGGTCCCCCCTATCTCCCTCTCTCCGTTCGAGGTTCCTTTTTCCGTTTCTTGTAGTGTTTTTTACGTCTTGATGCCTAGGTACTCTCAAACCGATGCATGTCATTCTATCAGAGTTTTTACCCCGTATCCGCTTTTTTTCATACCTTGCGCCTGGGGACATCTTCCAAAGTCCGTCGACGCGTGAGGAATTATTTCCCGCTATCGCTTGAAAAGTAGCGGAAACAACGACGACTATCACGAAGAAAAGGGCCGTGCCCACCCTGAAAATTCGTTGCAAAGCCAAATATTAGGAGCCGACCCTATTTTCCCCCCTTCTTTGCCTTCAATGCTAAAAACAGGTAACCAAGGCTCCATGGCCAACTTTTTTGATAGGCTCCAGACCCGATTGCCACCTCTCCGGTTTTTTTATCTCGCGTTTTGACTCGGACCCTTTCCAGAACCTTTTTTTTTGACCCTCCCTCCTTCCCTTTGTGAGAAAAATATCTAATTCTTATGTCTTCCTCATGTTTGTTTTCCAGATAGCGACGCGTGTAGTAGGTATCTGCCTCTCTGATTATCTGGTCCATTGGCACATTTTGTTATTAATTTTTCCGCCTTTTTATATATTGACTGAACGTTACCTTGGCCGATTATGAAGTGACCATTGTGCCCTATTTTTTTTCCCAAGCTTCCTTCCCCCCTCCATTTCTAGGACCTGCACTATAGGACCTCTCGTCAAGTCAAATTAGGTGAGAAACCTTCCCCCCCCCCATGACCTCGCGTGCGGTCATCTTACTATATCCTTATGTGGAGGTAATAGTGCTTGTCCCCCTATCCGGACCTCTTTTTCAACCGGCCGTCCACCTCCCTCCCCGAAGGTCCCCTCTTTCTTCCTCCTCGCATGATATTCGGTTCATACCCCCCCCCCACCTTGACCTTCCCCCCCCCTATCACATTCTATCTGATCTAGCCCATATCACCTAACGCCACGTGTCCCCAGGTTTCACGATCTTTGCGTGATCTTTTGCTCTTTTTTTGCTAGGTTCACCCATTCCGCTGGTTCCATTCCCCAACAGCCAATTTTTGGCCTCTTTCATCACTGGTAGTTCTTGTCTCCTCCCCCCCCTCGACTGGCTGGCTCTTGTTCCCCTTTAGAGTGCTCCTTGCTTTGCTGGCGATACCATTGACCAGTTGAAATGCAGGTACTGACGGCCTCCCCCTTCCTCTATCTTGATCGACTCCTGACCGACCTCCGTGGTAATTTTCCCGGCATTTTTCGATGAGATTGGCCCCATATCCAACAGACAGATCGAGGTTAGACGTACCATACCCTTTGTTCTCCCCCTTTCAGCTTCACATTCTTGATGGAAATGGGGAGTCCAGATCGCCTGACCTTTCCTCTCCTATCTTCCCAACTCGACATTTGCCAACTCCATGAGTCGGTTCTTTCTCGATCTCGGCAATCCTCCGACCCCGGACGCGGTTGAAGCGTTCTGCTTTCAAAGGATTCTTGCCCTCGGATCCCTAAAAAGCACTTAGCAATGCAGGACTCTTCCGTTCTCTTGTATGCACGTCAGATTCCCCCCCCTCCCATCTCGTAAGTGCGTGGCGCAAACCTTAGACAACCCTATCTCCAAAAGAGAGTCTGCTCCGGCTTTTTCTCCTCTCTTTTACATTCCTTCTCGGTCCCCCTCTCGTAACCAGCTTCCCCTCCTTTTCTCAGTCCCTTCGGTCGGCAGGTCTCTCCACGAGCTCCTTACAAAGATGCTCTGTTCTTGTTGACCCCTCCTCCCCCTTGCCGAGATTGAGTATATCTCCAGTTTGGCAGGCAGCCGGAGGAAACCGCCGTTTTTATTTCCAGTCCCCGATTCGTCCTTCTGCCTTGACGGTTTGCCTTTTCGACCAGGATCGCGTAGTCTGTTGATTTTTAGAGCCCCTCATCTGGGAAGGTCAGGAGGGCTTCCTCCTGCCTTTTCCTGACCCCCCCTCTTTGGATGGATGTAGCCCCCTTGGTTACACCTCTCTGTTCGGCCCCCTCCCCATCTGAAAATAAACTTTCCTGCCTCTCTCCACCTGCGTCCTTTTTTCTCCTTCCTTTGCGCTTCCTGCGAGGTCTCCCCCACGGCCCCTAACACATTTGCCGTTGTTCAGTCGATCACGTCTTCCTAGAACTGTAGTCAGACGTACTGCGCGATTCCCCCCTCTCCCGAACCCAGCTGCGCAGCGGGTGACTTCTCTCGACGGCGATCTGTCCAGCGAAATAGTTCCCTCTTGAATAATCCGGCAGCACCTTGAGTATCTGAATCCTTTCGAAGACTGACTTTTTATAATTTGCCGGGGCGACATTGTCCATAGCCCATATGTACG
>Ga0179593_1496571_pt1 | contig 12217 bp, 21 predicted proteins | sample CZODoug2_1_08_16_FD_185931 | JGI IMG/M metagenome (GOLD analysis project Ga0179593, IMG submission 185931) | Vadose zone soil fungal communities from Angelo Coast Range Reserve, California, USA - CZODoug2_1_08_16fungal (PacBio error correction) | ecosystem: Environmental > Terrestrial > Soil >... | reverse complement strand
TTATAAAATCTCCCTCCCCCCTTTATTCTTCCTTGGCCTCTCCTTTTTTGACATTGATTTCTCTTGTTGAAATAGTGTCGCCTAATTCCATGTTTCCCCTCTCTTTTAATATTTTCGCAGCGCCTTCCTCCAATAGGCCCTCGACCCCCTCGCTTCTTCACCTCCTCCTTCCTATGTTGACTTTATAGGGAAGTCCTCCCCTTCGTACAGCAGAGCTCTTTCGCTCGAGCTCCTCATCTCCATTATGAGGCCCCGATGACCCGACCCCCACACTCAGACAGTGTGTGAACCCGTCCTCCCCTCTTTCCGAGATGTCCACTTCCCCCCCTTTCCGATGTTATCGTCGCTCGATATTAGATGGACTTTTTCTGACACCGGAATGTTGACAAATAGGACGCTAGTCCCCCCCCTCCCGACCTTACTCTCCCTCAGCTCCTTTTCCCCCCGTGACCCCTGTCCAAAACCCCCCCCCCCCCCCATCGAGGATCGCAAATACCAACTGTAAACCCTTTTTTCCCCCCTTTCACTGCTTCCCTTTTCCCCCTATTTTTTGAAAGTGCGACCCGTTCCCCCCGTTCAATGAGAGACGACATTTAAATGGGAAACGCATTTTTTGTCCAGTCCCCTCTCCTCCCAGCCGTGCTTCCCCCCCCGCCTGCCCAGTGGAAGTCAATTTTTGACGGTTTTCCTCGTGGTCAAACAGGGAAGCGACTCTGCCCTGGAAGCACCACACTCCCTTTCCTCCCATTCCTTCCTCCCCCTTCAGTTTCCCCGAGCTTGGTCTCCACATCAGTTTCCTTCTCTCTCTTGAATTTTCGGCCTGTAGATCTTCCCCTGACTTCCCTCGAGTACTCCTTCCTCCCCTTTTTAAAAGTTCGATAAAGCCCTCCTTGGTAAAACTCCAGGTCAGGCCCTCTTTCCGTCTGGGCCGCACGTGGTTTTCCATGGTTCTCTACCCCCCCCAATCTTCCTTCCCCCCCCCCACCTTTTCCCTCCCCCTTCCCCCACAACCTCCTTTACGCGTCATTTCTCACCAGACCGGATTCCCCTACCCGGCCAGGACGCCTTGAACTAAGTGTGGCCGCCTTCTTGTTGTTTCTCCTCCGCCCCTCTCCTTAACGAACAGACCCATAGACGGACCCAAAAGTCTATAGTACTGATCTTTAAGACAGCTTAGAGCAATCCCCCCCTTTCCCATCTTTCAATCTCTTTCTTTTTTTCCCCCTTAGATGTTACGAAATAGGTCTTCACTGTCATCAACCTTTCCACGCGATGAGGCATTACCCCTACCTAGTATGTTCCTCACTATCCCTTTTATTCCAGGTTTTTTCAGAAGAGATTTCTAGGAGCAGCGTGAGTTTCCGTTTTATGGCCTGAATTCCCCTCCTCTTTTTCGCCCCCCTCTTTCTCCTTTCCGAGATACGCATCGAGTGCGCCAACAACTCCCATCTTTGTTGTAAGAACGATTCCCCCACTTCTTCAGGCGATCTCGTTGGCTTAGAAAAGACCCCCATCTCTCCTCCCGACTTCCTTTTTTTTTTTTCCTTTCCCAAAGTTTATCTCAGCCAAAGAGCTCTGTCTTCAGACTATGCTCAATCTTATGCTATAATTGCTTAAATCTGCCTATTCGATTGGATTGGTGGCCTAACCTTGACTCCGACGCCCCTTCCCTTCCCTCTTCCTTTTTCAGAAGCCCCCTCTTTTTTTTCTATGGAAAAGTTGACGAGAAAAATTGACCGTCGTTCCCCCTCATGCGCGGAACTACTTCCCGCGATTAGAAGGACCGCCCTGCCTTTCTTTCCCCACCCATCCATTTCCCCCTCTCCAGCTTTGGCCCAGCAACTCACCCTTCTTCCCCCTTGCATTTTCGGGTAGCTGTACACCCACTGCTTGTTGATAGGGAGAGAGTTTCCCATACCTTTCCTCCTTTCTCCTTCTCACCTCCATTGGAAAAGGTGTGGTCCCGTTCCAGTTGAGTACGTATCTTGTCTCTTCTTTTTTGACCTTTCACCCCCTTTCCTAGTTGATCTTTTCGGTGAAGCGGTCGTCTTCCCAAAGTTCAGTGCTCCTTTTTAGGACAATCGATTCCCAGAACCATGAGAAGTTGTGCCCTCTCCCCTGTCTTTCGTCCTGCTTTTTTTCTAGTATCGCCCTGTTTTTCCGCCAAGATAGCCCCAATTCCCCAGACGCGTCCTAGACATTGTCCACACTGAAGTTTCACCTCTCCCCCCTTTCCCCCCTTTCCCAACTCACCTTTTTTCGTATTCGTGAACCGCGTGTTTTGGTCTGACCCGTATATTCGTCTTTTTTGACCGGTGTTTTTTTTTTTTCTCCTCCTTGAGGAAGGTTTTGGCCGAGGCTTGATTTTCATTGCCTTTGCGGTGAGAGGCTAGTTGCCCCCTTTGCTTTCAAAAATGGCATTTGCCCTCCTCTTCTGGTATTTGGTTTTTCCTCTTTTCTTTTGAAAAATGGACCTTTTCCGGTGCCTCTTAATAATTCACCTTTTTTCCCTCCACGCCTCCAGTTCTTCAAGCAGTCTCGATCTTTTCTGCCTCGCTTTGCTCGATCGCCTTTCCCCGCTTGACGACCGACAGACCGGCGCGCGGCGCTTTAGACGCGTGTCCCCATGACTGGTCGTCAAACATCCAAAGCAGACCTCCGCGGTTACTCCCGCACTTCCCTCTTCTAGTAGGAGGTTTTATTTTGCGTTTTGCTTCATTTTTTCCACTCTCACCTCCTCCCCCCCTTTTTTTTTTCCAAACCCCAGGGCTCCCTACCTGCCTCCTTGCCCTTTTCTTGATTTTGTGTTCCCAATTGAACTAATTTCGTTTAGTCCCCCCTAAAAGTCCCTCCTTCTCCTTTTTTCTAAGGCGCGTTTGAGACCTTATCCGTCGTCTGTCACCTGATTTGTCAGCCTATTACTCTCCTCCGTACATTACCCAGTTCCCCTCCCCAGTTTTCCGTCTCACTCCCTCCCCTTGCAGAGGCGCGAGGAATTGTCACGGTGATGCCACCCATTCTCCTAGAGAATCCCGCTTTTACCTAAAATGATAGTTCACGTTTTGAGGACCTTTATCTCGTCTCTTTCTTACCCCTAGAGAGTTGTTTTTTTGCCTCTGTTAGACCCTTGAGTGGCTTTCCCAGCGCCTGCCTACGAACCCGCGATAGATTCTTCCCATATTGCTGTTATTTATGGAGAGAAACCATCTGATGTCTATCCTCCTCCCCTTCTACTCTTCCCCCGCCTTTCTTTTTGACCCAATCGCTCTTCCTGAAACTTGTTTTCCAGAAGTCAGGCTAATGTAGTCGCCCTTCAATAGACTTTTTTTTTTCCTACTCCGGATCACTTCCCCCTTTTCTTTGGCCTTTCAGCTCCTGGTCATAGATGCCTTCAATCGGTGTCGCGTTCACCCAGTACTAAGACATCTCCTCTCTTTTCCCCCTACACGAGTGGGAATTTAAGTGTTTTTCTTATCATCCCTTTTAGTTCTTATTTCTTTTTTATATTCCCACTCTTTCCATACCCTTGTACTGTCACTGACTATTTTCCTTTCATCGAGTTTTACCTCCATCAAAACCCCCACCCCCAGACTTTCTGTCCCCCACCCTACTTCTCCTTTTTCAAGGCGATTCTTTTTTTTTTTTTGTTCTCTCCTCCCCCCGATATTCACTTTTAGAGTCTTTTTGTATGGGCAACCTGATGTGGACCGATTGCTCTATAATTTGAAGAAAAGCCCGGCGGAGTAAGAGGACTGACCATCTTTTCTCCCGCGCTGTTCCGAATATAGCTTGGTGGTCTTCGGGCTTGACTTTCCGGTCCCCCTTTTCTCTTTTTTTTTGCAGAATGCTTTCTGCTTTTCCCCCCCTTCTAAATTCTCGGAATGTTTCGCATGTAAGACCTGCTTACCTGGCAATACTCTGCTTTTCTTTGGCTCTTGTTTCTGAGGGATTGTTTTTTTTTTCCCTCTTTTCCTTTAGGCGACTATTCGGTAACCAATCAACCTTTCCACCCCTCATGCTTCTCCGCCCCCCCTTATTCAGAAGTTGAGCACTTCTATTCCCCTCTTGATTCCCCCCCTCCTTCTCGATTGCGGGCTGTCTCCCTTTACGTATAGTTTGAATTAAAACTTTTGCCCCCTGCGTAATTTCTTTTTCCCTTTTCTTTTCAACACGCTTCTTACCCCTGGGGCCCCTTTGTCATGGGAATTCTTTTTGACATGATAGAAGCCTTTAGTCCTCCCTTTTTTTTTCCGACTTTTTTTCTTTTCCCCGGACTTCTCTACATGCGGTTTCCTAATTAAATTTCCCCACTTTGGAGCTCTATAGTTCCTACCCCTTCCCTCAGACCTTTTCTTTCCGTTTCATTCCCCTCCTCCCATGGTCTGAGGTCAGCGTTAACCGGTATGGCATTAGACAAGGAGATTCCGTCCCCAGATCCACTCTCACCTCGTTTATTCTTTTCCTGTTCCAGTCCCCCCAGTCCTGCGCTTGCAATCGACCTACTTTATTCCCTTCCCGATTTCATTTTCGCAGGAAGGGTTTTTCTGGAGACCGATCTTTCTCTTATTCTCAGTCCCTTTCCTCCCCGGCAAAACTGTTGGATCGCCACAGCCAACACTCTCTCCGGATTCATTTCGTCAATACTGACTGTCCCCTCTCTGGTCTCCGCGGCCCTTTCTTATCTGCGTACTCTCTTTTCTCTATATTTCCTTAAAGTTGTTTGTTGTTTTATAAGGATCCCGCTTTTTTTTCCGATCATGTCTTTTTTCTGTGAATGTCCTTGCGATCGTGCTTACTTTCCCATCGTTTTTCCTCCTCCTCCCCCCTTCCGTTCATTTTTTTCTATTTTGCGCATGCTCTATTTATCTCGTGCTTTCTTTCAATTTCCCTCTTTCCAGTTTTTCAGTTCGCGACGAAGCTTTGTGGTCTTATCTTGCAATCCCCCCCCCCAGACTCCCCTTTTTATGATCGATTCCGTCTTCTCCCTTTTTTCCCTGCTGCTATGACCAACGGACACAAATTTCCGCTCGGACAGCCCTTTTCCCCTGCACTGCGATGGGACAAGCGTAACCTCACTTTCCCGTCCGTAGTTCTTCGACAGCTATTCGGTGTAAATAGGCCGCCTATCCCCGCATCCGAAGTTTCTTCACAGTCCAGATTTCCTTTCCCTTCCCAACAGAAGTGTGATCCCGTCCCTCTGACTTCTCTCCCCCCCCCTGTTTTCCCACCCCCTGACAAAGACCGTTGTCACCCTTTTAAAGTTTTCTCCAACATCCGACGCAGTCACGCCCGTTGGCGCGGGCATCACGTTCAATATGACACAGTTTTTCCCCTGTTCCCCCTCCCCCCTCTCCTCCCCAGACCACCTCAAAGACGGATAACCCTCTTCTTTTGCTTTAAATACTTTTTTGGTGATCATAAGTCGAGGTGACATAGTTCCCCATACTCACTCCTTCCTGATTACTTTCTTCCCCTTAACTGGACGCGACGCCCCCCTACGACCCTATCATTTCATTTGCTCACGCCGTCATTTCTGAGCGAAATGGTCCCCTTACCTGCTCGGCCTGACGATCGTATGTGCCCTTGCCGTTTTTAATCGTACCTCGGTTCCGAGGGCCAAGGAGAAGAAGCCGAAGTTCCCCCTCCCCTGCTCATTTTTCCCTTTTTTGTCCCTCCTTTTCTTAGTATCTGAAGGCTCTTTTCGAGAGCCCCCCACTCTCAGCCCCAGCCCCCCCCTTATGACAATGACCCCACAACCCTCCCACGTCGGTCTTGTCCCGAATAGACACCCCTACCTTCTCCCCCCCAGGACCCTTTTCCCTAGAAGGCCCCTAGGTTTGTGGCCCCAGATCTATTTGTTTGTGGGTCGCTGACTCCTTCCGTCAGTCCAATCCGAAAGACAGGCCCCTTCTCTTCCCCCCTCCTTCCCCCCTTCGACAGAATTGGAAGCATTCCAAGCCAGAACGCTCTAAGTTAAAAATGACCATATGCGACTAGGTGATTTTTACACTCGCTTTTCCCTTTCTGTTTTCCCCATGTTCTCCCCCTGCAATCAAACTCCCCCCACCGCCTTGAGTCTAGAGAACGCGAGGGACCCATACAATGGCGTCAGCCCATCCCCCCCCCCCTCTAGGACGCTTCCTCCCCGGTATCGTTTTAATAATTTCTTTTTCTTTTTCTTTCTGTTTATTTCCACCCTATATTCCTATGAGAGGACATCCAGGACATACCACACCGTCATGTTTTTTTTGTCCTCCTTAGACTCTAGCTGGCTTCCCTCTTTCTCGAATGAGACCCCCCGCCACCAAGGACGCAATCCTTAGTGAAGCGGATGAGATTCGATATAGTTGTGGCCGCCCTTTCTTTCTTCTCTGCTACTTAATTTATTCTTCTCTGCCCCTGTCTGATAATCTCTTTTACCAAAGATGCTTGAGATCTCGGTTTTTTTTTCATCACTTCTATCTTTTTTTCTGCCTTTCGCGCGGCACTTCTCCCTTTCGTAGACTAAAAGTTATATTCCTTTCTTTCGCCCTCCTTCCAATGCGCTTGCTCCCCATCTCGGCCCTACCCCCTTCTTGCTCCCCCCTTTTCCCTTACTTCACTTTTGACCAATAGGTTTTTCCCATTCTTCCCTTCATTTACCAAAATTTTCAAATTTTGTTTGCCCACTTTCAGCCCCACTCCCCCCCCTTTTACAAGCTTTCCCGTCTTCCACTTCCCCCAGATTTCCGCGTCACCTATTAGGTTTATCGGCGTCTTTACCTTTTACCCTAACTTCATTCGAGGTCCCCCCCATGTATGGGCGAATACCTTCAGGTTTGAATTTCCCCGTCTTTCTTCCCCGGTTAGTTGCAGGGTTTTGACTTTCCTTTGTACCCCACCTCCCTTCTGCTCAGCTTTTCTGCGAGAGTCTGTTAACTTTTTGTAGTCCAAAGCACTTTGCTACGCTCGCGCCAGCTCCCTTGCGCTCTTGCGCCCTTGATTTTTTGAATCTTAGACTACTACCCCGGCCAAAGTGGTCCCACCCCTGTTACCAGATCCTTGACAAAACCCCCGATCGCTTCCCAATCTCCATTTTCATCTCTTTGAGGGAGCCCTGCACCACCTTCCCCCCTTCTTCCTAGTTGGCCCCCGAAGAGTTTTTTTATCCAATAAAATCTCTTCTTTTTCTCATTCATCCCCCTTTTTTTTTTTTCGCTAGATTTGTCTTCTCATCCGACCAGGAACCGCGTTCTTTCCTTCCCCTCCCCCCCCTTCTTCCCCCTTGTAGGTGGACTTCAAATTGATTAGGCTCTAATGCCTCTCTGTTTCTTTTTGCTTTTTTCGGTCCCCCCCCCCTTTACCCTTTCTCCGGATTTATTTTTTCTCAAATTAACATCAGACGCCGACCTTCTTCTTCTTTCCTCCGTCAGACACTGTTCTTTTAGTCGTCTTCTTCTTCTTTTTCCCTCCCCTTTGGAACTCCTTTCTTCCCAGAAGCCCCGGGTTATCTTCTGACTTCCCTCCATTTTCCCCTATTTTTCACCAACCCTTTTTCGTCGCCCTCCACGCTCCTCGTTTTCCGCCCAACCCGCACCACCGGCTTTTCTTCCGGTTTTTTTTTCCCCCCTCGCCCTCACGGATTTCAAAAGTATAACCAGGAGCCACACGATCCTTTTTTTGACCGTCATCGCACTTCCCGCGCTGCGCTGTTCTGACCCGGCACCCCCTTTCCCCTGTCTTTTTCCTTTTAAATCCTCAGTTGCATTCTAGCAATCGCTTTCCTTTCTTGGGTTTTCCCCGAAGTGAAATTTCCCATCAGCGTTGTAGCCAGTCTTTTTCCATTTATAGCTAGCCTCTTATGGTCTGGTCCCCCCCTCTACAATTGTCTTCAGTTTCACCTGAAGTGTGCCTTTCTTGTCCAGTATGGACTCTACTTTTTCCTTTTGTCTGAACCCCATCCTATTCTACATCCCTTAAAGTATTTTTTCCTTTTTTCCCCAGCCCAATGACCTAATTTTTTCTTAGTCTTAGTAGTCTCCCCTAGTCTGGTTGTATTTTTTACATCCTTCTTTTATTAGTCTTTCTTGTTTTTTCCCTTTTTCGTTTAAGATACTCTTTTCTTCCTTTGATGTTCTCCTCGCCAATGCGGGACTTTATCTCCTACCTTATTTCAACATCCTTTATGATTGGCCTCTCCGCCTTTGACCTTCTTTCTTTTAAGATCTCCCACGGTTTCCCGTCTTTCCCTCTTTCCCTTTCCACTCCGTCCATAGTTTTTTTTACGCTTTTCTCTTCCTCCTACTTAAGAGGCCCATCACTTGCCGTTAGCTCCCGGTCCTGATAAAAATTGGTGAGTCCTTTCTGCATTTCTGGCTCACGTCTTACCTAAAAGATGACCACGTGAAACGGACTAGATTTAATTTTTTTAATTTAATTTCGCCTTGCTCGTTCGGGATAGTTCCCTTTTGACCCCTATTTTCCATTATGCTTGCTTCAATTGTTTCTCCTTTCCCATGCTCCCCTTTTTTAGAATCCCCCGTCAAACAAATACTACGACTTTTTTCAACACCCCTCGCCCTTCCCTATGGAGTTTGTTACTTAACCACTTATGGTTTAATTTCTCCCTCCTAGACTTGAAGGAAGGTAGCTACCTTTGTGGTTTTGGGGTTGGGCATTGGTGATGTGTGCCGGCTCCCTTTTTGGCTTCGCCTTCAATGTTTTTCCGTGACGTTGCCTTTGGAACGGACTTTTTCCTTAGAATGGAGGGGGTTTTGGAGAGGAAAGCCTGAGGCAGCGTATTTCCGTTATTTTATCTACGGCCTCGCCCCTTAGTCCAGTTTGAATTGCTTTCATTTCCCAGATGTCCTTCACCTAGATCTTCTCTTGTCTGCACCTAGGAAGTGATTTGAGGAGGCGTCTAGTCTTTTCTTCTTACCCTATGTGCCACCTCCTGAACTTCCCCACACGGGTTTTTTACATGATGTCCATACCGGGCCCCCCGAGACTTTTTTTTTCTATTCCTTCCTCTCGGCTCTTTCAGCTCAGGATTTGGTTTTTTTACTTTCCCCCCCACTTTTATTTTTATACGATTGACGTGACTAGAAAGTCCCTTCCTTGACTTGTAGATTGTTTTCTTCAGCTTCCAATTTGGTGCCCCATTTCTGGTTTGTACTTTGCGCTTGCTAGATTCCCCTTAAGTCCTTGTCGCTCCCCTTCCTTTCTATTTCTTTGTGGAACAGTTTTGATTGTATATGTTCTGGACGAGGTTGTTTTTCCTCGCTCCCCCTTTTCTAGTTCGGCTTTTTTTTAATTCTTTTCCGTTAAGTTACTCGTTTTCTTCTTCTGGCCTTTTTTTGAGCTTTTTATAATGTAGATAACCCACTTGCTGTCTATTTTTTTACGTCTCTAGTTATATTTTCCATTCTGCCCCCCATAATACAGCTCAGCTGGTTTTAAGCTTAGAATCGATAATCACCCATTTCTTTCCGCTTTTTCCGTAAATCTGGCCACAAGGAATTTACGACTGAAGCCAGCTTTTTTTCTGAGGATGAATCTTTAGGGCTGGCCGATATGCCTTCTAGAAATTGGACGGCCAACCGCCGTTGTGTGTCTTTCCCTTTTAAACCCTGTTCCGTATTTCTGGGAACTTCAGCTCCATTTTCTTCTTCACTTTTTGAGACTCGGCCCTCTCTTGTACGGATGTACGTCTTCCCCTCCCCTTGTTGTTTCTTTCGTTTCGCTATCTTTTGAAGACCTCTTCCCCTCTCTAATAAACCCCCCCCTGATGGCTTTTCTTTATTGCGTTTTCTATCTTTCTCTCTTTAAAATCTTTCGCGACGTCCTAAGTTGGCCTAGTATCTTTCTCAGCCCTCCCGTCCCTTCGCCCCCCTAAATGTCCCCATTTCGCTTTTTTTTCCCAGTACGCTTCGCTTTTTATGAGGGCAGCCTCCCTGGTTTTCCCAAAAGACAGAATAAAGTGCTTTATCCTTTTCTTCCCGTTCCTCTATCTGGGACCCAGTTATGTTTCCCCCCAATTCCCCCCCCCTTACCGAACTGCCACCGCCTGCCTTATAAGCGCTCCCCAACTTAACCCAAGATGAAACATAAATCCCCACCTTTTGCCCGCACGTTACGCATTTGTTCCTTTATGTTCACAGAAGCTCCCACCCTAGAATGGAGAATATGGCGATACCCCCGCACACGAATGACCGGATTCCATCTCCGGTTTCCCACCCATTTTCTGCAGGCCTCCCCCCTTCTCTTCCCTGAGCAAAGTTCCCCGAACCCCATGACGTTCCAATGTTCCTGGTCCTGTCCTTTTCCCTTTATCTCCCTATCTTTCAAACTTTGGAGCCTTTGTTAATTCTTACTCGATGATCACCCCCATTTTCCATTAAAACGCACCCCCTTGCCGACTAGGAACTGCCTAAAAAATTCTTCCTGCTTCCCAACTCCATAGCACCTTTTTTTTTTCCCCGGTTCCACCCCTTCCCCCCCCCATAGCAGAAGACGATCCTTTGACCGAATAGCCCTACGAAGACAGCCGAGTCAGAAAACCTACTTCCACCAGTCCCTTTCTTCTTCTCAATCCTTTACTTCTCCCCATCGCCCGTCCTCGAAGGTCCCCTTTCCCAGTACTGCCTTTAATTTTTTTCGTTTCCGCGTCTGCATTTGCCCAGGAGCTCAAAGACTAATTGACCACCCTGGATCAGTAACGCGTCCTTCCGCCCCGATAAGCTACCAGTAGCGCCCCATTTGCTCATCTACACCCCTTAATCCGCCTTGGATGAACATTTCCCCACCACCAACCCGCTTCTTAATTTTTTCGCCTTTTATGAACGAAAACCCTACCCACCTCAATAAAATCCCTTACCTAAAGGTCAATATACATTTTGTGCCCGCTTTTTTTTCCCCCCCCCACCCCCCCCTTTCTTGGCCTAAGATGCTTCTTGTTATCCCAGTCTCAGGAAACTGCACTGCCCAGAGCTTTAAAGTTCAAGTATGACGACCTTTTTTTTTTATCATCTCCCATCCAGGTTGCTCACCCCCCCCTTCACTCCAGTCTTTCTGTCCGTAAAATAGATTTTTTTCTTGGCGAACCCTCCTTTACATCTTTAAACTTCCCCCACCTGATGATGTTTCTTCTCACCGCCGAGCCCTTGTTGTTGGTCACATCCTGATAACTTTTTCATTTTGAAGGCGAAAAGTTCATTAGATTTTTACCCCACTCCTCTTACTAAGTACCGAATTCCGTGCCTGAGGAAGCCCGGGAGAAACTTCTCTCGTGAACCATTATCTTTCACGCCGTTTCAACCGCCCAAGCATATGTTTTTTGAGACCTTTCTCTCCTGAGTCTTAAGGAGCCTACGTGATCCTCCCCCCAATGTCCGGCGTCACCTGCCCCGTCTCCCCGGAACTCCCTTAAGTTTCCCCCCTCCTCGTCCTAGGTACCTCCCCCCCAGACTCGTCTGAATTATCAGGCTTCAGTTCAGCGGGCGTTGCATCGTTATTTCAGACATGCTTGTCTATTTTATCTGACGCGCGCCTTCCCCCGTGCATTCTTTCCCGCCACCCCAAATTCTACGGCGTTTGGCGATTGCCGACCCGAGTGATGCGGCGGTCGCCCCCATTTTTTTGAAACTCTCTTGCCCCGCGCTGACAATCTTCCCCTGAAAGGAGTCTTTCATCTTTTCACGCGCTTTTTCCAACATCAATCAGTGCACATGTCTCCTTGAACCAACCCCCAATTTTCCATCTCATGCCCTTCCCTATGTCTAGTCCCACACGATCGGGCTGCTTCTTTTTTGATTACCAATCCCTTTCCCTCTATACCACTTCCGTTTCTGTCCCAGTTCAATTTTCTCTTCTTCCGTCCAGGTCTACCAGTAGGGTTTTCTGTTGTTCTGTTCTTTTTTCCCTTGGCCTACGCGTTTCCTTCTAATCTAAGGAGCGCCTTTTCCCGTTTGCCAGGTAGTAGTTTCCCCCCCTGAAGTGCTAGTCTCCACGCGCCTTTAGCCAGCTCCCCCTTCGTGTGCTGCGCTCCTTGTTTCTTTTGTCTCTCGGGTGAATTTATAGCCTCTCCCTTACCTGGGCACCTTCTTCCCGAACTTGTCCAAACTCCCTCTTCAAGGCACTTCTTTACACCTTAATCTTTGATTCAATCTAATCGGTCCAACGCCAACTGGATGGCTTCGATTTGCAAAGCCTTGCTGGTCTTTCGATCCCCCCCTCATAT
>Ga0179593_1289768_pt1 | contig 12217 bp, 10 predicted proteins | sample CZODoug2_1_08_16_FD_185931 | JGI IMG/M metagenome (GOLD analysis project Ga0179593, IMG submission 185931) | Vadose zone soil fungal communities from Angelo Coast Range Reserve, California, USA - CZODoug2_1_08_16fungal (PacBio error correction) | ecosystem: Environmental > Terrestrial > Soil >... | reverse complement strand
TCTGAGTTTGCTCCTGTTTTCCTTTGGAAGGATGGCACTTTCACCCGTAAACCCCTTAGCCGCGCCCCCATGGTTTAGCGATGTTTTTTTTCTTGGTGGCATCCCCTTCCTTCCAACTTCGAGCAACCCTTGATTTCGATTGCACCCCGTATTTATGCTCTCCGCGCTCCTTTGAACGAGGCACCTTTTGTCCCCCCCATTCTTTTTGAACCCTCAGTGTCTTCTGGTGTGGCAGGTTAAAATCCCGGTTTTTTAGTCGTGGAGGTTCCCAATCCCGTTTTCCGATGTTATTGACCAAGATCTTTGTTCGCTCCATTGACTGCCTAATTTGCAGGCACCTTTTCCTTCCCCCCTGGTTACTCCGTGGGCCGGTGCCCCTGTTCTGTGACGGAAAGTCCTTTTTTTGCTACCACGTGTGCCTGCCCACACCCGCTCATACAACCCTCAGTTTCACATTGTTCAACAAAGTACCTGGGCTGACCTTATCTGTCCCTTCCTTCAACAGAGCCCACCACAGGGATTTGATTTCCTTTTGTTCTGTTCCCCAGCTCCTGTGTTATCTCTTTTTTTGGCCGTCACTTGTCCACGAAAGATTTACCCCCGCTTTCGGAATTCTGAAGCTTTGCACCCAGGCCTTCAGGTGGCCCTCAAAGCCAGGAATTTTTCTTTTAGTGCTTCAGGTAATCACCCTTTCTTCCTACGCGGAGTACACCAGACCTGAAGCCCATCAGCATGGCCCTTCAAACAAGAAGTACTCTCAATTTTTTGGTTCATAGCTTGCCTTTCTCTTGACGAGAGGTTTTAATATTGACTTTTATTTTTTTATTACCCTGTACTGGGGAAAACCCACTGCAGTCCTTTTTTATCGACCGGTCACTTCGTCTCCGCCTCCGGACGTATAGTGCTTCTTTGCTCTCTTCCATTGACTACTAACGACCTAGTTTCCGAGCGTACCCTTAATCTCATCCTTAAATGTGCATTTCTTCCCTTCGCTGACAAATTTGCAGTGCTTTCTCTTTTATGTGCCAGTGCACGTTTCACGGTTCCGTTGAGGTAAGAATTTCGAACCTGCATAGTTACTCCTCTCACACTTCTTAATCTTGTAAGATTGGTTTAATCCGTCTCAGGGCTGAAGCCATCATCAATCTTTTTGTTGGCACGTTGATGAATCCGTGAAAACGTCGAGATTCTCTCTTTCCCCTTCCCCTTTTTTCGAACTAAGGGATGGCTTTCCCATGGTTTCTTGTTTCTTTTTCGGCTTTCGTTGCTTCCGGATCCACTCGATCTTCGACCACGCGTTCAAGGCCACTCTTTTTTTTGTCTTTTTTCCCCCCCAGACCTAAACTCCATCGGTGCGATAAGGCTTTTTTTCCCACCCGAGGTCTCGGTGTTACTGACGTTGCCTCTCACCCCCACCCCCTCTCGCACCGTATGCCCTTCTCCTTCCTTTCCTTTTGGTTGTTTCTCGAGATGCATACGTGGAGTGGGCTTTTTTTTTCCTCTTCCCACGTTTTCGGTCATCTGCCGAACCCCGGCTTTCTTTCTGCAGCAGGTATCGCAACTGAGGAGAGTGTTGAGGGTCTGTACTGCCACCAGACTCTGATCAAGCCGCGTGGTGATTTTTCCGGGTTTTTCACGTCAGAGGATTTACTTTGGAGCTACAGCTTCAAACGTTCGCCCGCCCCTCCTCTCTCCTTAGGTCGAGGAAGCCGTCAGTTAGCGCTCTACTCGGTTGCAAGTTTTCTATACCTTCTCCTTGGTTTGCCCGGCTTAAGCAGTCCACCCCTAGGATTGCTTCTTTTGCTCCTCGTTTTCGTTCTCCCCATCTTCACCCGCATTCTCAAAGCGTGGTTCGCTTCCTTTTCTGCGTTTCGTCCAGAAAAGTTACTCAGCGGATTTCGCCTCGTCCCTGTTTCCTTCCCCCTTACGGCACTTCTCTGAGCAGTGCAATTTTTCCGGTTTGTGAGATTTTCTCTGCCACAGGATCCGGGATCACTGCCTTTCTTATTTCGCTCTTTTTTTTCTTCTTCCAATTTTCCCCGATGGGACTGTTATCGCACTGCGGCAAAATCCGTTCTCCGGTAGCCCTTTTTCTCCTCCTGGTGGTGAACATTATTTATCTCTTGGTTCGCCAGCCTTCCTCTCACCCACTCTGCCCCTCAAATGATTCCACCCTGCCCAAGCAGACGCTTCTGTTTTGCCGGATTGATCCCTAGCGATTGGTATCGAATTATGGTCTCTACGCAGATGATAGGTTGACTTCCAAAGAACCCCATGAATACGGGGTTTTTTTACTCAACTGCGGCCTTTACCTGCGTGCTTTCTATGCTCTGGGTTTTTTCTCCCCTTTGCAAGAGGACGACCGCACCTCACTTGTCCCCGGACACTGGGTCGTTCTCGGCACCCATTTGTCACATCAAATCCTCCTTTTCTGTTTTTTGTTGTTGCATACTAATCTTCCCTTTTAAGAAGTGTACTTTTGTTCGAGTTTCTGCCGTTGATTTGCTCTGTTTTTTTTGTTAACGAAGGATTGCTCTTCCCCTTATCGAACATCTCCCCGCGGATTTCCCCGAACGTGCGTAGACCTTATTTAGGGTCTTTGCCTGAAAACTGTTTCGTTGAACCAGTCCTTAGCTCGACGCCTTTTTTTTAGCTTGGTTCTATGCATTTTGGCCTTTCCTGGGAAAATTCATCGCATCTTTCCTCTGACGCACTACCTTTTCCCCATTGAAAGGACCTCATGGTCCAAAAACGGGGGGTTCGGTCCCATGATCTTTTTGAAGTGCGTGGATGACGTGCTGTCCTTTGGTTTTTCTAGAGGGGTCCCCTTTCTGAAGGCCATTTGTCTTTCTTCCCTGTTGGACCACGTTTCCTCGCGTCCCATGTTGGGGCTCTTTCGCTACGGTCCCTTTCGCTGTGCCTTTCCCGATTTGCCCTTTTTTTAAACGCTCTCCGTCCTAGGAGCATCATGTTCTGGACGTGCCTGAGACGGTTCCGATGTTTTTTTCCCCATTGACAGGGAGATGGCGACGGCCCCTCTCCGGTAGATTACGACGCACATTTAGTGTCACGAGGAAACTTGTTTTAGGTCGGGGCTATACCCTTTTCCCGGAGAGATAATTTGTGCATAATCAGGACTTTTTCAAGTTAGTTGCTCTACTGCACCAATTTCCCCCTTCATGGCTTGACCGCGGTGCCCTTTTGCAACGAGATTTCCTTTTTTTTTCTATGCATCATGTCCTGTCGATTCATTTCAATGGGCTGGAAGGTTCATTACATGGTTCTATCTACCTATAGATGATGCAGCTTTTCGACGCCCCTTTTTTCTCAGTCGACCTCGAGCGGACTCTTTTTCCCCTCCCTGGGTCTTTTACGAGGATTTTCCTGGCATCTCTTTTATTTTTCGTTAGCTTAAGATCGCGGAAGAGTAGCTGGCGCTGGTTTCCTTCCGTTTCCATTCTTTCACCATATGTGCGACTCGTCGGACAACTTACAGATCTTTTTTTTTCTCAATGATTTCCGAATAAGCAGGGGTATTCCTTTTTGGTATCATCCACGCGTTTTATGTCCTGTTAGCAAGCATTGCATGATACCTATCCCATGAGTGGTGAGGCGTTTTTCTTTTCACAGCGCTCCGATGGTCTCATGAGGTATGGTATACTACGCGCATTTTCCTCTTTGTCACCTCTAAGACCACCCACCCGGTACACGTTCCTTAATGGTTTCATACTCAATTTCGGACGGGAATTCCTTCTGTCTTTTTTTTTCCCCACTCAATCCCCGACATCACGAGCTCCTGGTTTTCCAGAACCACCCCCGCACCGTTTTTTTGTGGATCCTACGTGATACGTTCTCCCCTTTCTTAGAGGCACCCCCTTCCTTTGGCAACAGCCAAAACACCAGACTGAGACGACAAGCGGTTCTTCTAGGAGATTCAGTTCTGCCCCGCCGTCTGTCCTTGGAACCTTCTCCCCTTTTACGACAAACCAGAATCCCGTTCCGCTCTTTCTCCCTCCTCTTTAAACCCATACAACCACTCGTCCCCCCAATTTTCCCGAAGGCCCCACGGTTCCGGTTGCGGATGAGACCTAGGTCTTCCCTCCCCGTATTACTGCCCAAGCATCTGTTTCAGAGGCCCGTTTGAAATTTTTGACCGATTTCTCCTGTGAACGTTACTGACTTTTCCCCAGTTCCTTTGATTCCCCAAGTACCACCGGCTGTCAAGTGGTTGCTTCCTCCCTTCGACCTGCCCGGAGGATGGTCGTTGCTTTCCTTTCTGGACATTGCCATTTCAAACTTCCTTACTTCACCGTGCCGGGCGATGCGTCGTCGCCCGAGATCGCTGTCTTCCCGAACATGAGGTTGGGTTCGTTTCCCATTTTGGTCCTGATGTCAGCATTCTTCCCAGTCAAAAGCAGCCGGTCGCTTTCCCTTTGCTCGGTGCACCAATGGCTTTTCGCGCAGCGTTAATACGGCACCCTTGGCTTTTTTCTCTCCCCGCTCGTGGATCGAGCCCAGCGGTTTTCTATCATGCACAGCACCCATCCCTTATTTCTCCTAAGCGTGCTCTGACCGAGCGAAGTTCATTCGTAATACACACTTAAGTCTCGTGAATTACAACTTTTTTCCCCCCTTTTGATCTTCAAGGACTTCGACGAGTTCGGCACTGATCCACTTTTTCACTGGACGCCTTTCCTTGTGAGTGGAAAGCGAACGTTTATTATTTTTTATCTTTTAATTCTGCTTTGTCTTCGCCCACGCGCATTGGCTTTTACCTTGTTTTTAATACTCTCTAGGGTTTTATATATATCTTTATTTTTGTGTTCTTGATCCCCCAGGGGGCCGGTGGCAGGTCTCCCCAGGCGGTATGCAAGGCAATTCTTTTTTTGGCTTTTTCCTGGCCTGACTCGCATGCCGCGGGAGCCGTGATTTTCTTTCCACTCCCACTCTGCGGTCGTTCACAGTTGCTTTGTCGTTTTTTGCTGAAATTATCCGTGAAGTCGGCACTCTGTTCATTCCCTTGAAGTCTAAATTCTGCTTGCTAAACAATACATGTTTTCCCCTTCTGCTTTTAATCTTGGCTTCCTTTTTATGAAGCCTACTCTCTTGTCTCGAGAGATTTTTCAGGCGAGAACTTTTCTTGTGGATTGCATGTTTTTCCGAGGAAGTGTTTGCTCTCTAGTCCATTCACTCCTCTCCCATCCCAGTGGCAGATTGCCGGCTGCTCGATTTCCTCTTTAACCGATGGCCGCCGGTGGGCCGAGCAGTACCTTTCTTTGAGTTTCTGTTCCCTTCATGCCCCTCGGGTTTTGCATCTTCCTTTTTCTTTTCATAGAGTCAGAGCGCGTCTTGTCTGAGCTCTTTTCTAATGAAGGTATTCATTTCACAGTTTCCTGTCAATCTATTTTTTTTTCTTATTTGTTTTAACCGACTCCTCCTGCGTGACCTCGATTCTCTCTCCTGAATGTCACTGTCATTGAACGCTGTTTCCTTTTCCTCCCCAGGTCTAAGTTTTCCTTTTTCTTCAAGTGTCAGGTCTGAGAAAGTCTTCCTTTTTCCCTTTTTTTTAAGTTAAGATTCATTGAGGGGTGATTTCCTTCTTGACCTACTTTTCGAATACACCCTTCGTTTTCTGCTTGCGGCGAAATTTTGACGAGTTTCTGTATTTTCTTGTACGTGTCGCAAATCTCTCTCTTTCTGATCTGTTTTTCTTCGTTTGCCCGTGCCTTCCCTGTCAATTTTTTGACGTTTTTAAGTTCCTCTTCTAAACGTTTGTGTCTTCCCGGTCTTTCCTTCCTCAGGTCTTGGTTTTGCCCGGATAAGCCCTGTCTTTTCCGGTGATTAACTGAGCACACCCAGCCGGTGCGTGCCTGTTCACGGCCCCTCGCGTTGGATTTTGGGCGGTTTCCCCCCGATATACAAGATGCTGTTCTTTCCGTCCGTTCCTTGCACCCCCCCTGTTACGTGGTGCGAGATGTTGTGTGTCGGTTCTTTTTCAGTCTTAACTCTTGCCGTTTCTTTCGGTACGGATACATATACATCTTAAAATAGCTCGTTTCTTCCTAGAAGCCACTGCAACCCTCAGTGGGGCTAAGGTTCCTTTCTTTCTCACCTTCGCTACCCCTCGTTTGTATCTACAGTTTCTCTTCTCTATGGCTTCATGCTGTATCACAACATTTTGTGGTACTGTCCTAGAGTCGCACAGTATGGTCCGTTCGGTTCTCTGAAAAGTATCCCTTCATTGACAATCTCATTTCGCTTCCCCCTTCTTTCGTACCCGATATGCAACCGGCCTAAGCTTCGCCTTCAGGGTATTTGTCCCTCCTTACGCCTTCCCGTCTCGACTCAACGTGGACCCCTTTGTAAAAGTGGAATCATAGAAGTTTTTCACATGCCTTCTCAGTATCAACTTTAAGCACATTCCCCGTGTCCCTTTAGTGAAGTGAACATACAATTCAATCTGCGTTTTCAGATCTCAGAAGAAGTGTCCATGCATAAACGTTCCGTTTCAAAGTCCCGGTTCTCCTCGTGCGCCCCTTCACCTTCTCTTAGGATGACCATTCTAGTTGCTCCTATAATGCTCCTTCAATTCTTAGTTCCACATCATGGTCGGTGTAATAGTACAGTTTCACTCCCCTTTCCCTCCCGGGACCTTTAGCTCTCCCTTGTCACCCGTCTGATTCCGGCCTTCCGGCCAGTCACCACTCTTGCTTTTTCGGCGTAACTCATGGCGGTTTCCGCTCGGGCCACATTGGAGGCCCCTCACCTGATATTTAACTTTCTGCTCCAAAAAGGTTCCCCTGATGCAGGGTTAAAGCTTACTCTGTAAAGCACATACGTCAAACATGAGTATTTCAAGAAGATGGAGGATGTTAAGAGGCCTATTTCCCTGAGAACCCCGGGGTCCCATCTGAATGAAAAATCTCGTCTCTAATTGGGTTGGCCCGGTTCCAATTCTTTTCCTCGGCGATGTAGTGGTGTGGTTACAACTCCCTTTTCCAATTTTTTTTCCGTGCAGGAGGTTCGCGTCCCCTTTGCAACTTCAGTTTCATCACGTCTCTCCAGGTGTTTTACCCACCCTTGCTTTCTTCTAGTTAGAATTTAAGGTTCTCCCCCCGTATTGTGTAGAGGCCACCACCACACCCGATTAACCCTCCTTTCACCATGCTCCACAATAAATTTCGTGAACTTCTCAGTATCCCACTAGACGGAACCCCGATTGGATGGTCTCCCGTTGGTTCCCGGTGGTCGACCAACATTTCCGTTTCTTCACGCCAGGGATGTTTTTCTGGCGAACCCTTTTTTTTTTTTCCCCGCTATGCAGAGCTCTCTGAAGTCACCACGGCCGTACTTTTTAGAACCGACGGCCTTTTGGTCAGGTGACTGTAGTACTAGTCTTTGTGACTTCTAAAGCTCGATGAGCGTCTCACCCATTTCCCTTTTTAATTTTAATGCCTTAGTCCCCGGTCCGACGTCGTCTTTGCAATGTCTGTCCCGTCTTTGCCGCGTGGTCGATGATTCTTCCGAATACCTTTCTCTTTCTTCACCAGCATGGGGCCCAACCAGCGACATGTTTTTCCACCTCTGATCATGATGGCCCCCGCGATTTCCAGCAGCTTCTGGCCGATTCCCGTATGGATTGTCTAAGCGACAACTTAGCTTCTTTTCGTAACCACTTAGATTTATACTAATTTGCAGTTTCACGGGGCAACCAACACACTTTCGAAGGTGACCTGCTTCAGGCTTTCCTTAATTGAAGTGCCTTCCTTTAACTTTTTGCATCTTCGTACTCTCTTTTTTCCCTTGCCCCCGCCCGCCGCAAGTCCACTTTCCCCCCTCCCCTCCACTTTATCTATGTTGTAATTTTACTCCCTGTTATGTAATCACCCTCATCAACCTGGGTTGTGGAAAGGATACTCCCCTTGCCACAACGTCGAGATTTGCTTTCTATTCCCAAAGCCGTATATTCGTCTTTCCCTTCCTAACGGAGATTTTTCTTTTTTCTTGTTCGCGCGCTGTTTGTTTCTTGTCCCCGACCACCTTTTATTTTACCCACCGAGGTCCGCGCATTCTCTTTGATTTGTTATTCCATACCTCAAACTCTCAGGTGCTATCCCTCCTTGCAGTAACCTCTCCGATGGTCTCGGTGTTCCCTCCGCCTTTTCCCTAGATCCCCCAAAACAACTCTCGCCCGTATTCATTTTTCACATCATAGTTGTTTTTTTTTTGAGTATAGCTTTCATTCCGGTTTCGGTTTTGTTTTCTTAGACTGCCACCCTTCTTATCGGCGAACTTTCCTGGGGTAGTTGGAGGTGTGACTTCCTCATTTTCGCACCGGCTTTTCGGGTTGAGGGTCGTAACTCCCGCTTCGCTCTTCTTTTGGGGATTCGGGTTTTTTCTTCTTTTCTCTAATGGGTATCGTGCGATGGAAAGCCTTACTCGAAATCAACCCCCCTCCGTTTCCTCGGAAAAAGCAGTCCCGGAGCGAAGACTTTTTTTTCTGCCCTTGGAGATTCCCTCTCGATTTCTTCTTTCTTCTGAGACACCTTTCTTGGTTCTTCTCTCTGAGTGTTACTCCCCGGGAGACTTGTTTCAAAGAGTTACACAGTTCATTTTGTAACGAGTCTGTTCTTTCGCTCCGTCTCTACATGGTAACTCAGCTGCTCTCAGCGGTCTGGCACGTCACTTACTTCCCTTCGAGCTGTCACCGTACCAGTTGGGGTGCCCTGTGAAGCTGCCTCTGCTCATTTCTTTTACTCTCTCGACGTCAGTTTTTTTATCTTCCCTCACAGAGTGTGAATCGGTCCGCTCGTAGGCTTCACACCCTCTCTGTGCCTGCAGCTCTCCCTTCTTTCCTGGTGTCCCGTTGGACTCGTTATAAGACTGGTCCTCCTATTCCTTCTCGCGCACAAATCTGTCAAAGAGATGCATTTCCTCGCCCTTTTTTTGTTCCTTTTTCCAAGAAATTATTTTCTCTCCCCCCCGATCTCGGGTGGATACTTCCACCGTACCCCCCCCCGGATCCATGTTCCCGGTCCCTCCACGGCCTTCCCTTGTTTTTTTTCTTTCTGCATAGATGGGTTCCCTTGCTTGTTCCGCCCCCAGTTCTTGCTACCCCCAGAACTTTGCGCCCGCCCAACTTGCACATCACCCTGTGGTGCTAGTTGGTCTTTTTCTTTCCTTTCTAAGGCTTAATCCTTATTGTTCGCTTTCTGCGTATCTGTGGATTGCCCCTTGTTTTTTTTTGCCGCCTAAACTAATATTTCTTTCACCCTTTTTCCCCAGACGCGGCGGTTCACGTGAGTATATTTTGTTTCTTGCTTCCCCCATGAAGTTCAAACGGTCCCCGATTCTTTGCCGCGCCAGCTTTTTGAGGCCGGCTTTATGACTCCTTTGGAAACAACTTGACTCTGGCCTTTTCTTTCTTTTACCTCCGGTGATCAACCACTGGCATTGCGAAGGGCCCCCTTTTGTCTCCTTTTTCAAGTCTCAGCGCTGCCGCTCCCTCGGCTGTATCCCGAAGCAGGGTGTGCTCGTCTTTGAAGGCCTCTTGTTTAGAGGGCACCCCGGGCTTTCCATTGTTGGTCTCTGGCTAAGGTATGGTTTTTTCCTTTACCTATTTTGCCCTCAGTCAAAGTTCTTTTATCGTAATCTCTTTCCCCAGGTTTGCTTTTTTCTTCTACCGTGCAGACGGTGCCTGGGCGATTCACCTTCCGGGAGCTGTTAGGACAGGTTCCCCCCGTTACTATTTACTGTTTACCTTTATGTAAAGATTCCACACTGTGCGCTACATCCTTCTGCAGCGAATCAGGGACAGGTTTCCGCCCTTAGCTGCTGTTTCTCCCTTTATGGGAGTGACCCGGGTTATTACCAGATTTTCCCGTATGCATATGCATCCCCCTCAAGTTAAGTCTTCTCTCCAGCTCTTTCCTTGCCCATCCCCCCTATTATGCCATGTGTTCCGACCGCAGTGGGCCGTCCCTCGTCTGAGGAAGACGCTTGGCCAAGTGACCTGGGCTGTTTGATCCCTCTTTGTTTTCTTCCCCTCTCCGCCGATTCTCCCTCCTCTCTTCTGACCTCTGTAAGCTTTTCGATTGGTGCAGCCGTTCTCCTTTACATTAATGTTGAACCGGCGGACAAGTTACCTCAGTTGCGTTTTTTCTTCTAATTCTTTAGACGAGTGGGGCAGCCTTTTGTTATATAACTGCTGTTTCTGGCCATTCTCTCCTATGGTGAGGATATTCCATGAGTGTTTCTTGTCTGCCCCTGGTCCAATCCGCTATGGTCAGTATATTTCTGATCGCAGGCCCAACAGGCTGCCAGCTTTTACAAACGGTACACATTTCGCCTTAATGGTCTGTACGTCCCTTACTCTTTTTTTTTTTTCTACCAAACAACCAAATCCATCCCTTCCCTCCTTCTTGGGCTTTTCCCGATTCAAAGTTCAAGCACCCTTGTGGTTTCTCCCCCGTGTCACCGATTCGACCCTTTCGTACGTTCCACAACACTTCTTTTTGCTCTCTTCAACCCTTTTGAAGACGAGGAGATTACGTGCTTGCCTGTTTGCACGCCGGCTTCTTCCCGCGCAGCAACATTAAACATCTCGACTCAGAGAGAGATTGCCTTCCTTCACTCCCTCCTTTTTCTTTTCTCTGCTAGTATGCGACGCCCCCTTTTTTTTTTTATGAACTACCCTCCTTCCTCTAAACGGAAAATAATCTTGTTCAGGGTCTGGAAAGTTGCGGTTTTGATTTTACCTGAACGATGAAGCAGTTATTTGCTCCCGTTCTTCTTCCGGACATGTTCTGTCGAGCCCCCTTCGATGTCTGGCCGTTTCAGTTTCGCCTAGGAAGATTGTCAAAACTTTACCAAGGACTGAGTCCCCGTGCAGGCCGCGTCGCTGCATCGAGATTGCCCGTCCTTCCTCTTTTCACTCTGGAATTCTTCATCATCAAATCAAATTCACGTTGCTCGTTCCTCGGTCCTTCCTGTTGTTTCGTTTTTTTCCCCCCCAAAATTTTTGTTTTACTCGCAGCCCTTGAATCGGACCCTTGATTGAGAACGTCTGCCTTTTTTTTTTTTACTCAAGCAGCTTCTCTCCTCTAGTCCTCGGCCGCTTGCAGCTGCTCTTCCCCCCACATGTTCAATGATTTGAAGTACCAAACATGTTTTGTGAAACCCCCTCCCCCTTTTTCATTGAAGCGACATCGTGGTCTTTAAGCACGTTCCCTCGTGGCCCTCTGAGTGTGAGTGACCCTCCGACGTTTATCCATTTTCCGTCTTTTTGCAAAGTGTATAGCACCCCGAGTCAGGGAGCCTTTGCTGGGTCGGACCGCCACCGCTTTGTTATTTTCTTTTAATAATCCCGGTTTGGTTCTAGATTCTACCCTTGGTGGCGGTTCCTCTCAGGTAGCACGGCCCCCCTTCTTTTTGGTTGAATCCACTTCTGTTTCAGTTTTCGGAGAGTAACCTCGGCTTTCTCACCGCTGCTTAACCCCCCCCCCCCCCCCCCCCCATCACACGCTTGTTTCTTTGGCCTGCTTCTATCTGGAGTTGTGCTTCCCCCCCAAAAAAATGGTGTTGTTTATCCCCTCTCTTCTAATGTGGGGATTAGTGGTCCTTGACAGGATATTCGCCCCCCCCGTTTTTTCGTTGCGGTCCCTCTTGTTGTTTGAATGATACTGCCGAGCAGGTTTGTCTGCTTCTCCTCTTCTGACCAATCAGTGGTGCCACGATGCCGGCGTCCTGGTAGATCGGTCAGAGGCATCGGGTTAGAGCGATTTGCCTTTGTTGTTCTTTCTTGCTGTACCCTCAACACTTTGGGCCCGCTAAGGTTCGGGAACTCCGGGCGCTCTGTCTTGTCGATCCTCCGTGCATTAAGTTGTACCCAGTTTACTTTCCCCCCTCTTGTTTTGATCCGTTTCCGTTATAATAGAAAGAGTCCACCTGTACTTTATTTCCATTGCTCCTTTCAAGACTCTCATCGTTAAGGCAAAGTTCAATGTTCCTTCCCTGACCCTCTATTTTAAGTTCCGATGAGTGCTTTTTCTTTTTACCCTCCCTTACCCTTTCCCCTCATTTTTTTTAGGCGACTTCTTGAGGTGGGCTTAGGTTCGTTTTTTTCTCCTCTCTATCTTTATGATCTTTTTGTTTTTACGGGGGATCACGTGCTGCTGTCAACCGTTTCTTGCACGGCCTTTCTTTTTCAAAAAGCTGT
>Ga0179593_1261945_pt1 | contig 12217 bp, 11 predicted proteins | sample CZODoug2_1_08_16_FD_185931 | JGI IMG/M metagenome (GOLD analysis project Ga0179593, IMG submission 185931) | Vadose zone soil fungal communities from Angelo Coast Range Reserve, California, USA - CZODoug2_1_08_16fungal (PacBio error correction) | ecosystem: Environmental > Terrestrial > Soil >... | reverse complement strand
GCCCGGAGAGTTCAGGTGCGTTTTTCTTTCCTTAAGCCCGCATCCTTTTACTGCGGGCCGCTTTAAGCCTAGTTCCAAAATCCTATCTGTTGCTTGAGTATAGATAGCCCTCTTGTTTCTCTCGTAGCTTTTTTTTCCTTCCCCTTTTTGTGAGGCATTCTAAGAGAGGCCCCTACCGAACTCTATGTGCGTTTTTCCGCTTGGTGTCCCCTTTTCACCGCGCTTTTACGTCTCCTTGCTCCAGGCGACGGTTTTACCAGGTTGGTGCTCCTCTTCCACTTGGCTGCTGGCCCCTTTTAGGTTTTTCAACTCCCGTTAGGTGATCGCTATCTCTTCCGTGGGATTTCGGTGCGATGTGAAGTCCTTTCTGTAGATGCTTTCTCTTTGGTCGCTTCCATCCGCCCACAATCAGGCTCCGTCTGGAGGATTTTTTGAGAAGTCGTTTGGTAGACTTCCGCCCTAATTCCCCTTCTTGCCTTGCCAGCCTATTCTGTGAGCAGTCTCGGCTCTTTCTCTGAAATCCCTCTTTCCTTTTCAGATGGCTTCCCATGTGGTACCCGACGTGTTTCTAATCCGCCGCGGTTTGTTTGTTTTCCGTCAACCTTACGCATTGTGTAACAGCCCATCCCTCTTCGCCACCAGGGTTCTCCGGCTCCATGTCGATGGTTTCCGCGCGTTCGGTTCGTACACGCGGTTGTTGACGATTAAGGAGGGGTGCTCGGAGTGTACTCTGTGCCTATTTTAGTATTTTGTATTCGAAGGCGACCACCATTTTGCACAGTTTTCTGAACGAATTTGTTTGTTTTGAGATTTTTCGGTAAAGTCTTTCTATCCTGAGCGGCGGGGGACCTTCCCACGTCTCAGATTCTCCCTCGCTCCGGCCGTGCGTACCTCCGGGGCCCCGTTAGGGCCTTCTTCTTCTTCTTTCTCTTTTGTTTTAGCGGGTAAAAGATGATTCTGCCCCACGCGCGGTTTGATATATCGATTCGTATTCCATGGGGTTCCAGCGCTTTTTTACTAGGTGAGAGAGGTTTTCTCGCTCCTCAAATGAAAGATAGAAAGCGGTCCTGGAGATCCTTTCAGTTGACACTAGCGCTTATTTATATTTTAGGTGCGTCGGTCGGTGAGACTCGGCCGGGTGCACACTCGCTGTGGAAACGGCCGGGATCATTCCACTATTTAGCCCGGAGAGGTTGGTCTAATGCTCGCCGGGATGAATCGTCGCTTCTTTGCTCTTCAGTCATTTCTGGTCTTGCTTGACTTCTTCTGTTCCTGGTGTCATTTGTTTTTTGACTGAGATAGTCCTTTGCTCGCTCATCCCCAACATTTCTCGTCGGGCCCCCATCCAATCCACTTTTTCTTTTGGTTTTTTTCCCGTTTTGCCGACCCTCCTTTTTATGCGACGTTGTTTGGGAAACAGATTTCTGGCATTGTAGATGCGGTTTTCGTTGCCTCCCTTTTTAGAGTTCTTTATCTCTCACTTTTCCTTCTTTGCGGTGTTCCTTCCGTAAGCCTACTCAAATGTTGAGGCGGTACCTTTGCTATTGGAATGTGTGTTCGCTTTCGGTTGTTTTTCCCTCTGTAGTCTTTTCGTCCATCCCACGAGCTGTGCGATAGTCGCGCTGAATCAGGTTCGCCGCTTGGTGTTAGTTGTGAGTCGATGGTTGTAGGCACTCTCGTCACATCGCCCTGATACACCGGGACCCTGCCGCTTGAACAAGCCCTTGCCCGTTCACCCCTTTATGCACAGGAGTATTTTCTTATAGGTGCACTTTCTTGCTAGTGCTACCAGATGTCGAAGCCCGTGCGGACTGTCGTTTTCCAAACCCACACCCCTCTGATCTTTTTTTCCTGCTTCTTCGTTGGTCGGGGGCTTCAACATCTCTCGGTTCCGTGCGGCCTTGTGGAGACACCACCTTTTCCCTTTTTTCTCTTTTTTTACCTCATCTACTTTTTTTTTGATCGAGTTGCTCCCTTGGTGGCATCGCACCGAGGCTCTCCGCCCGAACTCAGAGCAGGTTTTTCCCTTCCCCTCACCCCGTCCGCCGTCGAAAAAATTAAGCTTTTTTTTTGGTCACGGCAACCGCATTACTTCTTCGACTGTATAGTGTCGCGCACTTTCCCCTTTAGCGCAATCATCCTTTAGCTTACCACCTGAGAGCTTGATTGGTTCAAGAGAAAGTTCAAGTTTTGGATCATCTTTCTTCGCGCTATGTTGAGTTAACCCGCTTTTCCCCCAATCATAAACCGCTTGGTCTCTCTATTCCGCCTCTCCATAGCACCTCTTAGTTCTTCGACTATTCCTCCAGAGGTCAAGAGCCGTGGCTGAAAAAGTCCCCCTCTTTCCCGGAAACTCTAACGGACCGAACCAACTGTTCGGACGTTCGGAGTTTGCCATTAACCCCCCCTCCGCTTTATTTAACCTAAGAGAGTCCCCGCACTTTCTACGTCTGCTGACACCGGTCACCTTCAATTTGTTTTTACCTTATCCTCCCACTTATTTAGGCCCCGTGTCCAAAACCGCCTCCCGTTTTTATTTTATTGCATGATTGTTGATGGCTGAGATTCAAGGACTCCTCTTTCAGTTAGTAACATTTTGCCCTCGCCCCTCTTTTCCCAGCACGACACTCAGGGTCCTGGCAGATCCGCGACTCAATTCTCCTCGTTTCGCATTAGCAACCTCCAAACTTTGACTTGTCGCCTCCTTGGGATTGTGCCCCTAAGTGACCCAAAGTTTGTTTTTTTCAAGGCCTATTGTTATGAACCCTCCCTACCTCACCAATCCCCTAGCAAGACGTCTCTGTTAACGCTAATTTAAAGGAATGATTTATTAGGGCTGTTCTTTAGCGCCTCCTCGCCATTTTTCCCTGCGTACAACGGAATACCCCTCCCTCTCTCCTTTCACTGAGATGTGCCCTCAATCTCTTTTAACCGTTTTCCCCACCACATAACAATCAGCGCAGCCCGCCTTTCCCTCCGGCCGCGTAAGTTTTTCTTGCCCCCCCGTATTCGTCTGGAGATCTTTTTTTTCCTGTTTTCCTTTTCCCCCCCTCCGGCGCAAGATAAGAGTTAAAGAAAAATATCACCGTGGTTGGCGTTTCTAACGGTTCCCGTCCTATTTTGAGTAGCCCTGCTAATACACAATAAGAACTCTTCAGTCTTCCCCGACCAGCCCCGTAGCAACGGGGCAGTCCTCCTCGCTGGAACCCCCTCGAACTTGTATAGCCCAGTACCAATTTTTTGGCCGATCTCCTTTTTCTTATCCCAGGGGCGGGTGCACGTAACAAATTCAGTAGGGTTTTGACTTCCACCTTTATTTTAAAACACCCTCTCGCTATCCGTACATCGTCTTTCCAGAAAAGCCCTAAGGAAATGCTCATTCCCTTTTTCAGAGTCGAAGGCAGACTAAGGGTTCCGTATAAGTTATTATTTTCTTCCCAGCAGAATGATTTGGTCTGAATGCCCATGCGTCCCCCTTTTCTCTCATTTTTTTCAGCGGAACCTTTCGGCCCTCTCGTGCGCGAAGACTGTTCCAAATAGTCCTCCCCTGGCAAGGGAACGCACTGTGTACGTCTGCTGCATCCAAACCCTCCCCCCGACGTGCCGCCACGCCCCCTATCCCTCTTTACTTTCCCTTCCGAAGAATTAAATCCGCGCACCATCGATTCCGTGGCGTTGTGTGACGATCGTCCTAATGAGCACAAAAAACCCGATGAAACGCAGCAGAAGACTCCTTACTTTGAGCCGCCGCCAGGCCTTATTTTTCCTTTATGCCCCATGCACCCGCAGTCCAGGATTAGGCTCCGCGCCCAAGAATGACAACTCTCCCGTTTCCTATTTCCCCCCCTTTCCCCCACTTCCCTCCGATCTCGTAGAGATTGCTCGCTTTTTTCATCCTTCATCCGTGCTGGTTACCACTCGTGAGCTCTCCCCCCTCTCCTTTGTGTGACTAAGGAATAGCTCTATTTCTTCCCTTTCTAAGTTTTTTTTTGTTGACGTTCTTTTTGTCGCCTTCGTAGCCGGCGGGTGGGGCTTTTTTTCCTCTTTTTTTTCCCAGCAGTGATTTGTTTTTTCTGTGAAGAGGCTATGCTCTCTTCTTAGAGGGGCGATGTGCGCGGTGGAAGTCCGCGAGCGGTTTCCTTTTTTCTCGTGGGATCGATCCCGACCGATGGGTTACGCGGTCGCCGGGACAAGCCCTTTCCCCACAATTGAAGATTTTACTTCATGCGCGAGCGCTCATTGCCGCTGCGGTCACGGTGTCTGCGTGTCCTGATTTAACCCTTACCTCTCGAGATCTTTCGGTATTTCGCGGCCCCGAGTGAACGTTCGAGGGCCGAACAGTCTTCTTTTTCTCCCTGATAAGGTGGATTTTTTTGCTTCTCTCATAAGTAAAGGGATGGGCAAGTGCAAGGGTTTAAAATATTTGCCTCCCTCTCTCCCTTCCTCGCTCTGGAAAATCCCCGGTTCAGTTTTTTTTCTTTTTTTTTTTTTTTATCTTTCGGACTGTTCAGCTTTGCATCCTTTTTCCCCCCCTCTTCCCTCCCCTCCCCCTAATGGGTCGGCTGTGGGCGGCTGCTAAAGGGCTTTGGACCCCCGGCCCCGTTCGGCTTCCCGTATGATCTTCCAGCCACTATTTTCTATTTAGCGGCTCGGTGCGCCCCCTATGTACAGTCACTATGTATTGCATTTTTTTTTCCCCTCCTTTTCTCCCCCCATAAGAATGGTGCTCTTGGGGAATTTCCCCCTACGCCTTTTGCTTGTAAGCCAGTCCCCCAGGGTTTTTCATTTTTCTGGGTTCCGCGCGTTTTTCTGTTTTCCCCTTTTTGCCAGCGGTTCTTCGATCTAATTGATGGCTTGGTTCGGTTCTTGAAGATGCTGAAGATTTTGGTATTTGGGTATGCTCAGTTCTTATGCCCCCCTCGGCTTTTGGCACCGGGTTGGAGCACGCCGTGCTGTGAGATTATCTTTGCGTTTACCCCAGCCGGGCGAGAGGGCCGCTTAGGTTGTTGAAAGCACTGCGCCCCCGTTTCGGCCAGCCGCCCGGCCTTACGGTGGTCGTTTTTCTTGCTTTCGGCTTTTAGGGATAGTTTTTTTGAAGAGGGTACAAGACTCGTTCTTCCCCTTTTAGCTGATCTCCCCTCTTTAGTTCTGGCAGGCGTGCCGCTGGATTCTCGGAGATACCAGGGTTTTTTTTTTTTTTGGTCCTTAGTCGCGTTTAGCCCGAAAGCACTAGGTTTCTTCTCGTTTCCAGGAGACCCGCTTTGCTATGAGTTTATGTTTCGTCCGGTGCCGACCTCGGCCGGGGGCACCACCCCCCTAACGTTTTTGGCCCCTTCTTTGATACACACCCCTCTTCCTGACTGCCGGTCCGAGGTTTTTGACATAGTATACCGTCGCGTATTCCCTCCTCCCCCTTTCTTTTTTTCTGTGCACCTTTCCCAGTCTTCGTTCCCGGGGTTTAGGAGTTGTTCGACTGCGAAGTTGAAGATGAGCCTCCCTTACTCGGACTTTATTCCACTCCCGTTTAGCGCTTTTCCTGCCTTTGAAATCCTTTTTTTGCCTTGGTCCGCCCGGCTGGATTGTGATGCGGCGTTTTTTTTCCTCCTTAGAGTGAGGACTCCTCTTTCCTTTAAGTTGGTTTTTGTAATGCGCCGTTTTGCCACATTGCTGTTTTTTTACGGGTTCTTGGCATATTTGTTTTCGCCGTTTTCTTCTTTCTTTGTCGAGTAGTCCCTTCGAAGACGATGCCTTTTGAGAATAGTTTGCTGCCCTTTGTTTTTTTTCGAGGTGTGTGGTTTTTTTTTTCTTTTTCCTCTTTTGATCAGCATAGCCTCTACGGATTCCCCCGGGAAATGCCCGTCTTTACAAGCCCTTGCGAAAGTGGTATTTCGCCCATGATGATGGCCTCCTTTTTGGCTTCCCCCTGTGAGCGCTTTAGAAGAGTTCGGTCCTCCGAGGGTGTTGCGCGACCAAACACATTTTTAATTATTTTCGGCGGGCGGTGTTCGTTTTCCTTTGAAAAATTCCTTTATTCCTCCCGTCCTCGCGTGTGCGAGCACAAGCTGTATCCCTCTCTTCATACTCTGTTTTGTTTAGTTTGCCCCCTTTTTTTTTTCCTCTCACCGCCTCCTTCACGAACTCTTCCCAGAGTGGTCACAGGCACCTCCAAACGCCGCGATGAAACCAATATCGATGGTTGCTTTTTCAACGGCAACCGCCTCGCTCTAAGAATTCTACTTAGAGTCCAGGATCCCGCTTACGCATCCCCGGGGACTTCCCACTTTTCTGATTTCTTTTCAAGTTGCCCGGTGGGTTTTGCGCGGCCTTCTGTCATAACCCCTCTCCAATCATTCCCCAACCCCCCAGCCGTTCTCAGGATTAATGCTCGACTTCCGTTCTTGACTATTACCCGACTTTTCCTCCTACCGACGGCGAACATTAATCTTCCCCACGATCCCTCTCCCAGGACAGAAAAGTTTTATTTCCCGGCTTCCCTTTCCTGTTCCTTACGAGATCTCCTTCTCGATTTCTGCACCCTCTCCCTCTAAAATTCCAAGCTTGCTCACTTGCATCGTATTCGGCCCGGTCATTTCTCCCCTTTTCTGGATGCCCTCCTTTCCTTTGATGGCGCGCTTCCCTGCCTCTCTGCAGTCGAACAACTTCCCCTTACTCGTCCGATTCGCCGACAAGAAGTTTGCTCAAGTTTCTTTTCTCCGACCTTGCCTTATATGCCTCTAATTCTCAAAGACCACCCGGACCGGTTTCGCAGATCGTGGTGTCTACCCCCTCCTTTTCCCCAAAGCCGTCTGAGTGCTTAACCCCCTGAACTTCCTATGCAAGCATACCTCCCCCCTAAATCGCCCAGCGTCCGCATTTACCGCCCGAAGTAGACCGGCCTTCTTATCTTCTTGTCATGTCTTTTTTTACCGAATCCTTGCGTATCCGATCCCTGCCCGCCATGCCCCCCTTTCTTCTCTCTCCTTCTCAGTTGCCTCATCTCTGAACTGTGAAAAAACCCCTATCCCATCCACGCGAGCAACGCCCTGTTTAAAGACCTTTAATACCTTTACTTCTCCCAACTAGAGATCTGTCGTCTTTTTTCTACGTTGCTTTTAAAACCGACGTCGCCTTCGCCATTTTCCAGCCCCCTTCCATGCGGGTTACTACCCTTTCCCCGAAGATGGTGCTTTCTCATGCTCATACCCCATAAGTCACTCTTCAAGCATCTTACTAAGTCCCCCTCACAACGTAATCTTTGCAGCGCCCCTCCGCGTCGTCCACTTTTCACATTTATAGACGGCCCCTTTTTTTTCCAGTCTCCCGAACTGGTTTTCATTTCCCATGCGTTCTTGTTCAAAGTACACCCATCATGCCTCTTTCTTTTCATCTACCACGTTAGGGACACCCAAATCATCAAGCTTGTCTTTCGTCCATCTTATTCTCCCTCGCCTAGAAAATGTTTCCGCCGCTTTCCTCTTGCATGAAATCATAGTTTGTCCGTTCTCCGGTTCTTCAGCCTTTCATCATCACGAACTTTTTTTTTCTTATGGCCTCTCCGCTCACATATCCTGCCAGATTTCTTTCCCTCTTCAAATTTACTTCCCGCGCTGCTCCCCCTGGGATCTGCCTCTCTAAACTCGTATTTTGAAACCATTTTGCCCTTTCCCCATCATCCCCATTGAATTCTGCTCCTACCCACCTTCCACGTCGCCCCCATCACGATTTACCCTGCCCGCGCGTTTTATTTCCCCTTTAACCTAAGATCCGCGATTCCTCCTCTTTTATCGGTCGTGGTGCCAGACGCCTTACCCTACAATATGACCTCCCTGAAGAGCCATCCCATCCCTCGTCTCTAGATCCGAAAGATTCTTTATTTGTACCTATGCTGCCGCCGCCCTTACAGCCGACTCGGGATCAGCTCCCCCATCTCACCTGGACCATCTTCGTACATTTACCAAACCTTTCTCCATAGGACCTCCCGAGCATCTTGAGATACTTTCAGCGGCATCACGACCCGCACGGATGGTAAGCTTGCTCTATACCCCACCCTCTCATTTTGGATACTCATCCTTACTTCTCTGTCCCTCCATCGTTTTTTGATCCCTCTCTAGAGATGTTTTCGCGCCCGGCTTTGTTGGTTCTTCGCTCCCAAGACTGGGCTTTCAAGAAGTTCTTTGTTTATGACGAATGTAGACTGATCTCCGCTATCTCTTTTCCTTTGATGAGCCACTTTTGACTGCCTAGGGGGTCGTGTTTCAAGGGCTCGTTGGAGTATTTTCTCTCTCTGTTTACTCTTGGCGAGGGCTTCCCTTACTTTCATCTCATACTATCTGGTTGCGTCATAGAGGGTTCCTTCTCGGCTGTTATAGGTGGTTTTTCAGGAATGTTCCTTCGTGCACGACGATCCCTTATTTTTTTTTTTTTCCATCCTTAGTGCTATTTCCTGACAACTGAGCGTCGGCTCTGCCCTTGTGTCTCCCGGCGGACTTGGTTTATTGCAAGGGTTTGATCGATCAGACTTACTGGGCCCCCTCCTCCGGGCCGTTCCTTTTCAAAACCGCTGCCTCGCTCTCTAGCCCCCTCGAGTGTCCGCAATTTTCTTCCCTCTTCGTCTCTTTTGAGTCTTTCTTTGCTCCCGTTTACACCCGAACAATCAGGGCAGGCTGCTTCTTTAGTTTGAAATTTCTTCGAATTCCCCCCGATTATGAGGTCTTTGCCAATCTTCCCCCTTCCGTATTTTCTTGTGCGCCCTCTCGGTTGCTGAATCCTCTTCAGGCTCAGGTTTCCTGCCCCTTTTTTATACGTTTTGCCTCGCCTCGGCTTCTTGAGGGACTTCCCCTCCTATTTTTTTTTCTTAACAGCCAGTTCTATTCCTTTCCACATTGTTGACGGGCCCACAACTCTTCGATGGTTGTTCACGTACGATTCTTTCGTGCCCCTCTGTTCTTTCCTATCCTTCTTTTTCTTTGCTTTTTTTTCGGGTGAAGCTCTGAATACTTTGTTTCCCTCGTCTGAGCAGTCTTGAAGCCCGGAGGGATCTTCCTTCTCCCGACAGTGGTTTAGATTGGGCGTTTCATGGTCTTCTTTTCTCCCCTGCGGGGGACAAAGGAACTTTCGCCCCCCCCTTAGCCCATCGCTACGGCCTTCGCTTAAGCTTCCCGTGCCTGTTGCGGTCGGACTTCTGGGAGGGATATTCGATAGTGTGTTTTAGATTGTAAAGTCGTCTTCCAGGCGCGGGCGCTCTCATGGATCTCCTGGTTTTTCTCTGGATAAAGGGGAGACTCGTTCTTCTTTTACCCTTTACCGAGAAGAAAGGACTCCTCAAGCATGCGGAGATTTCTTTACATTAGACGAGGGGAGTTTCATTTTCTTTAGTGTTTTAGAAATCATTGGGGCCCCACCTCGACCCCTTTGGCCCTTCTTCTTTGATTTACCCCTCTTCGACCTGTCCAGAGTTTTTTATTTGTCGAATTCGAGCATTTCTTCCGTCCTCCGGATCTGGCTCCTTCAGCCACCCTTGTCTTGATTTTCCTCTTGTAGGTCCTGGGTTTCGTTGTTTCAGATGCCTATCTTCTTTAACATCTCCATACCTGATCGTTTTCCACCCCCTCTTCGCGGGGTTTTGGCCCTACTACTTGTCTTTCCCCAGTTTACAGCACGCTGTGATTAGATGAGGAGTTTTCCTCCTTTTCTTTCTCGTTTGCTGTCTATCTCTAGTAATTTAAGTCGGTGTTTCCCTCTCCGAAGACTTTTCCCATTTGACGACATTTATCGTGTCTTGGCCCTACTCTTTTTTTCGACTTCGGATTCCCTTTCTTCTTAAGTACTAGCTTTCACTCACTGCTGTGTTATATTAGTCTGAATTCCGCTCACGATTTGTTCTTTTTGAGTATTTCGCATGGTGAGCAGCAGAGCCGCTCGCCCCATTTAATGAGATTGACCCCACTTTTGCCGAAAGTGTTCTAGCCAAGGATGCTTCCCTCCGTATTTCTTTCTCCCTGTCAGTTTATATCTTTCTGCGTCACTATGCGGTTCTTACCAAACACAACGATAGGATATTTTGCTAGGAGGCTTTTTAGTGGGAAATTTGAAACCCTTTTCCTTTGCTCGTTTTTTTTCCTCCCCTCTTTTCTGAAGACCACCCACTTGTCCCCATCTCTTTTCCTAATACTCGGTGCTGTTTTTATCTTTCTGACACGGTTGGTATAGCAACCGCTGGCCCTCTCCCCCCCTTCCCTCTCTCCGTTTTCCAGTCCCCTCCAATCCTGACGAGCACCAACCTCTCCTTTTTTTTTGCAACGGCCCCTTTCTCGGCTTCCGAAATAGGATACGGAGTGCCTTAGTCTCACGATCTCCGCCCCTCTTTGCGGAGATCACACTTTTTCCCCCCTTGGCTTGTTTCTTCAAGCGCAGTTTGGTGTACAGTCCGCGGTCTGCCTCTCCATAGTTCTACTACACACCCCCGCTGGCGGATTTAAGAGAGCATATTAGAACCTTTTCCTTTTTACTCCCTCCTTTCAGCTGACTCCCGTCTTTTTTCCCCACCAGTCGATGCCACAGAGCCCCCCATAAAGGACGAACACTTTCTGCTTAGGAGGTCATTCCCCCCCTATCCGTACGATATTCTCCCCTCAGAGCCCTTCCCCCTTTCGCCTTACAAATTACATCGTGCTGTACCTTGCATCAAGTATTTCTGGAAAGGACCCCCAGCTCTCCCCGTGGTTTTCCTCCCCTTCGTCAGTTTTATGGCGCTTTCCATGATATCTCAGTCTAACAATTTTTCTCCCCCTGACCGATGCCTCGAGTTCTCACTCAAGTAAGTGGCTTCCGGAGCAGATTCTCGACCCTAATCTCCCCTCTGCGCATTTCCGTTCCCCCCCTCACCTCGTCCCTTTACGTCGTGGATGATACCGACTTCTTCCCAACTCTTTTTTCCCCCTCTCTTTAGGGTATTACCAGCTCTCCAGTGAACCCATTCGCTTTCTGTCTACAAGCGCCAGGCTTCTGCTGGCTCTTGTTGCTTCTCCTTACAGAATCTTCACCCCTTTCTTACGCTCCAGGCCAGAATCTTCCATATCCCGATTTAGAATTTGAGATCGCCTTCGCTGTGCCTGAATCTCTTTTGACAAATTCCCAACCCCCCTACTCCCTCCTCTTGCACGAAAGAAAGCCTTCCTCTTAATCGGTGTCGTAGCCCGCTGCGTCTTGTCGCCGCTTTTTCCACAGACGGCTTTCATTATCTCCCCTCGTTCAAGTCCCATTCTCAAGTCAGCTTGTTCTACATCCCACGGTGCCATTCCTCTTCCGGTAGTATGGTCATACCCATACCGCCCCTCTTTACTCCTCTTCCCCCCTAAGTCAACTCTTTTCTATCGTTCATCCCTTTGCTTGCCCCTACGCACCCATCGGCACATTCTATCTCCGGTCTCCAACTTTTTCTGCGACTGACCTTTTTTCTTTTATCACATTTTTTTCCCCTCCCCTAAGAATTTTGGTATTGCTCCAAGTCGGGTTCACACCAACCCATCCATGCTTGAGACTGTCTTCTTCAGAAAAGAGCCGAGAACCCGACTCTTTCCTTCTTTAAGTCCTGTCATTCGCGTGAAGATTGTCAGTTCTCCGGCCCTCTAAGCGCCCCCGCGCCACGGATTACTTGGGCATCTCCCCTAATCACATATAAGACCCCATATTTCCCCCTCTTACCCCTTATTTCTTCAACTCGATGATCCGCCCCCCCATCGATCTTCTCCTCCCAAAATTTCCTTCTAACAACTGTTACGGGCCCCCCAGCCCCACCTACCCGTACTCTCTCCCAGAATCCCACACTCTCCAACTTCCGACTGATCCACACTCTCCTCGGATCCCTCAGCGTTTACGACTTCCTTCTCGCCTCGCCGCCCCTTGAAAGAGAGAACACAATCCATTCTCCCCTGTCGTTGCAGCTCGTCCTATGCCGCCAACAACCCCCATATTAACGTTCCTCTCCGAACCTGCGATCGATTCTACGACCCCGCCGTCTCTCTTGGAGCCCGATGAAATGCTCCTACCATCCCCCTTTTTATTCCTTGTCCAGCGCCCCACGCCGCTAACACCCCTATAGTGCACTCCTTGCTCCCATCGTCCCTGTTACCGGCGAGCCGGATCAGAGTTCACCCCGCCCTCATGTGGTAATCAACATTTCTGATCTATCACCCCCTAGCCTGGGAGTACTTCAGGT
>Ga0179593_1699251_pt1 | contig 12218 bp, 11 predicted proteins | sample CZODoug2_1_08_16_FD_185931 | JGI IMG/M metagenome (GOLD analysis project Ga0179593, IMG submission 185931) | Vadose zone soil fungal communities from Angelo Coast Range Reserve, California, USA - CZODoug2_1_08_16fungal (PacBio error correction) | ecosystem: Environmental > Terrestrial > Soil >... | reverse complement strand
CTCGCCTCGTAAGGCCTTCTTCATAATTCAGCTGTCACTCGACCCATTTCCCAGGCAGCTTAGTCGGCTCTTTTTGCAGGTGAAGTCCCTTTTTGACTGATTAGATATCGTACCTCCCCATTCTTTTTTCCGTGCTTCCTTTTTGCCCAGGCCTCCAACCTCCTTTTTCGCACGAGAGTTGACGATCTAGCGCTGTCCGAATCGCCAAGGGTCTTCGTTTTGATCCCGAGCCCCCAGTTCGATGGGCAGTTTCGCATGCAACCCCACGGGAAAGAGCCCGTTGCAAACAGCGTAGGCCAGCTCCGGCTTGGTTGCTGGTGGCATTCTGCTCATCAGTAGCTTACGGACCGGCTTCTGAACGACGTCCGTCCATCTCGATTTTATCGTCCAGACCCAAGCCGCGCTCTCGTCCTTTCGTTTTGGGATTTTCGATCCCCCTAATTGGTCCTACACCCGTCTTCCCGTACGCCCGAAAGATGACACCGTCCAGCCCGTGAGGTTTCGATTCTCTCTTTCGTGTTGGAGGAGCGGCCGCTCGCTTTTCCTTTTATATAGCTGGCCTTTCCGTCGCTTGTCGCGGTTCTATTCCTGTCATTCTTTTGAAGTTTTGCGATCATTCTACTTTTTATCACTCCCGGGTGCAGACTCCCCTCCTCTTTCTTAAAATAAGCTTCTCTTTTATTCATCCGCCGCCCCTGCTGCTTGTACTCAAGGTGATTGCTGTCGTTTTTCTGCTTAAGTGAAGTTTCGTTTTCCAGGACGACGATTTTTCCTGGTTTTCCCTGATGGACTCCTCTATCTTCACGGCTTTATTAATTAGACGATCAATCCGCGTCTCTATATTATTTGTACCTCTTGTGGCGCTGCTCATTTCGCTTACTTCTGGATTCCTGTTTCAGATCCCTATTCCCCGTGACCGTATGGCGGCTTTGCGTTCTTCTAGACTTTTTCTTTTTTGCTTGTGGGGCGCACCGGACTCTTGGGGGAGGCTCTTCCTCCCCTCCCCCCGCCTGAACGACCACAACCCTTGCTCATTTTTATCCGTAAGCCCCTTCGCGCGCACAAAATCTCGATTACTTGCCCTCTTGTGCGCACCCCTCTGAGCGAGACTGTCGTGGGCGGACCGTTTGAAAATCGTTCTTTTTCCCACCGAGCAGAGTTATTGTCGCGAAACTCATTGATTCTTTTTTATTTCCCTTCGTTCTTCCGCGCGTTCCTGATGACCGAGGGCTCCCTGGCTGAAGGGGATGCCCAGCATTTGTCGCCGGTCACTGGATATAGACCGGCTCCTTTCCGACGATAGGCAGGAAATCCTCACCTTTTCCTCGCCGCCGCAAATATTCCAGTCGTCCCCAAGGCTTGAACCTCTGTCGCCCCGTAGCTCAGCCGTAGCGCCTCGTTTTTCGCTCTGTTCTCGTTCGTCATCTCCTTGTAGGAAATGGATTGTCCTCTCTTCGCAAGCGCAACCGTGTTGTTAATCATTGTCTCCATCGGCCCACCGGCGGGTTCTTTCCTTTTTATTTCGGAGATGCCCCTGCACGGCTGCTTCCGATCCCTCGCGCCTCGCGTATGTGCTTTCGCCAGAATCTCCCTTCGGCGCAGCAAGCTTCAGATCCCGGCCGGGCCGATCTCTCTTCTCCTCCTTGTTTCTGTGTCTTTCTGCGGATGACTCTTCTCCTTTGCTTCCGAGCGTTTGGAGGAGGCGTATGCTCGGCCTTACGCGTGTTGCTAATCCGTTGGTTTGTGCGGATCCAAAGCCGGCAGCTCTGTTCCTTTTTTAAAGTTGAACTCCTGCCCTCTTTCGCTCCGATATGATGCGTCTTTTTCGTTTTTGGGGCATCCGCACCTGTTGGCCGAGCGCCCCGACACATCTATTCACGGATCGATTGCGCCGCCAATGCGCTGATCGCGTCTTTTCTTGACTCTTCGTTCGCAGGTTTCCATGCCTTTTTTCCTTCCTCCTCAGGCACGGAGCGGCGTGATGCCCGACACTTATGTGAGGCGGTGGGCCGTGCTCAGGTCCTCCCTCCCCCGGCTCTCCCCAGCCTGCATGGTCCTCGTCTCGAAAACGACGGCGTCGTTTTTTCGTCTGCGACTCCCGCGTCTGCCCACTTCTATTTCGTACATTTGCTTGTTTCTCTCTTCTTCCGTGTGCCGCACGGTGAGGTTCTCGGTGTTGCGCACTTCTTAGTATCGATCTTTTTTTGTTGTTGTGCGTTCTTTTTCCGCGCCCAGGGGATGCGACACATGCGTTATTCTTTCGAGTTGGTCGCTTCTTCCCGTTATTCGACGAACGCTTTATCGGTGCGCCACAATTCAACTGTGACGTTGGCTGCGCTATTCCGCCTCCCTTTGCCCTGGCTCTGACGCCCGCGATGCCACCCTTTCCTACGAGGCTCGCGTCCCCGCATCCGCCGCCAACTCTGTGCCTTTTTTGGATCGTCTCGTCTCGTGGATGAATCCCCTTCTTTTTCCCGTTCCCCCTATTTCGGCGTTCCTCCTTTGTTTTCTTTAAGCTTGACAACCAATTCGTTCTGATGTTTTGGCAGTTGCCTCTACTCTTTCATTTTTTTTCGCCCTTTAACGCGGCTCCTGACCGACCTCCTTATGTTCTTTCTCTTTTTTCGTCTGAACCCTGGGCATGAATTTCCTTATATGTCGCGCATGACCCCTGTGCGTGACGTCTTAGACGTCCGGCCGCGATAATTTGTTCTCCCTTCAGGAGCTTCTCGCCCCACTTACGCTCTCTTCTCCAGCCACGCGGCTTGACTTTCATTCTTTTCTGGTTCGTTCAGAGGTTGTTCGCCCTTTGAGGCTCTCTGCAGTTAGAGATTGTTTTTTTTAAGGGCATATCGGTCTCTCTCTGTTCGGATTCTCTTCTCTTTCTTGCTTCCTAAGTTAGTCTTTGTTTCACCCTCGGGCACACTTATGGTTACGCGGTGGCCAGCTTTGCCTGCTAGGCATGCGATCGCCGATCTTAGTTACTTTTTCTAATCCTATAGCCTTCGATCCTCTTTTGCTCGTAGCTGCGATTCGAATCTCTTTTTCGAAAATGGATTTCTCGCGGGATGCTTTTGGCCCAGGCCTGATGGGTTCCGTCTACTAGGACTGTTGAGAAGATCTTGAGCTTAACATTAATATTAGATAACGACGCTCTTCTTTCGCTTTTCCGAGGGCGAGAGCTGTCGCTTCGACGCATGCCATGGATTTAGCCGCCAGATTCATGGTCCGAAAAAGCGTGTAATTTTTTTCTATCCCTTTTGATATTTGTTCAGTTTTTTGAATGATGCCATTAGTTTCCTCTCGATTTTTGCGCTGCGGGAGTTCACTACAGGCCTCTCAGCCCCATCTTTGTGACTTCTTCCCCGTGCCTGCATCTAGACCGCAGGTATGGCTTATGAGAAATCTTTAGGAAAGGAGAAAGAAGGGAGGGCGGATTCTGCTGCTTGTACTCCAGGTCGTTCAAGTGGCCTTGTCTCGTGAAGACCATATTTTTTAGAACGAACTTTTCATTCACCAAATCGCAGGTGTTTTTTATGTTTCCCTTTGTTTTTACGACATGCCAGTCTCCCCTCGAAGGCCATAATTTCCTTCTACCGCTGATCCGGAATGTTGTGTCTAGTTAAGCTGCTCTCTGTCAGTGACAAGCTCTTTTGCAAACCTAGTCTTCTAGGCAGTTTCGTGCCGTCGTCCTGGTTTCTTGCGAATCTGACTCATCAGCCTTCACGCCCCCCAACGAACTGTGTTCCAGCCCTTGCAGCTCCGGTTCTATACGCTTCCGCCCGGCCAAGCCACGACCGCCAATATTTTCCTTTATTGTCGGTCCTTGCCCCTGCTCGACCGCCCTTTATTGCCGCCGACGAGGATTCGTTCGCTCCCCCCCAACAACCCATAGAATCCTTGATGCCGGCCCCCGCGCGGTTTGACGATTGCTTAATCTTGCAACTCTGGCCCCCCTTGGTCGACTTTCGCGGTTCGGCTCAGTGTTCTGCAAGCGCGGGCCCTGTCAACGGAACTGAGCTGCAGGCCCCGTTCTGTGGCCCTCAGAACTCTTCCTTGTTCTCCTCTTTGTTGTTATCATTTAGTTGGGTCCGCCGCCTTCTGAGGAGCCGATGCGTTCCCGACGCCTGCCGTCCGCTTTTTGAAACCCCGGTTTCTCAACGCGAGTGTTTTTTTGCTCCCTGCGTTATTCGAGGGCGTTTGGGGAGGGTTCGATTCCATCCTTCCCTCTTTTTTGCGAGGCCTCGGTCCTTGGCTGACGGATGGTTTTTTCCTGCAACAACCTCTACCTCTCTTCGCCTTGACGTGGCATCTTTAGCAACGAGATTTTCCCTTCCCGTCTCGACTCCTTGCGCGTATCGCCTTTTCGCGTTCTGCGGGGGACCTTTTCGCATGCCGTGTGGTCCTTCGGCAGACCGCCTCGGCGGCCCCACCTCCTTTTTTAGCCGCGTTTCTTTCTCATGGGCTCAGCGCACCGACCAGTGAGGAGAGACGCACGATTCCCCTCCCGTGTGCCGCTATCTTACTTGCCGGCAGCGCTTTGGGTAGGAAAGAGCTTGCCCCCTTCAATTTAACACGGTCCCGACGACCTGCGGTGATTGACTTGCGTTCGAGACTTTCGGCCACCTGAACGGCACTGTTGCCCACGGGGGTTACCGTCGAACATTCCCGGGCGACCGCAATAGGGGGGATCTCCGAGCAGCAAACAACAACAGGCCAGACAAACTTTGAAACGTCCCCCTCTTTAGACAGACTTCCTTTTCTGGCGCCTTGCCCTAAGAGGCCCCTACGTCATTATAGCCCTCGCACGATTCTAATGCGGGATACAGGTAGAGCACGCCCTTTCGTCTTGAACCACCCATGATAGCATTTTGAATCCTCTGTCTGGGGAGAGTATGCACAAAACATGCTTTTCCCATGGAAAAAACCTCCCATCTCCGGGAGTGAAGCCCTGAGGACTACACCCTTGTTGCGGGTCTTCATGGGTCGCGCAAACCGACTCTCCCCGCATTGCTTACCAGCATAGACCGCTCGCCACAAGCCATTTCAGTTTTTTGGATTCACGACGCCCATTCTTTACGATTGCCACATCTCCCTGACCGACATGCATAAGCAAAAGACCATGGCCCCGCCGAACCCGAGAACTTTAGCGCTCCCCACCAGAAGTGCACCTTATCATTGCCCGATCTAGCGGTCGACCATTCCCCCGTATCCCTGTTCCTCCTATGGGACCCGGCCGAATTATCGAGTAGAGCTTCCTGAGCGTCTATCCGCCGAAACCTTTTAACATCGCCCCCGGGAGGCCGGCGCTGTTTCCCGGAGTGGTGTTGCAATTGCAAGGACGACCCTCGTGTCCCGGCATAGGACTTTCCCGCCTGCCGCCGCTACGCGATGATGACCCGACAGAATCTCTTTCCGACTGTGTCCCAATTTTGCTTTATCTGCCACAAGGGGCCCTGCAACCTTTTTTTCCTTCTCCAGAAAGCCAGGAACATCCCTTTGATTTCTGCTGCGCGATTGAGGGACTGGGGTGAGCGCAGGCTTGGAGGCTTTTGTTCCCACCCCCCCCCAAATTATCGCGGTGATTCGATTTACGATTACTAGCGATAGACGATACGGATTTGAACGTGATGCGTCCAGTGCATTCTAAATTGGGTTTAATGGCACTTAACATCCCCCCAAAGAAGGCAGTTTGCGTCTCTTTATCACCGCAGCCTCCCTGTGTTTTTCAACCTAGGGTTGATGATGAGCTGTCCACCGCTTCGAGGAATTTGTTTAAAGTTCCCCCGTGAGCGTTTGTTTGTCAAAGTGGCAAGCCGCCCCCGATTCCCGCAATCGAAATTTCGTTCCCCCGGTACCCTCCATCCTCCAGCTTTTGTGAGTGCGAAATGTTTTCCTCCTTGGCTAACTGGAGGACCTACCCTGCGCCCCCTGATCTCTGTTTCTCGCGGTCCGCCGACCCCCCAGTGAACCATGAGGCGGCGTGGTTTTCTTTCTCCATTGGTTGGTGCAGTTTGCTCAGCTTTTTTTCCCGTTGTACATCATCCGTCCAAAGGGCGTTTCATCCCCCAATTTTCTTCTACCAACCATGATCAACATCATAGCCCTCTTGCTTTTCCCCCTCCCGAATCACCTCGCGGACCCCCACCCCTGCGTCATCTACCGATCGCCCCCTCTGTTGTACACCTCGTCTCCGACGTCCTCACCGGTTTGCGGCAACCCTCCCCGGCCGGCCCCAATCTTCTTTTCGCCTCCCCCCCCATTGAGCCTTTGCGAAGCGATTGCGAGGCTTTTCTCCGCGCGCGCTGTCATTCGAGACCCTCGTCCTCGGTGACTCTGGTGACCCCCCGCCTTAGCGGTTCTGTCGACCGCTCTCCAGGGCCGCGCCGCTTTCTAACCTGCCCACACGTTTCGGTCCTCATCTCCCCTCGCGCTTCTTCGAAACTCCTGAATCTTCATGATCTCAGTAGCTAGAAATGTTCTCGATAGTCTATTTTAGTGTTTTCCCAGATCTTTCCGTGGGACATCCTTTTTTCGGCCTCTTCCCCCATTACCAGTGAGGGCACCCCCCGAAAAGAATTTCTTTTCATCAGATGCGCCGACTCGGTGCGCGGTTCTTCCTCCACTTTGTCTCCCCAACCGGGCTGCCGGGCTTTTTCCGCACCCTGCCCGGTGCTTGTGCCTTTGTTGGTATTTTCAGTGGGCCCTCGCACCAGGTGATCTCCCGAAAACGCGTCGCAAGTAAGGCTTCCGATTACCCCGGGACAATTCCTCTCTTTTCCTCTACTGTTTGCGTAGTACTACCCCGGCGGACTCCGGAATTCTTTCCGCCTTCATTGCAGGCGTTTTCGTTCCTAGGCATTGTCTGTCTTGGATCCCTCTGGACGCAAGCTCTCTTGCCGGACCTCAACCGCGCATAGTGTGGTTCTTCAATTTAGCGCCAGCCTTTTCTTCCATGCCCGAATCCTCTGTTTTTTGACATCGCAGGTGCTGCTGGAGCGCCCCATCCCCGCTTCCTAAAGCGGATCGATCTCTCGCATGAATCCGTCGCGATACGTCCTCTACCACGGCGAAGATTGACGTTTGGTTAGGGCCTGTGTCTGGAACACATGGTTCGGAGGATGACAAAAAGTGGGTTCGGGATATTCTCGGGCTTTTGCCTTTCGCATGGCTCGCACGTTCCTCTGGGAAAGCCACCCTTCATCCCCTTGGTCTCAGACCTTCGGTCTTAGGTTAGCCGTGCGGCGCGGGCCTCCGGGAGCAAATTTCGGTCTGCCCTCCTTTCCTTAATTTTTTTGTTGCGCGACTGCATTTTTCCCTAATTTATTTATTTGTCCCTCCCCTTGAGGAAGGCTCGAGGTGCTTGGCCAATTCAGGGTATCCTATTTTTTCTCCCAATAGGTTTGTGCGCGAGTCGTCTACTTTCTGTAGCCCATCATGTCAATTGATGGATCTTGGTCTTCTTCTATTGTCTGGTTATCCCCGCCGAGGGAGCGTTTTTATTCAGGTGACCAGCTATCCCCAACCCCCAGGCTGCGAAAGCCCCCAGAACGCCCCTCTTCCTTAGGAGAAGCCACACGGCCTTATTTAGGTTACCCGCGCCTGCCACACAGGCATTTCTCATTCGGCCCCGTGTCTCTCCGAACGGGTCCCGTGCTCTCTTTTTTAGCGCTCCTCGGTGTCACATCTCGGACGTTTCCCGAGCCCATACTTTCGGCACTTCCACCGTTCGACGGCATTTCCTTGAGTGTCACCAAGACGTTGCAGCGGATCCGTCGATCTAAGAAGACCGCGCTTTTCCTTTGGTGGCGGGTATTATGAAACACCCCTGTTTTGATCATTTTGTGCTGTTGGTGCGCATCCGACGGACGGGGATCCGTGCGTTTTCGCCCCGTTGTGCCGCCGTAGTTTTTGGCCGTTCCTCCAAGTAGAGAAATTCCATTCCGCGAAGCCAGCACGGTCTCCCTTTTTCTTCTTTATGGAGTTTTTCCGACCGGTATTCGTGCCGGTAGTATGACCACGAGAAGTTAGTTCTCGGTTTGTTCGTTTTTTGACTCACCCTTTTTTAGTTTGCTCAGATGCCGGGCGGCCTCTTTATCTTATTATGGTAAGAACGGCTGATGTGGACCCTTTTGACGGTGCACCCCTGCAAAAGACTATTGGCTGCTTTTGCCCCCCCCCGTCTTTCTGGTGGCGGCGGTTGATGCGCTGTTTCCTACGAGGATTCTTTCTTGCTGGTCCTTTATCCGCTTTCTCATCCTGTACCCCGCCCGAGTCGGGCGAATGGCTAATGCCCCTATTTTGCGCCCTTTCTTTCACTTGCCGTGTCGCTGATTGTGGGCTTTGCCCTCTTCCGAGACGTCGGGTATTTCGTTTCCACTTCCTCGTCTGTTGCGGTTTCCGCTTGGCCGATCGATTGCCTTGCGTTATTTTTGGCGACCCGTTCGTTCAACTGTTCCCCCTTTTCTTTGAGTACTTTCCGCTCTTGAGCTTGAGCCCAGCATTTCTCTGTCCAGCTCGCCCCGTCAGTCCAGCTTTGAAGTCTCTGTGGTTTTTAACAGAGCAGATCTCTCCGAGGTTTTCTTGATAATAGTTTTTTTCTTTAGACCTAGTCTTGCCTACGTCCCTCGGTCGTTAAGCAAGGCTTCTATTGGCAGCGGGCCTCGCTGTTTTTGATGCTGGAGAGCCAGTTTCTGGGAATGTTTGTTGAGAAGTTGGAAAAGCATCTTGCTGGTCGCCGTGTCATGTGCTTGTCTCCCGAGATTTGGTCATTTTTGTTGATCTTTTTCAATTTCTTCGGAAGACTGTTACACTTGCGCAGGGTCCTCTGTCGCCCCCCTAGGAACTTTCAGTGCACCCCGTGATCGCTGGGATACGACTGTACCACTGCAGCACCCCAAGCTTTCAGCTTTTGGGTGGCGAATTTACATGGTGGACCATTGTTCTGTCTTTCAAGACCGGAAAGCTTTTGACCCCCCCCAGAGATGCCGCCTCGAGACGACTTTTTTTTCGAAAGAGCGGCTGTAATGGAGGTTGCAGGTCCCAGCCCTCTCAAGACTCACGCGCTGCGTTCGCTGAGTGCTGGACCACTGACCCGTATTAAGTGATGCTTCAGGCCGATTCAAGTTTTGATCGGTCGTGGGCACAAAATCTGCTTATTGCTCTCTGCCCCCGCCGTTATGGTGGGGGTTGAACTCCTTGCGCGATCCGTACCCCCGCCCTTTTTTCAACCCGGCCCTGTGCTCGAACACGACTTGCGCTTTACGGTGTTTTTCCGCGCCGCCCTTGCGTGATCAGATCGAGTTCCCCCTTTGAGCCGGCGGTTCCCTTCCCAGTAAATATTCTCTGTTAACCGTTTTTGTTGTTCTAGCCTTATTTTCATTTGCTGGGTCCAGCCCCGCGACCGGGCCGCGGCGCACGGTGCCGACACGTTTTGGCCGGCTGCCAAGTTTTCCCAAGAAAACCCCTTCTTGCGAGCGTCAGCTGTTTTTCTCACTTGCACGGCGTGTTGGGTCGCGGTATGCTCAGGGGTTTCCTGATAGTTAGAGTCACCAGCCCTTGAGAGGGACACGACCCCATCACCGAGTCGTCACGCGACTTTTGCTCGAGGACCCCCGACGACTCCGTTAGGCGGCCGCGCCTTGTTTTTTCATGGGAAAGGACCCTGCAACTCGACTTGCCCCACTTGTCAGAGATACTTCGTTCTATGCGGGGACACTGGCCCTTCTTTTACAGCGCTCTGTATCGTTTTTTTCCGGTAGGCGATCGGTTGTCCAATATCTTTGTTTTCTCGTGCCTGAGCCCAGTTTCATCGAAATTACCCCCCTTTGTGAACTTTCCTCCCCCTACCCTTGTGTTTGACCCCCCCTGTGACCTTTCCGCGTAGCCCCGGGTTGCCACGATGCCCATAGTTCAGAGAGCACTTTCTTTTTTCCGCTTTTCGAAGGTTGACCGACTTGAGCCTGCTTCCTTGATCAGCACTTGTCTCTTACCCCGCGGCTTTCGCTGCTCTGCCACATGACGCGACCATGCTTCCCGATCGCACCCATGCTTCCCCCTCCCCCCTCTCTCAAGCCAGTCATGCAGCGGCCGCTGCCCATGGCCGCATTGCTCCTACCCCTGAGGGCTCATCAGCGCAATAGTCCTCCCCTTCAAGATGATGCCTTTTTCCCCCCCCCCCCCAAAACCGTTTGCGCCAACACTGGCTGCCTCTCGTTCGTGACAAACTAACTCCCCGACGAAGCGGCGCGTCGGGGGTAGAGAGGGAAAAGCCCCCCCGTTGTGGCGCCAAAGATGACGGTCGGGATCAAAGCTTTCGCGGTGGTCCACGGCGTCCGGGCTGACACTCCCTAATACATTGTCCCGAGTTTTTGAGCCCTCTCACGCCTCGCGATGCCCCCTCGCCTTCTTTCGGAGCTAGGTGTAAGTGCCTGGCGCTCGGCTGACAGCAAGTTCTCCCCCCTTACGCCCCCCCTCCGCCTTTCGGATCCCCCCTTTCCAGTCCAAGCTCATTTACGATCGTTTGCCCCCTCTCGACCGTCGCCTGGCCTTACCAATGCACCCATTCTGCTTGATCCCGTCCCTCTCCGTTCAGCTACCGTCTGCCGCGCGCATGCCCCTGCTTTCTCCCGCAAACCCCTTTCCCGATCTGCCCACCGTTCGGCCAGCGCTGATGTTTTTTGGGCAACCGAAGTTCGCACAGCCCCCCTTCGGACCTTTTATCCCTGCATCTCGCTCCGCCCAGTTTAGTACGGAGTCCCCTTGCCTTTTTTTAAGGCCCCGAACAATCGATATTTGCCACTTTCTTGCTGTTTTTTCGGAAGACCCCCTCACTGAAGGGGCCCCCTTCTTCCCGAGGAAGAGACGATGTACCCCTCCCCCGCGTGAGGACTTTGCGCCTTCTTGACTTTTTTCTGTTTCCATTTTTTTGGTCTGGAGGTGCCGCTTTCTGGAAAACACTATTCCTGGCGTTTTTTCGATTTTTGCCTCCTTCTAGTGTTCTATGATTGGACTGATTCAGGATAATATAATCTCTTTAACAGTTGTTTGTTTCATTTCCAAGTCGCCAGCCCAATAAGCGGCTGTCTTTAATGACTTCCCCTGAGCGGACAATTCTGTGAGTCCTAAATTCTTGACTTTGTTGGTGGGCCGGTTCAAGCTGAACTAAGTGACAATTCGCCCCCCTCCGAAGACGGATTTTTCTGCCGCCAAAGTTTGGCCCAGGAGAACTGTCCCCCCGATAAAAGCCCTCAGGGCTTAGCCCTTATCAATCCTTTTTCAGTCAGACCTGGTCCCCACACAAAGTCTCTCTGCCGTCCTCGGCCCTATCCCCGTTTGCTTTCTTTCTTTTCCCCAACTGCGCTTGGCCCCTTGGTTGAGGCCCTTCTGGTTGCATTGCTTTGACATACTACCGACGCCCGGTGAGGAGGCGAATACCAGAGCACGCCGCCCCGACACGCGTAAAGTAAGCGTTCATGTGGTCCTAAGTTCGTCCCCTCCCTAACGCGCGCACATCCTCTGCCCTCCACTTCTCTTTTCTTCTGGACGGGGGTGTGCAACCACATCGCTGAGTCTCACCTTTGTAGGGCTGAAAACTCCTTCCGGACTTCCCCCGCAGCCTTAGCCCGCAACCCACTTCTTATGCAGTAGGGCCGATTGATTGATCGGCTGATCGCCGCCGCAGTTCGTCAAATTCGCTACATCTTTGCTTCCCCCCAGGAAGGCTTGGCGTTTTTTTTTCCCGTCCCTGGATGCTGCGAGGTCTTTACGATATCCCCTGTGTTACAGCGATCCGACGTGTCCCAGGCCACCCGTAGCCTTCGGCAGTCCCCGCGCCAAAACTCCCATTTACCTTCTGTTTTCCCGAAAGGACCATACGCTTCCCCTAATGTTAATCTTTTCTTTCTCCTCGCGAAGCCACTCCCGCGTCTCAGCCGGTCGTGATAAAGAGCCTCCCCCCTTCGTGACTTATGCCCCCTGTGGCGTCGCGTCGGCCCACTTTTCCAACCGTGCTCCAAATAAAGCAAAGCATTTCTAATCTATAGGCAGGGACAAGAGGTGCCGGTTCCCAAGCCCATGCAAGGAATGCCTTGTTGGATGTCTTCCCCTCCAAGGTTTTTATGCACTAGCTCAAGAGCTTATGTGCGCTTCGCCCAAGCAACCCTAATCTTTTCCAATTCTAGGAGAGACCCTTCCCCCCCGCTTCCGCCGAAACCCTT
>Ga0179593_1595211_pt1 | contig 12218 bp, 24 predicted proteins | sample CZODoug2_1_08_16_FD_185931 | JGI IMG/M metagenome (GOLD analysis project Ga0179593, IMG submission 185931) | Vadose zone soil fungal communities from Angelo Coast Range Reserve, California, USA - CZODoug2_1_08_16fungal (PacBio error correction) | ecosystem: Environmental > Terrestrial > Soil >... | reverse complement strand
CTTCCTTGGACACCAGTTTTTCTTGTGTCATCCTCCTTCACCCCCTGCTCCTCACAGTTGAAACGGCGGGCTCCCTCCCTGGACGGCGGGAGGGTCTTTATTTAGTTTTTTTTTTCCATTTTTCATTGGGTGGTCAGCCGTTTTTTTTTTTTTTTTTCCAACGAACTGCCCTCTTTTTTTCCAGGCGTTGTTTTTTCCTCCTCATCTAGCTATCTTTATATCTTTTTCCCGACGGCCTGCTTGCCCCCTCTCGGATGCCAGGTCTTTACGTCGGTGTCCTTTTTAGTGCCCCACCTATTTTTTTTTTTTCCCCCCCCCCAAGTACGCTTTTTTTTTCAGCAGATTTTTTTTCCCCCCTGCAGGGTTGCGGGGCCGCTGATTTGCTTCGGCTCCCTCATTTCCTTTTTTTTTTTCACGCGGCCGAAACGAAGCCCCCCCCTCAAAGAGGTTCTGTTTAGTACCCTTCCACAGCGGCCGAAGCCCCTTTCTCGGGTTCCGCGGCTCTCGTCGGACTTTCCGATCATAAGATTTTTTCAAAAACGCTTTTTTTTGGCACATAATTTTTTTTTCCCTTCTTCCTTTTGATCCCCCTTTCCGTTTCTTTCCTGGTAACGACAATTGCGCTTATCAGTTGCACTGTAAGGGTATTTTTTCTGGTCCGTTCCCCTTCCCCTCCGTAGCTTTCTACCCTCCAAAAACGCTTTCCCCCCCTGTTCTAATTTTTCCCCTTTTTTTTTCCCTTCACGGATTTGTCCTCCCGTTCATTTATTGTTGCTCGAGTCTTTTAGCGCGCACCGACGCCCCCCCCCTGGACCGCCCCCTGACAGAGGCCTTTTTTTGCTAACATGCTTTCTTTTTCTCTCATGAGCTAGGGTTTTATGTTTTAGGGTGGGTCAGTGGTATGAGTTTTTTGAAGACTCAAAATTTTCAGAAAACTTTTTCTTGAATGGTCTTTTCCCCCCTAAAGAAGCTTCCCCCCCTTCTAAGTCCCCCCCCCCCCCTCCTGACTCTTTTCCCAATGGACGATTAAGCCTGATCTAACTTGTCGCGCTTTTTCAACGCCCTTCTGTCTTGGGTTCCTCTCCCCTTTTGTGGCTTTGTGCTTTGGTCCCTTTGCATTTTTTTTTTTTTTTTTGGTTTCCAGGGACGACCTTTCCTGTCGCTTCGAATCACGTTTGACCCCTACAAAAAACTTCACCAGGACACTCATGGAATGCCGTTTTGGGCAATTGGTTTTCTCTCTCCTTTTTTATGGGCGGTCACCCCCTTTTTGATATTTTTTTTTCCCCGCGGGGCTATTTCCACACGTGTATCGATTTTTTTTCTTTCCTCCTTGCCGTTTGAACCTCCATGGATAAGGATTTTTTTTTATCAGGGAGGCTTTTCTTCCCGCGTCCTTCTCCCCCCCCCGGCTTTCCCCCTTCACGGCTGCGCGCCCCAAATTGTAAAATGCTCTCTACGCATTTCCTCGTTCGGATTTTTCCACACGCTGTCAAAAACCGCGGTCTCCCTCCTGGGCCCCCTTTCCCCCCCCCCGATGATCTTTTTTTTTGGTCTCGCAGATGCCGTGTTTCCCTGACCGTTCTCGAGGCCCTTTTGACTGTCATCAGTGACCCCCCCCCCCGGCACAACCGATCTGGACGTCCTTGCTAGAGTTTTTTTCCCCGTTTCTTGATTCCCCCCCAGGCCCCCCCTCGTGGAAGCGTCCTCCTATTGACACGGGTTCTCGGCACCCCCCCCCCTTCCTTCGCAGTTTTTTCTCCCCCGGGGTCGGCTTTTATGTAGATGGGCGCTCATTTTTTTTCTCTTTCCCCTTGGTGCGTTCCACCTTGTTAAACCGGTTTTTTTTTTTTTTCCCTCCCCTCATGGGCTTCCAAGGTTCCACACTTATCAAAAAACATCTTCCGCTTCTTTTTGCCGCTATACCCCCTCCCCCAAAATTCCAATCGGATACTCTCTCTTCCGGTCCTTTTTTTTTAACTCCTGTGAACGCGCTTCCGAACCCGACTTAGCTTTAAAAAGACTTCCCCCCCGGTCTCACTCCCCCACACGGGCAGATTCCGGAGGTCCCTCCTTCTTCTTACCCTTCCTATTCTTATGCCGAGTTCTTGGCCCTCCAATTGGCCGCCCGGGGAACCAACTTCTTCCCCTGAAAATCGTAGGCCCATTTACCTTTTCCCCCTGGCTCCTTTTTTTGGTCGAGCTTCCTTCCCCTGATCGCATTCCTTTTCTTATATTCATGGGGGGCACACCTCTTTTCTGCCAAGTTCCATCTTTTAACGGATTTGAGACTTTCCCCTTCTTTTGTAGTGGAACTTTCCCCCCCCTCCTTTTCCCCAATAACTACGGATTTTTTCATTTATCTTCGTTGTTTTTGCTCGTCGTTACGGATGGTCCTTTCTCCCCCCCCCTGTGGGGACAGCCTCCTTTACTCTACATTCCTTTTTTTTTTTTTTTGAGTCGCCTCTCCTCCCTGGGTCCTCCCCCACTTCCGTGTTCAAAAACGATATGCTCCGGCGGATTTTCTTTTCCATTTTCCCCTCTTTTTCTTGTTCCCCCTGTCTTACAATGATCGGACTCGGACTTTCTTTTCCCCCCCCCGGCAGCCCCTCTTAGTAACCACTTTGCGACGCCTTTATGAAGTATCCTTGGAACCGCCCCCCCCCACCCAAACCCCCCCTTTTTTTTCCGGTCCCCTTTCCCCTGGGCTTTTTTCTTGATTACCTTTTCGTGGCGGGCCCCCCTTCCTTTTGGTTTGCCTGAAATTCCATCCCAGAATCTTTGGTCTCCGTTTTTTTGGTTTTTTTTTTAAGTTCCCCTCACTCTTTTCCCTTTCCCTTTTTTCTTTGAGCCATGGTTTTCCCATTCTTTGAAGCTCAACCGGGGTTTCTTTTTTTTTTTCCAAGCGGTTTCCCGGATCTTTCCCCCCCTGCGCTTTTCGCTGCGGCGTACTACGATTTTGTTCCCTTTTTTTTCTTTCTTGGAGTTTTTTCTTTTTTTAGAGGGCAACCTTGAGGACCCGATGTTTTTTCTTCCCCTTTCGGCTTTCTCCCCCTGAAACCTTTTCTCGTCCCCCCGGTTTCCAACATTTGCCAGAGGTGTTGAACGCCCATGCTTGTAGTTTTGAGCGCCCCCACCCCTCCCCTGGGGGCATTCCAATTGTCTTTCTTTTTGCGAAGGCTTTTTTTCCTTTCCGAACCCGGGTTTGTTTTTTTTCCCAATCGAGTTAGTCCCCGCATTTTCAACAGCCCAAACATCCTCAACTCTTGACCGTCCTTACGGGTTTGCTGATTCTTTTCCAGCCTCAACCCCCGGTGGCCTTAAACGCGTCACCTTGCCCCAGTCCCTGGCTTCCCTGCAAAAGCGTAATGTATCCTGGGCAATCTTGAACAAATCCCCTGCCCGGCTTACGTTCGGCTGAGGGGCTTTTACGCGTTTCCCCCCCGTTTCCGGCCTCGACGTCTCCATGGCTGTAGAAAGCATTTTCATTCGGTTTTGCTTTTTTTCAGCCAAAAACTTTTTTTTGTCGGGCCGAAACTTCAGCGTTTTTTTTGTTCCGGGCCATTTTTCCTCCTCTTGAGAATTCTTCTGAGCTTTTCCCGCGGCCTACTGCGGAATCCTTTCCCTTTTTTGACTGAGCCCCCCCCGAGTGTCTAAACCCCCTGTATCCCCCCCACTAGACAGCGTTCTTCCCCAGCGCCGAGACCAATCCCCCACGGATGCTCGGGTTTGAGTTTGTAACTTTTTCGTTCCCCCCCCCCAAAGCTCTCCGGATCTTTCTTTTTTTTTGGCACGCGTCCAGTGGGCATGCCCCCCGCAATGGTGCCGTCCCAAAGTGCTCGTGCACCCCCCTTTTTTTTTTTCCCTTTTTAAGGTTTTGCCAAGCGCGGCCCCCCCAATTTTTAGATCCCTCTTCCTCCCCTTTGGGACAGGAGAGTTTGAGTTCATATTATAGTTTTTTTCCGCTTATCCCTTGCCCCAAAGCTTCTTTCTTTTTTTTCCTTCCCTTCACACAAGGTTTTTCCTTTTTTTTTTTTTTTTTCGTTTCACCCCCCCCCCCTGGACCCCAATAGATCCTTGCAGACTGGCTCGCATGTTTTTCTTGTAGCGCATTCGAAACTTTTTTCTTTTTTTCTTTTGGGTTTCGGCGGTGTGAGCCTTATCTCCTCGCGCAACAATTTTCCCCTTGGTTTACTGAGCATCTGTTGAAAGGTTTTCCCTTTTTCTTCTCGAAGGTTATGGACCATGGCACTGAGGACGGTTTTGCTGGTACCAGAAGTCCTGCCCCGATCTCCTTGCAGTCTTTTTTTTTTTTGTCCAATAAGCTTTTTTTCGCCTTCCTTGCCCGTAGTTCCGGTTCCATTGACTTTGCTTAATTGAGTGCCGAGGCCCCCCGCGTTTCAAAAAATCTCCTTTCTCTTAACGTCCGTTTTATTTTGCGCAAGTCCCCCCGATCTTTGGGTTTCTCTTCTCCAATGGTGTTATGTACTAACAGATAGCTGCTTTCCTGTTTTCTTTGTTTGTTTGTTGATCGTTCGGGCCTGCGTTTCTCCCTTCCCATGGTTGAGTTTTTTTCCCCTTCAAGACTTTTGTTGAGTAACCGTCCCCGGCTGCGGGTTCCTTCTGCTTCCCAGCTTCTTTTTTTTTGACACTTTTTCCGAATACGTCCTTCCTCTTTCTTTTGCATCATGGCTCCCCCGGGCGTTTTCCTCCATTAGAACCGGATGCAATTCTTTTTCTTTCGTGTAAAGTTCCCCTGCTTGGCCTTAGGCTTTGGTTCTCTCCCCCGGCGACCAAAAGTCCACTGAGGTTCCCCTTTCTTTCGCCTTTCACAGTTTTTCTTTTTCCCCCCCATTTGGTAGCTTTGGAGTTGGTGATCGCTTCCAAAGACCCGGATGGAGGCCCAACTACTTCCCCAACTTTCTCATTTTTCATGGGTAAGGTTATATTTTAATTAATACTATGTTTTTATTTTTCTAAGTTCCTTTATATTTTTTTTTCTCTTTTACCCTTGAGCGATCCCCCTCTTCAGCTAAACAGCTTGTTTCACGCGACGCTCGGCCCCTCGGGCGGTAGTGCGGAGTCCTTTTTTTTCCCACCCAGTGGGGTTTTTTTTTTCTGCCCGGGGCTGTCCTCAAAAAATCTCTTCCTGTTTTTGGTGAACACTCCATTGTACGTCATATGGGCCTTCATCCGTCCTTCGGTTATGGGCCGCGATTCTCCCCCCCCCTCTTTTCTTCCCCCCGCAGGTCTCGTGCACCTATGGCCACCCCTTTTTCCTTTTGTGGCTGTCTTTTTCTTTCCTCAGCGGGGCCTTCTTATCTCCGGCGTCTCTCGACCATTTGGCTCCTCCGGCCGAAACTTTTTCCCCCCCCAAACCCAGCCCTCATTCGTCTGGCTTCTTTTTTCCTGTTGGACGCCACTGGCCCTCTATCGAGGCGTTTTTTCTGCTGCCACGGGACTTCCGCTCCCCTCATTTTGTAAAACGCGCTGGCTCCCGTCTTCCCATTGACTTTGGCCATGGCCCATTCTACGCTTTTGAGCGTTCTCTCCCCCCCCAAGGGCCGTCCCTTTTTTTTTGGACGCAAGGATATGCGTCGTCGTCGAAGAGCCTCTTACCAGACACCACCCTCCCCTTTGGGTCCCACTGGGTCTACCCTTGGCCGCTCCCCCCTGCCGAAATTCTCTTTTTTCTTCGTTAATCTTTTCGCGTAGGATCCTGTTGCGACACCGCGTACCCCGGACCGACGAGGTCCTTTTTACTTCCTTTTTTTTGTCTACATTCTAGTTTTCAGCTTTTCCTTCCTTTTATGAGTGTTTTGTCAGTTTTCTTTCTTTTGCACAGCCCTCAAACTCACCCCGAAAAACCTGTACTTGCATGGAAATCCAACAGAACTAACTGCTTGTAACAAACTTGATCTGGTGTCCCAAACTCCTGATCCCCCTTTTTTTTCCGTCCAACCTTCTTCCCTTCCCGAGGACCCCCCCCCTTTTTTCGTCGATTTTTCCAATGCCTGCTGGGTGACGAGTCTTTTTCGGTCCCCCCCTTGCTTGGCCTTCTTGCCTCCAGCCGTTTGGGACGTGCCTAAACCGAGGAAGCGGCGCCCCTTTTCCGTCCCATTCCCCCCTCAACACTCCCTGTTTTTCAAGGCTCTTTTTTTTCGTTATGGGCGTCTCCGGGATATTGATACATGTTTAGGACACGCTTGGATCCTCCCCCCTTCCTTTCTCATTCGCTTTAGCCTCGGACAAGCAGGTCCTTCTCTGCTTTCTGCAGTTTTTTTTTCCCGTTGGGGCGATCTTTCCCCCCTCGCTCCCGTTTTTTAGGTGCAGCGCCAAAAAACCGCTCAATGCTTCTACCGCCCTTCACTTTTTCTCTTGCGAAATTTTTTTCCCCCCGCGTCTCACTCCCCCTTTGTCCCAATGCCGCTTTTTCTCTAGCTTTTTTTTTTTGTTTTGCGCCCAGATTGCCCCGTTGACCTTCCTCAGAGCCAGGGTACTGTTCGTGGACCTTAAACCCTCCCCCCCTTTTTTTTGCTGGACTATTCCTCCCGGTCCAGCTGAGGTTTTCCCTTTTTTTTCTTTTGGCGTTTCCCTTTTTTTTGTTTGTCCTAAAACGTTTTTCTGCGTTGGCTTAATCTGACCTGTTTCTTCTGCAACCCCCAGCCTCGTCAGCCGGAGGAATTTGACCTTTGCCGATGTCGAATTTTTCGGATTCAGGGGGACTTCCTCCTTCCCCCTGGGGGTTTTTTCCCATGTTATTTTTCTTGGCACCAAGGCGACACTCCCAACCAACATATGTGCAGCTTTCTCGGGACCCCAACTCAAGCCCCCCCCTCCCCCCCCCATGGTAGGTTCTTCGGACTTTTTTTTTTTTTTTTTCACCCGATCCTTCCCCCCTTTTGCTTTAGACACCGCCCCCCCCTCATTGACCCCCAGGCTGGTGGCCAGGCGCGGCCGGAGGACAGAGTCGCACTTTTCCCTGACAATATTCTGGTGTATTCCTTTAGGCCTTGCCGGGCTCCCCCCAAACCTGAAATCTCCGTTTTTGGCCACTCCCGGTGGACGTTCCCCCCTTTTTTTTTGGTCCTCAGGTGAAGTATTGCATTCTGGATACGGTTTTTTTTTGCACGCTTCCTTCTTTCCCCCTGATTTGTCGCCTTTTGCGCGGAAATCCACTTCATTGTTAGACGGGATCGTCTCTTCTTTTCCGAAAATATGCGGTTCGGAGATCGTTACGGTTTTCTTTTTTTTATACCCTCCCTTCCTCTCTTTTTTTTTTTTTGTTTTTTCGAGTGATTTTCCCCTTCCTGGGTTTATATCCCTTGACCATTCCTGTTACAAAAACGCATCTCCCCTCTCGGTTCTTTCCCCCCCATCGCCTCCTTTTCCCCCCAATTCTTGACGATGTGGTTTTTACGCGGCCCAGGTTTCCACAACGTTTGGACGTCTTATCATTGGCTTTCTCCCCCTTGGTGGTCCCTTTCTCCCCCTTCCAATTTTTCCTCTTCATTTTTCTTTCCCCCAAAACATGGCTTTCCCTTGTCCACGGTTAAAATTTTTCTACGGCTATTTCCTTTTTCTTCCCTTGTTGTTCGCCGTGGTGGTCGGTTCCCAATTAGTTTTTTTTTTGCGAATTAGGCCCTTCTCGGTTCAACTGGGTTTAAGGGTACCTTCCATTTCCCGCCTTCCCCGCCTTTTTCGTTTTCAAGCATGGTAATTCTTTCATCCATCTGTTCTGGGATCTTTTTCCCTTGATTTCTTTTTTTTTTCCCCCCCTAGTTCCGGATTTTTGTTTTTCTGCCGACTAAACGATTTGGGCTTCTTCCGTTGGTTTCTAGAGGGCCTCCTTTCAAAGAGGGGAGTTTTTTGGATTCCTTTTACCTTGGAGCCCTTTTTTTTTCCTTTTGCATCTCTTTACCATTTTTTCCCCTTTTTTTTTTTTCCAGTGAGTACCTGGTTTCTGAGAGCCCTTTTTCCTTTCCCCTTCCTTGCGCCTCCAATGCTGGGGCTGGCCCTTTTTTTTTTTTTGGCCCCTTGACGTTTTCCAGAGGTAACTCCCTTGCGGTTATTCAGCGCCCTTTTTCCCACGCCAAAATCCTCGTCCTTACTGCTCCGGCTTGATTTTTTCCTCCATTTTTTCATTTGGTTCGGGTTTCCCCCTGTCCACACGTTCCCCCCCCTCCCATGGCTTTTCCCGGTCTCAAGAGGCCATTTTTGGGAAATTTGGCCTTGGAACACCCCCCCCCCTTTCTTTCGCGCCCATAGGACTTTTTTCCCCGTGCGGACTTCTTTTTTCCCAGCCGTTTTTTTTTTCACTATTTCCAAGTTTGAAGAAGTGCCCCCCAATCGGTTTTTTTTTTCCCCCCGGCCGTTTGCAGTTCTTTCTCCCCACCGGAAAACTTTGCCGGACAAGTCCCGCTTTGCCCACTTGCCCCGGGCCTCCCTGTTTTGGGGTGGAGACAAGCGTGCTCCTGTTCGCCTTCTTGGGTCGTCCTCCCCTAACCTCCCCCTCCTGCTCAAACTTTTCCCTTTGTGTCTACCCACCTGTATCATATTGGCCTTTTCGGGTTGGTCCGGCCCATTATCTTCGCTCAACCCTTTTTTCCCCCCGGGATTTGCCTTCTTTTTTTACCTGGTCTTTTTTTTTTGACCTTTTTTCGACGCTACTAGGTCTTTTTTCGTTCCTGTGGACGCTCCTAAGGGACAGGGCAAAACCTTTCCTTTTCCCCACATTTCTCCTTTTTTTTTCCCCCCCAGTCCTCCGGTTTTTTTTCCAATGGCCCGACAAGGTTTCCCTCATTGGTAAATCGAAAATTTTCCCCCTGAGTCAGCAGTCAGGCTTTTTTTTTTTTTTCCCTGCTTATTCCCCCCCCCTCCTTTCTTTTTTTTTTTTCTTTTACTACAGGGTTCTAAATTGAGTTCACTACCAATACCCACCACCACTCATCCCCCCTCTCTTTCTGTGAGCGACTCTTTTCGCAGGTTTCCTTTTTTTTTTCTTTCCGGGGACCCTCTTGTTTTTCGTCCGGTGGTTCGAGTGCTCTCTCCTCGCGCAAACCGATCTCCGTGTTTTTTGACTGCTTTTTTTTGCTTTGATCCCCTTCTTCTTCCCCAGTTTTTGCAGCGGCTTTTTTTGTGGTCAGAAGCGTTCTTTTTCCCTCCTCGCAGAATAGCTGCAGTCCCTAAAAACCCTTTTTTTTGTGTTCTTTCACGGGCTTTTCCACGGCGTAAGACTTTCTTTTTCTTTCCAATGAGTTCCATCGGCCCACGTCCCCAATATTATTGATGGTTTTCCAGGTCCGTGCCTTTTCTTTCCTCGACTCTGCTTCTGCTTCGGATTTCCCCAGGAGGCCCACTTTGATAGGCCGCCGCTCTTTCTGGGTTGGGCTCGTTCGGCAGACGTGTTTCCCTTTTTTTTTTAACGGTTTTCCCTCTACGAGTTCCTTAGTGCGGATCGGCCCAGCTTGAGTTTTCGGCTCTTGATCTCTCCTTTGTGCCAATATGGTCCCCGACTCAGTCCCCTGGCGTCTTTTTTTCATCCTTCGCTCAACCGGCCTCCGGATGAGGTCATACCCGGATAGCCCAATAAGCTGTCGTTGGTTACCTGTTCACCCCCCTCTTTTGGCCTTATTTTTTTTTTTGGTGTGTCTTTCCCCCCTTTCGACTTTTTCTTCCCCCACTGGGTGGGCCCTTCCCCAATTCCTTTTTAAGGCCTCCGCCGTTCGTTTTTCGCTCGCGTTTTTCACCAGCTTGCCTTAGCCAACGAGGGGGTTTGCCTCTCACTCCTCTTCTGGCTGGCACCACTCCTTTTTTGTTTCCGGGGACTTCCCCCCCTTCCGTTGTTGGTTGAGAGAGCTTTCTCCCCAGTCCTTATAATGGCTTTTTGTTTTTTTGCCTTCCATCCTCTTTTTATTTTTTTTTTTTTTTCTCACCCCCTCTTTCTAATTTTTTTTTCAACTGCGGATTTTCCTTCCGGCGGTGGAGGCTTGGGCCCGGTGAAAACCCCAGGTGTCCTTTTGTTTTTCTCCCCCCCCCCCGGGGTGGCTAAATCACAACCCTGCCAACCTCTTTAAGCTTTTCCCACTTACTTCGGGTCTCTTTTTTTCCCCTGCGGTGCTATGGCCGGTATCTTGCCCAGGATTTCGGACTTCTTTCGTGCACTACTTTCCCCCCCAAAAGCCTTTCCGCTTGCTGCAGAAGCACCTCCCTTCTGGGCCTTTTTTTTCTTGCTCCTTTTCCATTACTTGGCGCATCGGCGAACGAGGCCCAAAGAAACGAGGGCCGGGCTTCCCCTTGTTAGTCTCCTTGGTTTTTTCCTCCTTGAAGCGGCTTCTTCCCTCCTATCGAGTAGTCCTTGACTTCCGTTCCCCTTTTTTGTTAAACGTCCTTTTCGGGGGTCGGCACTCAATTTACCGGAGGAAATGGACCGTCTACGTCTCCTGAGGGGCACCCCCAAGGCCCGTTTATTTTCTTTTGTTTTTTCTTCACGGCTCTTTGTCGACGCCTTTTTCTACCCGCAAAATCCGTTTTTGCCATGGGTTATCCGCGATCAAAAAGTTCCCCCGCCATTGAACGGATTTTCCCCCCCTTTTTCCAGGCGTTTTTCGTAATTGTCTAGCGCGCCACTCCACCGAACAGACTCTTGGCGAATGGAGGAATTCTCCCCCCTTTTTTGCACGTTCTTTCCTTTGAAAAGGATATTTCTTGTTTTTTTGTGTGTGCCCCCATTTGGTATTTTGGTAGTGACCCCCTCAACCAACTTTAAGAACCTTGCCTGGAATCCCCCCCTCCTTTCTTTTGTTCACAATTGCTCTTCTCCTTTCCCTGACTTCTTTCCCCAGGCGATTCAATCTTTTTCTAACTTTTTCGCCCTCTGGTTTCCCTCTTTATGGTTTTACGAGACTTTTCTTGTTTGTCCTTTTTTTTTTTTTTGTTCCGGCCGGCACATTTTTTACTTCTGACATAACCGTGAGACTTTTCCCTTCTTTTTTCGACAAATTACCCCTTTCCCCCACGGAACCCCGTCTTTCTTCCTTTCCCCGGGTGAATGGGGTCGTTTCCTTTGGCGTCACCGGTTTTTTCATTGATACTTTTTTAGGCCACCTCGGGGATATCCCGTGATCTTTTTTCCCCATTTAGCTCCTGACCCCCCCTAGGGCTTTTTTTTCGTTCTTTTTCTTTCCCCGGGCTTTTTTTTTTTTGACTTCGGTCCCCTAACTCGTCTTTCCTTTTTCTACGGCTGCGCGCCCCCCCGATGGTCAATGCTCTACAGGCCATTTTTTAACAACTTCGTTTTTTTTTTTTTTTTTTTGCGAATTTAAAAATTTTAACTCCGCCCTTGGCCCCACTTGGCCTTTTGGAGAGAAGCGTTTCGGTGGTAGGCTTTCCTCTTGTCCCCGTGCTCTGATCTTTCTCCAGGATGTTTTCAACCGTTTTTTTTCTTGTGTGCCAGAATCTCGGAGTATTTGTTCAAGGTTGATTTATTTTTTTTTTTGCCAAGGCGCTGACTAACTCGTGTTCTGAGGGCCCCTTTCTGACGGTTTCGATTCCCCCCCCCCCAGTCCTTTCCGAAAGCCTTGATTTTTTTTTTTTTTTCAACTGGCGCCTCCTTTTTCTCAGACCTATACTAACTTGGCCGTTCCACTTCTGGCACCAATTTTCCCCCGGTCGGACTCCCCTCATTGGCTCCCCTTTCCCTCAACCTGCTCAAACAACCCTTTTTTTTTGTTTTTCTAGACCCCCTCCTTCCCAAACCTTTTTGTAGTTCGTTATTGCTCTTCTCCGGACGCTTTTTTTTGGGAAAAAAGAATCCTTGCCCCCCCCCCTCGTCTTCCATTCCCCCCCTCATTTTTTGAAGCTTCTCCCCCCTCCATTGGTCCGACCTTGCTGTCCGGCGGTCCAGGTTTCGACTTAAACTTCCCCAGATTTTTCCCTGTGATTTTTGGCCCGCCCCATTTTTGGACCGTTTTTCGCACCCTTTTTTTTTTTTCCCAGATCCCTCACTTTGGAGGAAGCCCCCCTTGTTTTTGGCGAGAGGCTCCTCGGAATTTTTTTGATACGGTTGCATGGGGACCACATCCCTGTTAATATCCTTCCTTCATGGTGGTGAACCCCTCTCAATCAATTGGGTAAGCCTGTTTCTATTTCTTTCGCGATTTTGGAAGAATTCGCGCGGAGTCTTCCTTCTTTCTTTTTTGTTACCCTTAGGGGGGAAA
>Ga0179593_1556788_pt1 | contig 12218 bp, 15 predicted proteins | sample CZODoug2_1_08_16_FD_185931 | JGI IMG/M metagenome (GOLD analysis project Ga0179593, IMG submission 185931) | Vadose zone soil fungal communities from Angelo Coast Range Reserve, California, USA - CZODoug2_1_08_16fungal (PacBio error correction) | ecosystem: Environmental > Terrestrial > Soil >... | reverse complement strand
CAGGATCGTTCTCTGGTTAAAAACTGCCTTTCCCCTTTTCAGCGGGAGTCCTTTTCGCGTTGACGACCGTCCGGCCGGACTGACACACCACTCATGCACGTGGCTTGCTCGTGAGCACTCTTCCTTAGCATTCGGCGCCGCTTCGTCCTTACCGCGCACCCCTTCTCTGCAAGGCCCTTCCTTTTTCCCCGTTACCTGTTATTGCTGAACCCTTTCGGGCTTCATCCCCCCCTCCCTTTTCTGGGCAATTTTTTTTTTTTTTTCGCCTGCAAGTCTTTTCTTTGGCGAGCCGTTCCTTGCTACGATGTCTTTTAATGCATCGGAGTTCGACGCAGATTTGCCTTACGTCTCTCTAAGACCACCTCTCTCTGCAGCAATTAAGTCACCACTTCATCGCTGACGGTGGGGTTGGGCACGCGACAGGAACCCGCAAACCTTGCGGGCTATCACGTGTTCCCCGCATCTTTGGGTATAAAAATCTTTACCCACTCCCCTTTTCGACAATTTGGCCGGTTCGAATTGTACTTGACTCGTCCTAAAGCAATTTTGGGGTTTCAGTCAAATTGTTTTTTTTCGACGCTTTCGACCTCTGGAGGAATACGCGCGGCTGCTCCAACCACTTCGCGTAAACCCCTCCCCCCCTACAGGTGTACCCTTTGATTGGGCTCGCACCGTGGACCAGGCCCCCCTTTTTTCCACTGAGATTCGGGTTTTAAATGGTGCAATGGAGACGATGCGGACTTTTAGAAAAACTCAATGCGAACCCTGCAGGGGACACCCTCTTAGCGCGGATAAAGGTGTTTCTTTCGCCGGTACCGCGGGTACGTACCATTAGGGTTGTTGAGCGATCAGACAGACAGTAAGCTTATGGATCCCCAGAGAATCATTTGTCGTTGTAATCTGTCCGGTCGCGGTGATGCAATCTCTCTCTCTCTTTTTGTTGAGAGGTTCCTTTCCGGACCAGAGGCGTCAAACCAGCAAACTTTCGCTGAGGTAGAGTCTGACCCGCTTGAAGGCTTTCTTCGCAAACGATTTATTCCCCAGGTTCGCGCACCCTCCCCTTGCGAGCCCTGGCTCCCCGCTCCAAGCAAATGTCCTGCGAGATTGTGCGCATGCGATTTGTGAGATCGTCCCAGCTCGTGCCATCTGCTCTCGCCCCCTCATCTTTTTCCCCTCCCCTTTCCTTGTTGACCGATCGAAAGGGTGCCCGCTCCCTGGTGCGGGCTTCCCCCGACAAGGCTCGAAAGGCGTGGTGATCCCCCTCCTACCGAGCGATTCGGCCCGGTAGTCTTTGCTTTCAACAGTTCTATGTCCCCCCCTTGTTCACTCACGGCGACACAAAAGAAATTCGCTTTGAATTTTTGCGAGAATTGAGAGACCTTCCATCACCGACGGCCAGTCGCGTCTTCATTTTCGCACGCCCCTCCCCACTTTGGATCCAAACCCCCCCAGCGCCCATCGCGGTGTTGCGCTAAGTCGAGAAACAGTACACCGGTTGATCACTTCTCCCCCTCCCCTCTTTGGTCTATTGATCAAGCAGCCGACGTAGTTTATGCGGCGACTGCCTTCACCTAATGCCCCCCCCCTCCCGCTGGAGAATCCCCTTTGCTACCGACGTCCGCAACGCCTTGCAGGCGGGCCCCTTGAGAACAAGCCGACTTTGAGCAACGAAGAACCTCAGGCAAAGAAACCCCTTCATTGATGCCTGTCTCACTTCGGTGCGCTGGTACCTTTTTCCTTTGGGCCGCCTCCTCTTGCGAAGTTTGAGTGATCCGCTCTTCAACAGAGCAATCCCCCCTCGGTGCAAGTCGTTTGGTCCTCGTCGTACACGATTCGTCGGCTTCGCTGCCAACTCTTTTTTCCCCTTCGCTCCAGCCCTTTTTGAGCAGTAACCAACGTTCCCGTCCGGATTCTCTCTCATTTACTCCGTTGTTGTGGTTTGATCTCTCGCGACGTTAGACTTGGTTTCCCCTGCTTCATGGCTGGCGCGGTCTTGTTTGTTGGCTTATGCGTGAGATCGGCCGGAGCCAACGCGGCCTTCTTGACCACACATTGCACCGGCCGTCTTGCTCGTTTCCTTTGCCCGATGATCGTCGCTTCGGCGCCTCTCTGCCTACCGCGAGACGTGAGCATGATGACGGCACTGCCCAGGACGTTACTGTTTTCTTTTTTAACCGCGGTCAGTTTTTTGCGGTTCGCCCTTTGCACGCGGGCGTTAGCCGATGAATTGATCGCATTTCTCATGGCAATAGAGGTTATCTAGGGAGCTCTTTACGCTAACCCCTGCCTGCTTGATCAGACCCCCTTTCTCTCGGCCGCCCCAAGTCCCTCGCGGTGACTGTGGAGCACGAGACAATCGCAACCCCTGCCGCGATTGGTCGGACTTGGGATTTCCCCTCGAGGGCCGCTTTGGTGTCCCCCCCCCAACCTTTCCCCGTGTCCCCCGCGGCGCGCAATTGGCCTCCTGTGCGAATTGAATTGTCTTCAATTCGCGTCCCCGGCGATATCTGGGGTCGCCTTGTTGTTTACCTTCGGGCGGACGTCCCTTTCCCCTTTTTCCGGTTGACCCGCTTCGGGCTGGCCCTCACCACCACTTCGCCTTAACCCCGGTGTCGAGACCGACCTCTTGTGGAGCGCAACGACCTTCCCTGGAGGTCACAGTTCCGTTTGACTGTGCCTCCGTGAAATATGGCACGCTTTTTTCGACCCCAATCGCAATTTCTGCACAATATCGCACGGCGTTGCTTCAGCTTTGAGCCGAGGATCAGGCTAGCGTGCGATTGCGCGGAAAGCGGAGGCGTCCTTAGGGTGCGACTCGGTCCACCTCCCGACATTCAGTGGCGGTCCCTCAACAGCCATTTGGCGTTTCGCGCTGAAGTATCTCTAACCTCCTCCGTTGTTGTGGTGAGCGTCATTACACGAAGTTCCCGACCAGCTGTAGTCAACCTTCCCTTCGACTTTCGCAGACCCGCTTGTCCCTGTAGCCTTCGAAAAACTCTTGCTTACAGGCCTCCTCCCGGACCCATCTTTGCTCCGCTCTCCACTGACCATCAACTGTCTTTTCTTTTCTCATTGGCGAGTGGTCCCCTTCCCGTTCATAGTCTCCAGCGTGAACCCCTTAGTTCGCCCCTCTCGGTTAAAACACGGTGCATTGTGAGCCACGATTTCCCCACTGGTCGGGATCCTCCTCCCGAAGTGTGTCCGAGAAACCGGAGCGATTAAGGCCCGAGGTCGAGGGACAGCTTCCGCAACTTCGGTAAAAACAATTTTGCTCCCCACCCCACTGAATATCGCGTTTGTTTCCTCTGAATTGCGTTTTCAATTCAATCGACACGGCCAAGGGGCGCGACGCTTGTGTTTCACGGTCAATTTTGAGAAACCTCGGCAGATCTTCCCATGCCATCCCAACAGCGCTCCAATTTTCTCTTGTCTTTTTTTCGCCACCGTCTTAGGAGTGGTGAATTTTATCCTGAGATAGATCCCCCCTTCCTTTCTGATCAAGACTGGTTACGGAGTGATTTTTTTTTTTCCCGAGACACCGCTTTCCATACGACAGCGAGCATTCATCGGCTTTCCGCCGCCCTAAGCGCAGGCGGTGGCCCATTGCGCACCGCTTTTTTCTCCTGAACTGGCCTCGACCGAAACCCCTTTTTCCTATGAAGTTTGAATCATGTCCTTTTTTGGCTTTAGTTAGAGGCAATCGATTCCTCCGAAGCGAGTTTGTCAACGATTCCCCCAAGCGCATGCAAGGTTCAGTTGTGGTCGCTTTGCAGCGTGTTGTGTCACGCCGACTTCTCGCAGAGATGCCACCTCTCCCCAGACCGCGGCAGCCCCCATTGAAGCAGGTTTTAACCCACTTTCTTTCCTCATTAGATGAGTTATTCGGATCGTCTTTTTTCCCCCTCCACTGGCTGTCGCTTTCGGCGCGATGTGGCTTTCTTCGCAGACGAATAGGCCCAAGACAACGACGGGCCTTATCCGAACACAACGCCTTTGACGCTTGGATTGCTCGTTTGATTTACTTCGGCTCGTTACGCACGTGAGCTTCTCCGGTCCCCCTTCATAGGCCTTTCGTTTAGTCTCCTTTAACAAGTTCGGGGAATAAAGGTCAGGCGGTCACTCCTGGGCGGACGACTTCTGCGGGCGGCTCCCTTCGAGCTGCTAATGGCATCGTTTCCCTTTCGAGTGAGCTTTTTTCTTTTATCCTACCTTCCTATTGATCATCAAAAATGATCGCCCCCCCCCTTCCGCAATGAAAGTTCCCCACTTCAAGAGGTGCCTTTTGCAGGCCCCCCAAGCCGCCGATTTTTTTTTCTTTGTGTGATTTCCCGTGCGTAGAAGCCCGCTGCGGGTATCACTGATCAGTGAAACACTCCCCCGCCCTTTTCCTTGAATGCGCCCGCACTTTTCAAAATTTCCCTCGACTTTTCCTTTTTTTTTTGGGTCGAGTGCAAAATTTGGCACTCTTTACGCTGTCCTTTCCCCGGCCTAGTCTTCTCGGCACCCCACTTCGCCCCCTCCGGTGTTTTTTTTCTTCAGCGAGGTTTCTGCAGCACCGACTTCGTTATGGCGTCAACCAAACACCCCAACACCAAACGTCCCGGTGACGAGCTCTGTGCGCACCTTCCCCTTCCCCTCTTGGCGAGTTTTTCCTGTTACAAATCGACAATTCCCCCAATATCGACGGTGACATTTTCTTCAGATTTGAGTCCTCTGCAAAGGTCTCTTTTTTTTTGCGCGACCGTGGAGGCAGTAAGCATTAGGGTTCGAATGCGAAAGTCCTCAGCGGCCTGGCTCCCCTTTTGGGGTTAATGCATATGTTTTCTTTTTCCTTTGTATGAACTTGCCCTCTCCTTTCTGTTGTTGTTTGAGCGATTCATTCCCGCGAACGCCGATGCTGTCGTCCCCCTAATCATTCCTTGATTGTAGAGTTTTTTCTGATGTCTTCGCACCCCTAATGATGCTAGGCATACGCCCGGCCCCCAATCGCCCCTTTTAGCCCCTTTTCATCCGCTTCAAAGTGAAAGTTCCCTGTCACCGGCGATAGTGTTATTGGACGATTGGTCGAACAGGCAGCTTCGATTCCCCATATTCCCTATCTCTTTTTTTCCCCGGTGACTCGATTCACGCCATTCACTAGCGGTGCGCGACACGCGTCTGCGGGCTCCCGAAACGGAGGTGTCGCGGAAGTGGTGGTGCTCCCTCCGCGCGCGTACCCTTGTGTATCTTCTGTCAACCCCTTTCTGGACGCCCCTGTCAATTTGAGCGTCTATTGCCGCGCACTTCCCCTTCCTGAAACCGACGGGCCATTTTTTTGCTGTTTCGGCTCCTTTGACCCCTCCGCCGGCCGCTACCGCCCGTTTTTTTTGTCCAATCACAAACGCGCCAAGCGCGTTCCTTGCGATTGTCATATTTCCTCCCACCGTCCCTGTTTTACTCCCTATCGATTGTGGTCTGATTTTTCCTTTCAGACGTCTGATAGAGCGGCCCCATCGCCCTTCCTCGATCAACCGACGTGCCATTCCCTTTGTTGCTCGCACTTGCAGGGCGGTTCCCCGCCTTGCGCACCGCTACTGATGAGAGGCACGAGAACTGGTCCTCTAACGACCCGTAAAGCTGGCCATATGCATTTCATGCTCACTTTTCTTTAGGATGGCTTCCTCTTCTTCTTCCTGTGTCCCTTTGCCCATCCAATCGATGTGAAGGCGTTGTGGTCGATTCCTCAGAGTGTAGTCAACGCCCCTCGTTCGCGCATCGATCCCCTCGCGGCAGACCCAGACCTTTAGTCCCCGGTGAACCACCCGTCGACGATCTACCCTTCTTTTCTTCCCTTTTTTGTTTTCGTCTTCCTTCTTTTTGTTAAAACTGCCCCCTGGCTGGAAGAGTATGGGTAGGCGTTTGGCAGGATGAGCGAAGACCCCTTTGAGACAAACGCGGCCAGTGTCGAACAACAACGCCTTGCCCCTTTTTCTTGTTGCGCCGACCTTGGCCTTCGATGGCCCTCCGCACCGTGAGTTATGCCGTCAATTCATAATAAAGAGTTTACTGGTTCGTTTCTAAAAAGTTGGCCTCAGTCGGAGGTAGAAATGGTCTTCCCTGCAAGGAGTTGCGGGCTGCCTGATATCTTCCCCGGACTTTTTTCTGGTGACCCGGAGGAGCCTTGCGAAGCTCCCCTAAGTCGGCAGGATGGATAAGAACCTCTCGATAGGCCGCCAAGTAAACACTCATGGTGTCGCGAAAGGTCAAATCGTCACAAAGAAGATTGGCGGAGCTTTTGATTCACAAATGCGAATCACATTTGGATCCGTGAAAACTTCCTTCTCGTATCCCTTGTGCTGCTCACTCCCCCCTCTATCCTCCACCCAAGCTTTCAACCGATCCTAATACCCCCCCCTCCCCTCCTCCCCTTACCCTACTCCCATGTTCGTCCCCTCTGCCTCTTTTCCTACCTTACCTCCGCCGGAGTCGTATTCAATCAGCCCCGGCTTTTATTTCCCCTCCTTTACTCTCTATTCGCACTTCTTTATGTCGACTCATTCTTTGTCTCCAATACCCTCTCTCTTCTACGTCCCCTTTTCTCCGTATACTCCATTCACCCCTTCCTGCCCCTCACGTTGTCTGTCTTCCCAGTCTCCTTTACCCCCCCCCATCCCGTCCCGTTCCTGTCTGTTTTAGCCTCGTTTCCCCCTACTCACTGGTTATTACCTTTCCCCTCCCCACTTTCCCGTATTACATGTTCTTACCCTTGCTACCGTGATATATTACCCCCCCCCCCTGCCGTCCCGCACTACTCTCTCGCCTTCCCGCACCTCCCTTGCCCCCCAGTAGTGACCAATCTCCGACCTCATTCCCCTCCGCTCTCACCCACTCTATGTATATCTTCCCTGACGCATCCCACTTCTTATTTCCCTCATGACTACTGTCACCACCTTCCCCTCGCCTACTCATTCCCCTTCACCTCTTCCTTAACCTCCGCTTTTCGCACACTCCAAGCTCCTCTCTAACCCCTCTCGCTATTCTACTCACCTTCCGTCATCCTTGCAAACTTTAACCCTTTATATTTTTCCTTTCTTTTCCAACCGTTAGTAGTAATTACAGGACTAGGACCGTTTCTACCTCACTCGGCCCCTGTAGTGCTCCTCCTTTTCTTCACCCCCTCCTTTCTTTGCCCCCAATCTCCCCACTCCTCGTCCTCACCCCTTCCCCTTCTACTACGGCCTTCTACGCTGCTCCATCGTACCTCCGTCGCTCTCTCCCTACACCTCCCTTCTCTTTCAGGTTTCGTCCCGCGTATGGCCACCCCGATCGTCCCTCGTTTTGCTACGTCCAGCTGTTAGCTCCCCTGCACATTGCGGCGTGCCGTATCCGACCGGCTTAGCTCCTTCTTCCTCTGCCTTCCGTCCTCGAGATCGCAACCCCCACTTTACTCCAGCTCTCCCCTACCCTTGCTTGTCATAGCCGTTTCCTGCGATCCCTCCTCGAATTGGGTCGAGAACATCAAAGCCAAAAAGCGTCTCCTGTCGGATCTGCTACAGCAGCCCTATACCAGCCCTTCCTCGACGACGTTCTAGCAGGTTATATACGACATCCCACTTCTCCCTCCTATCTCCCTGTCTGCGCCCCCCCACACCTCCTACACTCACCCACCACTCATCCCCCCCCCTCCTTTGGCCACGCTCGTTCTATTTCCCTCTACATTCCCCATCCTTCTTATCTTCTCCCCCCTAATGAGATATTTTCACACCCCCCTCTTTTTTTCCACTCCGCTTCCACCCCCCCCGCTTTTTTTTTTTTCTTCAACCCCCCTCCCCACTTTCTCTCCCCCAATTCCCCCCTGTTCTTCCCTCCCTCGCGTTTCCCCATCCCCTTCCGGTGCACTCTCGAACCCCCCCTCGGCCATTAACTTGGTAGAAATCGCCGGTAGACCCGCAATTAACCCACCCGTTAGTAGTACCCAGCCCCTCTAGGGGTCATAATCTTCTACGGGAACACCTTCGTCTCCATCGACGCAACGTCTTACCCAATCCTCACCCGAATAGGTGGGACATTGGTACCTTCTTATAGCCCTCTCTCCAGGGCCTCATCCCTTTCTCTTTCTCTCTTCCTCCCCTCCACCCAGCTTGCCCTCCCTTCCTTTCTCTCCCGCCTCTCTTCCTCCTATTTTCGAGCTTTCTCTCTACTCCGGTTATTCATTCCATCACCTTTTCATCTCATCCCTTCCCCTTCCCACACCACATCTCGCCACCCCCCCTTCCCGTGCTACCTCTTTCAACCCTCCTTCTCCGCCTTAGGAATCCTCCTTCTCCTCCTTTTCTACTTTAAGCCCACTGCTTCCCCTTCCCCCTCGCCCCCTCCCATTGTCTAATGTATACCTCCCTCCCCTTTACCTTTTCCTCCCCCGCACCTCTTCTGTTCCTCTCTCACCCAGATTCGATTCATTATCTTTTCTTAACCCCCGCCAATCTTTTCTTACCTTAAACCCCGATATTCCTACTCCTTTCCTCCCCATCTTTTCTCCACTCCCGCCCCCCGCGGCCGCCTCACCAGCCTATATATCTATCCAAAATGCCCCACTTATCTTCCCGTCCCCCTCCCCTTTCGTTTTTTCCCCCCGATTGGCATTCTCTAGTAGCCTCTACTATCTCCCCCCCTGCTTCGCCTTCACTTTCATGTGCTCGGTCCCTTCTCCCTTTCCCCTTTGCTCCTTTCTCTTTTCCTGTCCCCCCCTCTTCCCTTCCCATCCCCTCCCCATCTCCCGCACTTTCCATCGACCTCACCCCTCGTTGTTTCCTTTCCCCTGCCCTCCTCTCTCCCCTTCCTCTACCCTTTTTACCATCTCAACTATTCCCCCCTCCCCCCCTCCCTACTCTTCCCCACACATGACGACACCAATGTCTCCTCAGTCTTCTTTTTCCTCCCTATCCCTCTAACGTCTTTCCTTATTTTTCTACCCCGCTCCCACACTAGCTTCTCATTCATCGACATCTCCGTCTCCCCTCCCTCACACCCCTCTCATCCGCACCTTACCCCCGCTCACTCGCCCCTACCCCCCCACACCCCCCCTCCCACTTTTTTTCCTTCCTTCCCTCTCGCATTACCTTCCTCCTTCTTCCCCCCCTCCCCCTATTTCCCCATTCCTCCACCCTTCCTCTTTTCACCAGCTTCTTTCGCGTCCCCTTACCTGCTATTCCTTTTCCGTCCCTCTCTCTCGTTTCTCTCTCCCCCTCCCACCCCTCCACCCATCCCTACTCCCCCTTTACCTTGATCTCTACTCCCCATCCTGCCCTTAAACTCCAGGTTTCCACCCACCTTCCCCTCCAGCTGTCTCCTTCTCACCCCACACCCCTTCTCTCTTACTGTTCCTCCACCTCTCTTTCCTGCTTATCACACCCTCCCTTCCATCCCATCTTTCACTCTTTTTCCCTATTTCTCCCCCCATCCTCGTGCCTAACCCCTTTACTTTCTAATTTTCTTCCCTACCTCGTCTCCTACCTTCTTTTCTATCCCCTTGTTCCACTCCATGTATCCCCCCATCCTTTGTCCCACTACATCCTCCACCTCTCCCTGTCCTATTTACCTTTCCGACTCATTTTCCCTTTATTTCAGCCTTTTTCTCTATTTCCCCTACCCTCCCCCTTCTTTCATAGGTACCGTCCCTTTCTATACTCCACACCTTTCTCTACTACACATCCCTGATCCGCTACCCCTCCGTTCTCTCTCATTGTTCCCCCCCCTTGTCCCGCCCCCCTTTACTACCCTCCTTTACATTCTTCCCCTCCCTCGATCCGCACTTCTGTCTCTGCCCCGCACCTGCTTCATTCTTAGTGTCCACCCTAACTCCCTCTCCCCACTTTTATCTTTCAGCTTCTTGTGCTCCCCTTCTTTTCGACTTTCTCCCAAATTTTTCCCACACTGTTCACCCCTCTATTCTTGGTTCGATTGGAAATTGCTTTGAAAGAGCCGGTTGCGACTCTCCCGCCCTCTGAATCTCCTTCTGTGCGCCTTTCCCACAACTTCGCTTAAAATCCGGTGTCTCGCCCCGCGAGTGGGCGCGCACCGATCTATTTTTTTGCCCCTTCCATCTTCCTTTTCGCCAGAATTTCCTTTACGATGTTTTTCGACCCCCAACCTAATGAAATGCTCCAAATATCTGTGACATTTGACTTCAGTTTAGAGGATGCACGTTTCCTTTTTTTGACCTCTGCGAGTCCCTCTCCCATTAGGCATGAGACAGTCGGGCTTAACCTCGCGAATAAGGTTGTTCCCCTCCAGCATTTTTTTCGAGGTGAGGAATCTCTTCTCCTCCTCCGTGTGCTTGTTGTTCGCTTTCCCCCTTCAAGTCACCCCGAATGCTGTTCCTCCCACCTATTATGATTGTAGAGCCGAACGCTTGACTGCTTCATAGCAACATAAGGATGCTTCTTCTTTTTTCCAGCACCCAACCTTGCATAGTCTTTTTCTGACTCCCCTTTTCATGGAGATATTGTTCGACTCTTCTTGAACAGCCGGATTAGAGAACGTTTTTGCAACATATTTCGTTCGTCGTTACGTAACCCCCGGCTCTCATCGGTAATCCGCCCCAGCGCTTGTCTGACAATGAGGTTTCAGCGATATTTGTGTTTGGTGATCAGTCCAGCCGTTCCCGATTCCTCAAAAGAGGTCTGACTTTGTTGTGCATTTTCCCCCCCCCGCACTCTTCCCCCTTGACCCCAAGATCTCGCGGTGAATTTTGATTCGCGGAATTGCGGCCATTCAAGTCGCACCTTATCGTTCTATTTAGGATCTTCCCCGCCTCCTTCCCGCTCGACGCCCCGTTGGAAATCCAACCAGCGCGCCACTTCTGCTTTCTGGGTTAGCCCTTGCCCCCCTCCAGTTTTCTTCTTTCTTACGATAGACGCGGTTTTGATAAAGCGGCGCAGTAGTATCTTCTGTGTTGTTCTCCAGTTTCGACGAGATACCCCCGCGATGAAAGGACCCGCTTAGGCTCTCGCCCCCTCCCTTGCTTTTCCCCTTCCCTCGACTCCCCGATGAAGGACACGAACGAGTTTCAGCTCACCTCAACAGGAACGATTTTTACTATGAAGTGACGGACTGCCCTTTTCCCCCTTTCCCCAAGGGCTCTTACCTTTGCGTCCTTCTCATCCCTGTGATAAACTCCCTCCCAAATCTCACGGTGAAAGTTGTGGTCAGATCCTTCCGTGGTAGTCAACGACGTTAGTAGAGAATTCGATTCCCCCAGACCTATTGCCTTTTTAGGTCCCCCCCATTTTACCCGATTCTTCTCTCCTTTTTCCTTAATTTTTTTCTCTTTGGTGTTGTTGAGAGTTCGGATCTTTCTACTTTCCACCTGCTTAACGCTGGACGTTTGTAGGAGCAGAGTGGCAGCGTTTCATCCTTTTCCCCCCCTGAAGGCATCTCCCACCTCTGCCCTTTTCTGTAGTGCCTAGTGTCCCGCGGATCGCGCCTTCGGCGCTCTCGATGCCTTACAGAGGCACCGTGAGCATGATGCCAGGCTCATGAGGAAAGGTGACTGTTTCGCGCAGTGCCCTCTTCTCCGGTGAGCCCCCAGGTCCTTTTCTGTCCTTCTATCCGATGTTCTTTCGCTTAGTACCCCTGGAATAGAGGGTGCCTCGGAGGAGAGGGAGACGCCCACGTTCGCCTTCTCGCTCCCCGCCCGCACCTAAGCCGGGGACCTTTTTCGACGACCGCGACCCTCCATCGCCCTTACTGTCTGGTTCTCTTCTGAGAGCGGCGTGATTTTTGTAATCAAAATTGAGCAGTGAACTCCCAGCAGGCTTTGCATCTCCTAGTTTCCCCCCCTTTACCTTCTCTTGGTCGAATAGTGAAAATTGTTGGAAGAGAGGGGTGCGTATCGCATTTTTTAATTTCGGGCTCCCTTGTCAACTCAGTGCGGCCGACAACAGAGAGTGAGGAAGAAAAGGGAGATGAGGAAAAAGAACTGAACCTGAGATGTGACTGGGTCTATATGGCCCACCGCCACCCCCCAACCACCCCCCTTCCCCCGACCCCCCCCCCCCTCCCCCCAAAAGGCGACACTATCGCGGTAAAGTTTAAGATTTGAGTCCTTTGATGGCAAATCGCGTTCGATCCCTCCTTTCGGTCCTCCTTATGGTTGTACTTTGAAAGGTCACGAGGAGTGCTCGACCTAAGATCCCATCATGTTGGAGAGTACGAGCACCTCTTCCGCATGACGTTGA
>Ga0179593_1547524_pt1 | contig 12218 bp, 14 predicted proteins | sample CZODoug2_1_08_16_FD_185931 | JGI IMG/M metagenome (GOLD analysis project Ga0179593, IMG submission 185931) | Vadose zone soil fungal communities from Angelo Coast Range Reserve, California, USA - CZODoug2_1_08_16fungal (PacBio error correction) | ecosystem: Environmental > Terrestrial > Soil >... | reverse complement strand
ACGACTTTTCCCCCATACATTTACTGCGCTTTTTCCTCCCTCCTGATGATCCGCTCGCGTAGCTCTTCTTTCGCCTGTCCTCCCGTCTGGATGAGGGCCCGGATAGCGCTTTCTGTCGAATCTCTTATTTTGTTTTTCTGATCTGGGATTTGGAGGACTATTCCACGTTTTCCCCCTCTTCCTACCTTCTTGAGCCCCTAGGAGGTTCGATTTTCTTTCTTTTATTTCTCTGACCGGCCATTTTTGCGATCCTTTTAGAGAGCTTCAAGGTTTGCCCTGGCTCCACCCGACCCCTTTTTGTTTGGAGGATACAAATTAAAGAAGTGACACCATTCCCTTCCTCCCCCCGCCGTTTCTGCGCTTTTTTTTTTCCGAAAACTGGTTCTTTTTAAGCCGCAGTACCATGAGATTCGCCCGTATTCAAAAAACTTCCCGCGGACTTTTCAGTCGGGATGAAGCCCTGATGTCTGGGAAGCGTCCATCCCTTTAGCTTTTTAGTAGAAGACAGACGAGAAACCAATCCGCCACCCCTTCGAGCGGAAGGCTTTTTATGGCTGCCATGGATTAGTAGGAACCCTCAGGTAAACAGCGCCCTCTGATCCCTTTTTTTTAACGGGGAAAGTCCCCCCCCTGGTATGCTTTTTTTAGTCCCCGTGGTCGAAGGGCTTCTCCAGGCTTACGATTTTCTTGTGACTCGGGATCTCCGGCTCAGGCTCAACTTTTCTTTTTCCCCTCCTCTCTCGCGAGGGTTGCGGTTTATTCTCTTTCCCGTTCAATCAATGCTTCGTGCGTGAGCGTCTGTGTTTTTTCTTCTCGCCCCCCTTCCTCTTTTTCAGCTGCGCGTTCGGGCAATTTTTTTTCATTTCCTCTCGCAGGTCCCCCGTGAGGCAGGAAGCCCAACCTGGTTTTTTCCTTCCGAGTAGCCTCTTCCCCCCTCTTTAACCCTAAAAGATATGGGAAGATTTCTTTTTTTTTAGCCGCCCCCCTTTCCCATGACTAAATTCGAACGCCATCTTTTCACGAGCAAAGGTGACGGGCTTTTGGCCTGCTTTTCCCCCGAGCTGAGAAGACGCTCTCTTGTCCACAACCCTTCTCAGGCTGCAACACCAGTCCTTCTCTTAGAGCCCCGTTTGACGCGTTTTTTTTTTTTTTTTGTTTAGTCCTTCTTTTTTTTTTTTTTCTATCGAAGTACCCCAATGCCACCAGCTGGATCGGGTCACCTATTTCCTATATAAGACGGCAAGGCCCGTCCAAAATCTTTTCAATGGGACTTGATACGTTTTTTTACCCAGAACCTTTTTACACCTTCCCCCCTCTTCTCGCACCTCACCCTTCTTGCCCGGACACCGAGGTCGAGTGATCTCCCCCCTCCTCCCCCTTTAAGTCGTCCATACATGTCTTTCCCGAAGTTCCCCGTGTGTGATACAAGGCCCCCACATCCCGCCTTACTCCTACCCTCCCACCCGCCGATATGACGCCTGCCGCCCCATCCGGCCCCCTCCCTCATATCCACACGGCAAACCGGCCGTCATCTACGGTTCCCCCTTTTTTGGGCGCCACTCAGGCTTCATCGCCCCTGAATTTTTTCTCCTCAATCCCCTTTCCCCCCCAAGGGAATGACGAGGCCGTGTTCTACGTTCTTTGACCCCTGCTGGAGGGGGTCATACTTTGTTTGCTTTTTTCCTCAACGATCCCCGCAAGAGCGCCCCCTTTTCTTCCCTCTTTTTTTATCTGAGGTTCCTTGAGGTCCGAACGCCTTATGATCGGGGAGAGACTCTTCCCTTTTTTCGCCCTCCCTCCCCTTTGTTTAAAAAACTCATGCTTATCCGTCTTCCCCCTTTTTTCTCCCTATATTTCCTCTACCTGTACTCCTTTAACGATTAACGATGGCTTTTTTGATGTCCCCCCTTTTCAAGCTTTTTTTTTTTTTTTACCGTCGAAAAACCAGCATGTATAGAACTTCTTCTTGATCCATTTTTCTCAGACTTAGAAAGTTTTCTATACTCCGGTACCCGATCGTCGAACTCTCCATTTGTTCAATAGGTCTTGGATGAAAAGAAAACCGCTCTTCTTTTCGTTTTTGAAAAACTGCAAGCGATTTTTCAAGGCATGGTCATAGAGAGAGTGACCTCTAGATCTTCCCCCTTTTTTGCGAGTCTCCTTCTGAAGAATTTCTTAGTGGTCTACTTGCGTCTTTTTGGCACACGTTGGGATCCACCACTTGTCTTTTTTTCTCTTTCTTGAGAGAAGCAATTAGAACGCTTGCGGGCTTTCCATGACTATCTTTGGTCCCCTATTTCGGCAGGTGACAGCTCTGTCACTCTGACCCTTCTTTCCTCGTCAACTTTCCTTTCCTTTCCTTATACTTCGGTCGCCTTGTTAATGGCCCCCGTCGGTTCTTTTCCTTTTTCCTTTGACTCCTTTCCTCTCTTCATGCGAGCTTTCCCCTTGCCGCGCGTCCAGCGCGCCTTGTTGTCTCACCTTTAGAGAATCAACGATTCTTATCCCCCCTCCTTTGCGAATCTGGGAAAACGCCTTCCCCTCCATCTTTGCGTTTCCTTCTTCGTTGAGCATCGAAGGAGCGAACTTCCACTTCCGCGAGAGTCTCTGCCTCTACAACCCCCCTTTCTTCAAAGGACCCCCCCTCGGAATGTCATTCCTTTCCACAATTTCTCCTTTTCTTTTTTTTCCTTCGGTTATGGACTACTCCATTTTACACTTGACCAAAGGACCCCTCACATTTTTTTTACCTTTTGTCCTCTCCCCCCTAAAGCTGCTGTATTGTCATCAGTCCCTCTTTTCAAGCTCTTTTTTGGCGGTGTGGGCGGTCCTTATCGCTCGCGTGTTTTCCGTCCTTCGACCCAACGCGCTTACGTTTGTCACTGAGGCCCTTTCTTCATGGGGAGTCCCTCCCACACATGGGGTCGGTTCATTTGAGGATCTTTCGATCCCCCTTCACCCCCCCCCACCCCCCCCCCCCCCCCCCCCCCCCCCCCCCCCCCCCACCCTTTTTACGCTCTTTTCCACTGACGGTTATATTGCACATCCACTAGCCTTCTCGCAAGTTTTAGAACGCCGCTCTATCCTCCTCCTTACGTAGTAGCCGTCCGATCGCCCTTTCTCGATCCGAGATAATCGACAGCCCCAGTCCCCCCTTTTGATCCCTCCGTTCCCAGAAGTCGCTTCGAACCTTATTCTTCCTAGTAGTCCAGTCATATCCTTCTTGTTTTCCTTCCAGGGTGAGTGTACCGCCGATGGTCGTCCTCTTATGACCCAGGCCGGGCCAGCCCTCCGTATGAAGAACCGGACTGCCCTTTTTCGTTATTCCTAGCGGACCACCGTCCAGTACGTCCTTTTCCCTGCGAGCTAGAGACATTTCTTTTCCCTTGAAATTCATTTAGTTTTCCTTTTGACAAACCACAAGTGACGCCCCCCACAACTCTTGGAGGCCACGACATTTGTACTGGGATCCTCTCTCCCCTTGTTTTCCAGATCACGGCTTCCTCCATTTCAGAAGGAAAATTTTGGCCTCCTCCCCTTTTTTCACCCCTCCCATCCTTCCCCCGGTTAAACTTCGAGCCGTGACCCCCCTAAGGCTTCTCTCCTCTTCCAGTGGTTACTTCCCCTGATCCTCAAAACCCATGCAACCTCTTTTCCGTCTCCCCTCTTGCGGGCCCGTTTTTTTAGGTAATACGTTCTGTTGCTCTATCACATTGAACTCCTCCTGCGCACTCGCTTTTCCGTCCTGTTTCCTTCTCGGACGCTCCGCGAAGCCTCGTCGACAGCGATGGCTTTGGTTTTTTCCTCTCTGACTCTTTTAGCAGGAGTCGATTGATTATCTATTTCCGAGTCTATTAGATCGCTTCCTGCGCCCTTCCTCCTTAGAGATACGGAATTTTAGATTGAGTTTTTTTTAGGCATTTTGAAACGGAGTGATTACCCCCCTGCGGTTGGGAGACTTTCCTTACAGGACCTTTAACTTTCCCCGAAACCAAGGTGTTTTCGGGCCTTCCCCCCCCCCCTTCACTTCACTTCCGTCGACCATCACGTCTTAGCGGTTTGCTTCATGTCTTCAACCATTCCGAGAGCGTGGCGCCCTTATTTTCCCTCCCCTCGCCGCCAAAAGGAATGAACCCTGCTTCCGTACAAACCCACTTTGTTTCTCTTTCCTCTTTTGCTGCACCCTTCAGCCCACACCCGTCCGTTTCTTTCTTTATTGGCGCATTGCCGCTTTCTTCCTCCCCCCCCCCTTTGATCCAAAAGTCTCCCAGCGTGTCGCCCCTTTCCCCAGGAATTCCGGAAGGGGCTTCTCCCTCCCAAGGTACCCGCAATTGGCAGCGCATACCAGGCTTCTTTCTTTTTCATTTTTTCTCTCCCGGCTCACACGAGCTCCCCCTTACTTTCCCGATATCCTACGAAGTTTTTTTTTTTTGGAGAGTTTTCCTTCTATTTTTTCTTTTCCGATCTTTTCACGCATAGTGACGAGGGCCAAATTGTCACCCATAGGATTCGGCTGGCCCCCCTTTTCCGATCTCTTTCGGGAAGTTTTCAGAAGGAATCCCCCCCACCCCCTCTCGTCTCCAGGCAGCGTCAGAGTAGAATGCCGCGCACTCTTTATCCTCTTTTCCCCTGGTGATGATGACCCGATTTTTTCTACCTCCCCTCCCCCCCTCGGTGCATTTAGGTAAACGCGCCCCCCCTGCCTGGATTCTCTCCTCCTCCATGTACCAACTCGGAGAGAAGCTTCGTTTTTCCACCACGTGCCCCCCCCCGACCTGCCCGTAGAAGGTTCGGTTTTTTCGGATCTCGCATCCATGCCAATCTTGAATATTTCGACGATTTCCTCAGCGGCCTTTTCCACCATCTTGTGTTTTGCTTCCTCCGCTCGTCTTTCCCTACATCTACCAATGGCTCTCGTTCGCTTCTAATACCGAGGTAGCTCGTGTTCCCCTGACCCTACCCCTAAGAACGAAGACCTCCTTTTTTTTTTTACTCAAGAGGTTTTGGGAAGCCCGACATATTTTTTTAATGGGGCGGTACGCCCTTCGGCATTGCTTGGCGATCCCCCCTTTCGCTATCCAAAGCCGCATGAACGTTTGCAACTTTAGACCACGGCAGGCCTCCCCCCCTCTTCCTTCTCTACCTCCCTTAGATACCCCATGGCAAGATCTGGTGTTTACTCCGTTTTTTCTTCTTCTGCCTTTTCTTTTTCTCCCCTTTCTCTTCTTTTGTTCCTCACGTTGTTGTTTTGTATTTCGACCTTCCTTCTACCCCATAAGCGCCTTATACCTAGCTTTTTTTTTCGCGGATCACCCTTTTTCCTCGCTTAATATCCCACTCTTATCGGGGGCGATTTGCTTTTCCTCGAAATGTTTTTCCCCCCTTAATGAGGATCCATGGAGAGTGACTTTGAATCGCCATCTTCTTAGCAGAAGGTGATGAGCGGATTAATTATCCCCGTCTCTTCCCTTCTTGAGGGAATGGGCTTTGGCGGGGGGTTGTGCTCCCCCTTCTCTCTACCATCCCTCATGTTCTCACGACTTAGTATTGTCCCCTGCTTCTTTTCGTTGCCCTAGGAGTTCTTCCATCTCCTTCTTTTCTTTACCGGCTTTGGTGATGGACTGTTCCACAGAAAAAAGAGGCTTCCTTTATGTCCTGTACCCTCTTCTGGGGATTGAATGGAAGTAGATCGTCCCTCAATTTCCCTCAACAGATTGGAACCTTTGATTTCCTCTCTTTCCCTGAGTCAGGATCAGGTTGGGGCAGATTTTATTGGGGATGTTTTTGTCCTTGTTTTGTTTTTTCTTTTTTTTTTTTTTTGAGGGCAGGTGGTGGCAAGTTGTGATCCCCCAGTCTGCGCGTGGTTACCTTTCTCCGAGACCACTTCGAACGATGAGTGGCCATACATTCCTATATTTTCGAGGCAGGTGAAGTTGCGATACCCCTTTTTCTTCCCAGATTTCCCTCTTTCCGAGGTAATTTCTCCGGAGACTTGTTCATGTCCAACTTTCCTTGTACCTTCTCTTCTCAAACGATAGGAATGAGAGCTCTCCCCTTCTCCTCCTCTTTCTAAGAAATTGCAGAAGTCAAACGTTCCCTCTTTATTTTCCATACCATCAGAGCGTTTTTCCTCTACCCCATCGCCTTTTATCCTTTGCAGAACCCTTATCGTTGAGAACGGTATTGAGTCTCCCCCCCCTCGTAAGCCTGTCGAGCTCTCGATCCCCTTAGTTCACAACGTATCGCCGGCCGAATACTTCCTCTCAGTTAGCCCCCTTTTCCCCTTTTCGAGCTGAATGAGAGTCTGGGTCCTACTCCCCGTCAAAGGAACCCCAGGATCTTTTTCCTTCATGGGCTCTTTTCTTTTCTACGACACTAGGCGTTTTTTCATTTCCCCACCTTCATGGCTTCATTCACGCGGCGTAATCTGTTTTTTCCTTTCTTCTCAACGTTCTTTGATCCTCCCTGCAGCCGCCCCCTCGACTCCGTTTTTTTGCGCCTTCTTCTTGGAGCCCTCCCACACCTGGGGTTTCCATTCTTCGGACCTGGATTTCTATCCTCCAATTCTTTTCTTCAATTTCCTTTGCAGGAGACCTGCCGACATCGCGCCCCTGCGATCTCACGCCGCGACTCCTTTTTCCTCCTTAGATATCGATCTTGGTCTCCCCCCCTACGACGCCTTTCTTTACTCGCTCCTTTCCCTCCGCCAGCGTTCGAAAGGAGATGCCTTTTTCATCCTCCTCCCGAGAGCTCCTACAGGCCGTTCTTTTTTCGCCCTTCTTCGTGTACCGTCCGATGGCGCGCGCAATTCGTCTGATTCCCCACGTGGCCCCTTCCGCATTCTTTCCCCGATTTCCTGGGTTTCTTTTTTTCTTTCGCCTCAAAAGTGCCCTTTTCGATCCCTCCCGAGGCGCGCCGTCTGTCCTTCTGGCGTGTAAAGATTTAATGTGATTTTCCCATCCACATTTACTATGGGCCGGCACGCCCTGACGTTTTCTCTCTTTCTTCTTTCTCACTTTTGTTTTTTTTTGCTCGATAAAAGCCTCCTTGCCCTTCTTACCATTATGTTTTGTCCCACACCCCTTTCTTCGAACTTCCCTTCCCTAGGAGAGAGCCCCACGTACCTTTTTAGCTTTCCCTTTCCCTCGAGCCAACTACCTAAGACTATAAAGCCCCTTTCTTTGTCCTAGATACTCATTCTTTTTTTCCAGGAATGGTATACCTGCTTGCCTTGTTCCTCTTCGTCCGGCCCACAATATTTACCTGATTCCTATCATCCTCTTTTTTTGGCCCTTCTTAAGACTCGCTGGTAGACTCTGGTTTTTCCATCGTTTAGGGGTTTTAGAATTCGCTTCTTTGTAAGAGTCCTGATTTTCTCTTAGGAGCATACGTGATCTTCTGCCCGGCTTTCCTCGTTCCCCCTTCTTCGGAGTTATAATGAAGGAGTGGTTCCTATGATAGCAAAGGTTTATATCCCCCGCCCCCCCCGGTTGGAGGGAAATAACAAGTTGGCGACTCCCTTATCGAATTTTTCGCATCCCTTGTAGCAGCAAACGCGAGCCAGGCGCTCCCTCCCTCCCGCCAAAATGCGGAATGCCCTCCTTCTTTTCGGAACGTTTTTCAACGCCCTTTTTTTTGTCGAAGCTTTCCTCTTTTCCCTGAAGCCAAAAAACATTTTCCTCCTGTTTTTCTTTTCTTTGGCGAGTTTTCTCTTCCGATGGCTGTGTCCTTCAACATTCCCGCAATTGCCCATTTCCTCGTCTTCCTTCCCCCGGAATTCGGGGGCCGATACCGTTGTAGTCACCCTCCAATTTTGTCTGGCTCTTCCCCTTGTGCTCTTGGATGCTAAGGGGCTACCGAGAATTCCGGTTTTAACTTTCCCCCTCCTGCTCTTTTGTGGATCGCGTTCGCTCTCCGATATATCTATTCCCCATTGAGAGGCAAGGTGACTGCCTCCCGCCCCAGGACGGCTCCCCCCTAATTTCCGATCAGAGAATCGGCTTCGCTCCCGCGGGCCCTCCCCGGCGAAGGTAGAAATGCCGCGAACTACACCCTTCTGGTCGATGAGCAGCCCCGAGGCCATATCGCCCCTCCCCCCTTTTTGCCTGAGTTCAAGAGCACGCATCCTTTTTCGCTTGTTCTTCTCTTTCCTTCCCCTCCCCCTTTCAAAAGCGCGGAGAAGACGCTCTGCGTGGTTTTTGACTTGACCCCCACTCGCTCTTACCAACACAGTCTCTTGAACGAGCTCTCCCTTCCGCCAGATCGCTTATATAGCAGAAAGTACTCCGGGCTAGACCGAGTCGCTAAGCCCTTAAAGGCATAGCCTGTCTGCTTTCGTTTACCGCCGGCACGACGCTCGTTTTTTTTTTCAGAACGCGTACACATGGCGAGTTTCAGCGCTCTCTCTAGGGACCTCTCGGTCTCTTCCCTTTCTCCCTAGACTTTAGGGAGGTTTTAGGCACTCTTTCCCTCCTTTTTTGACCCCCTCCACCTGACAATCTCAGATCATCGGGGGATTACCTCCCCTTTTCTGCTTGATGGCCCTGAGGCGTCTTCCCGGTTCCTTATGGTTGAAGTCATAATGCGGTTGAACCTTTCGTATTTTCCCCCTTCTAGCAGATCAGAAGGCGTTACGACTCCCATGACCGTCCCCAGGCAAGATTTTCTTTTCCTTCTTTATGGGAGCCTTTTTTGCATCGCTATGTTTTCTCTCCTCCGTGTTGTTTTTTTCTTTCGTCTTCCTTCTCGCGACACGGGGCACTTTTGTGCTTTCCCTTTTTCTTCGGTTATGTAGACGCCTCTTGAATCCTTCTTTTTTTTTTTTTTGCACTCCCACCCGACATTGCAACCATGTCGCCTTTTTTTTTTTTTTTTTTTTTTTTTCCCCACTTTTGTCTCCTCCCTTCTTAGAATCAGCCGCATTAAAGTCCTTTTTCCCTCCTACCCAGATGACGCAGTATGAGTTTTTCCGAGAGTTTTCTTCACCACCAGAAGCATCTCTTTTGTTATGTTCCCTCCTCTCCGTGTATAGTCGGTGGTTTCCAGATTTTTTTTTGTCTTTCAAGCAATGGGTAGCGGTATGTTCACCCCAACTCGCTTTCTTGTGAGCTTCCCCCCCTTCTCCAAGGAAGCCTGATGTGGGACCCCTTTATCCTTCCCTCTCCCCTAAGCTCGTCTCCCTTTTTCTCTAAACTTTTCCTCTCTTTCCCTTTTGCTCCGTTTTTGGCAGTTTGGTTTCCAACTTGTGATACACACCACTCTCGTTATATTTCTCGTGTTTCCGATTTTTTTTTTTCTCCGAGACACTTCGCCGCTTGCTCTTGACCCTTTCCCCCCCCCCTGATGGCTGGTCCTTTACTCGCATTTTTTGGATGCTCTCCCAAGTGTGGATCCTTCCCAGATCTTGTCGTAAAGCTGTGCCTCCCTGAGGTTCTCCCTTCTTGTTCTTCTCCCCTTTTTTTTTGGATCCCGACCGGCGATGCTCATGGCGCGGTCCGATCTCTCTCGATACGAGTTTGGCCTTTTTCTCCCTGTGCCGTCTTTTTTCCTTTCTTTTTTGGGGACATCAGATCACGGCGCATAGCGGGCCACGTCTTCCCCCCCTTCTTGGAGATCTGCGCACCCGTTGAATTCTTTCTTTTTCGCGTGGACCGATGACTAATTTTACGCCCTGGTTTTTCGTGTCCTTAAAACGGTATAGACCAGGACCCCTCTTCTTTTTCCTTCCGGCCCTCCCTTTTTTCCAAGCTCCTTTAGAGCTGTTTCTTTTTTCATGGGATACTCTTTGTTGTAAGCGCAAATCGGCGGATTCTTTTTTATGAATGTGGAGAGCGACGACAATTTTTCCACTTTCCCTCCCCTCTTTGCCCCTTAATCTCGGGTCAGGCGTTTGGCAGCTGCCTAATCGGTATTTTCCTTCGGTCCTTTTTTTTCTTCCAGTCCTTTTTAGAAGCAAAGCCGATACGGGGACTGTTGCCTTTTTGAGCACCTTTTAATGGGGACCTAAAAAAACTGGGGTTTTTCTTTCTCTCTTTTCCCCTTTTTGACTGGATGACCTTATATATTGTCTCCCTTCCCACCCTAAGAGGGCAGCCCTCCCCTAACGCCAGGGAGCTCTTCTCTCCGAGATTCGCCTGATCTCTTCTCTCCTGAGACGCGCGCCTCCCTCTCTCCAAAGCCTCCCCTCTTCGCGTACGGGTTAAAGCCAGCGCTTTCGACAAGTTCCTTTTCAGCCATACTAAGGATGCCCTCCCTCGCGTTTTCTTCAGGTGTACCTTCGATGGATTTTTTCAGAAAGCACTTCCGAGCGAGACCCGCCGGGCCCTTCCCCCGCTTATCCGTACGCTGAATCGCGTCTTTTTGACATAGGTGAGGCTGTCTTTGTCTGATTGGTACCCCGTGAAAGCCTGATGAGCCTTGGCTTTTCCTTTCGTGGGGCCCGGGAAAGATTCCTTTTTTTTGCTTTTTTCTCCCCTTCTGCCCCATTAATCTTGGCACGACCATGATTGTAGTGGTGCCCCCCCCATATGCTCCGGTTTTTGTTAGTTCTTTCCCACTTTTTGGTATTTTTTTGCCCGACAGCAACTCTTTTTCCGTTTCATCTCCGAACATATTTCCCGTTAACCCTTTGGCCTCGCTTACTGCTTTCTCGCCTTCTTTCTCCTCGATTTCCTTCAATCCAAACTATGAAACATGCGTCCTCCTTTTCGCTCCCCTCCTTTGGAGGGACTAATGGTCATACGCTCTTGGTCTTTTTTCGAAGGTTGACAATCCATCCGCTCCCTTTCCCTTGATCCTTTCGGCGCGCCCAGCGCCGGGTTCGTGAATTGTTCTTTTGCTCCAGCGCTTTTCTTTTAGGTCGTCGATGATGATGCTCTTTTGCTTGGGCGAGGAGAATTCTTTTCCTTTCTTTAGTCTTTTCGCAATGGATTGTGCGTGCGGCTCCCCTGTCCTTAATCTCCCTCCTCAGTGTGTTTGAGGAGAAGCCTCCTTAAATTGTTAATTTGACTATCCCCCCCCGACCCCTTTCTGGGACCCTCCCCATTTCCCCTTGCTAAACTTCTGCCCCCCGCCAAGGATCGAGCGGTGGATGTTTTTTCCGCTGCTCCTTAATCGAGTCGCCCGGATTTATTTTCCTCCCCCCACACCCCCCTCTTGACCCTCGTTGATGAAGCTGATGTCTTCCTTCAACTAACGTCTTTGCCTTTTATTCCTTTTCCAAAATCGCGTACGGTTCTTTCTTTCTATGGAGTTCCATGAACCCTCCTTCACGAAAAGTCGACAGTTTCCCCTTCCGTCAGTTTTAACTTCCGGAATTCGGTGGGTCTACAGTTTTCACTACATGGTGGTTAGGCGCGCTTTTTGCAATCCATTTTCTCCCTAGGTCTGTGTCTTTTTTTTTTCTTGCTCAACGAGAATTCACTTGCGTAGATCCCGTTTTTGCGCGGTTTTTCCCGCATACTCTTTGACCCTCACGTGCGGCTCCCTTTTTTCTTCGCCAATCTTCCTGAGCCCTGAGCGGCAAGGCTTTTTCCTCTCTCTTCGGTAGCGCTTGACTCCAAAACCGCGGGGGCTTCCCTTAGAAATGACAGCTCCTCCCCCCTTCGCTTCGAACCCTTTTCGTTATCAGCCCGACTCCGTCCCATCGCTCCCTCCTTTCTTTCATTTGATTCTAACCCCTCCAGGGATTCGCTCCCGTTTCTCCCTTCTTAGAAGACTTGCGTGGTGGATCACCGTGCCCCGCAAGCTCCCCCCCCCTTATCTTCCTCCTTATAGATAGTTTCTCTTTCGCCAGATTTTTTTTTCTCGACCCTTTCCTCTTTGCAAGATAGGTCGGAAAGGCACGTCCCGGTTTTCTCACGCTTCCCTCCCTCCCTCCTTTTTTGAGGTGAGCACAATTACAGATACCTCTTTTCTTCCTCCTTGTGTTCCTAAGGACCTCCTCCTTTTTTTCCCACACCTCCTCTCCCGAAGTCGAAACACAAGAATGGCGGGAGGGTGGGTCGCCCTGTGTTTCATGTTTTTCCCAATCCATTCCTCATTTCCCTTCCTCGGTATGGCCTGGGCTTGAGATGTAACTGCTTTCCTCTCTTTACATGGCCGGTCATGACGGTTGCCCCATGTCCCTCTCTGTGAGCAAGGTCATTTTCGCCACTCTTCCTTCCGTTTACCCTCGGCTTCGCGATCCCAAGGGCAAGCTCTGGACAGTCTGCGCTTGT
>Ga0179593_1527201_pt1:5000-12218 | contig 12218 bp, 15 predicted proteins | sample CZODoug2_1_08_16_FD_185931 | JGI IMG/M metagenome (GOLD analysis project Ga0179593, IMG submission 185931) | Vadose zone soil fungal communities from Angelo Coast Range Reserve, California, USA - CZODoug2_1_08_16fungal (PacBio error correction) | ecosystem: Environmental > Terrestrial... | reverse complement strand
TCGTCCAGCTCTTTTTCACCACTGGGACATGAATGCACCAGTTTGATGATTCGGTTTTGGAAATGGAGCCTCATCTGTTCATTCCTTTTCCACTTGAGCTGGCACAAAAGTCTTTCCCCCCCACGTCGGGTTTCTCCCTTCTCTTTTAGCAGAAGCCTTCCCCTGCCCTGCACTTATTGTATTACCTGCGTTAGTCGACTCACCATCCCAAATACGGTTGCGGCCTATATGGTCTTTCCGTTTTGACGTATATCTTATTCGACGCCGGTAGGGGTTCAATGGCTGTGTCTTCGCAGCGTTTTGAACGCAAGTCCCTTCTCGTGTGCTTAGTTGCCACTACCGAAGAGGACCTTCTTGCTTTCAAACTCTCTCAAAGTTTCATTGTCTCGGACGCATTGGATTGTACGCCCCTTTTTGTAGTACCTCCTCACAGTAGGTCTCTTTCACCTGAAACCTTCTGAGGAACCTTTATCGAACTCTAGCGCAACCTCCCTAGCCCCCAGGTCTCAGAACGTCTAAAGTGGTTGCAGGCTCCAGTATGCCTCCTTCGCAGTATTAATCTGGTAGTTAGTCGTGGGCATGTTCACTTTTCAGGAGCTTGTTGTGTTACTTTATCTTCTGATACACGGTAAAGGCCCATGTCCTCCCGTCGACTGTACTGCTCCGTCATCAAAGCTTCCAGCCATCCCTTTTCCCTCTCCCCTTTGTCGTTAGTCCTCGGTCCAACGAGTCGTCTTTTTTATCCCTCTTAGTCGACTTTTGTGGTTGACCCCTCCTAGTTCCCCCCCCCCCCTTGATCTCCTCATCCGGAACATTACTAAAGGGATTTTCCCCCCGGTAAACAAAGTTGATCTTTTTCCCATTTTACCTTCTGACCCCAGGCCTTCCCCCTCTCTCTTTTGTTCCGACTCCTCTTCTTTTTATAGGGCTCTTCCTTCTTTTAGTAGACCGCCTTTAGGCACACCGCCTTCTTTTTTTTTTCCGGCTCGCTTAGGCCGCCCTTATAGAGGTCTTTGACTGCAACATCTTCAGATGCCTTTTTAAGTTTCCTCCCCCACCGATCATAAATGAGGTTTCATTTTCCTTCTACTTTTTCTCTGGATTTGCCCGTTTGTGCTTCCGACGGGGGTTACCTTCTTCTCTTTTTCTTTTTGATTTCCTTCGAGCTGCTGGGGCACGAGTGTGGCTCGGCTTGGTGCTGTTCCCCTTTGTGGGGTATTTTAGTTTTTTTCAGGTTTCTCTTTTTTTTTGACGTACTTTTCCAATGTATTCTGGTTCAATATCGTAGATACCTCCCCTTGGTGGCGACCAAGCGCTCTCTCACTTTACTCAATTCTCTTTTTTTTTTCTAGAGATATCCCCCACCACCTCCCTTCCTATCAGACCTTCATCTTCACAGTCACAGTCAATTCCTTATGAGTTTCGGCACAATGACCACTCACCTACCCAATTACCCCACCCTCAACCCCCCCGTCCGAACCCCCCCCTCTCGTCTTCCGCAACCCCTGCTTCGACCTTTCCCCTGCACCAAAAGTATTCCCCCCAGTTTCCCCCCTTGACCAGAAAACCGAGACCTTCCAAGCCAAAACCCCTCGCCCCCCCCCCCCCCCCCTTACGAACGCGTAAACCCTTTTTTTCTTTTGTTTAGATACTTTTCCTCTGCAGAAACCCCCACTCGACAAGATCGCATAAAGTTCCTCCCCCCGCTAGCCTTGACCTACTTCGACCAGAAACTTTTCCCCACCCGGCCCTTTCTATGGTCCTTCTTTCTAAGCCCTTCAACGATCTCCTTATCCATCCTCTGGCACCTCTTAAGTCTAGGAACCACGTGCGGCCGGTGGGTTTCCCCGGTCCTTTTTTTTGACTGCTGCCCCTTCCTTGGAGGGAAGCTTTATTCTGATCACTACCTTCCCCAATGCTCCCCCTTGAAGATCCCCTCATGCCTGAATTCTTCCGCCACACCTGATTAGCTGGGATGGCAGTGTCATGTTTAATCCCCTGTTACGAGAGACTGATTCGGACTCCCGTGAAAACTGGTTTCTCTTAGCGTACCCTCTGGCAGCAGCAAACTCCCATAGCTCTAATTCCGACATCCCCTTTCCCACGCCCAATCTTCTGATAGGCCCCGCCGCCACAGCTGACTTTGGTTTTTTTCATTTCTGACCCATCCCACAATTCTTCGAGTTTCTTCCCTTTCTTTAAGAGCTCCTCTTTCTACCGGTTGCTCGCCTTTTTTATTTTCTATAAGATACGGTCTTCTTTTCCGAGAAACCCTCCTACCTCATCACGCGACGAAACATGGAACCACTCCCCTGTTTGGTCTTTTTCCCTTACCTTAGCCTCTTTCCGATCCCCCTACCCCCTGCCACGCTTCTTTTCAAAGATGGACTTTCCCGATTCCAGAACCCCTTAAGGGCTCTAACTTGTCGCCCTTTGTCAGAGTGGTTCGGCCTTTTTTTCCCTTCAAATAGGTTCTGCATTAGCAGTTCAGAGGGCGATGTCTTCTTCCCAACTCCGTGGCGTACTTTTCGATCAGTAGGCCTGATTCGCCCTTGCTGCTGGGTCCTCTCAATTTCCCTTCCCTCGCAATTTTCCCTGATTCCCCAGTTTTTTCAGCTCTGTTTTTAGGACCGCGTATGCCCCTTTCTGGTCCCCACAGAGGTAACAGCCCCCGCTTTCTCCTATGTCCCAACGACTGTGACCCTCCCCCTAATTCGGAGGTCCCCCATGAAGACTTGAAATCCGATCGTGATTGTGCCAACCTCTCCGCCGCGCACGACTTTCTGGCATGCATCCAGTTCTTTTCTCCCGCCCCCACTTTTCAGAGTCTCATATGATTTCAGATCTCTATTCATTATGACCGTCTTTCCGCCCTCTACAACCAATTCCGCTGAGTCCTTCCGGCGTGGACTACTCTGTAGGACGCCTGGATCCCCTTTTTTCTTCAGTTCCTTTGTGGTCCACTTTTGTTGCTAACCTTTGGACCGGTCTCCCTCCTACTGAATCTGAAACTTTGAACATAACTCCCCCCTCTCACCGATAGATATGAGAGCCCCCGTCCGCTTTTGGAGATCCCCCCCGTTTTTTTAGGCCGTAACACATCCGAGTTTTCCCCCATTACCTCAAGAGTCCTTTGCGCAGGTCTTTTCACTGGATGCCTTCCTAGCCCTCGAAGGGCCCGCCCCGTGTTTCCCCCCCCTAAGATGTTCTCTCTTTCCCCCCCTATTTTTTTGGTTGTCTCTATCTAGTAGTTTTTCCCCGACCTCTCAGAGGTCATCCCTTTTCTCAAGAATGATCCTCGAACCGCTTCAATGAAGACTCGTTATGCTACTGTTACTGAAATTTTTTTTCCAGAGACACCACGTGGTTCCAGAAACCCCTCTTCCTCCCCCCTTTCGGACAGATTTCGAGACCCTCTCTCTGGGTTTTTTTCATTTTTCAAAGGTTCGTTGTAGCCGTGCAACTAGGCCCACCCCAAAGTCCCCCCAACCTGACCTTTTTTTTAGCTTCTTCGCAATTCCTCCTTTCCTCCTCAGGTAATTGTGAGTTTCTTGTAGTTCCCTTCCCGGAAAGTTCTACTGGAATATTCCTCCGTTTTCTTATGATCTCCTTACCTCTGCGCAAGTGCCAGCTCCCCCCTTCCCAGCCTTTCCTTCAAATTTCTTCCTGCCTGAATTTGCTCCTTCTCTACATTCACATCTCATCACCTCCTTTGCCTTTCCTCCTCCTTCTAAGGTTCCCCTTCTTCCTCCCCCCTGGACCCTTGGCGTCTTCCCGGCCCTTTTCCCTTCCCGCCTTTGTCTGGGCGACGGTCCCCCCCCGTGCTTTTGTTTTTCGCTCCCCTTGTACTCCCTCCCGAACAGAACTCCGTCACCCTGGTTCTTTTGAGTATGATCCTGTAGCGCTACGGCCCCCCTCATTATTGGTGACGTGTTTTGGTTTTTCGTTTCTTTCTTTCCTCTCTCCTTTAGGATTGGTTTTTCCGTCTTCTCTGAAATGCTCACCCGTCACAGGACGTTTTCCTGAGACAGATTCCCCCTCTTCCTTGATTCCTAGACGTTCTGGTTCGTGCGTTAAGGAGGCTGTCCCACGTTACTCTGACCTCCCACTCTGAGAGAGTATTTTCCCCCCCTCCTTTGAGCCTCTAGAGTGTCTTGCAGCAGAAGACGGAAGGGGTGAACAGGGGAAATAATCCCCTTTCCCTCCCTCTCCTTCCGTCCCAGTTCCTTTCAGTGGTTGCGCGTCTCTTTCCTTCTGAGCTCTCCTGCTCAGGTCCCTTTTTTAGTGTTCGTCCCCTGCCTGTAAAGATCTCGTTCTCAACCCCCCTTTTTTTTTTCGTGTAAGCCCGAGAGTCTTTTTCACCTTCCTTCCTCCCTGTCTCCTTGTCTCCTTCCGTGATATGTTTGTTACCCTGCGTCCCTTGCATGCCCCCTTCCCTCCTTCCCCTATGTGCGTTGGACACACATAGCTCCTTCTTTTCCTCAGGAGGCCCGCCGCATTGGTGCGCAGTTGACTTTTTTTTTCCTTTCTCTCTAGGCATCTCTTACATAGAGTCCCCCCTTCGTCAGCAAGCAATTCCATGAAACTTACCTTGTCCGTTGGAAACTGCCAGGTTGTTCCTTTTCGATATGGACTTTCAGTGGCCTACTTTCTTTGCGCAAGCTATGTCTTCTTTTCTGAATGATTTCTTAGACTAGGTCCGTCCTTGTCGAAATTGTCTGTTCTATGGACCTGTCAACTGCCATTTCTTAGTGAAGTCGGGGATGTCTTTTCTTCTTTTTGTCTTTTCCCTCTGTGACCCCCCTCTTTTCTCCCCACTAATGTATTGGATTTACTACCCTTACGCTTTTTTTCTGTTTTTTGGTGCTGTCTTTTCCAGGGTGGGCTCGTGCTTTTTTCTTGTTTTCCTTCTGTGAGATTCTCGTTTCTTCTTTCCAAGGACTTTTTTTTCATTGTGGGGTTGTGTTTTTGGGCTTTGTTTTTTTTTTTTTTTCTTGTTTCCTTATATTTTTGTGTTCTCTGTTAATGATTTCATTCTCTTTTTCCGAGCCCTTTGATCCCCCCCTACGTGTTTTTTTTTGATTAGATATTTGGTCGGCACCACAGTCCAAGTTTCTACTTCTCATTTTCCCCAGCCATTCCGGTGAGAGAGGTCCCCCCCCCTTTTTCCCCAGAGCCCCCAACTGACCCAAACCCTTCCACCTCCGAGGCCTTTCCCAAGAATCTATCCGTCCCCCGCCACCCCAAGCAGGTCCACCCGTATGCCCAGAAAGCCACTCCCCCTTCCCCCCCCCGCCCACCACTTTCCCCCCCTTTCTTTTACCAAAGAGTCTCCCCCGAGTATTCTTTTTTTTCCCATCTGCCGAACCCTCTCCCTCCCCCGATAGGAACTCTTCCCCGGAGAAGTCCCTTTCTGCCGTTTCTGCGATCATTTTCGATTTCTCCCCAGAAACAGAGTGACCCAGGCGGGACCTCTAGACCACTTCCCCCTTCTTCTCGGAAGACCTCCTCTTCCTTAACACTGGCCCCTCGAGCTTCGGATGGCACACTGTTTACTTCCTTTAGAACATCTTAATGGAAGGTGAAGTATGGATAGGGAATGGGTCCTCTCCTTCCCCCCCCTCTGGACCTCTTCCCCCCCTGAACCAGAATCTGCCCCCCTCGCGCCATGTTGAGTAGAGGCTTGTCCACGAGTGCCCTCCTTTTTGAATGGCCTTTTGCTTCTCCCCTTTCTTCCTAGACTTAGCTACTATTGTGAACCACTCTCTTTCTCTAGAGTGACTCTTCGTTAAAAGACCCCTTGATGACTCCGCGATCGGTCCTTCCTACCGACTCCCCCCATAGAAGATTCCCGCTGACGGCCCTCCTCACCACTCTTGAGCATATCTTTCTTCTTTCTTCTCTCTTTTTATTTAGAAATTTTCCTTGCAGGTGGACTTGTTTTGAGACTTAAGTTTTTCCCGAGTCTAGCCACCTGAAAATTTTCACTTCCTGGTCTTTGACGGTTCCCTTTTCTAAGAAGTGTACCTCTCCTGCGACCTTTCCTCGTTACGCGCCGTCGGCCCCCCATTTGTCTTTGTGGTGTTTTTTTTTTGTTTTTCATATTTTTTTGACAACTTCCTTTCGAGATTTTTCCCTTCCCTCCCTGAAGGTAGTTCCTTTTCTCCCGGGCCAACGATTGAGTTCTTTTTTCTTCCCGGCCACGCCCCTCTTATTTTTTGGAGATTTTGTGTCCTAAGTATTACCCCCCTCCCTTTCTGCGCGGTCTCGCGACCGTGAAACAAGATTACCAACCTTTCCCCCCCTGCTGGTATCTGGACTTCCATGAGGGCCGTGCATCATTGGTTTCTCTTTCCTCCCGTCTCTTGTCTTCCCCTTTCGAACGTTTTGTCCAAAAGCCGGTAAAAGACCCCGGCTTATCCATCGTTTCTTAAACATAGGTCAGAGTTTTCTATGTCCACTTCTTCTTTCTTTTTAATTGATCCTTCCTCCCCCCCCTTCCTGCGCGCTTTCCTTTTCCCCCTTGAAGAAGACTTTTCCAGCTTTTTGTAGATTTAAGCACCAACCAGCTAGCATAGCTCTCTCTTTAGATCATGGAGGTCTGTCTTTGCCTCTTGTTCAGAACCCCCCCTTCCCTGAGGACGAGGCGCTCCTCCCTTTCTTCTTGTACCCTTTTTTATAAAGTTTTCTTTTTCTTTACCTTGGTTTTTTTTTTCCATTTTTCTTCCCCTACTGTGAAGGCTTCCCCCCTTTTTCCCCCCAAATGATTTCCCCCCCCCTGCTGATGACCTTCTTTTCCCCTGCGTAGTTCCCTTTTTTTTTCCTTTCCCAGGAAGTATCTCGTTCCCAAGACGAAGAGGCATTAAATGGCCCTCAGTAACTCTTACTTGCTTCTATTCTGTCTGTCACGCTTTCCCTTCCTTTCCGTGCACCTTCCTCCCTAAGATCCTCAATCTGAAGTTGTTGTGAGAGACCCCTTCGAGGTCTTGAAAGGGGCCTTCGTCATTCACCCTTTGATAATCCGGCCCGTAGCCGTTCCCAATGAATGTCTTCCTATTGTCCTACGGTTTCCCGTTTCTTGTGGTCCCGCCCACCGTTTTAACAAACATCCCTTCTCCCTGGAAACTGGGCCACTTGCGGGGTTCCCCCGAACCGTCTTCTACATTCAAGTCTCTCTTCTCCCGGAAACCTCGTACACAACACCATTTACACACCCTT
>Ga0179593_1479105_pt1 | contig 12218 bp, 19 predicted proteins | sample CZODoug2_1_08_16_FD_185931 | JGI IMG/M metagenome (GOLD analysis project Ga0179593, IMG submission 185931) | Vadose zone soil fungal communities from Angelo Coast Range Reserve, California, USA - CZODoug2_1_08_16fungal (PacBio error correction) | ecosystem: Environmental > Terrestrial > Soil >... | reverse complement strand
GTGCCCCAGCAGTTTTTTTTTGCGAAGTCCCTTCTGTTCGCTCCTTTCCCCGCCATTGGCGCAATCCCCCCTTAACCAAAATCCCTGCCACACTCTTTTCTTGGTTTTATTTCCAACAGCCCCCTTTCCCTGCACACAATGACTCCTGTATTACGAGCATGCCCCTTCCTCTCCGAGCCGCGTCTTGCCACTCAGCAGTTTTCACCCTCTCAAGTGGACGTTTTGAGGATGGTTCCTTCCCCCTATTCCCTAATGCGACGCGTCGCGCCCCTGTGGAGCGCAATTTTCCCCTTTTCGGCTTTCATTTTTCTTGGTCTCCACACGCTTTTATGACCCTAATTCCGACCTACCCAGTCTTTTTTTTTAGGAAAATTGCTCCTTTTGCTTTTCCTCGTGCTTCCCCTCTGCATGATTGCCCCCTCTTTCTCTGTTGTTTTTTTTGAGTGTGGTCCCTCTTAGTCATAATATTTAACCCAGAGCGTCCTCCCCCACGTTGGACATTTCCTCCATTAAGGGGGTTAACTCAATAGAGCCTCTGTCCCTCTCACAGTGTCTTGTTTTTTTTTCTTTTCTCTTCCGTTAACCAGTAGACTCTTTTCCGTTTCCCCTTCGATGAAACAGTCTTCCTTTTCTGAGCATCTGCCCCGACCCACCAAGCATTAGCCTCTTTGTGTTCCTTTGACACTTTCCCCCATGCTAAATTTAACTCCATGTGTGTTCACCCCCTAGACGTCGGCGAGGTTTCCATCTTTCCTCTGACGCATGCCACCCGCGGATGTTCCAGGCTTGTAAGGCAGATGTTTCCCCCCTCGAAGCGTTTTGTTTTGTTTTGTCCCCCCTTTACCTCCCCCGGCCTTTTATGCCGCTCGTCACGGAGTAAATTTTCCCTGTGGCTGATCCTCTTTTCTGGAGTTTACCCACTCCCCCCACCTGATGCCCTCATCTATTCAAGAAGGGTTCAACAGTCTTTTTCTTCCGACCTCCTGTTTGCATTTTCTTACCCCCATCTCCCCCGTTTTTTTGTCTCAAACTACGTACTCTGGTACAACTTCATACCGTATGTTAGCTTCCCCCCCCCCCCCAGAACGCCCCCGGTCCTCTCCCACCCCCTTGTGAGTGCCTTCGCATTGTCTACCGAGTTTGCCCCTTGGCCCGTTATTATAGAGTATCCTTTCCCGCACTCTAGTGATATCCCCTGTCTACTCATCCCTTTCTTTTCCTCGCCCGAGTCCCCCCCGCTGGTGCTTTCTTCGCCCTAGCCGCCTGCCCTTGGCTTTTTCGCGTCTGTGCCGTCATATCTGTTCCCCCTCCCTTGAGTCGGCGTCCTCGTTGAGTCTTTTTTCGGTTGTTCTCACAGCGAAAAGATCTTCCGCTTTTTCCTTTTTGCGACTCCGTCCCCTTTTGCCCCTCTTTTTTGGCCGATTGTTGATCAGTTAATTGAAAAGGGAAACCTGCCCCCTCTCTTGGCTTCCATTTCCGTTCCCTCTCCTGATATTGGGATTGCGCCAGTCAGCGACGTTTTCTTCGAGCGTTTATCCTTGCTAAGAGTGACCACGCAGTCGTTTCCCCTTTTCCCCCCATGCGTCTCTTTCCCCTCCCCCCCACAGTGTTTCTCTCTTTCCCCAAGCACGTCTTTTCCCGTTGGAATTTTCCCGCTAGTTATTTGTCTAAGTCGGTTGTTATAGCTTCTCGTCTGTCCTTCAGTTTCTGTCCTTCCCGACCTTCTTTTTTTTCGAATAGAAACGTTCCCTTTTCTTGGCTTATCTTTTTTCCCAAGCCACCGTTTCGCATCGTAGCAACGTCTTGCCCCCGCGTTCTTTTTGCCTTTTCGTTTTTCCTAGGTCACCTTGGTACTGAGGCCCCCAAAAGGTTTTCCCCTTTTTTTCGTCCGAGCCCGTGCATTTTTTTCAGTGGAGAAAGTATGCACTCTTCTCTTTTTTTCCCTTTTCCTACCCGTTTTTTTTTTTTTTTGTCTTGATTGATAGTCATATTTTCCTGTTCCTCTTGATCTGGTTTTTACCTAAGGAATCAAAATTTCTTTTGCCCCCCCTTTTTTTTTCCCCCTAACCCCTGTTGCCCCTCGACAAATGCCCAGAGCATCGTCACTGGAAAATTCTTGTATGCCTCCCCCCTTTGATGTTCCCACTCTAGCACACTTTCTTGTTCCCTCATTTTTTCCCCCTGCTATTAGCCGCATGACTTGACCCAATACTGGGAACCCCACCCCCCGTCAATGTTTTGAGACCCCCCTAGTTCGTGGGCCCAGCTTCTCCTGCTTTCTTAGAAATCTTTTTGTTGCTGGGCGGCTTGTCAAGCTTGATACCCCCTTGCGACCCTCTTCCATTTTTTTTCCCGAAAATTTTTTTTTTCCCAGCCCCCCACCCCCCCCCACCAAAATTCTTTGACTGCGGGCGTCCTCCCGCAGCTGCTTTCCTTTTGCCCACGGCCCCAAGATCCGTTTACGTTGGGAGAAGATGACCTTATTCCTCCCCTTTTGTCCGTCTCCTGTTGCGTTTGATGTTTTTTGCGGCGTGAGGACCCCAAACACTTTTCTTTTCCCCTTCTTCTCCCCACCTGCCTGCCCACCCTCCCTCCTTCTTTCATGCCTTTAATAAGTCCCTCCCCTAAGGCGTTTTCGCCGTTCCAGTCTATCTCGCAGATCCTGACGCACCGCTCCCTGCCCCCAGGGCCTATTATAGGTCGAGGTCCTGACCCCCCCTTCCCTTCCTAGATGTCCATCTTATAGGTTTTTTTTTTTTTTTTACCAAAGTCCCCCTGCAAGGTTCTTATGAAACCTTTGGCCCTCCCTCTAATCCCCGAATTTTACCTAAGACACATCCACCCCTCCCCACAGAAAGAATTCCAGCTCTTTTTTACTTACGACGACGCTTTTCATCCAGTTCCCCTTCGTTTTGTTTTTCGCTTTGACACGACCTGAGTATCATATTTGCCTCCCTGAACATTACACTTTTTTGTTTTTTTCTTTATGCAATGTTCAGGCTTTAGTCATATAGTTCCGGGTCCTTTCCCGCCGCTGCTGCTCTTGTAATACCCCCCCCTTTGTTCTTTACAATTAATCCCCTTCTTCCAAGGTTTACGTTTTTCCCTTCCGTTTTGTTTTTTCCCCATAAATCCGGTCCCAGTCCCAAAGTTTAGGGCTCGATTTTTTTTGACACCCCAGTCCCTCCCCCCCCACCGCGTCCCTTTTTTCGGGACCGAGTCATTTTTCCCTTTCGTGATGTTGATTTGAACCGTTTCTTTGTTGAGCGGAATTTGCCGCTGTGCTTTTTTAGAGTCCCAGACACGTTTTCTCCATCAGAAAACCCGAGTCTCTCGCCCCCCTCTCTTTCATCTTTCCCCCCCCCCCGTTCCCTCCCCGATCCATCTTTAAACTTTTTTTCGTATCGCCCCCCATTTTCCAGGATTGTTTTTTCCTTCCCCCTCAATCTTTCTCTTTCAACCCCGCCCACCTCCCCCTTGTTCCCCTCTGTCCTCTTCATGAGCATTCTTTTTGAGCTGCCCTATGAGTTAACGCCCCCCTTTTTTAAATCTTTTAGTGGAGACAGACCCCTTTTTTTTTTTTCCTTTTCCCCCCCCCGCCCCCACACCACCCAAACCCCCCTGTACTGAGCGCTGTCCTCCCTCTTTTCCCCCTGTGCATGCTTCTCCGAACACCTGGAATAGTCGCCGAGTTTTTCGATTTCCTCCTAGTTCCGAAGAACCCCCAGTTCCCCCCCCCATTAGACCCAGGATTTGCAAGTGCCGCCCAGTCGACGCGTTCCAGCGAGGATTTGTTATCCCCTTCCTCCCCTCCTCCAAAGAGCGAACAATACTTTGTTTCCCCCTTCCACCTCTTTCCCCCCCAGTGACTCCCTACATGCCCATGAAGCACCCTTTTGACTACACTTTAGTATTGTAATACCCTTGTCTGTCCCCCCCGCTTTCTTCTTAAATGGACCTCATCCCTCCCTTCCCTCCTGCAAGTTGCTTTCAGTCTTGTCCGTCCTGCCCCTGATCACAGAGTTCCAAACCCTTCGAAATGTACTCCTGCTTTGTTCTGCCAAGAACCCTCTGCCCTTTCTTAATTTTTTACTTCTCCGCATTTTTGTTTTGAGCCCGAAGTGCGAGTGCGCCAGGCCCAGATGTCATGTTTCGATTGCCCCCCGCTGTTCCCCCCCCCCCTTTAAGGAACTTTCCTTTTCCCCCTCCATGCCCCCACATGTCATATTGTCTCCACCCCTTTTTTTTTCCTCAGCACAATGTTCCTTTATTAACCTCCAGTGAAGTAGTTCTAATATTATAGGTGACTTCCCCTTTTCCCGCTTTTCCCGGGGAACAAAGCGCTCTGTTACAGGCCGTTGTTCTTTCTAAGGTCCCCATTAGGAACTCCAGCCCCTCCGTTGTTCCCCCCTTTCTGCTTTCCCCATCCCCCCTGAGGGAAAGAGCCCTGATGGGTTCTCTTTTCCCTTTTTGCGTCTATTTTGACAATCGTGCCGTCTTTTCCCCCCTTTCCTATGTCATGGAATTTCCCCCCCCCTTTTTTTTGGGATTTCCTTGTTTTTTTTTTTCTACTTTCCCCGCTGCGTTGTATTCGATGTCGGTTTTTTGCTGTATATGTCTTTTTGTCACCTACCGAGTTTCATATCACCCCCTTTTGTTCACCCCTTTTTTTTTCCCCCTGTGACTGCGCCCAGTTTAATTAACCCGCATCCCCCCCCCTCTCCACAGCTTTCGTTTGTGTTTTTCTTTTTCTTTTTAAATCTTTAATACTATCCTTCTTCTCCTTTCGGTTACCTCCCCCTCTTCCCGTTCTTTTCTGCAAGGTGCGCACTTGGGCCATATGCTTGCTCCTGGCCTCCCCCCAGATTTTTCCAATTGGCATTTTTCTCCCTTTCCTCCTTCTTACTTTGAAAGGAACTGTCCCACTGCCGGATGACCTAGTCATTTCCTCCCCCGACCTCCGAGACGCTGCCCTCCCCTTCCCCTCGCCCGTTTTGAATCTAATTCCCTCTGCTTCCTGTAGACGTATTCAGCCAGAGGTTGTTTTTTGCCCTCCGAATACCCCCCCAGGTATTCCTCCTCTTTCACTTGTCCCAAAATCCATCTGGCCGTTCCTTTTTTTCTTTGTGGACAACTCCAGCGGCGTGATTTGGAGCCGTTGTAAGTGACATTTTCCCCCCTGACTCCCCCCAGTCGTGAGCTTCACCGTCAGACCAGAATGTCGTTCCCCACCTCAGTCCCCCCCTTCTGGTACGTGACTCAACCCCGGTTGGAAGAGGGGCTGCCCGGATCTCGGACATTTTCGTCTTTCTTGTACCCTCCGACGAGTAGTCTTCACGCCTTCCCCACCCCCTTTTCTTCCTTTTTCTTCAATGTTTTAAGAGTTGCATCGCTGAGAGCTATAAATTAGAATAAGTGCTAGCCCCTTCTTTTCTAGCGTTCACCCCGCTTATCCGTACTTCCAATTTCTTTTTTTTGAGGTTGCGCGATTAGGATTTGTGGGAGGACTTTCCCTGCCCCACTTTCCTGAACAGCGACTTTTTCTCCCGTTTGACCCTTTTCTTTGGGTGATGTCGTCTCCCCCCCACGAACCAATGCTTCGCGTGATTGTCAATTCGTCTCGATTCCGGACGCCTAACACGTGCGCGGCCTTTCGCCGTCATAGATTAATTTCTGCCTTCCCTTCTTTTTTTTTTTTTTTTTTTTTTTTCTTTTTTTCTTTAATTTCGTTTTTGACAAATGTCTCCATCTCTATCCCCTGGTTTTCCCCGCAGCGTTCCCTCCCTTCCGGTTTTCCAGGCCCCCAGACGATTAGATCTTTCCCCCTTTTCCCTTTTCTGAGTTGTCCCCCCTCAATCCTGGACTTCGGTTTTTTAGTGCCTGTGACGTTTCGAACTTAGCCCAGTGTAATCCTTGTGCGAGCTTTGTTTTGGAAAAGCCGGTTGCGTTCTTTCTCCCTAACTTTTGGTTAGCTTTTGTCCTCTTTGTTAACATCTTTTCGCGGTCCCCCCGTCAAGAGCTGACGACGGTTTTTTTTCCTCGTTTTGTTCTTTGTCAGGAGTTGTGGGGGCTCCAAGGCCTCCCCTTCAAATACATCTCTTCTTTTACCACTTTTTTTTTTTGTTCCTGATCGTCTTTCATTATTTGTTGTTTGCAACCCCCCCCCCCCTTCTTTCTTTGCCCTCTAGTTTTCAGGCCTTCACCAACCACACAAACCTTGAGCATCTTTTTCTTCATTCCTCGTCACTTGGCCTATTCTCCCCTTCCCCCCCCCGTACATTCCTACGTCCCCCACGTTCTCTTTTACCAATCTTCCTCCCCCCCCCCGGGAAGTTTTATTTTATTATTTCCGGACTCTGAATCCGACCCCTCCTTATTCCTTCCTTAAACCTTTGGTCATTTGTCGTTTTTTACGCCCCCCCCCCCATTTCGTTCTTTTATTATTGCCAGAGGAGCCTTTAGTGGTCTGGTCGGATTTCCATTCTTTTTTTTTCTCACCCATTTTTTTTCCCTTTTAAGCACTCCCTATGGAAGTTGCTTGAAAGCAACATCTTCCGGGCGAGGCCCTTCGTCCACCGTTTCCTCGGCGGTTCGTTCCCCCCCGGCCCCCCCTGAATAGTAGGTTTAAGCCTTTCCCCCCTTCATCCCGCTTTTTTTTTGCTCCCTCTTTTTTTCCCGTCTGGTTGCTTCCTCGGTCCCCCCCAAGTCCCTCATCATTCTACTTCGCCCAATGGTGTTCGACAACCTTTTTTTTTCTTTCCACGTTTTTGATGTTTTTCCACCCCCCACCTCCCCCCCCCCCCCCCCCCACCTTCTACGTTTTCTTCCTATTTGGGAAGTTACCCCTCTATCAGCTTCCCCCTCCCGCTCCCCAACTCCCAGGGGGAACTTTTCTTCAAGTTTTTTCCTTTTACAGCACGTCGCCCCCTTTTCCCTCCTTGAGTTTCACTTGCACACCCAAGGACACGATTCCGTAAAGGTTTGCTCATCACCCCTCCACCTTCGTCCTCCCTTTTCGAAAACGTTTCTTCCCTTTTTTTCAACACCCTTTGCACAGTTCAGTTCTTAGGTCCTTTCAGTTCCTTTTAGTCTGACGGGTGTTTTTTTCGTAATACCCCCCCTCGTGAGTCATTTTTTTTTTCTTGTTGGACGCCCCCCCCACAAACTGTATGACCTTTCAACCCGGGAAGCAATGATCCTTTTTGCCCCCCCCGATTTTTTTGTTGTATTTCCTCACACCTCTGGAATTGTTATGTTTTATTATTATCTTCCTGATGGTGCATGGTTTAGGGCCGATCCCACATTTCCTTGATCCGCACCCAGTGTTTTTTTTTTTTTTCAAGGGTGCTCCTCGACCTCTTCCCAGAAATTGCCATTTTCTTGCCTTTCCCCAATTGCCCATTTTTGCTTAGTCTTTTCCTCGTTTTGTTTCCCCGCTTCTTTCATCTTGAGTGCCGTATGTGATTCATGCTTTACTTGCAAAAAGGTTTCTTGTCCCAGGCTTATTAAGGACCGGAATCATTGGAGTTTTTTTGCCATCCTACCCGTCTTTGGAGGCCTTGCTTTTTCCCCTGACCCTGTTGTTCCCCCCACTTTTTCGGGAATCCGGTACTTTTCCCCTCGTATCCCTTCCCTTTCCCCTCTTGTCTTTGATTTTATCACCCCCCCTTCACGTACCTTCTTTTTTGTTTGCTCGACTATTTTTTTTTTTGAGTTCATTGAAAATTGGAGACATTTCTTTTTTTTTTTAGTTTGGTTCCTCACACCTCAGGGTGCCCCTTACCCCACTGTCACGCTCGGATTCCTGCCCCACATTCAAACACCTCTGGCCCCGAACTCCGTGGTCCATTTTTTTTCCCGCCCCCCCCGTTCCACGAAATATCTTGATTTTTTCTTTCTCGCCGTTTTAGGCTTTTCTCTGGCAACGAGACCCACAGTTCCATTTCCCTCGCTTTATTTTTGTCTCCATAGTTGCGACCTTTTCGCCCACTTGTTGCGCGTTCAAGTGAGCTCCATCCTTCCAACGGCCTGGAATATGCTCTTTTCCCCCCCTTCCAATATGTCCTTTTTTTCCCCCCTCTCTGGCTCGTTTTCCCTGACTACGTTCTACCTTTTTCTCCTTGTTTCTTCTTCAACTGCGTCTCCCTCTTTCCATCTTTTGCGCGTTGAATTTTATTTTTTTTTTTTACTCACTTTTCCGTTCCGGGTTCCGCAAAGCGAGGGTTCCTAAACCTGCCTGCAAGCTGCTCCTTTTCCTCAATGAAGGGCAAATCTTTTTATTCTCTATTTTCCTTCCCTTTTTGGTGTTTCCTTTTTTAGCTCTTTCCCGGCAGTTTCGCTTCACAGTTCCCGTCTCTATTTTGCCTCCTTTTTTCGTTGTGCGCAACTTAGGCAAAGGGTTTTTCTTTTTCCTCCCTTGAAAACACAAAGACACCAGCGACTTTATTCCTTCTCCACAGTTTTGTTTTCCTCAATAACCCTTCTCCTGGGTAATCCCTCCGGCCAAGTATTAATTCTCGTCCATCGACCCTCGGTCAATTCATTCGTTGACCGTGGGAACCAATGCGATTCGGTCAAGTGTTTTTTTTTAGTGATGTGGTCTCCCCTCGACCTTTACCAGACCCTTCCTCCCGACCGTGTTAATCGCGTCTTGTTGGCTTTGTTGGTATCTTACCGTGCCGAGACAAGGGTCTGAAAAACAATTTTGGCTCCCCCCTCTACCTTTGGTCGAGCATTCCTCGCTCCGTTTCCTACTTTCCTGCATTTTGCAGCTTGTCAGTTCGCCTAGTTTTTGGGATTCCCGGTGGATCTGAGTTTTCCCTACTATTTACCCCTTTTCCCCCCCTCCACACAGGCCATTTCGATTTTGGGAAGCTTTCCCCCTAGCTAGTCCTCTAATGTAGGTTTCTTGTTTCCAGTTTCACAATGGCTGGTTAACTCTCAGATGCCGGACCTTAGCTTTGACTTTTCTTGACAAGCGGCCTCCGCTTCATTATGCTATTTTAATAATTCTTTTTTCCTCTTTTTTAACTGCTACATTGGAGAGGCTTGAGTTCCAGTAAGCCCTGAAAAGCAGTATTCTCCCCTGGGCCCCTTTTTTTGCAATCTTATTCGCTGTTCCCCCCCTGTAATCCGGGACCGATTTGACCTCTTTTTTTTCAAGGCTCTGTTCTTCCCTTTTTTTTCTTTTCCCGCTCTGTTATGTTTACCCTCCTTTTCCCCCCAACCCTTTTCCTCCTCTCCAGAGGGAACTTGTCCTAGGCAAGAGGTTTTGTTTTGCCCACAGCCCCTCTTTTTTTTTGCCTCCCTTTTCCCGTCCTATCTGTATTTTTCATTACTGTCCCCCTTGTCCCCCGTTCCCGTTCGGTTCTTGGTCCGAACACCCCATGCCTTGGAGTACGTCGTCCATGTTTTTCCCGAGCTGACCTTTGTTCTTTTTTTCTTTTATTTTTTTCTTCGTTTTGTTTTCCCGCCTTACATCGGTCTTTTCCCTCCTCTTTTTTTTTTTATATAATTTCTCCTAGTCTAGCCTTTCTTTCAGGATCGTTGCCCGTTATAACTTTTTCAATGCAAAATATTTCTCTTTCCCCCTTTGGTGGTTTTCTTTTGCGTCTCCCGCGTCCTGTTTCTCCCTTTTGTCCCTCCCCAAGTTGGCCCATTTGTCTTACTCTTTTAAGTTGATGCGCCGGCCCCCTTGACATCGACCCCTTGATGATTTTCTTCTTGAGAACCTTTTTTATTTCCTCCCCCTTGCCTTTTTTTCCCCCCGGTTTTTCCTGCGGCCCCTTTTTCGCCGCGCTTGTAATTTGCGTGCCTGCTAGAATGGGAGTGTCGCCCCTTTCGATTCTTTTTTTTTCTTTACTCCTTTCCCGACGTTTTTTCTCCACCAGGAGTGCCTGGCTGACGTCTGGAGATCCGACAGTCCTTTTTCAGGCCTTTGTGACAGTACGGGATTTCTCCGTTCCCTTTCGTGACCCCATAGGCACGTCTTCCCCTCCGCGTTTGAGATTTTTTCAGCCGTTTTTGGCTTCGCGTCCCATCCTTGGTTTTAGTTTTTCTTTGCTACGGAGTTACTTTTTTTTCACCAGAGTCTGTCGTCCCCATTTTTTTAATTTTATGGATACCTTCCTTCCCCCAAGGGTTCCTTTCACCCCTCTGCCCCACCTCCTCTCTTCCCTCCCCCTTTTTTTTGTTTGCATACCCCTATGTATATTTGAAAAGATTATTTCCAAGTTCTTTTCGTACCCCCATATTCACCCACCACCCATTTCTCCAGTCTTGGACGACGTACCCCCCCCCCTGCCCGTCTCGTGGCCCCTCCCCATTTGTTCAGTCCGACACTTTGTCGTTTTTTTTTGTTTTCACAGTCAATCTTCCCCCTTTTTATTTCCTTTTTTTTTTCTTTCCCCCAATTCCCTATTTGGATCCTCTGCCAAAAAGTCCCTTGTTTTCAAGATCGCCAGCGGCCGGGCCTTCCCGCTTTTTTAGGGCCCTTTTTTCCCGTTTGTCTGGTTCTTGATTTTTATTCAAGCTCTCTCCTTTCGCGTTTCTAGACTTTTGTTGCCCGCGATGTTCAAAATGCCTTTATGATTTTGTCTCACCTGGGCCGACTCTGCTGTTCTTCCCCCCGGTCCCCCCAAGTGAGTCTTTTTCCCGACCTTTCCCGTCGTGACGGCAGCCTTTTTACCTCGTTTTTGAGTAATTCTGCCACCAGAAGGTCCAGTCCCCCCTTTATGATATGTCTCACACGAGTTCCGTGATGTCTTCGCACCCCCCCAGCCCACACCCCCCCCGGCTTTCGCTCGATTTTGGTGAGGACCACTAGTATTCCCTCTGGACAACTACCTCTTTTCCAAAGGCAAATTCTCTCTTCGCAAGGTCTGACCTTCTTATGATCCTTTTTTCGGACCCCCCCCGACCTCTAGTCTAAGGAGTGTCTATACACACAAATATTCTACTATTTACTCAATAAAATCGCACTCCCTTTGTCCCTCCAGTGTTTTTTTCATTAGAAAAGCCCCCTCCTCCGTGGTTGTCTTAACACTTTCTGGGACTCATCTCCTCTCGGGGTTGGTTTCCTCACATTTACCGTTCTTTCCCCCTGGTGACCTCCGCTTTGTCCCGCTTTCCTTCATAATTGTCCCGTCTCGACCCCCTTCCGAGGGTTTTTTTTTTGTTTTCTTCTCAAACCTTCAGGTTCCCTCTTTATTCCCCTGATCTGCGCTGACACCTTTTTTTTCGGCTCCAACCCCTGCTAAGAACCTCATGTTTGGATCCAGGATCCCCCCTCTCTTTCCTGAATTGGCCTTTAATTGTCCTTGAAGCTTACTCCTTGCGTCAATTTTGACCTTTTATGCATCTTCCCAGTTTGCCCGATCTATAGTTTTATTTTCCCTTTGGAGGTAGACTTCCCGTCGCCTTCTTGCAAATACCTTTTTCGCCCTGGCACTCTATAACTCGTCGTTCCGACTTCCCGCCTTAACCCTGTATTCATCGCTTTTTCCTGCTCCAAATGGAACTTGGTCCAATATTCGAGTTTTTTGTAAACCACGTCCCCCCGGTTACAATGGTCCCATATGTCCTCCTCAGTTTGTTTATTCCATTTCCCATTTTGAGAATGTACGTTTGGTTTTCCCCCAAGCGTTGTTGTTTTTAAATCTTTTATTTGTTTGACCCCCCCCCCCCCCCCCCCTTTTCGTATTTCCAACCACTCCATCCCCCCCAACCAGAAATCCCCTGCGCATGTTCATTTTTTTTTTTTTGGTCACCCTGCCCCGTTGGAACTCTGGACTACTCACGGAACCGTTCTGATTTTTTTTGCGAGTTGTTGGTTTTGTGAAAGGCCCCCATCATGCAGCCCTCCCCAGGTCTGGGACCAAGCAATAGCGGCCGTTTTTTTTGATCAACGTCTCTTGAGTCCTACACTTCAATCCATCCCCCTTCGTGGACAGACCCCATCGGATGTAAAAGGACTACTTTTTCCTCCACCCCGTTGGTCAAGTCTGGCCATAAGCCCCCCTTTTTTCCGTTGTTTTTCAAAAATGAGTGCCCCCCCTTTTTTTGCTTTATTTTCCCTGTCGATTAAGACATTCTCTGTTTTTCTTTTCGTTTTGCTTTGCCTCCCCCTGTTTTTTCCCCGGGTCTTGGTCCCGTCCTTCTTTTTAGCCCCTTTCCCCTGAACTGCACGCGCCATCTTTTGTTTAGCAAAAATGCGTCCC
>Ga0179593_1667676_pt1 | contig 12219 bp, 19 predicted proteins | sample CZODoug2_1_08_16_FD_185931 | JGI IMG/M metagenome (GOLD analysis project Ga0179593, IMG submission 185931) | Vadose zone soil fungal communities from Angelo Coast Range Reserve, California, USA - CZODoug2_1_08_16fungal (PacBio error correction) | ecosystem: Environmental > Terrestrial > Soil >... | reverse complement strand
CTGCCAGGTGAGGATTCCATCCTTGTTCTTTTAAAGCATCAGTCAGCGACCGACGGCCCCCCCCTCCCCGATTAATCCAACCTCCTGGGTGAATGCAGAGGTATACTCCCCCCCCCCAAGAACATGGAATGCAAACGATGCCTTCCCCCCACTTTTAGGAAACTCCCCAAACTCCCCACCGGAGTGGTAGGATGATGTGACTTTAATTTCTCCCCTTCTTTCCTTACCCTCCAATAACCCGTTTATTCTCACAGAACTTTAAGCGCTACTGCTCTTCATAATTCAACATGTTTTCTTTTCCTCGGTAATGCCTTCACCCCCGAAAACTGTTACGTTCCCTCCTCACTTTTCACCAGAACTTCTTCCAAACTTTTCCCCTTTTTTTAAATCGGCAAAGTTAGTGACCTCTTTAAACCCTTTTTTACCGTTCCCTCAGCATGAGATCGCTTCCTTTTTCCCCGCTAACTCGAGTTGTGTAACTTTTCCTTTGACTTTAGCGGTATTGCCTCTCTTTGACATGGTATTACTATTCCACCGCCAGTTAGTTTGCCAGTAAATTTTCCCCCCCTAGAATGCTTTAGGCCCCCTCCCCTCCATGAGACTTAACTGTTTGTTTTCACATTAAAAATGCCCCTCTCCTTTCTCGGTAAGTCTTCATGGTCCAATCGTTCCTGCTAGAAGGAACCTTTTCATCAATTATTGGTGCAGGTCCACTTTTGGCGATCTATTAACCCCTGCTAATCCCTCTTGGCAAGGCTACTCCTTCTAGAGAGTTAATGAGGCATTCCCCCCCCCCCTTCCATCTATCTTCGCACTTCTTACCCCTTTACATGTTAGTGCAAATCACTCCAGGAGTATACCCCCCCCCATCATGTTGAGAGAATAGCAATTTATCCCCCCTTCTTTCATCTTTAATAAAATTTTTCCAGTTAAAACATGGATAAGTTCTTCGAATTGTTTGACTTCTCCCCACAATCAGCCCTTCTTTTCGCAACTTATGTTCTTATAAAGTTTGATTGCAGCAGATATTTCCCTTCCCTTAATGATACATCCCCTTGCTCATCTGCCGGTTCAGTCTGTCCTTCTCTATCCAAACAGACCTCAGAATTCCCCCCCCTCCAGTTTGGAGGTCTTTTTTTCTTTGCTAAAAATGTTTTCCTGTTCCTTTGGTTGCCTTTTCTATAAGTTTTCGCCACTTCTTTCATCTCTCCACTTTCGTGAGGTTTAGGCCCCTTCTTTTTGAGATTTCTCCCTTTTTTCTAATCAGTACAGATAAACCTTCCCAACCCGTTAGGTCTTGACCATTTTCATCCTCCGTTGTTTTTTTTTGTCTTCTTTTTGTTTCTTTAACAAGGCAGCCCGTTGGTCAGTTTTTCACTGATTACCCCTACCTTTCCTCGAAAAATAATTCAAAATGAGGCCCCTTTGCTGCTAAAATGCAGATATTCTCATTTGCACCCTCCTGACTATAATTATTGCCCCCCATATTTAGATACATGTCCCAACCCCCGCCTTCCCAGGTTAGATTCTTAAATTACATTTTTTTCTTTCTTTCCTCACTCATATTTGAGCCATTTTCTGTTTCCCTTTTATAAGTATGAGCTCCGTCCCTGGCTTGCACATCCCTCCTTTGCGGGCACATTATACTTTTTGCTTTTTCTTTCCACACAAGTCGAGTAACTTGATCCCCTTTCCCTCCCCCTTTTTCCCGTTAAGTATGCGCTTTCTAACCATCTTGTTCCCTGTTTTCGATAATAAGTGCATATCAGGGGTCTTTCCCTCACTGGTTGAATGCTTCCCCGGCCCCCCGGACTCGGCACGGGCCAATACCCATCCTTCCCCTCCAACGTCGATCTGCTTCGGCACTTGCCACACCGCAGTTTTTTCCATTTTTTCCTCCTCCAGTATTACATGCACCCCCCCCCCTTCATTGATAGATAGGTTTCTAGCCGATAACTATGGACCATCACACCTAAAAACAAACTGACTCAGTTTTCCCAGGTGCATCCGCCCCCTTTAAATTCTCATGTTTAACGCCCCTCCTTCCTTGCTTGGCGAAAACCCACCTTGCAATGGCACACATCTTGCGTGGTCCTTTCGTCAATTCTTTTGACTGTCCTTCTTCTTTTTTTCCAAGAAAGGCCGCCGGTCAACTGTTTTTCCCCCGTGTTTCTGCGTTTAGGCCCTGTGTGGGAGTCTTTTTTTTTTCCTCTTCATGCTGGAGGACCACCTACCTGTTTTTTCAGTCATACCTTTGAAGTCGTTTCCTTTTCCCTCCTTTACCATTTGGGCCCTTTTGATTATCCGTCTGTTTTTCACGGGAACCGTAACAGTCGCCTTTTGATTACGCAAGCATCTATTTTCCTGACCTCTGATGTTCTCGTGACCCAAATAACTACCGGGTTTATTGTCGCACCCCTTCCGTCAGGGGCTTAAATCCCCTACAACTTAAAGGTCCCCCTTCCCTACCCCCTAAATGAAGTGGCCGTTCCCTGTCCTTGTTGACTATCTGGTCATCGGTTTCCCTATGTCTTGTTAGCGTACCCCCCGTATTATCAGAATGAGAAACCTTTTTTTTAGGATCGCATCGTCGGTGCCGTTTCTTTTCCCCTTTTTACTGCGGTTTTCCCGGGCAACTCTCCACCTTGGTCTTCTTCTCTTTCTTTCTCATTTACTACTAATAAGTTGTTTGTGTCTCCTGAGAATGCCAAGCTTCTTCTGCCCGGGAAGCCTCATTTCCCCCTGTCAGACAGGAAACCGGACGAGCCCCCCACCCGTTCTAATTTTCCTCCCACGCGCCATACTACAATACCCTACCCCCCCCCCCGATGGCCGAGGTAAACGTCCATCCTTTTCTTTTTCAAACCCCAAAGTACCTTTCATTTCTTTGCTGCTGGAATTGAAGGTGTCCCGCTTTAACACACTACGTTTTTTTCCAATAACCGGGTCTTTCACCGATAATTAAGCGCTATGCTTCCCTCATATGTTCCGTATTTTTTTTTTCTCCCGGTAATCCTGCCCGACCAAAAATGTTACGGTTCCGTCCCCTTCACCTGCCCCCGAAAGAAGGGACCCCAAATTTTCCCCATTTTCCTTGTCTCTTTCCCAGTTAGTAACGATTCATTCCCCCCGATTTAGCTCCGATCGCTTAAATTTCCTTACCCGCTTCCTTCTTTCTCTTGCAGGTTTCCTTCCTTCCTTCTTTCGAGTCAAATTCCGGCTGCCCCCCCTTTTAACTTAAACCAATCCTTTGTCCAGATTTAGAAATGGCTTTCTTCCCGCAAATTACGCTTGCGTTAAAAATGAGCTGGCTTTTTTTGCTCTAAACTTAACACCTTTCCATTTCCTTTCCACCTTACCGGGAACAAAGCATATCCTGTATCTGTCCCCTTTTCTTGCCTGATAAGTAATGCTAATAAGAACTTGTGTGCAAGTGCAATAATAGCCTCCTCGTTCCTTTCGGGCAGTGACCGAAATCACTTTTTCCCTCCTGACAATTCGAACATTTCAACAAGTGTTTCGCCCCCTCCCCCACTCTGACTGTGCTTTCTCCCTCTTTTGAGAGCATAGCCATTTTCCCCCCCTCTTCACGTCTCTCTTTTTTTCCCTGGATTTCCTTTCCAAACATCCCCCTTTTTGATTTTCCCTTCCTCCAACTCCCTGTATAAATGGCCCGGTATCCTTTGAGGTGAACTTTTCCTGAGGACCTTAAGATCCCTTCCTCACTACTTGCAAACAAGCCATCTTCATCCCCCGTTAAGTTCGGATCTCCCCCGAACCCTCTTTAACTTTTAGAATAAGACCGTCCTTTTGTAGGGCTGTTTTTTTGTGTTATGGCGAACCCCTCGCTACCTAATGTTTCATGTTTTTTCCTCCTTATAGTCCCCTTTTAGCCCCCCCTTTCCCTTTAGGTCTTTCTTCCCATCCCCTCATTTTGATTATTTCGATTTGCCTTCATCCTTTTGATACTTCCCCGATAAAACGACTTTACCCCCCCCACCAAAGGGTTCGGCCTTGGTACCTCTCCACCTAATACTCGTTACCAAGGCCGTCCCGGTTGGGGAAGCGGTTTCGCGGCTATTCTTTTTCCGCCCAATCGAAACTAATCCCCCCAACTGTGTGAATAAACCCTCCCAGTGCCCTCTAATTCTCATTTTTTCTAATCTTTCCCTTCAAAAAATAGTCTGTCCCCCCGCACTCCAAAAAGGGAGGCCCCGGTTCTTTCTTCCATATGACCGCTCTTTTCTCTCTTTTAATAAACGGCAGCTCTCCTTTTTAAAGTAGTTATAAGTATGATCCTCTTTCCCCGGCCTTACATGCCCCGGCAATACCGCGGCCATATACCTCCTTTTGCGACTTTCCCCCTCCAGTAACTTCCTGAAATTTCAAATTTCCTTTCTATGGGTTAGGATAAAGGTATGCTCTCCCTTTTTTCCTTTTGATGTTTATAAGGGTTTGATGGCACAACCCCCCTTGAAATGTTAGAAGTGCCCTATTTTCCCGGCCGGATCACATCCCCTTCTTTTTTCCACGGCCTCATTAAAGTCGCTTCGGTCTTCCTGCACTTTAACACCGCAACAATGTGGCAGAGATCGAACCCCTTTCACCCAAATAATGATAACAGATACGGAATATGCTTTTTTCCCTTAGTAGCCGCCCTTTTCCTTGTTTCCCCCCCCTTACTCGCAGTAGTAAAGGCTCTCTGGTGTCCCTTAGTTCCTTTTCATCAGCTAATCTCTCCTCCCTCCCCTCTTAAATCTGCCAAATTGCAGATGGGCCTCCCTTTCTTTTCTAGTAACCCCCTTCAGCCGTTCCTTCTGCATTAGTCGGAGGCAATTCTCCCCTTCCGGTCCCCCGGCCCCCCAAACTCGAGTGAGCTTCTTCCCTTCGGATCTCATGATAGGACACCTTCTTCTTTTTACCTGCAATACATTCCTTTGCGAGTTTCTTCCCATCCCCCCCATTGGATTACGTTATAACTGTTTCTTTACAGGCGGGACCTTCCCCAGTTGCGAAGATTTGCAGGATTACTCCCTCTCCTCTTTCCTGTTTTACTGCAAATTTTCCTTTTTCCAAGTATCTGTTTTTTGACCCTCCCGGGTTATGTCGAACGCATCTTTCTTCTTGTCGTCTTACCACTAAAGTCACAAAGCCCTACCCTTGAAGGTGGCGTTTTCCCCTTTTCTTTTCATAACGGTTTGGGCCTCCCTTTTCTTTTTCTTTACCATCAGGCATTAAACGCAACTTTCCAGAATGTTGAGCCGGTTATTAGTGTTTTTCTGAACTGAGGCGTTCCGGGCCCCTTTGGCAGACTCACCTGGCTCTCCTTCTTTGCGGCCCTCCTCCTCCTTTTTTTTTTTTTTTTTCTCTGCGAAATATTAAGAGCCAAGTGAGGAGCCATCTTTTTCGGGAATCATATTTTTGGCAACGACGAATCCCCTTCCTCCAAAAAAAAAAAAAAAAAAACACCCTCCCTTTACCGTGCGGGTTCAGAACATGGACTGCCACCCCTCTTTTTATCATACGGTTAGTCAAACAATCTTCTGCTCCCAAGCCTTCATGGTTCTTTTTAAGTTGTACTCTTTGTATTCCTTCCACGGAAACAGATGAGTGCTCACCTTTCTTTTTCCTTTTCCTTCCACCGCCTCCTTCTTATTCCCTCCTTCTTCCTTCCTTCCCCTAGAGGCTTGACGGTAATCATGCAACTTCCCTTACGGTTCCTGTGAAACTTTTTTTCTACGGGAATCCCCCCCAATTTTTTTCCCCCGATGGAGCTAAAAACTCGGCACATTCCCTCTTCTTGTCTTACCCCGATTTTTCATTAGCTCCCCGCCCCTTTTAACCGCTAACTCGAGTTGTGTAAATACCCTACCTGCAGGTGGTTTCTTCGTTGCTCTCTGGTCAAACTGCCGGCCTGACATGTCTTTCTTCCTCCCCCCCTCTTTTAGTTTGCCCTCATGGCTTTTCTCCCCCCCCTCCCCCAATTTCCTCTTCCACATGAGACTGGATACTATGTTGGGCGTGTCCCCCCTTAACCCACTTTTTTTCCAATTTTTTCCTGGTCCCCTTCTTTTCTGGCTCTCAGGTAAACAAAGCTCCCTATTGGGTGCCAGTTCCTATGGTTAGAGTAAACTCTTGCTAACCTCCTTGGTGAGTATTTCGTTCATGAGGCATGACCCCCCCCAAGCATTGATGGTTGCGCTTTCTTTCTCCCTTCTCAAATTTTTCCAATCAAAACCTTTATCTTTTCCTATAATAAGGAGTCCCCCCCTCCCCAGTGGTCTTTCCTCCTTCCCCTTCATCGCTTAATCACCCTTTGGGGGAAAAAAAAAAACACCTCCCTCCTTTTTTCCCACATGTCTAATTCCCGGCCGCACACCCTGTTAAAATGGCCCGGTATTTCCCCTCGGGTACTCAGTTGATTTTTTTTCCGTATCATACTATCTCCCAAAAGAAAAGGGCTATCTGCCCTTTCCGTCTTCTCCATAGACCCCAGCTTTAAAACTTTCCCCTAAGACAGCCTCAAGTTTTGTCTTCCTTTTTTTGATTTTCAACCTTTGTTAAGTGGTTTTCCCCCCCACCTATAGTCACAGTTTTTCCCCCCCCCTTCGCCTATCTGAACTTTTTTTTCAGCACCGCCCCTCATTTTTTAGATTTGCTTCCATTTAATTTTCTCCGCTAACCGCTTCCCCCCACCTTTTTTCCTTTTTCCAGAGCCCCCCCCCCCCCCCCATACTTTACTCTCTTTTTTTTGTTTGAGAGCTTTTCCCCTAAAACTTGTGTTGGGGACTCTTAGCTCCCTTCCTTCCCCCCCCATGGAACCCCAACAAAATGAGGTCTTTTCTCCAAACGCACCTAAGAGTGAAGATATTCTTCCTTTCTACCCATGACTCCCCCCACTTACACCCCCTTATTTCCTGTTTACATAAAAAAACCCCCCCCCCCCCAAAGGTTTTTCTGATTATTCACTCTCCGTTCGGTTTTCTTCCTCCTCACGACTCCCTAATTTTCTGTTTTCCAGTGCCTTCCTGAAGGTAATCTGATGCAATCCCCTCCCGTTACACCCATTTACATTCGCTGATTTTTGCTTGAGTATTTTTTTCTTCCAAACCCTTCCTCCTTATCATGTTTCCCTTTCAAAGTTAATTAGCGATGAAGATTTCTTTCCCCCTGGCTCTTTTCCCATTCCCTGAAATAAGTTCATCTCTTTGATTGGCACTAACCTTTTTTAACTTTTGTCAGTTTTTCACTCCCCCACTGGCCCCCTGTTTTATTTTTACTTCGTGATGGAGGTCACTTCCCCCTTCCCTTTCCGTAGGAGAGCTTCCCCGTTTTGATTCCCTTACGATCACCGTATACCTGCACCCAAATAATGACGCTCCCTGAATTCTTTTTTTCACTATTGGAACACTTCCCTTTTAACAACTTTACCTTCCCTTTTTCTCAGGTATTGCCCCTCCCAACAATTATCCATTATTTCCCCCGCGTAATGCTGGCCTCCCCCCTCCCTTTCAAATCCACCTGCAATGCGTGTGTTGCAGGTACCGTCCCTTCCTTTCAGCCGGAACAGTGGATAGCCCTTCCCCTTCTCACTCAGGACGTCCCGTAACGTGTAGTTACCCCCCTTGTTAGCGTTAGTCATTTCCGCGATATTTTCGGATCAGCCAAATACCTCGTCCCAACTGGCCGAGGTCGTCCATCGCCATTTCTTCCCGTCCTCTTTCCTCACAGGCGGGAAAAGTACAGTTTGCGTCCCTTTTCCCAGGTTTACGTAAGCTTTTCTTTCCCTGAACATTTGATTTTCCATCATTGCGCCTTAAATTTACTCACATTTCTTTTTCGCAATAATATGTGGCGTTTTTCCCAACAGGATTAGTGTGTTCCTTCCATTAACCAGCGAACCCTTTTTTCTCCGTAACTGTACTGTTTTACCCTTGATTGATACGTTAAAGGCTCGGTTCCCTTTATGCTTATCCCCTTTTTAAACAGAAAAAGTATTATAAGACTTTTTTCCCCACGGTGAAGTTGATACTTTGGTCGCGAACTGAGGCTCCTTTCCCCCAATGCTGGAATAAGAAATTGGCCTCTTCATTCTCCTATTTTCTTCGAATCCTAAGTTGTTTTGGGTGCTCTAAGATTGGACCCCTCTCAGCATGAGTTCCTTCCCTCACCTTTCCTTCCCTACGGCAACAGTCCTCCCCCCTTTTATCCTTTCAATCCAGTTTCTTTCCCAAGCAATAACAAGAAAAATGGCCCCCCCTCTCCTGGCGTTATATCCCCCCCCTCCAGTTCCGGATCAACAAAAAAAAAACGGGGGGCCACCCCATTATTTTCGTGATCTTTTAAGTTGTACGATCCCTTACCACATACGACAAAGCATTTTTCTCCAATCCGTCTTTCCTTTCCCCGATAATTTAATTCTAATGCTCCGTACATCATATGTCTTCCCCCTTCGTTCCAATAGACAAAATGTTCTCCTTTACGGTTCCGCCTGGAAAACTCCCACCCCCCTTTCCCGCATGGCTTTCCGGTTCCCCCCCCACATTTGCGAGGGCTTCCCCCTCCCAGTTAGTGAACGATTTATTGATAATCTCCAGTCTTTGTCCTCAGCTCTCTCCCTCTTTACTAACTCTCACTCTCTTTCAAGTTTACCGGCAGGTGGACCGGCGGCTGTTTTTCCCCTAATAATCATTATTCCGGCGGTATTTACTAGTAAACTGCCCAACACCCCCCCTGTTTGCCATTGCAAGGTGGCCCTTTTTTTTTTTTTTTTTTTCCTCTCTTTTAGGCAAGCAATTAGCCTTGTTAAAAATGAGAATGTCATATGTTTTTCCGTCCCCTACTATGCTCAGCGGGAAGTGTCCCCTTTTTCCCACTAGTGAGAGGCTCTAGGTCCCCCCTCCCCCCCTTCTCTTGTTATCACCTTTCTTAAACCTTCTCCAGAAAATGGCGGTTTTGCCCCTTGGCCAAAGTTTTTTCTGCGGCAGTTGACTCCCTTTTTTTAGCATTGATGGTTCCCTTCTTTCGGACTTTCCCTTTAGGGCCCCTCACCCTAGGAAACGTATATAAGCCAAAACGAACCATTTGAGAGCATAGCACATTTTCCCTTTCTCTCCCCTTAATACTTTTTTTTCCCCTTCTAAAGTACCTTTCGACTTTTTTTCTTTCCGCGGAAAAAATCTCAAATTATAGGTCGCTTCCTTCCTTTTTGAACCTTCCAGTTTTATAGCAAGATTCTTCTTCTTCTTATACCCCCCCTTCCGCGCATCTGCCTGTACGTTCTTCTCCCTAGATACAAACCGAACAAGCTGTTCACTTCCCCTCCCCGAAGATTTTTTTTTTAGGGCTAAACCTGACCTAATGTTTAAGTGTGCACGTCCTCTTTTTTCCCCTCTGAATATTACTTTAGGTGAGGGTTCCCCTCCCCTCCTCGTAGTTTCGTTCCCTTTTCTCTCAGATACAGACCACCCCTCTTCCCAACCCCCAATTTTTCTTTTCCCTGACACCCTTGTGTGTTGATCGAGCTGGTTTTTGGCGAAACCATTGTGTTTTCCTCCCCTGTTTAGCCCAATGATATCTTCAACTAATACAAACCTTGGTGCTGCCATAAACCCTCTCTTTTTCCTTTGCGTCCCCTCACCAACTTACCCAACAATTAGGGCTCCCTTCTAAAAACCGACTCCAAAAGGGGATTCCCTTTCTTCTGATCCCCCCTGTTGGAAGCTATTTAATACCTCTCTTTCCAGGCAGATGAGCCATTCGTCCTCTTCTTATGATCATTTTTTTTCTGTCCCCCCACCGTAAGTTTCAAGCCATCACTTTTCCCCCCTCCCGGTCCATATCCTTTTATTTTGCGGACGGTCATTCTTCAAAATTCGAAAGTAAATTTCTCCATTTTTCTCCCCCCCCCTCCCTAATAGCGTTCTCTAAATGTCTATGCTTCCCCCCTTTTCTTTGTTTGATCGACTGATAATAACTCATTATTATTTGTTTGCGGCAATAACCTTTTTCAACTAAACGCCCCCGGCAACTTTATTTCCCTGCCTCCCCCCCCTTCCTCTTCAGCAATTGCCACACCCGCCAGTTTCCTTGTTTAGCCAGGTTTAAGAGATAGCCCACAGTACTCTTTACAAGGAATATGCTTTGTTAACTGCTGATTCTCACTATTGGACCATTACAAATTGTTACACACTTACAGGTCGTATAAGGTTTTCTTTCCTTTCTTTCAACATATTCCATTTCATGTTCCTCCTCGTAATGCTTGCCTAAAGCACCTCCCTTTTCCCTTCCCCCCTTTTTTCAAACCCTTTTGCAATTTAATAGTAAACTCCCCCCTTTTCCTTCCTTTGACTCGCATTAGGCGGAGGTCCCCCTCTCCGCCTTTTCCACCTTGCAGGAAGGGTCTCCCCCTCCTTAGTAAAATGTAATCCTCTTTCTGAGGACAACCTAATGTATCGTTTCCCTCCTTTTTTCACTACCCCCTTTACCATTTGGAGTCCGTTTTCTGCGGTCTGGGCAGTGAGTTTCACAGGTCTTCCTCCACCCCTTTTGCTTATGTGTTATTATGTCCTGACATAGACTCCATCATTAGCAGCTTAACTTTTTTTCCCCCCTTCCCCAGTACTTTTTTTTCCGTAGGGTAGTCCACCTTATCGTTACACTAAAGTCCACTTCCCCCTCCCCCCACTCCCTTGATTTTTTTTCCTCGTAACTGTCATTGTTTTACTTGATGATACGTACCGCCCTCCCTCCTTTGTCAGCCCATTTTCTTAACCCGCAACTGCTTCTCATTTATGAAAACGGTGGGATTAGGATAGCCCTTCCCCCTTGGTAGATTACGGCGTCCCCCCCTTAATCCTTCACCTTGGCCTCTTTTCCTCCTAGATCTCTCTCTTTTCCTCCCCTTTCCTATATCCTGCCAATATTCCCGCATTGAGTGCCCGGGAACTGCCTATCTCCCGACGGCAACCGACGAATGCGATCCCCCCTCCAATTTTTCCCCTTCTTGTGAATGCCAGAGTTTTCTCCCCCCAAGAACAGGACTGACCCGATGCCTGCCTTCCTATTCCTCAACGTTTTCCCCCTGCTCAAACGCCACCTTCACTTAGTTCTGTGACTTAATTGGAACGATCCTGTTGTATTTCCCCTCCCCCCCTGCAACTTATGGGTTTTTTTTCCTGTTCTTTCCCCCCGATACTTTCAAGTCATGATGGAAGTACAGCATATGTCCCTTTTTCTTCGATGCTTGCGTTTCTCCACGTAAGGTTCCCGCCGGTGCCCCCTGTCAAAAGAACGCAGGGGTCTAAGGTCCCTTTTTTACAATTTTGAGCTGGCCCCGAGTTATTGATTAACCCCCCCCCCAGTAGGTGTCCTCAGGCATGAGATCCCTCCAAACAATCCCTCCTTTTTAAATTGCGTGGCCGTCTTCTCTTCAGAATAATGCTCTTTCCCATTCTTCGGAGTCCTGCAAAACAAGCCCAGTTTCGGTCCTGTGCAAGGTGGCAGATTTAGCTTTTTTCTTTTCTCCCCTCAATTTCCCAAAATTATGGAATGGTCCCCCTGAATGCACCTTACATGCACCCATATCCTCAGTATTCCTTTCTCCCCATAGTGAGCGGCTCTCCGGTAACCCATATTCCTTTTATGTTATCACTTTTTTTCGGTAATCTAACAATTGTAATAAGAACTCTGTGGCAACTTTCCCTACTACAAGACGCTGAGGAAGTGTCCCCTCCTCCTTTTGTGGTTTTTCCCTCAAACAATGTTAGTGCCAACCCCTTCAACTTATTATCATGCGTATCAAACAACGTCCCTTTTTATGCATATTAACCCCCCTCCTTCCCTTTGAAATGGAATCAGTTTAAACCATGTCCCGTACTTTCGAATTGTTTGATATTATTCCCCTCCCCCCCTCTGTCAACCTTTTTTTATAGGCAAATGGGGGCTTGCCTTTTGATTGCAGCATTAACCTTCTTCCTCCTTATAACCTGGTCACTTCCTTTTGCAGGTAAGTCGGAGTTCTTCCCCCAAAACCAACTCTCCTTTCCTAATCAGTCCCCCCCCCCGGTTTTTTTTTAGGGATACCTTTCGCGAACTCATTGTTAGCTAAGATTATAGCATTTTTTTTCTCCCCCATGAGAATATCGCAACTCTTTATCTTCTTCCTCCCCGCCATCACTTTTTCATTTAATTTTCCTGTCCAGCTAAAACCGCTTCCCC
>Ga0179593_1518455_pt1 | contig 12219 bp, 10 predicted proteins | sample CZODoug2_1_08_16_FD_185931 | JGI IMG/M metagenome (GOLD analysis project Ga0179593, IMG submission 185931) | Vadose zone soil fungal communities from Angelo Coast Range Reserve, California, USA - CZODoug2_1_08_16fungal (PacBio error correction) | ecosystem: Environmental > Terrestrial > Soil >... | reverse complement strand
CAACCTCTTAACGGTTTGGCCAGGATTTCAGCTAAAGCCTCCCCCCCCCCCCTCGACCAATTACGCCACGGATGTGATCATTTTTCAGACCCACAGAAACCCCAGTTTTTTGCTGAAAGTCAGGAACTGTTCGACCCATCTTTTTTTTCAACTTTTCGCCACTTTCCTTGATCGGGGTGACGATTCACAATGATAGAAGCCAAAAAAAAGATATCCTGTTCCTGGAATTTCTTTCTCATTAGATGACTTCTAACCCCCAAACTGTTTGGTTCTAGAGATTTCTTCCCCCCCTGTTGACCTGTCTTCAATTTTCTGGACCACTCGATTCATTCCGTTTATTATATCACCCCCCCACATTGGGGATTTTCCCTTCAGATGTGGATCGCCTGACAGAATGACCCCCTTCTTTTTTTTTATGATGGCGAGTAGCGAACCACCCTCCTTCTTTTCCCCATAGCTTTCTTTTTCTTCTTTATGGTGCTCTTCCTTCCCCTCCGAGATTTGCGACTAGAGACGGTTTTTAGTTTTTCCCGCATCTGCCTTGCCAGCTCGGGTCTGCTGATTCTCGTTCCCCCAACAGTTGTCTTTCGGACGGGTGCGCAGTGAAAGGCGAGGTTCTTCTTTAGAACTTTACACCTTCCCCCGTTTTCTCGCTTAAGCCAATGCGGTCATGTCTGCGATTTTGTTTTCTGCACGCCGCCTTTTTTTGAGTGTGAGAGGATCCATCCGTATTTTCTTTTTTTTACCCGAGCCAAGGACGCGCCCCGGTCTTCGACACGAGGACCCTTCTTAGTGCTCTCGCTTTACTTGCTATTTCAATGGCGAAAATCCACTAGTCAATGCTTCGGACGGCCCCTTCCTTTTCCCCCCTCCCAGAAATTCACAAATAAGCTGCCAGCGGGGACTATGCTAAAATCCAGTTTATTTTTTTAAATCTCGGCGGATATCAAACGCAAACCAACTTGCGCCCCCGCTTTATGACCCTCTTCAAAACCCTTCTTGTTGAATTTGAGAAGTCGTGGCTAGATTGAATGTGCTCTTCTGGCTCGCCCTCTCGGAGATGCATCTTTTTTCTGCAGACGGCGCCGATCTTCCTAGAATCCCCCTACTCCCTTTGGTTGAGTCATGCGCGAACTTCAGAATGAAGAGAGGGACCATTCTTTCCTCCCTCTCTAGCGAGATGATTTCGAGATTCCTCTGCTTTTTGGAACTTTTCTTTTGAACTTGGATACCACCTCTTTTCTATCAATGTTCTTTGAAGAGACTGTAGAGCGTCCCTCCCCAGAAGCCCCTTTTTTTTTTTAAACCAATAGCTACCATCCGTATATTCACGGCGTCTATTTTCCCCGGACCTCCTGTGATACTTCCCTGCGTCTAGAGACCCAGCGCTCTTTCTGTTTTGACCCACCTCCCACCCATCTCAACGAGGTCCGTTTGAGAGGAAAGAGGAACCTCGATGCGCCTTAAACTCCAGATTGTGAAACCCCCCCTTTTTGGCTCTTTCTTAAACCACCTCCTCCTTCCAGCCCCCAATCGAAGTAACGCAAGTACAAATCTGATTGGATCCTCCCTTGCCGTTTGATGAGGGAAGTCTCCCGGTAGGAGAAGTTCTTTTTTTCCTTTTGTTAGGAAAAAGGAATCCCACTCCCCTTCCCGATCCCTTTACCAAATCAGACGTACTCCCTCCCATAGATCAGGTGTTTTAAGTACCGTTTTTTGCCCCCCCCTTTGAGGGTTTTTTTTCCATTTTCGAGGGTTCTGAATTGTCTAGTCTTGAAGTGATCTTTTCTTTTTCTCTACTATAGGACGATATTTTTGCCAATAGTATTGTGGAAGCCTCCCCCTCACTCAGGCAGAAGTATCATGCCCCCTCCCGTCTCTAGATCAAGCCCCCCTAACTAGCACACCCCCTTTTTCCAACACACACCCCCCCCTCCTGGATGTCACAAAAATGACCACCAATGGCGGAAGAGAGGCGCCTTTCCGGTTTCCCCATTATAGATTCTCCGTCAAGTGTGCATGTCTTTTAAGGCCCTAGAGACCACCCCTTAGTTCGTATGCCATTCCCTATATGCCTGAGGCTATCCAAACATATACTTTGCGGGCTTCGTCTGCCTTTTACAATTCGCTGTGATTAAATGTCCCGATCCGGAGTTGATTTCTACCTCGGTCTTTCGCCAGTTTTGCCAGTGCGAGACCCTCGTTGAGAGAACCCTGTCCCCCCTTCTTCAGTAAGCCAGGACACCTTTCAAGCGATTTTTTAGATCACTGGTTCCGTCTCCCCCCCTTCAGTTGTAGCTAGCAGTGAACTTGGCTCTCGACAGAGTGGTTCCCGGAACTTTTCTTTCCCCCCCCTCCCCCCAAGTTTTTTTCCGATTTCTCATCGCTTAAAGCAGTAGAACCTGATCGTCTTTTCGCTCTTATCCCCGGCAGCCGATTCCGCCGCATCGGAATACTCGATATAGAGAATTCCCTTTCCAGCCACCTTTCTTAATTCAGCGTGCCTTGCGAAGCAAACCCTTGCTCCTCCCCGAAAAAATCCTATTTTTCGGACGCTCGCTCGCCGTCTTCAGACGCTTTCGCCATCATTGATCCCCCATTAATGCATGAACAATTCGGAGTGAAAACGCCTGTGCCCAACTTCCCTTGCTACTTTGTGACCGAGGGGAAGTCATCTGCGTTCGTAGCGCATAAGTTTGCTCTTTCTAGCACGGAATTACCCGTCTGGGAGGTTATTCATAGTCGGAGCGCTCGGCCAGATAGAAGTTTTCGATTTTTTGTTTTTCCTCCCCCCCCTGTTTGCAAACCTCAATCCCGCATTTTTCCAAGCCCTGGATGATTCGCCCTTTCCTTCAGTACCCCTGATGCAACGATTAATTGCCGCGTGTCTGACTAAACTTCTGAATTCGCGTCCTTGGCTAGTTGTCCCCCCCAAACAAAACTCCTAAAGGAGTATTATCCGCCTCCAATATTTATGACTCGCGCTCCCTCCCCAACCTCTCCATACAGTGAAGTTTTCTGAAAGCGAAGTCAGGGGGTTCCTCTTTGCGAGAGTCCGTGAACCCCCGATCCTATTCTTCAAGGTTTCAGCAACCCAGCCGCTTCCACTACCCCCTTCTTTGATGAACTACTCCCCCAAACCCGGCAGAGGCGGTAATGTGAGGTTTGTTGATGCTGTTTGAGCGTTTTCCCCAACCCGTCGGCGTTTTCGCAGATCCTGCCTTATTTCTCCCTTTTTTTTTTGCGAAGTTTGCAGGAAAATAAACGGGCTTTTCCCATGGAAACAGAGGATTTTTTTTTCTCCGCTTTCGCGAAGGCAGGCACAGAACTTCAAGCGAGCTTTTTTACCCTGCCCTTTCCCCCACACCACTCGACGCCGGCGCGCAGAATTTGATAATACCTTTTCAGTCTCCCCCCCCCCTTGGAGTATTGATCACTTGCTGATTATTTTTTTGAAACCTAACAGAGCCCTCCCCTCCTTCTTCCCCGCGGAATAACTCCAGTTGCAGTACGGATAAATAAAGTGAAATCCTGCCCTTCTCCAGTTTTTTGTCGAACCATGTCCTAGAATAAAACTGACCTTCCTTTTGTGGACCCCTAGTGTAGGCCCCCCCTCTAGAAATTTCCTTTCCAGCGATTTTTGCTGCGAGATTGTTTCTTGATTGAGTGATATCAAGTAACCTTTTTTTTAATTTTTCCCCATTTCCCTCTTTCTGCTTTCGAATATCCTCTGGCAAGCAAGGTACCGAATTGATCTCTATCTTTCCGTTGTGGTGTTGAGCCCTAGATTCATTCCCTTTTTTCGAGTGGCCAGGCGTCATTCGAAAGTAAAACCTGAACACCTTCCCGGGACTTCTCCAATTCCCTTCCTTCCCTTTGCAGACCACAATCCCCCAACGAACACCAAGAATCAAGTTTGACTTTCAGGAAATATGACACCCCCTCTCATTTTTCCGCCAAAACTTCCCCTGTCTTTCCCTGGAGAGGCTTTAACCCTTTCTCGCACCCCACATATCTTCATTTGCAGTGAGGCCTTCTTATTTCACCCCTGGAATTAAGCAACACCTTTTCCCCCTGATCTTCGTACTGGTTAGGGTCTCTCCTGATCGTCCAGGTCTGCACCCAAGCTGTGCGCCCGTTAAGTGCTTTGAGACTGCTGAGTACCTCTCTGCTTTCCTGAAAAAGTGCGAAAAGAGAGCTGTTTGAATGCTGGCAGGGAGTCATCCCCCGCCCCTCATGTTCCGGACCCATAATTACTTTCGTCAGCGTTGTCTTCCCCCTCTGTACAAATCCTTTGGATTTCCCCCGGAGACTCCCCTCTTGTGCGAATCGCGAAGGTTTGCGGGCCTCTCAGCTAACACTCAAATCAGAGCCAGCTTCCTTGTTTTTATCTTTTTCCGCGCAACATGTTTGTATTTCGCGTCTTGTGTCAGATGAACCCGAAATAGGTCGACTTAGTTGACCGCGCACAAGAGGGTCAGCCCCCCCCTCTGTAGCCTCTTTTCCAAAGACGCACTTTTTCCCGACTGGTCTTTTTTATTCCAGTACCGAGTAGGTTGAGGCTTATACTACTCTCCCCCTCTTTGGGTTGAACTGTTTGTCGACCTCAGGCCGCGAACCCCAGTTTCGCCTTGTCCCGCTTCCCCCCATATACTTGCTTGATCTTGACTTCACAATTGCGAACTCCCATTGAGGGACTTCCCTTGTTTTCTTGGCAAAAATTTGGTCACCAGTCACCTCAGCAAAATTAGTTCCGCCGAAGATCACTTCCGACGATTCCTACCCAAGTTTTAGTGAAGTTAGCTTCTTTTCTTTTCGTCCACTAAATTAACCCACTACACATTATGACAATCGATCCCCCATCGGAAATCGGGAAGTTGAGCGGTGCTCGACGCCCCCCTTTAATAAAGTTTTTTCTAGATCAGTGACTTAATGTTATGCCCCCCCAAGGAGCTCGACAGCGCGTAGATTTGCACTGCGTGACTCTTCCCTTGGTTATGTCCCCCCCTACCCTTTTTTTTTAAGAATAGTTGACGACCCTTTCTTTCCTTCCCAGTCTATACGCTGATTATGCGCCATGATCCTGAAGCGAAGCCTGCTTGAGTCCCTAATTGTCGATAGGTAACTGGTTGTTTTAATACTTTCTTCTCTCTCTTCCCCCCCGAAGCCCCCCCCTTCCTACAACGGCCGGACCATCAAGAGAAACATCCCCCCCCCCCTTCTTTATCCCCCGTCCCTCTAGGGACCTGATTTTTCTTTCGTTTGTGTTCTATGATTCGACTCCAGCATCGACGGTTTCATGTTTTGACTACGTATGGGCCGCTGAGATTGCTAAGGTTTCCTCTCTTTTTTTAGAGCAGCAGGAGGAGACCTTAAGGCCTTTTCAGACTTGTAGAAGAACAGACGTCGTTCTTTTCCCCCCTACAGTTCCCGTAAAAATCTGTTCAGCCTCCTCACAACATTGATTGTTTAGAATCCTGAAGTTCTTTAGAGGTAACCCCCTGAGGCGCTGTTTCTGTTTCCCTTAGTCCCCTACCGTTACTCTTGTGATCGATGAATTTTTTCACCCCTCCCCCCGTAGCTCCTTACACGAGAATCCCCCCCCCCCTTGTACCCTTCATTTTTGAAGTTACACTGAGGGAGTCTGATGCTTTGTATTATGTGATCTAGTCATTCTCCTCCTCTCTGTTGCGCCCACATCGTTCTGTAGGAAATCTCCCACCACTTTCGCCGAGAGAGACCTATTCGATCCCCCATACTTTCCCTCAAGACCAATGTCAAAACCCTACGCCCCTCCCTGGATTCCCAACTGACTGGCCAACCTATTATTTCCTTGAGCCGCGGCCGAGTTGGCACTTACCCCCTGCCTCACGCCTTGCATCGTCGTTCGGCTCCTAGCCTCCGCGCATACCTCCCCCCCCACCTTCCGGGTTATGTTCCTTTTTAACATGAGGCTATCCCCCCAAAATTACTGGCGTTCTTAGATGGGGTCTTTTTCCCTTTGGATTTTTTTGACCTCGAAGAGCCTTTCCGGTGATGTCTAATCTGGCGAAAAGATTATTCCCTCCTCTTGGGAAGCTCTCCCCCCCCCCCAAAAAGTCTCTGACCGTATCTCCGCTTCAAATTTGTCTCGTCCTCCAGTTTTCAAGTGCCGATTTTCGATCGTGGGAGGCATCCCCCAACCCCTTCTCTTGTGAAAGCGCCGCTCAAAGACTTTTTTTTCCCTATCCGCAGATTGGTTTAAAGAATTTTTCGCGTTTGACTTTTTTCGCGAGACCCCTCCTTACCAGCGCTATTGAAAATGCGTTTTCTTTCCCCTTTTTGCTCTTTCTCCTGCAGTCATGGTCCGCATACGTCATTCTCGTCTTTCGTTACTGGCACGGAAATTGGACCCTTTTCTCGCAGTTTTTTATGAGAGCGGCAACCTTAGCCTCAAGTTCAATCGATATTGAGACTCTTCCCGCCGCGTCTCTTGATTTAATCCCCCGCTAGAGCCATAATCCTCTTTGAAACGGAGCCCCGCAACTTCCAGTTTCACTGCCTCTTTGGATCGTGGTCATAAAGCGTATTGAGTTCCCTTTGTGTTGCGATCCCCCCCCCCTCATAACCTTTCCAACGAAAACGTTTGAGTTTCGAATTTTTTTTTCGTATTGTCCGTGATAAGTTGGCTTTTTGGTCTTTTTCCCATCCCTTTTTTCTGCAAACTCCCTAAGTGGACATGGATGATTTCTCCCTTTACGCCCAATTACTAATCCAGTATCCATGGCTCCTTCCTGCTGAAAATCACTTCTTGGTCGTTTTCTACGACACACCCCCTGAACGAAGGCAAGGTGTCATTCTTCATTTCACAATTCCCAACCTCCTCGCTGTCCCCCCACCCACAACCCCTGCCCTCCAGTGACCGCACTTGCTAAGAGTCTCCACCCCCCCCCCCCCCCGTTATGCCCTTTGAAGAGAACCTAGCATTCTTCCTCCTTAAACCAAGCCGTCCTTCAAAACTTCCCGGATATAAAACGAGTCGTCTCATGTGCTTGTTGATTCTGTATCTTAAGCCAACCGTCAGTGTAGATTCCTCCTCTATAGTTGAACTTTTCAAAGGATTTATCTCTCTCTTGGGATGTATTCAGGGGAACCGCTTGTGCTGAAGTACCCTCGCAGATCCAGAAGACAGCGCGATTAACTTATGTCTGAGAGCCCCCCACCCCGAAGAAGTCGATCAGCGAATGAACTCGCGCAAAAAAGATATGGAGACAGCTTTTTTCCTCGAGCTCCCTTGCATACATACAGAGACAAGTAGCCACTCTTTGCAAATGTTTGCTGAGGTCAGACGCCTTTTCTACTTCTTGAACTCCCTTCCGAAGCTAATTTGGTGGCGGTTCTCTCACCCAGGATACCCTCATTTTTGCGGACCTTCGGCAAGCGTTGTAAGAACCTTTTACTGTCTTCTCCCCTTTTTATGGCTGCGCATGTTGGGTCTTTTTTTGTTTTCTTCTGCGTAGAGTTCCCCCCCTCTCATCCGGTTTTGGATCCTTTCATATTCTTTTAGATTCGATTTCTAATGAGGTAAAAAGAACCTATTTTTCCCTCCTGATTCTCCCTTTTTTATTTTCATTTCCCTCCGTGTTTCTTGGTTGTGCGATTCACTCCCCCTCCCAGGAGGCTTAGGCTGCGGCTATCCCTCCATTCTAAACCCCACATCCGACATGAACCTACGCCACCGGGGAGAACTCCCGGCGAAGAAAAACCACACCCCCCTATGTCCCACTCGTTGGAAATGAGAAGAACCTGTATGACCCCCCCCCTTGCAAATACTTTTTTCCTAACTTACTCATTAGTTCATCTGAGGAAAATGAGTTACGCCAACCCCGTTCTCCTTGCATTGAGGGTCTTTCTTATCTTCTCCTTCTTATGGAATCCGCAACGGTCGAGTTTCGTACTTGACTCCGGTTCTATTCAATTCTCCCAACACGATCTCCTCTCTTGAGAAGAGTCTTTCCTCATTTATGGGAGATTTGGCTTCGATGTTTGCGAAGTTGACACAGAGTAGATTCTATGTCCCTGGCGGGTCCGAAACACCCTCCATCTCACCTCTGAGCTCGTTTTTACCTTCTTCTTCATAAAGGAGATAGCCGAAGTTGCGACTTTTCGGGCCGTTAGTTTTCAAAACCTCCAAAGTCTCCTAACTCCCTTCCTGTTTCTAGATGTTTTTCCCCTTTGTTTAGTGTGGATGGGCTGCGTGAAATCCAGGCGAGGTTCTTCATCGCCCCCCTCCTATTTCCGACAATCTGTTCCTTGATTGCGATTTTGATGCATGCGATTTTGAGGGTTCGAGGAGTACTCTACCAGGCTTAGTATCTGTTTTCCTGATCAAAGATAAGTCCTCTCATTTTGTTTCTTTTTATCAGCAGACCGGCAATATTGTCGATTTTCTATGTCAACTTTGCTCCCCCCCAACATCCTTGCGTTTCCAGTCCGGTATTTTCTTTGCCAACCTTCTGTAAAAAGCCCCTTCAAGCACTTCCTATATTCCTTAAGGACTATGTAAACCACGTTGCCCCCCTTAGTTCGGGTTGCTCAGCAACCCCCCCCTTAACACCTTTACTACTCTTCACCAGCGATAAAGAGGTCCAATCCCCCTTAGTTTTTGAGACTGTAGTTTTCCCCTCTCAAAAGTCGAAGCTTCCCCCGATTGCGATTATCGTCGAAGGAGTCCTCTCTCTCCCTTCCTTTAGCGACTCGGAACAAGCGACACACGATTCGACAAACATAGTCCTCTTGTATTGTTCTACTATTATCGAGCTTCTTGATGATTTAATGCGCCCCATGATCTTCTGGAAGCGGACGCTATAACGCATTTCGATAGACTGGTTCTTCAGCCTTGTCGCGTGTGCGTCCCCCTCCACGAACCTCACTGAGGGACCACGAAGACCAAAAAACTGTATATTTCCTTTAATTTCCCCTTTCTATTGTCTGATGGCCGTGACAGGACGACTGTTTTAGACCCTCTCTCTTGACAGGTTCCTGCTTACTCCAGGTCCACAGAGGGTAAGCTTTCTTTTTCAAATACTTTTCCTTTGCGCGGAACGGAAAGCAGTGAGCGAAGTACCCCCAGAATCCCCCTCCTTCCTTTCGATTTTCACCCAAAATACGAATCCCGCTAAGACGTACCTTCCCCCATACTGATTTTGGATAGACAAAGGCAGGTTTTCACTCCCCTTAATGACATCCGTGAGGATTCTTCCCCCTTGCCTCTTGGAGTTGACCAACGAATGCACTGCTTGTCTTTATCATAGATACTTGGTTTCCCCCCCCCCCCTATTATGGACTCTAAAACCACCACCCCCCCCCACAACCCCATTTTCTTTCAGTTTTTTCCACTTCCAACTTTTCTAAGGGTGATGACATACTGATCTTCTTTTTTCTTATATAAATCTCTCCCTTCTGTCCTAGCCCCAATCGTTATTGTAGGAACTTCAATACCACTCCTCTCAGATTCGAAAGATACATTAAATTCTCTAGTCCTCTAATCTAACCCCCTGACAACACAAATATCCCTAAGGATTCCCAAAAGGAAGCGAACAAACTTCTTTTAAGAGTACCCTTTCATGGGCGGATTCTTTGCTAACACCCTTCTTGATGAGACGAAGCGTGCCCTCTTCTCTTGACCCTCATCCTGAGACCGACTCTCTTATGAATTAACCTAATAACAATTTTCCTTTCTTCTCAAAAATAGATTTGTGTTACTTGAGGCTTTTAACGGGACCCCTTTCTTTGAAAAGACAAGATCAGTTCCCATCGGAGTTCCATCTGCGCCCGTATGTTTCCCCCTATTTAGCGCCCTATTCCCGTCGTGGAACAAGATTCCCGTTCTCGTTGTCCCCCAAGATTACCCCTTTCGCCCTCGATAGAATGGAATCCTTACCCCCATCTTTTACGTGAAGATCGCCGGCGAACTCTACTCTCTGTATCTTACTGGTTCAGGAAGGTCCTCTGTTTCTGAAGCTCTTCCGAATAGCTTAACTTTTTTTTACAGTAGAGAATTCTGTTATAAGATGTTTTTTTCTTACCTCCTGCTCGGGCAGTCGAATTAATTCTCCCCCGATACGAGTGGATGGACGTCTGGACCCTTTCTCTGATTCCTGCTTATGACTCCCTTCCGATCTCTGCAGATAAAGCAAAGTCACCCATCTTCAGAGACTCCTCCCTCGAGGAGTATTCATCCTCCTTTTCTCCCTTCTCCATCTTGATAGGAGAGACTACTTTTTTTATACACCCATTCTGAGTCGAGCACCGTTTCCACCCCCCCGACTTGCTGTGCTCGCGTTTTAAAGATTTTAGTATTTTAGCACGTTCCTTTTCGGTGCCTAACAACAGTACATAATGACCAAAAAAACGGTTGATGCCTCTTTCTTTCAGCTGCCACTGCGGGCAGCTATCTCTTTCTGGTTAGGGTGAAATGTTTGTCCATCCGCATTTTTCCTTTTTTCCCAGATTCAAGTCGCTTTCAAGTCACGTTTAATTGCTTTTTGAACCCCCCACCTGACCCTTCTTTTTACAGCCCCCAAACTCCACCCCGAAGAGTATTTAGCCTCACCATCCCATCTCTTCCCCCTGGTCGGTTCCCACCCCATCACAAACATAAATAAGTGCGCCATTTTACGAAGTCGGGGCTTTGGTACTCTTTGTCCTCTAGACCTCGATAGTCTGCCCCGCTGCACCGCCCTCTTCCGAAAATACACTGTTTGATAATACCTCCCCAACTTCCGCTCCTTTGGCATATGTGCGTGTTTGACGATGACCGCCAACCACCCTGCCAGATAGTCCCTGACTGATATCCTTTTTGAAGTAACCTATTTGTCCTAGTTGTTCCCCTTACGAACGCTGTCTGGCAGGGAAACAGTATTTGGGTTATTTTTTTTCTATCAACCCGACGCACCTGCAGGACAGACCTCAAGCTCCCCCTGAGTTCAAATCTGGTCATCCAACCCTCCAGGCCCTACTCTCCCAGACTTGACGTTCTTTTCCATAAACGCGTAGAATCGAGATCGAGTTGCAGACCCTCCTCTCCGTTCCCCCTCATAGCAAGTCGAAATTGAAAATCTCTCGTTTTTGCGCCTTCAAGACTAGCAGTTCCATTCTTATTCAATTCCTAGTTTGGTGGAGATTTACTCATTGTTCCTCAAAATGATTAAATTTACGTTATTCCCCATTCTTTTTCCCGAGTTGTCAGACAGGTTCCTGATTTTTTTCATCGTTAGCTTTCTTTTTTATTTTGTTCTGTTATTTATGCCTCTCCCTGTTTTTTCATTTGTAATGATCTGGTTTAGGAATTACGACCAGGCCAGAACGTTTCTCTCGTCCATCTCTTTGCTCCCCCCCCCCCCCCTCCTGTTTCTGAGAGAGATCCCCCCGATCTTCCTTGAGGGACAATGAGTTCTTCAACACAATAATAATTCACAATATCATCGAGATGGATCGAATCGGATAAAATGCAGAAGGACCACCCCTCCCACCTACAGTAATATCTGGTCTCCAGGAACTGCTGGAAAAATCTTTTCTCATTTGCAACCTACCTTCTTTGTGAAGTAGGATCAGGACAATGAGGTTCCTAGTCCCCAAAACCCCCCCCCCCCCCCCCCCCCCCCCCCCCCCCCCCCCCCCCACCCCCCTGCCCCCCCCCCCCCCCCCCCCCCCCCCCCCCCCCCCCCCCCCCCCCCCCCCAGCAGGGATTGACTCCTCATTTCCTCCCGGCTTCTTAACCTGTTGCAAACGTGAAGAAAGAGATTTCTCCTTAGTCTGGTATGAAACTTATCTTCCCTTTTTTCTCGATCTAAATAGCATTTTGACGACGCTTTCCTCTGTTAGTCTCCTACTTCCCTCCCCCCCCTGGATGTTTCTCATGACCCAGTTGCGCAACTCTTTCTTGCATGAGCTTTTTCGAGTCAAACCCCCCCCAAGAGCTGGTTCAACTGGCTAATCCCTCCTTGTCTTCCACTTCTTCCAATAATTTCATTCATCCTTAGCGAGTGTGCTCTCTCCTTAGGGCCTCCATGCCTTTCCCCACGCAATCCTTTCCGACAAGATCGGTCTGATTCGCTTTAAAATGTTTTTTTTTTTTTTTTTTTTTTTTTTTTTTTTTTTTTTTTTTTTTTTTTTTTACTTAGGGTCCTGGCTTTTGGACGTTTAACCTCTGGTATTAGTAGCAACAAGAGTTTCTTG
>Ga0179593_1507219_pt1 | contig 12219 bp, 19 predicted proteins | sample CZODoug2_1_08_16_FD_185931 | JGI IMG/M metagenome (GOLD analysis project Ga0179593, IMG submission 185931) | Vadose zone soil fungal communities from Angelo Coast Range Reserve, California, USA - CZODoug2_1_08_16fungal (PacBio error correction) | ecosystem: Environmental > Terrestrial > Soil >... | reverse complement strand
TTTTGCCAAAGTGGGCGGTTGGGTCCGCCTGGAGCCGTTGGTTGCGCTGTCCCTTGCCCCCCCCCTGATCACACGCCGGGTGAAGTTGCCCCGCCTGCGATGCGCTTTTTCGTTATTCCACCCACCCCTGCACAATTTCAGCCCCGCCCCGGCTGCCCCTGTTTTGCGTTTTCCGCATCCCCCCCCTCGCGACCTTTTTGTTTTGTGTTTGGGTGTTTTTTTGGGGGGGGTGGGGGGGGGGGGGTGCGGTAGGGTGGTACGGGGTTTGGGGGGGGGGGGGGTTTGGGGGGTGTTGTTGGTTTGGGTTCGTATGTTGGGGGGGGGTGGTGTGGGTGTTTGGTTTTTTTTGGGGCCCGGACCTGGAGTACAAGCCTCTCCTGGAGGTCCTTTCGCTCCTGGACCCCTTCCACACGTTCCAGAACAAGCGCTGTTTTTCTCACCTGTCCACGTGTCCCCCTTGAAAATTTTTTTTTCAGCTATCCCCCCCTCCCTCCCGCCTTGTTTCTTTTTCCCCTTTTGCTCCTCCCACGCCCTTGCCCTCCCCCCCTTCCGTGCCCAGGCACTTTCGTGGATTGTTTTAAACTGTTCGTTCAAGACAAGGAGGTGGCCCTCGGCGCGGACTTTTTGCCTTGCCTTCGGTCGTGACTTCTTTGCCAAGATGCCACTCCCCCCGTATCAAAGTTTGGTTTCCCTTCAATTTGAACTGGCCAGCCCCTTCCCCACAGCCCCCCGCCCCCAGCTATGGCTCGGCTCACCTCCTCTTACCAGCCCCCCACGGACCGCGGGATTCCCCACCTCCCGTTTGCGGGTTTGCGTCCCGGTCTAGGACCGGGTCCTTCGGGAAAGTTTCTTTTGCGGATTTTCCTTCTCGTCTAATTCGCGAAGAACACCCTACCTTTTCTCTTTACTTTACTTTCGGAACCAGGGACCTACAACTACGTGGGACTTGTCTTGTCGCCAGTCAGCCCCCCGCCCCAGCTGTGGCGTCCCCCCCCTTTGTTTTCCCCTTCTCCGAGTTCGCCCCAATGACCCATGGCTTCAGCCCAATCGTTTTTTTTGAAAGATTCCTGACCAGGGCGCAACGTTTTCCCTTGGCCCTGGTTCCCCTTCCCACTGTGTAAAGCCCCCACATTGAAAGCACTGTCATTGAACGATTGCACGTGTGAACAATTTTACCCCCCCTTGCCGTTTGATGTTTTGATTGTCCTTCTCATCACCTTTCATTTCCCCCCGAAACAGAAAATGTTTGTGAAATTTTTTCCTTTTTATCAAGTCATTAAGAGAGCCCACCCAACGCACCACCCATACCCCCAGACCCTGGTCCTTCCCCCCCCCCTACTGACTACCAGCTTCTTTTTTTTTTTTCCCCTGCCTGGTTGGCTTCTTTCGGACGAGTCGGGTCTTTTCCAGACCCGCCTGTAGTGCTTTTTCTTTTTTTTGTTAACGGCCTGGACACCCGCCCTGTCGTTTTGTTCAAATTCGTTTTCTTTTTCCAACCTGTGATTTCTCCGCCCACCTCCATCGTCCTCCACGTCCCCTGGCCTCCCTCTCTAGAGCTTTTCCGGCTCTACGTCCCCCCACCTGAGTTTTTATCCGACCCCGCCATGCTTCTCCACTTGCTAAAACCAATTTTTAAAACCTTGTGACGTGACGCTGTAGGGTCGTTTTCCCCTTACCCTGCTCTCCCCCTTCCAGTCCTCCCACCCCTCCCCATTAAGATTCAACAACTGTTTCAAGCGTTTTCTTTCCTGGTCTTTTTTTTTCAGACAACGCCACCCCTTTTTTCCACGGTGCCTTCCTTCGAGTCCCTCCCCCCCCTTTCTTTTTTGCTGAACCAGCAACGATGGACCCTCGACCTCTTTTTTGTGGTGTTTCATCAGTGAAAGGTAGATTTGCCCACATTTTTCTCTTTTTTGCCCCTACTTTCTGGAATTACGTTTTGCTTTTTTCCGACCTTGCTTCCCCTTACGTTAAAAGTGTTGAATGGCGGCCCGAGTCTGTTTTTTTTTTGGTTCCTTTCCACCTTAAGCGCCCCCTCGAATCACACGGAGCTGCCGGTGAAGTTTTGACTGTCCTTTCCTCACAATAGGATCTGCAGGATTGCGGGGCCGGGAAGGCCCCGTCGTTTGCTGCCGTTCTTTGCTGCTGCTCTTCCGTCTTCGTGTCAGCTCCCCAGAGGGCTTTTCCCCAGAGTGGGGGGTGTGTGCTCCAGGTCCTCGTTTTCTTGAGCACCACCCCCCCCCCTTCACCGTCCCCACAGTTTTTGGTGGTGTTGTGGCAGTTGTTGGTTTTAACGGGCGGTCCCTGCGATTTTCCGTTGTTCTCCCCCCCGCGTGTCCCTTTTTTTTACCCACCCCGCCCTCCCTTTCGTTCCCCCGTAGTTTTTGGATTTTTTCTTGATTGGCCTATCGCCGTGTCCTCACGTCCGCTCTCCCCATTTTTCTGATGCGCTGGGTTGGTGTTTTCCGGAGTAGGGCACGATTACTGCCTGATCCTTTTGCAACTCCCCCCCTGAGGAAACCGCCCCCCCCAGTTTACTGTTTTCTGCACCCCCACAGTTCGTTTGGCAACGTCCGTGTTCCTCGCCGGGCTCATTGGCCCCTTTTATCTCCCCCCCGCTTCCCCCCCCTGATGGTGACTCAAACCTATCAATCGACGAAGCCACGTTTTTTTTCATTCTAGAGTTCCGTTTGGGAGGGGTGGTGCTTCCTGCCCCCCCCAGCACGTCCCACTTTCCGAGTATTCCCTTTGTTTCTCACCTTCGGCTTTTGTGTGGAACAGGGTCCCTTGACCAAAAACCACCTTTTTTCCCCCCCCCTGTGGACACTTACGGCCCCCGCCCTGTCCACTTTTCCCCTATTAGGATGTTTTTCTTGCTTGTTGCCCCGTTGAACCGTCCCGTGGCTTGGTCAATTCGCACGGGGACCGTTTTTATCGTTTTTGGGCCTTTCTTTTGGTTGTCACACAATCCTTTTTCGCCCAACTTTCCTCCTGTTTTTACCTGTCATTTCTGGTGAACCCCCATTATGTTTTCATTTTTTTAGGTTCATTTGGTTTGACCACGCAGCGTGCACCCCAAGTGAGGTAACCCAGGGTGTAATTTCTTTTTTTCTCTACTTCTTCCCCCTGCCATTCATTCTCCCCGGCCGTTACCAAGACCCCCACCATCTTCAACCTTTACACATCCAGAAGTTAGGCCGCACCAAACGGCAACTTCACTAACTTTTTTTTGAAAACCCCTCTTTACCTTTTTGCTTTCAAGCATACCGTTTCTCCCCCGGCATCTTTGTCCCCGTTTAGAACTTTTTTTTATCCTTTTTTTTTAAGCACTCCCTTTCCCTACGCTTAAGAGGCCGTGTGTTTTCAGTTAGTCCTCTCCCTTTCCCCCCCTTTTCGGGCGCCCCCCCCCTCCTTCCGCTGTTTGATTGATTCGTCGGCTGCTTTCAACCTTGAGAAGACTCCATTTAAGCGTTTGGTTTTACGTGCTTTTTTTCCCTTTTGGAAAGTTTTGGCTTCGCTCTGTGCCATTGAATTTTTTTCCAACCTTTTGACCACCATTCTGAAGTGTCTTCCATTGACAACCTTCCCCCCCTGTCTCTCAAATTGGCTAGTCTCCAAAATCCCACTTCCTTCCGGTGGTGCTTATCCTGACCCCGGGTACAGCCTTTTTTTACACAAAGGGGTTTTGACCATTCCATTCGGGCAGCTTTTGTTTCTCGCGCACTGTTTTTCTTGGAACTTTTTCCCTCCCTCCTTCTGCTTTGCAGCTCTCCCCGCCATTTCCAGCTTTTGCGTAGACCAGCCAACTGGGTAGTTTTTTCTTTTGTGGCCTGTCTCCTTTCTAGCCTATTTAATCTTGACTGGGGCCCCCCTTTTTCCCGGCCTCTCAAACCCCCCCCCTCGTGCATTCACCAACACAAGAAATTCATTTTAACAGTCCTGTTGTTAGCCCGATTGGGCCGTTCTCTTCCCCTGGTCACTTCTTAGTTTCATTTTGTGTCCCCCTTAATTGCCTGGTTATCCCTCGATTTGAATTGGAGGGGTTCGCTTTTACGTGCATGGACCGCCCTTTCACTTTGACAGTATACAAGATCCGCCCGCGTGAGAATGAGACGAGAAGCTGACCTTCGATTTCTGAAACTAGGTTAACCCTTTAACCGCCGTAATTTGCGGTCGGAAACTTCCTTTTTGCACGCTTTTTTCTAGTTATCGAATTTTTCTGCATGTGTAGACCTTCCCACCCTTTTCTTTTCGGTAGTTTCCCCTCCTCCACAAGGCAACTCCTTTCGTTTCGTCTGGTTGGCCACTTGGTCTCTCCCACCTTCGCGAATGTCCTTTTTCTGGGTTTTTTTTGACGTGCGCATGGACGGAGTACCGCCTTGTAACTGCTCTCGCGTCTACCGACCGTTTGTAGGATTGGACAACACTCAGCAACATTCTTTTTGCGGCTTTGTGTTTTTCCTTTTTTTGGTCCTTTAATGTCACATCTTAATTAGCCGGATTTTCGCGTTTTCGGTGCCCGCGGTCCCCCCGCTTGATGGAATTTGGTAAGCCCTTCTCCACCTTTCCTTTTTTTTATAATCCATCATGTTTTTATGTCCCCCTTCCCCCCGCCCCTTTTTCATGGAACATAATATGACTCTGCACGGTTTCCTGTCACCTCGTTTTGTGCTCACTTTTCTTCCTTGCTTTTAGTAGGCCGTGATTTGAACCTCCCCTGGCGAGCTTTGTGGACCTTTTTTTTCCGCATATTGCTGACATAACACTCTGGGCTTTGGGGAATTCTTGAATTTTTGGTCTTCTTTTCCCCCCCCGCTTCACTTACCCCTCCCCCCCTTCTTCCACCTTTTTCTTCCCCCTGTAAGTGATTTGATAACACTTCGTTTTTCGGAAAGTTTTTTTCCTGCTTTCGTGACCCCAAAAATGAGGAGACTACCTGTTCCGCGGGGATTTCCTTTCCCTCCCCCCAGACACTTTTCCCCCTCTGCTTTCGTTCCTTCCATTTTTGTTCTTTTCCTCTGAAGCCAGTTCAGCACCCGGCGGGCCCCCCCCCTCCCGGTTATTTTTCTCTTAAACTTTACTTGCTAGCCGGCGCCTCTGTTTTTTCTCCCTTTGCTTTCCCGTCACGTTGGTCTCAGTGTTTGTGGCTCACACTGTTTTGCTTCTCTTTTTCCCTTCGTCCCCCTTAAAACTTTCCCGATGGTTCAGAACAGAAACTGTCGTCGTGCGTTGCCCGGCTTTCCTCGCGTATTCCCGTCACCCTTTTTATTTCAATTGCCTGGCCTATTTACCGTTTGTCTGAAGAGGGGCCACCAAAACTTTAAGCTAATCCTGTGCTTCTTTTTTGTACACTCTTCTCTTTTTCACCCTCTATCCCCCCTTGGTCAATTTGTACCCGTCAATTTTTTTCTGAATTTGGCTTTTTTTGTACCCCCCTTGGAACAGGAACCTTCCATGTCCCAGTGAACTTCAAAATCCCTTCCCAACCCTGTTTCCCCCTTACCCCCTCCGCCCAGACCGAATGCTTTTTTTCCCTTTGTGGTCTTTTCCCGTCCACACTCCTTTTTTAAACTTTTTCGGGGGGGGGCGAGGGTTCTGTCGTTTTTTTTTTTTTCCTTTTTAAGCAGACCCTTTGCTCCCTAGTTATTGCGGTTTTTTCACCCTGATCCTGCCCCGCATTCCCTTGTGAGAACCAGCTTGCTCTTGGTGCCCTTGCATTCGACGGGCATTTCTTTTTTTTTTTCCCCTAAGATAACAAACCTTTTTCAGCGAACTATATTCTAGACCCAACCCCTGTTGTTCTCTCCCTTTTTGCTGAAGTTCACCTTGGCAATCCCCTTCTGATGGAATATTTGTCGTGTCCCCTGTGCGTCCCCGTGGCTTTGGTTTGGAACGCATCCATTTTATCGTTCCCCTCCCTTCCAATCTTGTTGTGAGCGCGATATGAATTTTTCACGTTTTCCTCCTGCGCCCAGTTCACACGGCCCTCCCTTTTTCCTGATCTGCGGGGACTTTTCCCACCCTTTCGTTAACGTCGTTCCCCCCCCTTTTTTGTCCTTCTGCACTTTTTGGGGCGCGCCTCCGTCTTCCCGTGTGAGTTCTGCCCCCCTTTTCCTTTTTTCACCTCCTGAATGCCCCCTTCGAGGGCGCCCCACCAGCTTTCCCCGCCCTGGTGATGTCGTTTTTTTTAGGATTAGTGACGTTAACTCCGACGTCGCCGTTTTCTCCTTTTTCCCCCGCCAAGTTCTACCTGTTGCCAAATCCATTTTGCCTCCTCGCTTTTTCCCCCCCCTGCCACACTTTCAGCCCCCCCCCTCCTCTCTCGGTTCCCCGGATGATTTCCCAAATTCGTTTTTTGTTTGGTTTTGCAGAGTCGGGCTGTTCCTTTGTTTTCCCCCCGTTGTTCCCCCGAGTTTTGGGGCGAGTGCACTGTGGTTACCTTGCCCTGTTCCTGGACCACTAAAACCCCCCCCTCCCCCCCCCCCCCAAGTCAACCCCATTTCTTGTTTTGACGTTTTTCCTTCATTCCCCGTCGTTATTTTTTTGATCTCGGCTTTTTTAACACCGTCAATTTCACCAGGGATCCTCTTAATTGCCTTCCGTTCAGTCCTCCCCCCCATGATTCCCCGTGAAGAGACCCATTACCCTTTCATTTTTTGAATTCCGCTTGAGAGGGATTTTCTTCCCCCGCCGTTACTTTTTCTGCCATAACCCTTCAGCCCTGTTTTGGCGCTTTTTTCTTTTTATCTGTCCCAAGTACGTCTAAACAAGAAGCTTCCCCTCCGTTTTTTCATTTGGTGTTTGATCAAACCCATGCCCCAGTTCTTTTCCCCATTGCACCCCCAGTTTTTTTATGAGAGAGTGCATTTTTTTTTTTTTTTCCCCCGTCTCTTTGTTAACTTTTGCAGGTTTTACCTGTCATTTTCCCTCGGGGCCTCCCGCTGCTGGACTGCTTTTTTTTTTGAAAATTTACCCAATGGGTTCCCCCAACCCCCCCTTTGCATTCTTCTGGACCGCAAATCTTTCACATCTTTTCTTTTCCTTCTTTCAATTACCTGCGCGGACGTTTTCCGCTTTTTCATGTTCTTGGTCCCCTTTTTTTCTTTGTCCTGGGCGGCCTGCATGCCCTCAGGTACCCTTGCTCTTCTCTTCCACCCCGACAGAATTTCTGTGTATAGGGGTTTTTTGGCCAATCTTTTTTTGGCAGCGTTTGTTACAATCCCCCCCGGCCCCAACCGCTGCTCTGAGTTGCTTTTTGCAGCATCTTCTTGGTCCATCCGGCAGTTGCCCCCTCGCCCATGCTTTCATTGGTTCCTTGCCCCCCCTTGCTTTTTTTGATGACCCCCCCCTGCAACCACTGCGAACCGCTGGCCTGCAAGTTAAATCACAGTCCTTCCCTTTTCTTTCTCTTTTCTGCATGGATTCTACCACCTGTCAGGTTAACATCCCGAACCACAGGTCCTTTCTTCTTACCCAATGGTTAGGGGTTTTTCACCTTTCCCGCTTGTCTGTTAGTTTTTGCTGCAAAGGCGCATTTATTAAATTGCCCCAGGACCCCCCCCCTCCATTTTTCCCCTCTCCCGTCCGGTTGATGCCACCCTTTCCTTCTCAAAAATTCCAAACCTGGCTGATCTATCTTACTTTGGTCCTTGCCCCTTCGTCCAACGGGACCCTTATGCTCTTTGCCCGACTTTTCCTTTAGTTTTGCACACGTTTTTGGGACTACCTACTTGGTTGCCTTGTTTTTTTTCCAACTACTCCCCCTTCCCCTTTTGTCGTTTGGTACAGTCCCCCGGGCGACGTCCTGCAGTTTCATGTTTACTCGCTCACGATTGACCTTCATTTTTTCTCTCCCCCCCTTCCGGCTGCGTTTTTTGTCGTTTTGCCTGCCACATTTTTCACCCCATCCCTGGTCTTTTTTCGACTGCATTTTTTTCGCTTCGAAGTCCTGGTGCGTGTGATCTGTTGATTAGGTCCCCTTTTCTTGGCCTGTCGGTTTCCTTGATTTCAGAACGTGCCCCACCCAAATCAATTTTTGTCGGGAAAGGCGATTTCTTTGGCGCCCCCCCCAACCTCGCTCTCTCAGGTCCGTGAGAAGGAAGGCCCAATTTTTTTTGTTTCCACCTTCTCTTCCCTCGTCCCCATTGTGCTGGTTGACCATCGGGCCCTCTTAGGGGTTGTACGTCTCCTTTCCAGTGAACCATCATTATTAAACTTAGGCCCTCCCTTACTGTAATCTCCATTTTCCCCCTCCATTCGTTCCTTGTTGTCTGATCCCACCCAATTTTTCTTTTTTTTTTCTAGCACGCTAGGTAGTCTTTTCCTACGCCCCACCCTTCCCGCTTCCCAAAACAGCTCCGTGCTACGATTTCTTTTCCCCCGTGTTTCCTTTGAACGCTCTCCCCCCTCAATTCTCCCTTTTACGTTGGAGTGTTGGCGCCTTCGACAAAGGGGCGTTCTCCCCCGTGACCCCTTTCCCATCTGAAACCTTCTTTTTTTCGCTTGGATTTTTCTTTCGTTCGATGGGCATTTTCCACCCCTGGTCCTGCTCGAGGCTTTTTCCCCAGCCCCAAAACATTCTTCCCTCAATTGCTTTTTAACACCCATTTTTGTGGTTTTCCCCCCAATTTATTGTTTCCCCCGCCGAAGAGGCAGATTTTCAAACGGAATCCCCAGGATTGTTTTCTTCCTGGTGGGTAACCCCTCAACCGTTTCTCCTCACATTCACTTCGCAACACCCTTCCTCTTGGCCAGCGTCGTGCCAATGTCAGTTGATTTTTCCTTCCTCTCAATTTCCTGCATACAGGGACAGTCGGTTTTGTTATGTTGTGTGTTCAAACGAATTTCTGCTGTCCAGTTCCAATTTTTTTTTATTGTCAATTTTTCCGTTTCTTTTTTCCCTTTTTTGTTTTCCATCTAAAGTTGGCGTTTAGATTTGGACACTGTTGTTTTGGGGTTTTCTTTAGCTTCTTTCCCTCCTTTTTTGCTGGCCACTCACCTTTACCTCTCCTTTTTTTGACCCCTTCTGGGCTCTCCCCCCCTGCGTTCAATAGACGCACCTTTGAACCAGGAATTGTTTCTTTCAGGATTTCGGTAACAAAAAACTCGCCAGGTTGATTTCTTTTTCCATTTCCCACGTCAAGACCTCAAAAAACCCATATCATACTCGTTAACCATTATTTTTTTGTTTTACGAAGAAGTTGCGAACTTCCCCCTGAAAAACTACACATTCTATTAACTTAGTCCCCCCCCCCCCCCCCTTTATTGGAGGTTCCTGTAGTGCTGTGGTAGAAGTTTTTGGTTACCCCAGTTTGTGCCTCCCCTGTTTTTATGGATGGCCTTCTTGCGCCCCCAGGGGAACTTCACTCTTCCTTGTTTCCGCATTTTGCGTTGGGCTACCAACAGGTAAAGTAGCACAGGGGGTCCTAAATGAAAAATTTTTTTTTGCTCAGGTCGTTGGTTAGTCTTTTGGTTGGCATCGGGTTCTGTTGTTTGATGTTGCTCGCTGTACGTATTCCACCCGTCAGAGTTTCCCGTCGTCGTTTGTGAGAAAGTCCAAGAGGTGGGTGTGTAAGGCCTGTTGCACCTCAGTGTGCGTTCATGATTTTCTCTGTCTGTGTTAATGACCCACTTTTCTTTCCCCTCCTCCCATGCATCCCCTGTGTTTATGATACTGAGTTCTGGTCGTCTTAGTTGTCCGCAGATCACTCTTTCCGGCTGCTTTAGGGTTTGTTTGTTTGCTTTTGTGAAGTTTGACACTTTGGGAAACTCAGGCGTTTTTGCCACTTCTAGTTCTGGTTCCGCGTTTCACCCAACCCCCTTGCAAGTCCCCCCTTCATTTTCCCGTTGGGAGGACCTCTTTTTTGTGTCGACCGGCGTCTTTCCGAACCTCGTAACACCTTCAGACGCTCACCAACATCTTATGGCCATCTCAGCCTTTCTCGACCAGTCATCGATAACTTTCACATTGGACTTTTTTCTCCACTACCCCGAGCATTCTGCGGACTCCCCCTCCTGTGCTGTTCTTCTAACTGGAGGCGCATTTTTTTCCCGTAATTTTTCTTCTTGGATGTCCGTTCTTAGTTGGGGACATATTGCCGTCGTTCTTTCGCAGCTGAATCGGTTCCTACCCCCCCCCCTTTTTGTTTTTGCCAAATTGTCCTTTTTTTGGTTGAGTTTGGCCTTTGTTTCTTCGTTCTTGGGATGGTCCCATTCGCTGGCAGAGACCCCTGTTGTGTTCCATCTTCTAAAGTTACCTGTCGGGCAGTGAATTTGAGGTAATGGTCTTTGAGGCCCCTCGCCCCTTCTTTGAGTTTGGTACTTTTTTTTTCGCAGGACCAAGTCGTAAGGTTGTCCGGTGCTCCTAAAGCACGCCGGGCCCCCCCCCCCCCCAGCCGTTTCTTACCCAGTTCCAATATTAGTTCCGGGGTTTGGAGTTTGGATGAGGCCTGTTTGTTTCAGATGCACGCCACATACAAGCGATTTCGGTGTCCTGTTACTTTTTGGTGATGTTTTCCCTCCCCACTTTCTCTCATGTGTGGAATGTCGTATGGACCATTAGTGGGGGCTTTTTTTCCCGTGACGAACTCCCTAGGAGTCTAGCCAGGGTCGTCGCTTTTTGTTGTCACGTTGTTTTTTTGTTTTCATTTTTTTAGCCGATAAACGACTCGGGGCCCCCCCACCCAAGCGAGTTTTTTCTCTCACCACCCATTTTTATTTCTTTTTTTTCGTTTCCACCTTATTGGAAAAACTTAGTAATTACAAGCATGAGGCTTTCCCCGCCCATTTAGCTTTGCTTGCACCCAACGAATTGTTCGTTCGTTTTTTTTCCGCATCAGTCACGTTGCGGGTCCCCTTGGTTTCCTTGCTTTGATTTCCCTTTTAGGGGGTTTCGTTTTTGGCGTGTTTGGCGAGTTTTTGCGATTGCATGCTCCCTTTTTCCTCGTTACTTTCCCTTGGCTGGGGTCTTGTTATGGTTCAGTCCCTTTTTGAAGAGGTTTTCCCCTTTTCCCCAGCCTGCAGAGCACGTCCTGGTGGACAGTTTTCTTTCGACGGGAAGGAACCCTTTGGTCCTTTGGTACCCCTCAGTCTTTTCGAGCTGGCGTTCGGCCTTCCTTTTTTTTTTTGTTGGTAGACGGTCTTTTTCGGACCCTGATTTGTTCCCCTTCCCCCAAGGTCTTTTTGGCCTTTTTTTTTGTGTGTTTTTTGTAATCTTTTATTTTGGCTTCCCTTGCTTGGTCCGCCGTTCAGCTTTTCTGTTGTTTGCTGCTAGTTGCTTCTCCGCATTCCTTTCCTTTTGCCGTTGCTTGGCTATTTCCCCTTCTTAGGGGCTTTTTCGTTTTAGATGTTGGGCTGACCGGGACGGGAAAAGTCCTGCCCCACTGTTTAAGTTATCCTTCTTCCCCGTTTGTGTTCCTCTTTTCGAGCCCCTTAATTTTGAGGTTGCCTTGGCGCGGCGGGATTTGCTATTTTCTTTGTGCCCCTCCCTTTGAGTTCGGAGAGGGGGGCTTGTTTTCCTGTGTTGCGGGATTTGTTGGTCGTTTTTTCGGGGGTTCTTGCGTAGTTTCGGTCAGGTATGGTTTTGTGGCTGTTTCCTTTCAGGCTGGTAAGGACTCCTTGGTTGGCTTCTCAGAGAGTCCCGAAGTGCGCCGTTTCCGCCATTTTCTTTGGATGATGGAACGCCGGGTATTTCCGACTTCCTTTTTTACCGGGTCCCTCCTTTTGGTGTTGAAGTTTCTGACGTGGCGGCTTTGGTTCGAGACAAACTCAAAGTTGGGAGGGCATCCCCCCGTCAGGACAGGTGCGGAAATTTTTTTTTTTCCGCCTTTTGGCGTTTCCTCCCCTCCCAACCGCTTTGTTTTTTTTTTTGTTTTTGACGGTTTCATCGGCCTACCCTCCTTTTTTTCTTCCACCAAGGGCTTTTGGCAATTTTTTCCACAGTTGTGGTTAGTTCCCGCAGGTATCCCCTCCCCCGCGTTCTTTGTCTCTTTCTTCTCATTTTTTGCGGGTGTTTTGTGGTTCCCTTTTAGGAGAATAAAACCCAAAAACCTCCTGCGTGTCTTCCACAGTCCCTTCCCCGGAGGTGAATAGTGGTTAATTTTTTCATGCGTTCCCACTCCCCCTTTTGCCTCTCAACCCATGACACCTTTTTGACTGGGCCCAAGTTTGCAGAGCGGTTGGCCCCCACAATCCTTTTTGGTGAGTTATTCTCCCCGTAGT
>Ga0179593_1416922_pt1 | contig 12219 bp, 14 predicted proteins | sample CZODoug2_1_08_16_FD_185931 | JGI IMG/M metagenome (GOLD analysis project Ga0179593, IMG submission 185931) | Vadose zone soil fungal communities from Angelo Coast Range Reserve, California, USA - CZODoug2_1_08_16fungal (PacBio error correction) | ecosystem: Environmental > Terrestrial > Soil >... | reverse complement strand
CTCTCCCCCTCCCCGCGCGGCGTGACTTTCACGTGGACGTATGGGCCCCGCATTGAGATCTTTTCCTTGCCTCTTGGCATCGAAATGTCAACTTTCCATGTGACCTGATCGGCGCTGGTTCGGACGCCCGTTCACCTTCTTTCCTTTTCCACGAGCTTGCTTCTTTTCGCTTCAATTGTTTGCGGATAGTGAATGGATCGCTGACGATTCAGTTTATAATACCTTGCGGTTGCCCTCTGAAAGCCTTCTTTTCAGACCCCGTTAAGCTGTCACGACGTGGCTGCAATCAAGACCGTGCTCATTCTAGCTATCCCTTCCCAACCAAGCAAAACGGAAGTCCTTTGCTTTTTCCTTTGCTTTAATCACATGACATATGTTCCCAATCTGCTTCTTGTTTTACCCTCCTGGAAGCCTCGCACAATGAATTTTTGGCTTTATGCCCATATACCAAGACTTGCATCCCGTTTTGGTGTTTTTTTTTTTTTTTTTTGCGACTGCCAATAGTACTTACCGCTTCTTGGACATCTTCTTTTCCGCGAAGATAGATACCCCGCTCAGCCTGCACACAGCTGGCCTCCATGGCCCATCGCCTTCTCTCTATCGTCTTCCCGTGCCCGCTTTGCGGCAAGGGACCACGAACAGGCTTTGGTCATTGCCCGGAGAGTGGTGCCTTTCAGTTCTTCTGCTCACACATCTGTGTTCCCTAATTTTTTGGTGTAATCGACGAACCATGACAAATTACTTTCGGTTGGATGTTTCCCCTTTTTCATTGGGTCAGCCAAGTCCCCTAAAAACGAGTCCCAGGAAGAGTGCTCCTTAGGATTTTTCTGGTCACCATGTTCCTTCTAGATTCACCTTCCTCCTTTTCCTTGTCACCGGACAATCCACCATCCCTTTTTCCTTTTTCCATGAGAATACCATGAGTGCATTTCCTACGTGCATATTGAACGCCCTGGCTTGCGTCTTTGTGAAGGGGTGGTAACCCATAACGATTAAGCCCCGGTTTGCGGAGGATTGCCAAGCACTATTCTCCTTTTCCCACACTCAAGATAACGCTATATTTTAATAGGGATAGCCAAAGCGAAACCTAGGTTTTTGAGTTTGACATAGCTAGGCTCCCCCCTTTTCCGGCCATTCACACCCCCTCCCCATTTTTTCCCACCCCGGACTGCATAGTTTCCATCCATAGTATGTTAGAATCAGGCCTTCTTACTTCCCTATGGGGCCATCTAAGTCCTTACAACCAAGCCCCTCCCTTTCTGACCCAACATCGTCCTAGTTGCCGCCCCTGACTTGTCTTAATGTTGTCTTTTTTCCGGGGATGGTTTAACCGCCTCTGGGTGATATCTTCCAGTGGTTTTCTCTCCTTTAAGCCTTCCTTTGTTCCCCGATCGCCTCTTTTTTCCTTGAGCTGTCCGCCGGTGAGCGCAATTTTCCTTCCTTCGACAGTACGAAGTGAGGCGATCCTGCTGTTCCCCCCTCTGCTTGCGGCATTTCTATGTGTTCACTTGCCACGTTCCAGCTCTTTTTTCCAATCTCTTTTAGCGGCGCAACTGTAGGCCGAACTCCTAGTCGAATTTCTATTTATCCCAAAATAATGTCACCTTGACCGTAGAATTGCCGAGTCGCTGGTGCTTCCTTCTGGGTCCTCTTCCCTCCTTGCGCCCGGTCTCTTCTTGTGCGTCGTGGTTGTCTTTTTATATAGGAAATTAAAAGTTTTAACCTTTTCCGAGTGTTCGGTACAGGCGCACCCACCCTCTTGTGTCGTCCTTTTGAATTTTCCTTATGTCGCCGGACCACGTATCCATACAGAGTGTCGAATGGACGTCTCACCCTTTTGTAAGAGTGACCTTGACCTTGCGAGGCAGTTCGTCGCGTCTCCAACAACAATTTCCCCGCAGAGAGGCCCGTTTCACCTCTCCCACCACCCGACCCTTCTGATACCGCCCAATGCCCAGGTCGTCCGATTCCTTTTTTTAGCCTAACTCTTCCATCTTTTTCTCTTTCTCCCCCCAAGTTTTTTTTTTGTGAGAATCTTTTGCGAGACGATCCTTGCCCGGATTTTCTCCCTGCGCCCTCCAGCGGCCCCCCTTTGTTTTTTTTTGGTTAGAAGGTAGTTTTTCGAGTTTAACCTGTCTCTCTTTGGGCCCTTGTTGCCTACCCTGTACTTTGACCCGCCGCAGGGAATTTCAATCCCAACTCTTATGATTCTGCTACGATCGCTTTATTTCTCATTACGACAGGAAACCAAACTACCACAATTGCTTCAACTCGTGGGGTTGGCTTTTTCCCGTTCTCGCTGTACGCGGCGACCTGGGTCAGCAATTGTACTACCCACATCCTTAGCCGCAAAAAGCTCTCGACGGCTTTTTTTTTCTTTAGGGCGACCCCCCTGTCAAACAGGAGTTCTTCTTTTCTTGCAGATTACGGGGCTCGCCTACTTCCCAGTGCGTCTTTCCTCCCGCGTTGACGCGTACATTGGTTTGCCGCTGCGGAGATAGGTGTACAACCCCTCTCATTGGGAAAATGTCCCCCACCCATCGAAACGCCGCACATTCTCCCGTCGGTGTCTCTCCTCCCCTGAAAAGGTCAGGGTCGGCTGGTTCACCGCCTGCGCCAAATTTCTGCAAGGCGGACACGAATCCGTAAAATTGCTTCTGGAATAAAGCGAGGCATTAGGCTCTTACGAATCCCCTTCTGGTCCCCCTTCCCTTGACCCCATGAGTCGGTCCACCTTGCATCCAGGCTGAAGACAATTGAACCCTGATCAAAGGCGATGTGCCCCCATAGTGTACGTTCTTCAAGTTGGTCGACCTTTGGTTGCTTGGCATTTTTTCCTCGGCACCGCGGGGCTAGCACGTGCCTTTTTTCAAAAAAGTCGTCGTTACTGGCTTGAAAATAGGCTTCACGGGGACGGCTTTTGTCGTTTGTGTTTTTTTTTTCTTCCCTTTTCACTTCGTGCTACGAGGATGGTCGACAACCCTATTTGAAGCAGGTGGGATTCGTTTGGTCCGCGCCTTCGGAGTGCTTTTCAGTCGATGGCTTTAGTGGCTTGCCTCTAAGGGGAATTAGATGCCGTCCGCCGCCACACCGCGTTTCCAGCGCGCTCCCCTCTTTTCTTTTTGGACAGGAGGCCGTTCAAAGTTCAATCTGCCGTCCGGATTCTTGCCCCACGCGGACTTTTCTGGGTGCCTTCATCCGGTTGTATGTGAAGTCTCTGACCCCTTTCGCTTGAAGGTGATCTCTCCGAACATGGCCAGTCTCAGTACCTGATGATCTCATGTGCGAGATGATTTTCTGATCGTTGACCGTCACTCAAATGCCAACACCACCGCTTCCCTCTTCGTCCTTGTTCGCTTTCAAAATAGAATTTCTCTTGATAAAACCCGGTTTAGTGAGTCCGCCCCCATTACCTGACTCTTTTTTCACCGGAGCTTTGAATTCCTTGCCCCAGCCGGGGGTAATGTCTGGTCCCCCGTGCCTAAAAGATTCCGGTATCGACGGGACGCTCCGTCTCTTAGCCCTTTTTTTCAAGTTGGCCCAAGTGCAGGAGAGATTTTCCGCGACGGTATTCGTTTCCATCCCTCGGTCGCTTTGCTTCCTTATTGGTCTCTCAGCCGATAAAAACAAGATATGGACCAAAAGGAGTGTATGTTTGACCTACCCCCCGCCGATGCGGTAACTGAAGGCTGTGTCCGGTGCAAGCAAGTGGGAATTCACTCAGGGCCTTTTTTTGACTCAAGCCCAGTAAAAGCTCTCGGAGGGTATTTTTTTTGGCGAGTACGTCTAAGAGGGCATGCGCACCTCTGCTCTTCCTGCCCACGCGTTTCCCTTGGCCCAGCATTGATCTCGTCAACAGATGTGTGCCTTTTTTTTGGAAAATCGTGTCCGTCGTCTAGCGCTCCAGGTCCTTTCCTTTTTCCGCCGCCCATTGCCTGCGGATCGTCGGCACTCCTTTGCGAAGCCATCGGTCCATGTACAAGTGAACTTTTCCGCGTCCATGCCACGATTCTTTTCCCCCTCGCGGTCCCTTGCGGCGCTGCGGTCGGTGCCCATCCATCTATTTGAGACAAGAGGTTTTGGGATCGCTGTGTCTCCTCCCTTTGGTTCTCTCGATAGTACCGCCGCGGGTGTCTCTCCGTAACTTGGCAAGTGTCCCTCACTATGGGCCCCCCTGCGGACGCTCCAATTGTTTCGTCCAACCTAATGAACGTTAATGTCACGCATTTGACCGATGCCGGGTTCGGGCCGCAATTCAAAGCCGGACTTTTCCCCGAGGCTGTTTTTGGAAGGACGGAGTTCGTTTCACCGTGAAATGGCCGATCTGACGGATCTGTCATCACGATGATACCGTGTTTTCCCCCTTGGAAATCCTTCGTTTCTCCCTTTCAGGTCACCGTTATTTTACATCAGGTGGAGAATTCAGTAGATGCGATATTCGATCCCGCCTAAACACAAGGCCTTCCCTCCCGCCTTTTTCCTTTCCTCCACACACTATGATATCCCATCTGCGGCTTTTCCTTACTCCGTCCGTGCCGTTTTCAGCAACATATCCCTTGCAAATTCAAGTAGTTTTGGTTTTGGGTCCCAGTGGGGCCTGTTCCCCAATAAGAATCTTCTGACCACTTTTTAATTCTTCAAGGGTCGCGTCAGCTCCCCGATCGCGCAGACTTCCCCAGGGGCCAGGCTGGATTTCTGTTCCCCTCATAGCGTGAGCTGCTTCCCGTCCTATTCACGCTTTCTCGGAAAGTTAAAGGCCGGAGTGAAAGGAAATCGAGCTTGGTCGCGGTTTTTAGTTGATTCCCCTACACGTTGTTTCCATGTGGATGACGGTAATGTACGAAACCGTCCTGAATATTTCCGTGTGGCGTGGCCTGTGTCATAAGTAAATACTTTCCCGCCTTTAGCAAAGATCTCAGGTTTCCCTCCTTCCTTGGAATTGAGCACTTTTAGCTTAAGAGGGCGGTCGGCCAATGATAAACTCCACCCCCCACCATTCCCCATGTTGAGGCGCGATCTACTGATACGGCTCCTTAAGTCAATTGGGCGTCGCTTGTGAGGCCGGGTGTCCGCTGCAGCGCTGGGACAGACTAGGAGATGGCAACGCGCTAGAAGGGTGCCCCTTCAGCCATCACTGTCGAATGTATTCATCCGCGTCTCTTCCCTCAGCTCACCCCTTCCCCCCTCTAGTTTGCGTCGCTTTCTTCCCCTCACGATCACAACATGCTAGTTCATCAATAGTCCACGTGGGTTCGTTTTACTCCCTTGTTCTGATCTCTCCTTAGCACGGCTTTCCTCCTTATTGAAACAAACCCCATGTAGGCCACTTAATAGTCCTTAGTGCCGGATCGTGTATGTGAGGTCACTTTGTTCCATCTCGGCAATGAGTATTGACAGCCTCCTGGGTGATGACGATGCACTAGTCGGGATCGTAAGGCCTTCGTAAGACTGGGTCTTCTCTCCCCCCCGCATTGCGGATGCGTGTCCTCGGTGGCCGGTCTTCACCTTTGGCACAGGGACTTATTAGCGGAGACACCAGAGGGCCTTTCTGCTTCTTCCGTTTCGATCTTGTGCCTTCCCCCATATCGGAGTTTTGTCCATCCTCCGATGCTCTCATTAAGGTAAAAGAGCACGGCCCAAGAAGACGAAAAGTCACCCTACTGCCCGAGCCGTCCGTCCTCCCTTTCCCGAGTCGGGATCTGCTGGGTCGCCTACAGAAGCCCTGAGGCTGAGCCCTGTCTGTCTTGGAGTCTGCGATAGAAACAGCTTGGAAACATGGCTTCTTACCAGCGATCCCGGACAGCGCCCCCACACCTGATGGTCTCTGTGCGGTACTTTCTCCTTCGACTCGAGACAATGTGGGTGCATTGTCGCACCGCACGTCAGCATCATTATCTCCTCGTAAGTGATTATGTTTTTAAGTTCCCCCTTTTGCTTTTTCTTCGGCGTGTATCCAACCCGCAGCGAGACTGGGATAAAACTGCCGCGGATCGGACCACGCCTCCCAGGGCCTCCGTTTCCCGAAGGGCGCTTTCATCCCCTCCTCGCTTCTCGCAATTCTCTCTCCTCCGTTGTGATCCGCGACAGATTCGCTCTGGATCTTTCGCGTTCCTGTTTTCAATTCTCTGGCCATTCTTTGTGATACGAAGGTCGTTTGCTTGAGAACACGTCTTCTGGGCATGGTTTGTACCCATTCGTCCTCCCTGTCGCAGGGCCCCTTTCCCCACATTACGAGGAATTATTGATGAGCCCTAATCAAGATGATAGAGGGATTGTCGCACGCCACCTGTGAAAAAAAACGTCCTTCCAAGGACTTCCCCATCGTGGTGGTTTCTGTTTCAGTCTCACTCCCGGGTCATGCAAAATTCGTTCCTCGCCGATTCCAAGCCCGTTGCGCAACAAACGCCTCGTTACGCTCGTATCGACAGCCCAAGCGCATCGGGGCCAGGAGATTATTCCGTTCTCGGTTTTTTTACGGGCTCCATTTCTTTTGCGCCGATCCTCTCTTTTCCCAGTGTTCTTCTTGCGGTGAAAACCCAGCGTGCAAGTACCCCAACCCTTGAAACGTGCTTTTTCCTCATCTCTCGGGTTGCGCTTCCCCTTCCCAATCCCCTTGTCCAAGCCAAATTGCACTTTTTTCCCGCTGCCTGGGGCATCCGTCAATTCGAGGCGAATTCCCCACCGCGGCGGCTCCTCCTTTACTGCATCCACGACAACCTGCATTAAACCCAGGGGTGAAACAAGCACAGGTCCTCCTCCGCAGACCACACATCCCTCCCGATTCCACGTCTTGTCAACTCTTTACGATTACGTGTGCGGGGCGCATTCGGAGCCCCAAGCCGTTTTATGTCGAGAGTCATGGCGGCCTTCGGGCTTAACCCGGAAAAGGATAATGTTTGAAATGCGTAAACGGTGTACTGCGGTTTGATTCCCGGCAGCGTGCTCCTGCGAGAGGAGTCAAACCCACCCAAAAATTAGTTGTGGTTGAAGGTTGAGGTAGGGCCTGCTTCGGAGCTGAAGGAAGAGATAGATTGATATTTTGCTTTTCCGAACGTTTTCGAATTAGTCCAAGTTAGAAGAAACCGCTGACCACTCGCCTTAAGAGATTGGGGTCCCCCATTTTCACCGCTGGAGCCCCCAAATTTCGTTCAAATATTCCCGTTCGGACTCAAGTGAACGCTTCTGTCGCGGTTGACCTTCCATGCATCCGGTCAGCCGATTCGAAGTGACGTACGAGAGAGATGAACCTTCCCCTCTTCAGTCCCATGATTTTGGGCTCGTTTGTGCGTTATGGTGATTCCTTTCGGAACCCGTTCTCCCATGCCAAATCCCCCCCCGCTTAACCGTTACCTTGTTTCCTCCTTCCACTTCTCCAAGGCCCCTTTTGTGTCCCAAACAACCTTTCTTGCCCTATCCTGACCAGCGGACCACCCTCTTAGTTCCTTGCCCCAAGCGCCTTGGACGTGAAAAGTGAAGGACCCCCTGCCGGTATCGACTTTCTTACTCCGTCACGGCGTTCGCCCTGCCCTTTCAGTTGAGCGGGAATGATCTTGAGCGACGGCCCGCATTGCTCCCCCTCAACTTTCTTCGCGTTGATCTGGCAAACCGCGCCAGCCCCCCCCAACAAAAAACGATAGGCAAGGCGTGGGATATGTGACCTGAACGAAACAGCTTTCCTTCATGTGCGCCGGGCTTCCGTCTTTCCAGCCCAGATTTTACTTTACAAGCAAGCCAAGGGGGTCACGTGGGTTTGCTGGCTCGAATATCGTCGGAGCGATTCGCCACTTCGTCAGCAGCCCCATCCCGTCGGCCGGCCGGCCCGCGCCGTCATTATTAACCTGGAAAACGGTATTGAATTAAAACCTTCGTGCCTCTCTCGTCTCGCGAGTCCCTTGTCATTCCCCGGCCTGCGAACCAAGAGCGCGCCGTTTGTGGAAGTACGTTTGCTTGCTTCCGAACCCGCCCACCCCGGCGTCACATGTTGGCACATTCCTGTAAATGCCGATGGCTTTGCGACCTAGCTGCGTCTCTGCTCTTGCTTCTTTCCAATACTTCCCTGATGCGAAAGCTTCGTTGTTCTACTTATGTTCCTAATAATTTGTTGTGGTTGATAGAAGATCTTCGCACCCCCGCCTCTTTTCTCTCCTCCTTTTAAATGGCACGTGCCCAGTGTTGCACCGACGCCCGGCGCCGCCAGTGAGGAGGGTGCTTTCCGCACGGAAAATTGTCAAGTAAAGGTGACTTCTTTTAGGGGGCGGGTTTCGGACTTTTCCCAATCCTTTTCCTTGCCACCTTGCTCGATTGTCGCAGGCAAGGTCCGTTTCCCCTGACCTGGCTCCTCGAATCATCTCATCACGATGCATTCCCTTGTTTGATATTTTTCCACTTTTCCCTCCGACCCTTCCCGGGTGCATCGCACTCGTTTTGTACTCAGCGACCGATATTCTCCAAGATAAAACCCAGTCCCCTCCCGAGCTTGACTTGTCTTCCAACATGCCCCAATTCCCTCGGCTTTAGACTCACATCGGGTTTCGCGTGTCCAACCAATCCCCCCTTTGCCCATTCCCCTTTGTTGAGCCTTCGGCGAGGTGCCAAGACCTGCCAATTTTATCCTCTCCTTGACCTTGATCAAGATAAGATTGAGATTTAGCCTTTTATCTCTTACAGTTGGATATATGGTTATAGCGCCTTGCCTCCTAGAGCGGTTGGTGTTGTCTAGTACCCCGGGCGTGTTTTTTTTTCACGTGTGGGGAGTTTTTTTTTTTTTCCTTTCTAGTATATATTTGGTGTCGGATGTTTGTGTTGTCCTCACTCGCGCGTGGTTCGTTCCCGGGTTGGTTCTTCCCAGCTACTTTTCCACGCTTTCCCACGGGACATAAGAACACGACCGAATGTTTCCTCTTTTTGGTGTGCTTTTGATCTTTCGCAAGTCACCCGGGCAAAAACAACGCGTCACACAGCCTCGATGGCCGCAGTCATCAGGTCCAGGCCTTGCCTTGTCGGCTAGATCACGCTCGGTACCGGTTAAAAAAAAGGGAATGCCCCAACCCTCTTGGACCGGCTTACTGGGCCCCCCACTCCTCTTTCACTTGCAGCGCTCTTGGAACGATGGGGTTTTTTCCTGTTAGCCGGGGCCCATCGCTCCCTGCTTTCTTTTAAGTGCGGTGTCGTCTTTGGACGTTCCGCGAATTCGCTTCCCCATTCAACCAGCGCTCGACTGTCCGCAATCTACGCAACAACTCTCCTCTAGGTTTTCGGTCGTTCTTCTTCGCACCTCGCGGTCACACCTCCAAACGTTCAGCACATATTTAGTTCATGTTGAGAAATCTTTGAGCTATCGTGTATCCCATTCTTGGAATCTGACGAACCCCAACCAGCCTTGCACTTTAATAATAGTGACGGATCGACCCCTTTTTGTGAAGTCTTGTTTCTGGCTCGTGCCTGGAGTCATTTTTTTTCCCGACTATTAATGGTCTCGGATTTATACTGCAATTTACTCCTGAGAGTCTCTCGTCGAATTTGCCCGTATGAGTGTCCGCCGGTGCGCCGAGGTTTTCTTTGGGCAGGCTTTCACCCTCTTACCCGTGACCTTTGAGAGTTTCGGCCGCGGATATGAGGCAACGTTTGATCGTGTATTGCACAGCGTTTTGGTTCATCTCTAGAGGCGACCTTCTCTCGGCCTCGGTCTGAATCGCCCCTTGTCCAGCTGAGCCCCCACGGCCCAGAGGACGTAATGAATCCTACCCGAGTCCTGGTCCCTTGTGTTCTCATCCTCCCCCCGCCGCGCTTCGCGGCGTTTGCGCCTTCTCTTGAATTACGCACAATACATGTTGACAAATCGTCATGACAAGCGAGGACGCCACCTCCCCCCCGATGTGTTTCTTCTTAATGTACCGTCCTTTCTTCCTTCTCCAATCGATCCAGCACTGGATGTCGCAAGTTCATCAGTTCCGCTCCAGTCCTTCCTATAATTTCGTCGAACAGTCCCCCCCGGCTCGCACTTTTCTTTGCGTTTACCCAAATCGGATGAGAGGTGACTCGCAGCAGACCGTTCTTGTCCTTCCCCCGCGCCCTCCATGAAGCTTCCCTTCCTAAGTGCCTCACTAGAACCCGAAAATATTCTAGTTTAGATACTCCCTTGTTGAAGAGGATTTGCGATTGATCTCTATTCTTTTTTCTCGGCCTTAGAATTCCGAGGCCCTTCAATGAGCTTTCGCTGCCAGAACCGGTTTGCTGAGATTCAAAGGTCTCCCGGATGTGCTCACGCCGCCGTCCTTCGCAGGGACTCATCCATCACATTCTAGGAATTCTGGTGAGCTAGGTACGTGGTCCGCATTGATGGATCGAAGGTCGCCAGTGGTTCCTTTGCCAACGTCCAGCCACAATTCTTCACATCGTTTGGGCTTTCTTTCCCTGCTTTTCCGAAGAATGCGTTTACAGTCCAGGTATTTAGTATCGTCTCAAAGGACATACGTGCAACACGCCTAGAGCCCCCTGCGCGCTGTTGAAGTCTCCCCCGCAGGAGCACCCGAAGGTTTCCTGAGGATTGACGCGTTCTCGGGCCTGGTGGACGGGGATGCTATTTTCCCAGGGCCCCTCGAGACAGTCCCATCTTCCTTTTTTATGATACAAAACCGCTGCCCCGTGGCCACTCCCAATCAGAAACCTTCGCGCTCTGCCTGTGTATCTCCGCCAATCCCTTTTGAAGATGGTGACCAAAGAAGAGCAAATGAAGACCAGTGACCAGGATTAAAAGATAATCCGCAAATTAGAGTAGATCTAGAAACTTCCGATTCATCTCCCGAAATAAAGAGGAAAATGATAGAATACCCCACTGCGTTCAACCCCTTCCCAGGCACGCCCGCAGACCCATTTTCCTAACCCGTCAGATGACAATAGTGGACTCTCCGGGGACAATGGAGTGGGCTTGGTCTTTCTTAGGACCTACGTTTGCTAGGCCCTCTTAGTTCCTGCGCCGAGGGTCCTAACAATCCCGTCGCCTTCTTGGTAGGCCGTCAAGGTCTCTGCCGGTCGTTTTTAATTTCTGCAGTCGTATACGAGCGTTGAGAAGAACCAAAAAAAACTAGAGTTGTGAGCAGGTTGCGGCGTTAGTTCCTATTCAAGAGTAGATGTCCGTCTAGCTTCGGGTAGTGATGGCGCCTTCTCCTTTCTGCTCACCCACCTTAGTGCAAGTTCTGATGGAAGTTTACCAAAGGTCCCAGAAGCCTACAACTTTTCCCAATCTTGCCGTAGGACTTTCAAGCGTGTGTACCTGGCGTTCCCTAAAATTGTAACGCAGATCTTGGTGGAGACTGTTGAGGACTTACGAGACTGACGGTTGATTCTCTCTCCCGTCCCTGTCCCATAACCTTTCTAATATTTGACTTCGCGTGTGTACCATCTTCCGTATTTTCCTTTTTCCCCACCTTGCCCCTTTCCCCAAGGAAACCTTTTCGTCCTTGTTATCAGTCGCCGACCCCGTTCCCGCGTGTACCACTTTCCACTCTTGTTTATCCGTCATACAGGACAGCGCCCCCCCGAAGAGTGCCTAGACTACTCCCTGTAACTTTTTTCTCACCCTTCATAAGCGGGCCTTGTCTACGGTGAAGGCGCCCTGGCGCTTCGCCCATGCTCGTATTGTTGCGCCTTCCTCCCCTCTCTTGCTTCGCTTTTTTTTGAGTTTTACACATAGTTGATTTGAACTCGCCGCCCAAACACAATCTTTTTTGCTTTCTGGCCCCCTTCTTTTGTGGCCCCATTCCCAATGCACTGCGTTGTTCTTTTTGCTCTCTTCGCCGCAGTTTTTCCTATCCTTTGCAATTTTTGATAAAAGCCTTCCGCTCCTTTGACACTTCTTTTTCTTCCCCTCTGGACCGAACGTCTCCTAGCCCGCGGGGAAAATTGAGACGAACTTTTTCGAGGCACAGCTTTGACCTCCTTCTTCCCCCCGTCAGCCGGCTTTCCTTTTACCCCTCCCTGTATGCAGGAAAATCGGGATGCTTCTTTCGTCGTCGCGGGTCCATTTCGGCGCCGCCTTGCGTCCCATTTCTCACTTGGGTGTCCATTTTCCGGTTCTTTACTTGCGCCTAACCCGCCGCGAGCAGCTACCCGTTACCGTTTTGAGCGGTAATACCCCCATGGCTTGCGACATCCCCTGTTAAATTGCGGCCGAATGTCGTCTCCCCTCTCCCTTTTAATGCTCTCCCTCTGCGTGCGCCC
>Ga0179593_1392393_pt1 | contig 12219 bp, 17 predicted proteins | sample CZODoug2_1_08_16_FD_185931 | JGI IMG/M metagenome (GOLD analysis project Ga0179593, IMG submission 185931) | Vadose zone soil fungal communities from Angelo Coast Range Reserve, California, USA - CZODoug2_1_08_16fungal (PacBio error correction) | ecosystem: Environmental > Terrestrial > Soil >... | reverse complement strand
CCGGAATTTTCTCCTTCTGTCATAAAAGACCTTTTTAAGAAATCGTTTCGTTCCTGCCTTCCCCCTTGTTTTCTTTGTTTTCTGGACACAACCTTTGTCTAGCTCACAATGGCCTTTTTCTCTGGTAAAACTATCTTCTAATCATGGATTGGCCGCTGGTTTCTCTGTGGGGTAATCTCTTCTTCTTCTTTTTTGGCAACTTTCCCCCCCATTGACCTGCCACCTATTTTTATTTTTCTTGATCGGAAAAAAGATCCGCAATAATACTTTCCCTAGCAGCTTTTGCTTCTGTGAACTCCGCACGTGAAGTTTTTTTTCTTTCGTCCGCGGCCTCTGTTCAAACCCCTAAAAAAGCATTTCGTGCCGTTTCACCCCCAATCCCGTCTCTCGGAAGCTGACGCTCCGTTGTGCTTATTGGGGCTTTTACGGTGGGGCCATCCCCGGGGGTTGGCCTATCCTTTTTGTACTTTGCCTTTTTTCCCCGTGATTCTCCGTGACCACGGTTCCCACAGTAATTTCGGAAGCCCTCTCCCCACCCTTTTTTTTTCCCTCTTAGATCTTCTTTCGTTGAATTGGCTTTCCCTCACCGGCTTTTTTTTTCTTTCTGTTTTACGGCCCCGTACTTGGCGGTATAAGGCGGGGGTTAGTTTTTTTGCTTTCCCCCTGCGATCCTTCTTTTGGTTGAACTTTTTTTCCCGTTCTGATCTTGGGTAAATTTGACGTGACTCTTACACTTTGCTTTTGTGTTCCCCCCCTTCCTCCCTTCCCTCCTCCCCCCTTCCAATGATTACGATTCTCGCCCTTGTAAAATTTTTCGTTCTGTATCGGTCTGGTCTTTTTTTCCTTGTCTGGCTGGTTTTCCCTGATGCCCCTTCTTCTTTTTGTGATCAACGTTATGTCTTTTTTTGTTTGCACCCAATCCTTCTGGGGCGCCTGACCCCCCTCTTCTTCCCGCCCGGACCCTTATGACGGTCCTCGATACCCACTCGATGCCCGCTCTTTTTTCGTTTGAGAATTTCCCCCTTCCCCCTTCCATCTTTTAGGGATTAATCAGGTGCATAAATCACCAACAAAACCTTAACCCAAAATTATGCCATTTGCCGCCGTTTTCCTTTCCCTCTTGCTTGTCACTTTTCTTTGGTCCTCCCACTCCCCCCTGATTCCCGGCTTCATAACTTTTGATCGCCCGAGATGATGCTTTTCCCTTACCCCCCAACCCCTTTTTTTTCACCCTTGCTTGCGGATCGGAATCTTTTTTTCCATCTCACAGCGCATCTTATTCTTCGGTTCATCATTTCAGACAAAAAACCTTTTTTTTCCCGGGGCCCCCCCCCCCCCCCTCTTTTTCCCCCCTTGGTTTTTTTTTAATCGCCATGCTTTTTTTTCATTTGTTCCGATAGTCACCAACGGAGCGCGGCGAGTCCATTTCTGGTCGTATTTGCATTTTTTTTGCACTCCCCTCTTTTTACCATCCTTTTTAGATGGGTCCCCTTCTCACGTCGGGATTTCGTCCCCCCCCCGCCCCCCCCTTAATAACTTCTTCCCTTTGGCCGTTCTCCCTGCCGGCCAGATGGTTTTGGTTTTCCCGACGTTTTTTTGCACTTTCAGCAGCGAGTTTATTCCTCCGCGTCTCTCCTCCTCTGCGACCTTTTGAAATGGCCTTCCCCCCCACCTGCCATTTCCTTCGTTTTGAACGGAGTCCTTGGCATTTTTTGTTTTCCGTTTTTTCTTTTTTTCCCCCTGCACTCCCTACACGTTGTGTGGAACTCGGTTGAGCGGCATAGGTTTTCTTCCCCAAACCGTTCTTTTCCCCTTTTTCGTGGACTTCAACCTCAGTCCTTTCTTGTTCCCTTTCAGAATCTTCAGATGTTACCCCTTACTGCTTCTGGTTGCGTTGCTTGCCTTACTTTCCCCCCCTGTTCGTTCTGGTAAGCTACTACTTGTTCCTCCGTTACGGGATGGCTTTCCGAAGTGTGCATTTCTTTGCGGGCCAGATTTTCACCCCTTTTTGAGAACAAGTCCCCCTTCTTTTTCTTTTTTCTCCTACTATTTTTTGTTGTTTATAGAGTCTCCGCCAATTGTCAGTCCTTAATCAATTGTTTATCCTTTTCTTCGCTTCCCTCCACCTTCCGGTTCATCCCTCCAACTGTCGATAATCGGTATGTTTCGGCTTTTTTGTTTTTATTGACAGATTTCGCCCAGAAGGAGTGGTGGTTCAGTCTTTTCCTTGGTTACCCTTTTTTCTTCTTCCCCCAAGGGTCCATGTCCTGAGATTCGTTTTCCTCCCGCTATACCGAATTGAACCACTCCCTACTTAGTTCCCCTCCCTTTGTCTAATGCCCGAGTCCTCTCATTATGCTGGCTGTTGTTTTTCGTGCCCTTTTTTTTCCTCTTTTTCCGCCCCGTCCTCAATCTTTTTCCTTCGATCTGGCCCCACACCTTTTTCCCGTTTCCCATGTTCTGCACTCCGCAGACGTACTTTGGCGGTTTGTGTTGCTAGTGGCCTTTCATTTTTGACCTTTTCTCGTGATTTTTCCTTCATTAGGCCGCTCTTTCTGCCCTTTAATCGAAAAACTCCCCCTCCTTTTTCCTTTGCGGGTTCTCGGCCCCCATGAAGCTTTGGTTGATTTAGCCGGTCCCCCTCTTTCCGTTCTGGTTTTTCTTCTTTTTCTCTTCCAGTGGGAGTTAGGTCGACCCGACCCCTATCTTGAGATGCTTTTTTCCCCCCCCCCCCCCGTCGCTCTTGGTTTCTTTCTCGTGACTTGTTTCTTGGCCCTGTTTGAGAAAAAAACTACTTTTGCAAAATACGATTGTGGAACCCCCCTCCCATTAATTCCCCTTCCCCCTCACTGGTGATCTCTCTCTTATCCTTCGGTCCTTCTTCGCTGGCCTTCCCTTTCCCATCTTTTTTTTTTTGGTCCCTGGGTCGATTTTTCCTATTCCAGATTTCTCAAGGCACTGGGGCTCGTCTCTGTGTCCCCCCCCCACACACAAGACACCACACGTCACACAACACCACTCTTCATGCCCCCCCCACCACCCCCCTTACCCCATTGTTTTTCTTCGGGACCGATACTCCCCTCTTCGGGTCTGCCCCCCCGTACCCCCTGTTCCCTCCTCGACTTTTCCCCCCGTCCCCCACACCCCCCTTCCCCCCCCCCCCCCCGGCCACCTTCTCCGACTTGCCTTTTCCCCCTTCCATTCCCCACCCTTGACTAGGCCGAACTCTTTCTCAATGGGATCACCTCTTCCCCGTTAGTTTTCCCCAATTTGGTTTCCCCCATTTTTTTCCGGGCTTCCTCCTTTCCGGCTCATAATCACGCTACCTGCAGTGAGACAAGGCCTTGCCCCCTTTTTCCACGTTTCTCCCTTTTTTTCTTTTTAGGTATTCATTGAGTTTCCTCTTTTATTAACCCCATGTACGTTGTCCATTACATTTGTCTCTCCTTTTCGTGTCGAAGTTCCTTTGTGTTCCTGGTTTCAGACTTTTTTTCCCAGCCCCCTCCTACTTGATCCCTTCCCTTTTTTGTTTCCCCTGCCTCTAAAAGATACTTTCACATGCTCCAGAAGCTCCGGGGCATTGGCAACCGCCCCTGACTCCATCGCTTGATTTTCTTCCCTTTCTCGTGCCCTATCTGGCAAAGCCACTTTCCCTCCCTCCTCCCCTTTACCGCGTATCTCGTCCGTGATGAACATCTCCCCCCCAGGTTTCTTTTGTCCACGTGCACCGACAAACCTCTGAAAGGTATGCTTTCTTCCATCATGCGTGTGGTCGGTGCCTCGAGAGGCCCCCTTTTTCTTTCTGCAATAACATCACCCGCAGTCCCTTCTTCCTTCCCCTGTGAAACTTGATTTTTTTTTTTTTTTCGGTCTTTTTCGTCCCCTCTTCTTTTTTTTTTTCCCCTTCTTTCACTTTTCGGTACTTTTCTGTTCGCATGGCTTTTTTTCCTTTTCTTTTCCCCCCCCACCACCAGCCTTAAGGCCCCCCCTGGAGGCTTGACCGCAGCTAAGCCCTATTTTCCTTCGCCCCCCGATTTAGGTTTCCCGCATGTTGCATTGTTCCCATTTTTATGGCCTTTTTCCCTTTTTGAGGTTTAGTGTGTCCTTTCTCCCCTTTTTTCCCCTCTTTCCTCCGCCCTTCTTCGACGGTTTCCGCTCTTGGCACAGTCCCACATTTTACTTCAGTATGGACTCCTTCTTTTGGTGGATTCCCCTTGTTTCCCCCGGCCCTTCTTTTTTACACAATCATTTCCCCCCCCTCCCCAACCCCCAATGATCCCTCCCAGATCCCCCGATTAGGACCCCTCCCCCCCCCCTACCGTCTTCCTTGGATCCTTATTCCCCCGTGACCCACCCCCCATATCCCCAAGGTGTCCTTTCGTACTCGCACTCTTTTTTGATCTTAACCTATGGACTGGATTGCCTTTACCTTGTAACACTCCACCCGGCGCCCGACCCCCCAGTCCCCCCCCCCCAGACCGCTGATTCTCTTTATAGTCCCTACGTCTGATGTAGACTGATAACCGTTTTTTTTCCTTAAGTGCTCATCTTTCCTTTTCTCTTTTTCCTTCCCCAGTTTGAAAAATGTCAGCAGACCGGCGGTCATCACCTTTCCATATTTTTCTTTTTCCTCCCCAGTCTTGCAATCTTCCCTTTTTGTGGACACGCCCAACTTCTGCTACCTTGAGGTTTACCGGGATTTTGCCCCCTGCATTTTTTGTTTCCTTCTATCGACCCTTTTTTTCCCCCCCCCTTCCTTAATGGCATAGGACAATTTTTTCCCCTTTTTGTTTTGGCCGCGAACCCTTTCTTGCGTGGAGGCGTGGTTCAAACTCACATCCCCCTTGCCCCTCCGTGTAGACCCTTTTCTTTTTCGAGGGTCTCCCCCAGGTCTGGTTCCGCCCTAACTCATCTTCCTAACACTTCTCTCCCTTGCGCTTTTTCCCCAGCTTCTGACTACAAACACCCTTTTTGTTTTCAGTCCCGGGTCAACCCGTTTTTGGCACTTTTTTTCCCTTATTTTTTTTTCTCTTGCCGCTAGGCGTTTCCCCCACCCCGGAACTTTGTTTTCTTCTCTTCCCCCCCGACCCAGATGGGGGTGGCTTTTTGACCCATTTCTCTTTGCCCTCCATTCCCCTCCTCCTTTCATCCTCTCCTGTTTTTTTCCGTTGCGCGTTGTTTCGCATTTCCCCCGGGTTGGGCGAATCAGTCCTTCCTTATTAGGTTATGCGTAAATTCGCCTCATTGATACTGCGGGAGTCAGCGTTTTTTCTCTTTTTGTGTCTGTTTTTTCCCTCTCCCTTCCCCCTTCTTTACTATTTTTCCCTGTGTTGTTTTTCGATTTCCTCTCATTGCCTTAAAACCCACAGTAACACATTCCTCCAACTCGGTCCCTCCGTTGGCTTCCTTTTTTCTTTTCCTCTTACTCGCCCTTCCCTTCCTCGCGTTTTGTCACACCCCCCCCCTCCTCCCCAATGGCGGTCCCCCCGATGTTTTCTTCTCTTGGCTCTTTCGGTCTCTGTTCATGTCCCTCACCAAACACTTTTTTCCTTGTTTATCTCCTTTTCCCCCCCAAGTTGTTGCCCCCGCTGTGCTCCCATCGCTATTATCCGAAACCTTGTTGTTGGTTCACCTTTTTGTTTAATCTTTTGTTTTTTCATTCTTCCTTTCTTTTCAGTTCTTCTTTACTCAGCGACAAGTTTCCCAGTTTATTCGCACTTTTTCTTTTCCCTCACTCTTTTTTCTGCGAAATATCCTTGCCTGGTTTTTTTCCCCGGAGTGTAACCCTAAGGGCGTTACGCACTTTCCCTCCACCGCCCCCAACTTTCTTTCTTGTCACATCTGCGTGCCCTTCCTTATTAGGTTAAGGGTTGATTGACATCCTTTTCCGATTCTACTTTTTTTCCCTGCATGCGGCTCCTTACTCCCGTTTCATTTCTTTTGGCGTGATTTGTTTCGCCTGACCCCTTTTTTTCTCCCTTTATCTCTGGGGAGGGTTGGTTACAGCGTTTTTTTCGCCACTTTGGTTTTTCCCTCTTTTATTTTCCCTGTCAAGTTCCACGAGTCTCCTTTCCCTCCTCTCCCCCCTGTCCCAGAGGAAGACTTAGTCTTCCTCCCCTCGTTTCTTTTTTGGTCTTTAGGCGTCCCCGGTGGCCCCCTTTTCTCCCCTGATTTCCTCCCCTTTCCTCTTTTTAAGAATTTGCATTATTTTTACGTTCAGGGAAACAATGTTCTCTTGGTCCTTCTTTTCCCACAACCTTCCTTGCTTTCCCCCCCACAATGCCCCGATTATGGTCTAACACCTTATCTCTTTCCTGATGTGCCGTGATTTTATCTGTCTTTTTTTTTTAGGATTTCGCGCTCTTTTTTTGTAACGGACATACTGCTGTACATATACCTTGCTCTAAGCCCACTATGTCGTTTCCCCCTCCTGCCCCTCCCTGTCTTCACCATGTTTTTTTTGCGCCCGTGTGCTTCCACTTGACTCTAATCTTTAAGGGGAGTTCATTCCCCTCCCTCCTCTCCCCTCCTCCCTTTGCTTCTCCCTCCCCTATCCGAACCCTTGATCCCCTTCCATTTCCCTCTATCCCCCCCCCCCTCCCAAGCTACCTACCCTCACTTCCTCCCCCCCGCCCGCACCCTCCCCTTTCTCTACCGTCTCTACCCAAATAACCCCCTCTTTCCCTCTCCCATCTTTCCCAGCCACCCCCTCCCCCATACTACCTACCCTCCTCCCCTCACCCGCTCCCCCCCTTCCCTCCCACTTGCCTTTCCCTTATCTACCTCTTTTTCTACGATTCTCTCCCCCTCCCCTTTTCCTTTCCTCCCTCCCCGACATCGCTTCACTTTTCCCCGACGCCCTTCGTCCTTCTTCTCCTCTTACCCTCTCTTTCCCTCTCCTCTTCCGTTTTTCCCGCCTCCTTTATTCCACCCCACGTCCTTTCCTACCCCTCTTTCCCTCCTGCGCCAATCACTACCTCCGTCCTTTTCCCACCTTTCTTTCACCGCTTCCTTTTCCCCTGCCCCCCCTCAATTTTCCGTCGCACTCACCACTTCTTCACTTACTCCCCCATTCCCATCCTCACCCCCTTTCTCACACCCCCTTCCCCCTCCCGTCACCCCAAACCTTCATTACCCCCCTTCTTTTTCTCTCTTTCCTTTTCCATCTTGCGGTTTTCCCTTTTACCTCTTCAAAAACACTCCACACCTGGTTTTCCCCCTTGTTTGCATGCATTCCCCCAACCCGATTGGCTTCTCGGACAACATGATCCCCCCATTCGTTTTTTTTCCCCCCCTTTTTCTTTTTATCTCTGGTGCCAACGTTTGTTTTCTTAATGTTGTTCCTAACGTTCCTTGGTTCCGTCCCGCCTGCGTTGCGTGTTCCCTGGTTGCCATTTTTTTGACCTTTTTATGTCCCGCCCCCATTTTACAGGTGTCACGTCCCTCTGCTTTTTTGATTTGATCTTCATTTTCTTTTACCCAACCCGCCGGTTTTCTTCTTCGGAGGCCAATTTCTGCTGTTTTTTCTGCTCTTTTTCGTGGTTTTCTTGTGTGGTCCCTCCCTCTTCCTCTTCCTTGTGGGGACCCTCTTTTTCAACAGTCTGTAACGGCTTACCTGGGACTTTTTCATTGCTCAAGGTTTCTTGGCCCCACTCGTCGCTCCTCCAATCTGAATCCGTTGATCCGCTTCCCTCGGTGCGTGGTTTCTTTTTTTTTTGTTCTCCCTGTGAAGTGCTTTTTAGGCCCTTGGTCCCATCGTTTTTTTGCTCATGTTAGGGTTTTTTCTTGGGGAACCCAATATTTTCCTGGGAACCGTCCCTTCTTTCCCCACCTTTATTCGCGACTGATCTTCCACACATTCCCTCGCGGTCCCTTCTATCCGAGCCCCCTCCTCTCCCCGTTTAGTATGACTTTTTCCCTTTTGCACACAGACTCTTACTGGTTTTAATATCCGTGATTATATTCTACGTTCACCCCCCGCACAACCAGGTACCCCCCCCATTCTCGACCGTTTTTTGCAACTACCCCCACTTTGACCCCCCCAACATCCTCCTTTCCCACCTAGTTGTTTTTTATTCCCCAGTGATTTGCTCCGGCTAATCCTGTATCTCCTCGATCTTGACGATGTCATAGGGCCGGTTCCGTCCTCCCATCCCAGTTTTTTTTTCCTGTCCTGTCCTGTTCACCCCAGATTTTTCAACTCTCTTCCTGTTTGGGGTGTTTTTTTTCTATCTTCACCAACCCCAACTTGTGGTTTTCCACACCCCCCCCCCCCCCCCCCTTCAACCGTTCCCGCTGCAGGCTCCCATCTTCACCATCCTGGTCTCCGCGATAGATCACCCCGTATGTCCCGCCGCTTTCTTTGTTTATTTTCCTTACCCGCCATCGTACTTCCTTATGCCTTACCTATGCGTCACGTTGCTGTGTTTGGCATCCTATCCTTCTGGTTTGAACGTCAGTCCCGCTTTCCAATTCCTCTTACCCCCCTGTCAGGCGGGTTTGGGCTGACAATGCTTGCTTCTCTCCCCCCTTTTTTTAGAGCGTTATCCCCCACCGACGTTTCGGGTGCCCTTTGTCAGCCGTCCTGCTCTGACCTACCGAGTTTTTTCCGTCCTTCGCTTCCCCTTCGCCTTCCCCTAGCCAAACCGTTCCCTTCCCCCTTTTTTGCTGGGACTTGGACCCTTTTTCCCCATTTTTCCTTTGGTCCCTTTTGGTCCTCTTTCCCCCCTCCCGGATTTTGACAAAGTCTGGTTTTTGGCTTTAGTGTCTCTCGATTTTAGTTTATCCACCTGCCCCCCTCTTACTATGCCCTTTTTCCGCTTCCCCCTTTATTACCTTTTTCCTGGTCTGGGTCATCGTCTATTCGTATCCATCTCCAGATGTATTGACTTGCTGATGTTTTGCCTCTGGAACACCCCCCCACCCCCTTTCTTCTCTTGTCCTACCTGAGGTTTTAACGATTTTTTCTCGCTTTGATTTTGTTTCAAGTTTCTTGGCCGGCGGGCATTGTGCCTGGCCTCTGATGTTACCAATGGATTCCTCTCCTTGTTCCCCGCAAATTTTTTCCTTTTTCTTCTTTTTTTTTCCTCAGTGTCTTTTTTTTTCGTGATCTTCCTTGACAATTGGGCTTTCATCCCATTTTACTCTCTTCCCTGCCTTTGGTCCCGGTGTTTTTCCTCTCGTCTGCTATCGTAGCTTTCCCAACATGTTGTTTTTATGACCAGGATCCGTTCCTTATTTTTGGAAATTTCTTTTTCCCCCCTGGTTCCCCCCATTTTTTGTATCTGAGCTGTTTTTCTCCTGCTTTGCTAACCCCACACCCACCTCCCTGTTACCTTTCTTTTTAATGCCCCCCTGTCTCTCTTCCACGCGTGGTATGCGGCTCTTCGCCCTTATCGCCCCCCTTTTTTTCCCCCACCCCCTCCGTGTCAGGAGAGCTGATGCACCCCCTTCCCCCTTACCATGGCAAGTCAGGAACTTTTTTCCAACCTACCTCCTTTTTCGGTTTTTTTTTAGCTTTGTGGTGGCCTCTTTTTAAACCCTTTCTTTTTAGCGCAGTCGCGATCAGCTTTTTTCGGTTTTTCTCCATTTGGCCGGTTCGTAGGAACCTCCGACCCCCCCCCACCTGTTTTTCTTCTGTTTCGTTTTTCGACTAGACTCCCCCCTGGCCTCTTGAAGGAGTCCTTTCCCCGATTTTTCTCCCTGTTTCTTCTTGTATGTTATTTGTCGGACCAGGAGCCGTTCAACCCATCCGTCCCTATCGAGGGTCTTTTTCCCCCCCCCTCTCGCCTCTGGTCGTAATCAGACAGTGAGTCCCCTGCTTGGGGCAGTTTTGCGCAACACTTGTACCTTTGTCTTTTTTTACTTGCCCCCTTACACACCGAATGGTTGAACAATCGTCCCCCGCGCTCGTTTTTTTTTGATATTTTTTCTTTCCGCAGGTCCATGGTCTATTGACTCCCCCTTGCAGCCGTTTTGTTTTTTGGTCCACTTGTTGCCTCTTTTTTTTCTTGTACTTTCTTTTTTTTCCCCCCCGAAGGTCCTCTTGTTGTGAGATTCCCAGCTTCTAAGTTCCTCCAACTTTTGCGTCCCCACCACCCCCCACAAATGCGTGTCCTTTCCCGGTTGACCGTGGTCTCCATTCGCTGCTTTTCTCTTTCATCCGGCGTTTGATCCCACGGTGTTGTCTCCCCACGCAAGACAACTAGTTGATCTTTGTCCCGTGATTGTCTTTTTATCTGCGTTTAAGTTTTTCTGTCCTTGGATACTTCCGCCCGTTCTTCTTCTGATTGTTTTTGAAATTTTGTGTTTTTCGGTTATTCACTCTTCCGTCCCTACACCATCACTCTCTTGGCTTCGCTTCTTTTCCCCGTGAAACACTGAGTCCCCTTTCCTTTGGGGGCGCTTTATCTTCCTCGTGAATTTCCATGGGCGGTCACCAATTAAGGTGGTTTTCCTTTCGGTCTCTCCCTTTGGTATGCGTGGTTATTTTGCCCAGAGTATTGGTTCCCCAGCACCCCCCTCTAAAACGACTATGATTCAAAATCATCTGGCCTACTGGTCTCCCGCCCTCTCCCCTTGCTGGCCCGCTCTTCCGTGCCCGTCTTCCCGCGCTCGCTTCTTATCCATTTAAAGGTTTTTCCGAAGATTCTTCTTTCAAAATTCCCCTTTGTCCGTTCCCCCCCGAATCGCGACGTTGTGAAACCAATATTCCAAAACAGGGGCCCTGTTCCTCATCGCCCCTTTTTACCCCAAGAAACACCCACTTTTCACGCAAGCTTCTTGCCTGGTGTGTCAACGTCTCTTTTCTCCTCCCGGTATTTTTGTCGCCACATCATTTTTTCTCATCATACTAAACATGAGTGTGGTTGGTATTCTTTCCGTTGGCCCTTCTGTTGGCTGGATTGTCCCGTTTGCTTGGCAACATGGGGCGGCCGTCCCACCGTTGCATTTTTGTGCAGTTTTTTTTTTTTTTTTGCCCCCTTAGCTGGCCACCCCGCGCATATAGGATAATTTTGGCCCCCCCCATACTCCTCAGTCTTACAGTCGGCTTTTCCGATGGCCGGTTTTTTTACTTCACCCCTTCTAGTTTTTTATGTGTTGTTTGTTGCTACCCTCCCTCCGGCGAATCGCCTCTTCATGGCCTCTCTCCCGCTCTTGTTCTGATGGTTCAAAGACATCCGTTTACTTTGACAGCAACTCCTTCCATTGGCCGGCTTCGTTTTTTCGGGATCAAACCCGTCATTGGACGTTTACCGGGATTTTTTCTTCCCAACCCGTTCGCCCCCCCCAACCCATCTCCTCTTCCCCCCAACTCCCATTAGGATAATATTTTAAGGACCTTTGGCTTTTTTTGGCATTTTTCTTTCTTTGGCCTGTTCCCCCAGAAACAAGGACGGGACCATCCTGCGCACTCTTAACTTCTTCGATCCCCCTTTATGGGACATCATTAATTTTTCCTCACTGCCGCACGATCACCCGCTTTCGAAGGATATTCAAGTCCGCTGATTGTTACGAGCTTGCGCTGTCCCTTTCTATGGTCTATCCTATTCCGTGAAAATATTCTCTTTTTGGGCCAATGGGGACCTTAGGGGTCCTCCCTTTCATCTCTCGTCCAAGTGCCATTCAGTGTTGTCCCTTGTTTTCTTTTTGAGCACCCCGCCCACAATTGTCTGAGATGAGTGGAATATCGACCGCCCGGCTTTTTGTGTGAATCCACATTCTTGTCCACCTTTCCAAGCCTAGATAGGATACTGATCCAATGGTCGCTTCGTCTTGAGTTTTGGGTTTTTTACAGTGCGACCCCAGTGAGCGTCTGGGCCTTACTCAACGATTACTAAGGTCCCACTGAGGTGAGAGTCGCCGCGCCCCACTGTTTCCGCGGGTTCGATCACCAGCAGTTCTCTCACACTGAGGCGGGTGTTTTCTTGTTGGTTAAAAGCGGGGGCGCTCTAATGAAACCCCACTCGGTGGGTACATAACGTGATCCCACCCCCCCTGCGTCTATATAAGTTTGTCTGTTGTCTTTTCGTCGCACTCCCCCCCCGCGCCTTTTGCGAGATCCCAGATAAGTATTTTTTTTGATGTTTTTTCCAACACTTTGCTACGCAAGTTAAATGCATGCCCCCATTGCGATTTTTGGGGCATACGCGCGCCGAAGCGGTGTCATCTCACGATCTGAAGCTGTGCTTCCTCCGTTGGCGCGTTTTTGTGCCACCT
>Ga0179593_1354363_pt1 | contig 12219 bp, 13 predicted proteins | sample CZODoug2_1_08_16_FD_185931 | JGI IMG/M metagenome (GOLD analysis project Ga0179593, IMG submission 185931) | Vadose zone soil fungal communities from Angelo Coast Range Reserve, California, USA - CZODoug2_1_08_16fungal (PacBio error correction) | ecosystem: Environmental > Terrestrial > Soil >... | reverse complement strand
GGACTATTGTGTTTTTGTTATCTTACCTCTGCGCGGTTAACTTTTTGAAAGAGCTTTTTTGTTCTTTGAATAGCCCAGCTACCCTGGCGTGCTTTGAGTAGGGGGATTCCTTCTTTCTTCGAGGCAAAGAATGGAGTGGGTGTTCCACCAGCTCCTTTTTCCTTCCTGCAGGCACCGTTCATTTTGAACTGGCCCTCTTTGTACTCCATCCTCCCCGATGCCACGCGTCCTCTGATTCGACCTTTTTTTTTTTTTTTGACTGGACAACTTCACGCCGCGTCTCTCTCTACTCCTCAGGAAAAGTAGTGGCGATAGAGTTCACCGCGCCCCCCCCGCCGCCCTACCTACCCTTTTCTGTCTGAACCTGTATATTCGGCTTCACCTTTTGTTCCTCTATTACACTTTCTCCCGCCGAGGTGGTTCCCTCCTCTTACTTCTCTGTGTTTGTTCTGAGAGATCCTTTTTTTCTTCCTCCCCGATCCAGACCCTTTGTTATGACGGTGTCTTAGTTCACAGGTTGACTTCCGTCCGAGGTTGAATTTGCTTTCTTCATTTTCTTTTCGTTCGGCGGGGCGGTAGGTGACATCCTCCATTAGAGTACTCACTCCTTTTTCTCGTGACTTGACCCGCGTCGATGAGGCATGCCCAGTCAATTCGGACTTTCAGATACTCCCTTTTTCACTCTTAGGAGCGGGCGGTCGCACAGCGTTTGCCCGTACGGCTTTCTGTCATTTCCGTCACGACTTTCTTTGTACTTACAGGTGGCCCCTTCGGACTCCTGGAGTTTTTCCACTTCCGCCGTGCGGGGTGGGCTTTGGGAGAGGACAGTCTGCAGTCTCGTTAAGTCGCCGCGCGGCACTCAGCTCCCGCCCCCCGCCCTTTCTTCCTTCTCTCGTCGGCACCCTAGTGTTGCCGACGGAACCTTCCTCACACATTAAGTATAAGTCTCTGTTAGTTTTAAACTCTTGACCCCTGCTTCCTTAGTTTAGAGTGCTCAGCATGTCTTCCTCTTTTCCCCAGGTTTTGCTGGATGCCCGGCAGCCCCTGGGCGGCTTTGTTTTAAAATTCCCCCCCCCTTCCTCCCCTTATTTGAGGAGAAACGGTCTCGAATCCCCTGCCTCCTGAAGGACGTTATGTAGTGCGACCCCCCCCTCTTCCCTCCTCCCCTGCGAAGCCGATTCTTTGCTTGGCCGCGGTTTCCGTTAGAGTACCCTTTTGTCATGAAGGGTCGCCGTGGTGTGGTTTTACTTGGCCCCCCTTTCACATCTTTTCCCCTAGATTTTTCTCCTCTCCTGCTTTCCTATCGTTTTTTTTTGCTTCAAAGTGGTGTCCCTCTCCTCTGCGGCGAATAAGAGAGCACGCTGGAGATGGTTCGGCCTCTATCGCCGTCGGAGACTTGCTTCTGACGGAAGAGTTTCAACATACTCCCCCCCATCTCCCGTCGAAAACGCGATGCGTCTTCTTTCATCTGTGAAGTCTCGTCCGGACTCTTTCTTCGTATTCGTTGTTTGTACTTTTTTTTTTGAGTATCGGTGTTGCCCTTGTCGGAGGCGCACGTGCCACTACCGAGTCTTCTTTGGTTTTGAGGTTTTCTTCTCAGGATCAGTTCTTTTTTATCCTGACGTTCTTGATATTCACAACTCGAAGGGATCGCGGCGGGGTTTTTTGCCGCGTGGCTTAGATGACGAGACGACGGATCTCTCTGGTTCTCGACGAGGAGTTCCCCCCCACGTTTTTATGTTTCCGCCAGACTTTCAAGAGAAGTTTGGACTGTTCGCGGGGGCAATCATTTCGCAACATCATCTCCAGCTTCCTTCTTTCTCTCCTCTAATTTCTGGGGCGTCGTCCCGGTTCATGTGTTTCCCATTTTTAAATCTTTCATCCGTCACGGTAGTGAACGGAGGGGATGTGAAAGGCGCCGCGGAGTTCCCCCCCGTCTTTTTTTGTGGCTTCGATACTTGCGCTGTTTGCACTTTGCTTTTCCTGTCTTTGGGGTCCGCCCCTTCTTTTTAATTGGGGAGGTTGCTATCACGTCCCTCCCTTCACTTTTGGACACTTTGTGCGGGTAGGTCACTATCTTTACTGGTGTTCTGGCCCTTTGTTGTATTCTCGCCCTCGTTTCTTGGAAAGGCAGAACCTCTTTGTCGCTTCCCTTCTTTTTGGATCTTTTTCCTCCCCTCAGTGATCACTCCCACGCCTTTTTCGTCCGCTGTCGAAGCGTTGCTTTTTTCTTTCTTACCGATCCGGACTTGTTCTTGCACGGATCCCGGTCACCTCCCTCCTCTTTTCCATGGTCCCCCCTGTCAGCGCTGAAGGCTCATTCGGGGTGTTTTTCGCTTCTGAGGTTCCTTTTATTTGCTCTTTTGAGGGCGATTCAGCGCCTACAGGGGTTGCGCTTTCTTTCTATCTATATTTTCCTCCTCCGTGTCGTTTGTTATTATCTCGATCCTTCCTTTTTAGTTTCTCCCCACGTCCTTGTAGAGGACCCCCTCTCTCCCCTCCTGAGCCTCTAAAGCAGAACCGACGACAGCGTAACAACCCGTACCCCGACTTGCGCGGGGAGCAGCGGAGCGAGGGCATCTCCTGATTTACTGCTTAGTCAGTCCGGGCGCCGGCTTAGCGGATCTTCCCTTTCCCTTTCAGATGTAGTCCAGCGGGCCGAAACAGTAGTGGGAGTAGCTTATCCACGGCTTTTGCAAACGCTCCACCACCACGCGTCCTTCAAAAATCTCTCCCTTTTTCTCCCCAGGAACGCTGCGTTACCTACGACACGTGATACCATCATCATCGACGTTTAAGGACCCCCTTCTTTTTCCCCCCCCCCCGTTCGAGTGAGTGATATCCCTCCCTGGACTTTCTCCCACAAATTGACAGCAGATGTCCCATGCCGCAATATCGCTCCCCTGAACTACACTGTTCCACTATCTTTTTTTTGCCGTTGCCAAAATTCCCCGCCGGGCCCCCCTCCACGGACCCGGTTAGTTATCGGTTTTGGTTTTCACCCTCCCAGTGTTTTTGTCTGTCAAAGTACGAGAGGAGAGCCCCCTACCGCGCGGCGATTGGTGTTCTTGGAGGCCCCGCTCCTGGAAATATTTCTTTCATTCTTGGAGAACATCGTGTTTTTATCCCCTTTCTAGCCCCGCTCCGCTAGTTTCTTACAGCTTCCCCCCCCCCCAATTAAAAAACACTAACGTCAGATTTTTGTGGGTAGCCATTGTAAATAATTTTTGTAGCAACGGCTTTTTACTTGAGGACCCCCATCCCCACCCCATAAGAGAGTTTGCGACAGTTAGATATCCCCCCCTGTAAACGCAGAGACGCAGGAGCTCTCCTTAAGCATCCCCGATCTTCAGGACCTTTTTCTTTTCCCTCCTCTCATCGGCCATTGTTTTTTTGGGCTTAGTCTTTTTTCTTTCATGTTCAGCTCAGTATTAATCCAAGTTAAGAAGAGGGTACGTCGGTGGCCAATCTCCCGAGTAATCCTCAGAGCTTTTTCATTAGACAGATCTACAAAATTCTCGAATCTCTCCCCCCCAATCCTGTCGAGTTCTAGAGGGAATGTCGGATTATGCTTTGCCCGGTTCTCCCCCTTTTCCACCGCAAAAACCGTTTTTTTTTCTCGGACCCCCTTCAGCCACCTTCCCTACTGACTTACCCGGCGCCAGGAGAATGACTTAGCAGTCGTATCTAGCCCTCCATCGTCCTTCATGCTGCCGGTGGGACTAGGACTCCCCCCCCCCTTTTTCAGCATTTCCGAAACGTTCTGGACGCGATTTTTCCTTCAAGCCCCCCCCACCATCCCCCCTTCTTCCTGATTGCGATCCAGCATGTTCAGTCCCAAACAAGACTGATTCCAACAGCCACCTCCGTCCTCCCCTTTCCATCTGTTACCCCTTTCAACCCATTCTCTTATGCCCCCTTATAAGGGCTTTTTTTGAGTTCGCTAGGGACAATAGTTGCATCGTACGAGAGATGGACTTTTTAGTGTGCGGGATCTGATGCCGGCTTGCGTCATTTTCCCCCCTACTTCTTCGAGGATTGCCTAGGTTTTTCACCCCGTCCTACGGCTGCGATGTTCCTCTCGTTAGACGGTTGTGAGGCCACTGGAGGGTACACCATTTTTCCCGCGACGGCAAGGTCAATGGTTTCCCCCCTTCATTTGGTCACGGAACTAGGTTACCTCCACCCCGCAGAGACCACGCTTCTCCCGGATCCTGAAGTCCCTCGCTTTTTCCCTTGTGCCCAATGTCAAAACGCGCGCGTTTGGCCCCCTGACTAAGGAAACTTTCGTGTCCTCTCCGATTTCACCGACGCCCCGCCCCTCGACCCCTCCCCCTTTCTCCCTTCTCGTCCCGTGAAGTCAACCTGTTGCTACAACTCCTCTTTCTTCAGGGAATAAAAACGCGGATTCTCTTTTCCTCCTCCTCCGTTGTAGAGATCGTGTGGATTCCGGCGAGCTTTCCGACTTTTTGCTCCCCCCGGTGTCTTCCGCACAGGTTGCCTCCGTCCTCTCCCCTGTCCCCTCCCCCAGTCTTTCGGTATTCTTCTGTTCTTTTCTTCTTTCCCCCCTCATGGAGCTGGTGCAGTTCCCTCCCCTCTTTTTTCCTCGGGCTTGTCCCTCCCCCTTGTCAACGCGCGGTTGTCTTTGAGCCTCTGAAAGGTGGTGATTGTTCCTTGCCATCTGGCCAGTTCCGTCCCCTTTTAAAGGGCTTCTCCTCCGCGGTTCTCTTTACAAGACATCGGGCGCTCCCAGAGGAAGTCTCCGCGTCTGAACCAGTCAAGTCCCCTTTGGTTGGCGGGGATGCGAGGCTTCAAGCCTTTCTAGGTTAGTCGTACTTTTCGTGAGACATCATGCTCTCCGCCCGCAAAGTCATTTCCCTTTTTGATAGTGCACTCTGGAAATCGCGACATCTCTCCCTGCAAGGATGCCTTCTCTCCTGGTAGGTCGGCGAATCTTGTCCAGATTCAGGTTTGGTGGAGGTTCGATCCCTTCTTGGGTAAGGCTTCCCCTTTGGATCTTTCTGTGAACTGTTCTTTGTCATTCAAGTGACCCCTTTCTCAGTTCTGGTTCTTAGTATAATGATTTCAACTTAGTCCCTAGTTACCAACTTTGCATCATTAATTACCGGTCTGGCTTCTCCTGATCTCCTCCGTTCGAAGCTCCGGCGCTACTGCATTTTCCTTTCCTGTACTCGTCCCTTTGCAGTACGGGTTTTTCCGCTGGCGCTTTTGTGGCGTGCAGGTGCTTTCACATCGTACTTCCTCTCTTTTGAAAGAGTACTCCCTTTCCTCCAATATGACGGGTGTTGCGATTCTTGTCCCCCCCTTTTTTTCGAGCGAGAGATTTTCTCATGACCTTTATTTTTAGCTTTTTTCGAGGTCGCAGGCAATCTTTTTTCTACTTGGTTCTTGACGTCTCAGCTGACATAACTCCCTCCTCTTTTATTGTTTGCCGAGGAGTATATGGAATCCTATTCTGCGGATAGTATTTTTTAGTAAAGAGAGTGTTAATGAGTGTAGCTGAGTGGAATGGGGGAGTCCCTGCTATTTCTCCCGGCGGACCGCCTATGTGGGTGATGTGTCTATAGTTCTCTCTTTGCTCCTCTGGCTTTTTGGGCGCCAACCCCATCTAAGGTCGGGTCCTTTTTTTATTTTTGGTGTATTAGATGGACGTAGACCCCGCCCTTCTCTCTCTTTTATAGAACGTTTCTTCCCCCTGATGGTTGCCAGACTGGGAGACTATTTCCTCTTCCGGTGCCTCCACTGAGCAAATCATCGCCGCTTTTTTTTGATACTGTATGCTTAGAGCCCTCCTTTCAGTTTTGGACATAGTTCTGGGCGAACCTGTGTCATCTCCTCTTTCACTGGTTTTTTTTAGTTTTTGATTTTCCTTGGACCTTCCTCGAGAGGGCTGTTTGTTTTATATCCCTTTCTCCATTTTTCATCCTGATGTGCCGGAGTGTGGGCCGACCGTCGAGTTAGGTGCTCTTTTCGTACGCACTGAGACTTTTTTCCTCTTTCCGGGCTGTCTCTCTGTTACGGTGAGGCCTTTCCCCCTTTTTAGTGACTCTTTCTTAACTCTCAATCGATGTTTTCTTCGGGTTGAGTCTGTTGGTTCTCCTTTTATCACGAGCACGCTTTTCCTTCTCTTAGAAGCGTTTGTTATGTGTCTTTACTATTTCCGGTATCTTTGACGAGAAAAGTTTTTGACGTAGCCTAAAATCTTCCCTCGCCCTTCTGCTTACTGGTAGGTTCCTTTTCCCTATGAGTTTTCTGCCAGTTTGCGGTGGCTTCCTTTAGTCGTGCGGCTTTTCTTCCTTCCCATTCCTTTGGGCAGTCTTTCGGCTCTCTCTCTCTTTCTCCTTTTTGTTGTCTCTCTATTTAGCAAGAACGAATTTTCGGTCCATTGGAGCTTCCCTATCTTAATGATCTGCAGGAAGCACACTCAACGACCCTACGCAGAGGACCCGCCCCCCCTCCTCTCTCCTGGATGCATTTTTTTCAGGACATGGAAGGCTTTTGTTTTGGGGAGTCCTTTCCACCTATTCCTTGATGGTAATGACTTGATCTTCTGTCCACAGCGGGAGAAAACAAGTCTGGATTAGATTCTCATAAAAGGAGTGAAAACCCCACATTTTTTTTCCCCCGCGCGCCAACAGCGCCTTCGCAGTTCAACGCTTCGCTAGACATTAACTTGACACCTTCCTAAAAATAGCAAGATCAGAATCCCCGTCACCTCAGGTCAAAATGTTTTACGCATAGTCCACGCACATCATGTTCGGCCCCCACCCCAGGTCACAGCAGAGGAAAAATTCCCTTCGCCATTACCTTTCTTCCCTATAGAGGGCTGTTCAACCAGGGAATAAAGTTTGACATCTTCTATTTCATCCCATGTTTCGCAATGACTTCTCTATTCCCCCGTCCCTCGCTGCTCAGCAGCTTTTCGCTTCTATGTTCCCCTTTTGACTTTTCCGCCGAAAAGGCCTCTTCGGGCCATTGGCGACCATTTGGTTCCTCCTATGTTCTCCGATCCTCTCCTGTAGGAGGACTTCCCTTGACCACTAACCCCGCCCCGTTAAAGATCTTTTTTCTCCCCTTCCCCCTTGCAAGTTCCTTGACACCTTTTTCATATGGGAATTATACCCCAGACAAACTCCGAACTAACTTGGTCGTTCTCCTTAATCGACATAAACCCCGCAGGTTTACTTTTCAACAGCTTTTCCGAATAATGAGATAAGGCCGTCCATTCTCCGCTTTCCACTCTGGACTCGAGTTGTTCCTTTCTGATGGTCGGTATTTCAGATTATCGTTCCCCCCTCCTTTTCCACAGTCAGCCTTGATGGCGGGAATCGCCATTTCTGCTTAATGACATTCTCGGTCATTCGAGCCCTCTTTCCCGTCGTACCCCCCCCCTGTGAACTAATAGTCCCCCTCACTGGTCGAGTTTTTTCTTCGCGTTCCCCAGTTCGGATTTGACGATTTGCAAGGTTCTCTTTTCATCACACCCCGTAGTGAGAAAACCGTACTGACACCGTGCCTCTCCTGACTTCCCCCTCTCTTCCTTTCTAGGCTTTCTTTTCCCGTCCTGGCGACTCTCAGGTATATGCTGAAGGTGGGTCTTTTCCTTCTCCTTTTCATAAGGATACCCTTGTCCTCTTTGTGCTTAAACTCCCCAAACCGCCCAGTGCGGCATGCGACTTTTTTCTCGTCCCTCTTCTTCTCCCCGAACAGCACTTCCGTCAAGCAGTTTGAAAAGATCACCTCCTACCATGCGTGAGACTTGACGGGCAGTTTCTGCGCTGTTCTTTCTGTCACTAGAGGGTTGCCGTTATTTGCTATGTTCCCTTCTTTATTTGTTCTCTTGATGATTCCCCCCTGCTGAGGCGTTTAAAGGATTTCTTCCTTTTTTCCTTTCACCCTCCTCAAACTGGCCGCACGGCTCGTGGCCGCGCTGTTCTAGTCGTAGTCTAGTCACCGATGTTTGAAGTTCCCCTTCCGTCATTTTTAAGGTCTTTGTCTCCCGCTTTTCTTAAATCCCAAATCTGCCCAGCTCCCTCCCTTCCTACCGGCGATATTACTCGCGTGGACCGGGACATGCACTATCCGTACTCACGCGGCGTAACTGACATCAGGTCTGTCTTGCTTATCGAGTACCCTCTTCCCCTTACCCAGAAAATTTCTGGGCTGCACCTGTCTACTGAAGGTAACCCCTTGAAGAGAAGAAAAAGGAGCACCAGTACGTATTTTTTCCATCAAAGCGGATCCTTCCCTCTTCTTTACTCCCTCCTTTGTTTTGTTTCCTCATTAAGCGTTGTTTTATCCTCGATCCAGACATCGACGGGTGAATTTTTTGCGTTTCTACAGTTGGTCCCCCTTTCCTGATCCTGTCTCCCTAAGTTTTCGGGCGGGATTTTTTAGGTGAAACCTCCCGATTCTCCTGGTGCCTCTTTTCTTTCCCCTCCCCTTGAGTCCCTTTTCGTTGCATGTCCCCCAAATAGTCTTTTCTGACTGATTCGCCTTTTCCTCCTTGAGTTTCTGCTTGCCCCCCCCTTGAAAAGTCCTGGCAAGTTTCTGAAACCCAGTTGCCAGTGCCCCTTTTCTTGCTCCTGTGAGCTGGCCCTTCAATAGGTGCCCTACTCTCCGGAGCGCGCAGGCCAAGAAGGGGGTTCGTTTAGGGTGGCTGTTTTCTTCTCTCCCCTCTATTGAATCTAGGTTCCAAGCGGCTTTTTTGAATCGATAAAGCACCCCGCCCCTCCGCGTCATTCCCCTAGTGCCCTTAGCGACGCTCCTGACTGCAAAGTAAGTTTTTCAGCATGGGGTAGGCGGTTCCCTTTGACATGTTCTCCCCTTCGGTTTGGCTGTCGATCTTACTTTTTCCGTGAGGAGAACCTTTTTTCCCGTTCCGAACTGGGTTTTCCACCTCGTCTTCCCATTCCCCTGCGTTCGGATCCCTGCTGAAAAACGGAGTACGAGAACCTTTAGTACTCTTCAGTTGTTCATAGACATTATCGCTCCGGACTGAAGCGTCCTTTCCTCTGGCGCGTTCGGGCGTCGTCTCGCCGGGTGGCCTAAGGGTGTCTCTCTGAGATTTCTTTTTGGAATTTCCCCCCTTGCAATAGTTTCCTTCAAGATTTGCCGAGTCTTTTTTTTTTTTTTTCCTCCCCCTACACATATGCCCTAGCTCGGATTTGCACATTTTTCGTACGAGAGCTCTTTCATCAACGCTCTTTACGCCTTGTCTAGTCGCATTTCCTCCGATCCCCGGACGGAGTCTCTTTTTGCTTTGGAAGGACTCTGTCCCTAACACGTTGACCAGCTCGCTGCTACCACGCGCTTTTTGAGGAGATTCGTACTCCTCCCTTCTTTCTTGCGATGGCTTCAGTGCTGGGTTTCCCCTTTCGTCCGATGAGTGTCATTTTTTCTTACGCGAGACCTCTTATTCGTCTGTATTCTGAGTCGCCCCGTAGTCGGTTTTCTATCGTTTCCCACTTTTTGATTGTCGCACAAAAATCTTTACCCGGTTTCCCCTGGGAGGGGTTCGTTTTGCTTTTTGGCGAGATGTCGCCTTCACGTCCTCTTGGTTTATTATCCACGCCGGAGGCCCGATGGTTTTGATGGTCCCCCTCCCTAGTTTTCTGTTCGAGTTTAATACCCGGTTCCCCCATAAATCGCCTTTTTTTTTGTCTATGCAGCTAGGGCCTGTTCCCTCGCTTCACGGTCCTGACACACGATGAAATTCAGCCGGTACACGGTAGTGCTTGTTTTTTTTAATCCGCCCTCAGGGTTTCAATAAGTGGTAATGTGTCTTTCCTCCTTGCGCCATGACTTTTTTCCTTAGTTTGGTGGCGACCGTCGAATTGGAGGTTATGACGGCCTTAAGCGTGGGCTTTTCGTTTTCCGGGGGTCGCGTTCTGACGTTTTTGAGTGTTCCCCCCCTTCCTCCGAGGATAGTTGCTTTTTTAAAGCGCCCTGCTGTGTCGCCTTTTGTTTTAGTTTTGAGAGCCTTGTCCCTCTCACTCCCACAAATCATTTTCGACCGCTGTCGAAGCGCTGATGGAACGCTCCTTCTTTCCGTTGCAGGTAGCTGACTTCCGAGACCTTCCCCATCGGCCTCGTCCTTCTCTGCATGCCTTCCTGGTTTGTTCCAGTCGCTTTTTTTTTTTTTTCGTATTTGCTTCCGCGTTTTTTGTGCCGTTCCCCCTGCCCATGTCCGTGGGGCGATAGTAGTGATATCTCTATCTTCCATATACCTTGTGTTGTTTCGAGTCTGATATGCTACGATTGCCCCACGGTCATTGATTTTAACGAGAAATCCCCCCATCCCTGACTGCAGGGCACCATCTGCCCCGACACCGACGAAGCGGCAACTTAATTCTCTAGGTCTGCCTCATCTGAGCGAGGGGTGATTGGTTCCGGCTGAGTACGTTTTGCGACGTTTCCACGATTACGTGCTTGTCCTTTTTTTTTGCACAGCTGGCGCGAAAAGGCGGTTTTTCGTCCGCGGTTCCAACCGGAGAGCCCAACATCTTTGCAACCCAACGCGGTACACAGCGTTTAATCCCTGCCCCCTCTTCCTTACTTACCGAAAAAGGCCACCCCCTCCTCAGACCGACTCCCATTCACCTCTTCCCCCGCTCGTTTGTGCCTTTCTAGTCAAAAGCCCCCAATTCGACGGTGGTCCCAACGGGCAAGCAGATGGCTGCAGTATAGACCGCACCTCCACAGAGGCCCTCTCTAGTTTCCTCCGTTCACCCTCCCCGCCTGCCTAAGTGCTTTAGATCTTTTATACCTTTTTTTTCGGCACATGGGAAGCCTCACTGATTTCCCCCGGCCCTCTTGCTAGACAGTCTTCTTAGGAGCCTTTATTTGCTCCTGAGTTCCCGCGAACAGTCCACTATTAGAGGACAGTTGGCACCTCGTGGTGGTTGCTTTTTTGATTCCCCCTTTCCCCCCCTCCCTTTCGTGCTCCGTAAATCTCGCAAAGACTGGACCACTCCCCCTACAGATCACGGCGATGGGCGAGTCCGGACGCCCGGCACCGGCGTCCTCTGCCGGCTCCACATCCCCCTCCGAATACGGCGGTCGTGGCCCTACGTATCGCCTCCAAAATTCACGCAGCGACTCAGCCCCTCCCACGCTCTGGACGAAGCCATCGTCTTCCCTCCGGTTCTGCTTTCTCCTCCGGCAATCGCGTGTTAGGAACCTGATTTTCGTATTTTCAGCTGATCCTAGAAGATCCCCGTAGCCTCCGCGATGGTCTTCCTGCGGGCGGACCATCTCTAAGCCTCTCGGTCATCGAAGCTTCTATCTAAAAACCTTTGCAGTAACAGAGCAGCCTTTTCCCTTCATATGGTCCAGTTTCTTCTCGCGTTGCACCCACCCCGCCCTTTCCTGGCGGTGACGAGTATGCAAGGTGATCCTTCACTCCCCCCCCGAGCAGCGACTCCACAGTCTAAAACCGTTTTCTTCGGTGACCCATGCGGCGGCCAGGCGCCCGCGGATTCGCGAGGAATCATGGCTCAACTCCATCCTTCCATTTCCGTTTTTCTCGGACTCCCCGTGTTCATTTTTGCATTCCCAGACGAACCGCTTCTCCAGAGGGTTTCGTCCAACTCCCCCAACTCCAATGCTTGCCGATGCGATCCCGCGGTCTTCCTTTTTAGAATTTATCTCGACCCGCAACCGAAAGGAATCCATTTCTGAGTTTGAAACCGCCGCCCATCCTTCTGAGTGTCACTGATAAGGTATTTTTCCTCTCCTATGGAAATAGATTGTGCGACAGCTCTGTACGTGCGGTCGAGGAGACTTTCTGATACCTTCTGCTCCGTTCAACGATTCTGCTTTGCATGCTCGCATCCCCTCGCACTGCAGGTGCGTGCCTGATCTCGTTTTTCTATCCAGCTTCCCCTCTTTTTCCCTGATAAACGCTGGCTTCACGGCACCTGGCACCGTTTAAGGAGGGACTTGGCAGATTTTCTCCCTACACTCTCCCCATTACGATGTCAGGAATCCCGACCACGCCGCGACACTTTTGAAATGCAACTCCGATGGCCCGTTTACTGCCCGAATTCCCCCCTTTCTTGTCTCGCTCTCTTCACGACCGCCCCCGCCTTTTACCCTTTTTCCCACCGTTTTTTCCACTTTTGTCGCACCTGTTTCTCTTCTTCCGGCATGTTACTGAGCACCCGTCGAATTTTGTCTCCTCGCCAACCCAGCGGC
>Ga0179593_1354178_pt1 | contig 12219 bp, 17 predicted proteins | sample CZODoug2_1_08_16_FD_185931 | JGI IMG/M metagenome (GOLD analysis project Ga0179593, IMG submission 185931) | Vadose zone soil fungal communities from Angelo Coast Range Reserve, California, USA - CZODoug2_1_08_16fungal (PacBio error correction) | ecosystem: Environmental > Terrestrial > Soil >... | reverse complement strand
TTGGCTTCTCAGAGAGACTTTCCCCACGCTGCTTGTCGGAGCGACCCCCACTGGTTTGCTTTCTCTTTCTTCCCGACTTCCGTCCTTTTAGATCGCAGGGACAGCCTCAACACCCGTGAGTTACCGTTTTCTCGACCCCCACGGCCAAGGTGCTGAGTGTATCCCCCTTGTCTAACACATTCGACTCCGAAATTACCCCATCTCTCCCTCCACACTTTTACCAGTGAGGGTCTACCTTTTTTGGGTGGACCCCGTCCATCTTACCCCCCCCCTTCCAACTTCTAAACTTGCACACGCCCTGATGCATCCCTCCTTCCTGGATCTCCTTTTGCTTCCCTATTCAGGTCATTCCAGCTAAAGACTTTCTCGCGCTTAAGGTTTCGTCCTTCCTTTCCTTTGACCGCGAACGGTGAACGCCGCGGTTTTTTCGACTCTCAGCGTCGAATCATGTCTCTTCTCCTGTTGGTTTTTTCATTCGACTGACAAACCCCATTTTTTTCCTCTGGCTTTTATAGTGTACAAACCTTCCACCACGCCTTCACGCTTTAAAGAATCTTTTACTAGCTTCCCCCTCTTGCTGCGTTCTGCCCCCAACCTACTATCAAATTTGATATATTTTTTCCCTTTTTGATGTTGGTTTAGGGACTGTTCCCTTTATGGTGCCTCCTAGATGTATTACATTTTTCACAAGCTCTATTTCCTCCCACCCTATGAAAATGCCTTGTTCGTGCTCCTTTTATCTGTAACCTCATGCACTGTTTCCCGTGGGCTCTCGTTCATAACGATTCGTGTCCCCACACCAAAACCTTCCCTCATCCAACTCGACAGCGGGAACCACCCCCTTTCATTCAGATGCATAAACGACTCAGTTCTCTACCAATGCCTGACATGAAGATTCCCTTTCTGTTTTCCTTTTCCTTCCTTTTTTCTTTTGCGACTGCACACCGACGGCCTCCCCCTCTGTTCCCAACTGTCATTTCGTTGAGTTCCCCATCCAAGTGAACTTGCTTTTCGGAAGTCCTTTACCTTTTCTTTTTTCTTTTAACCACCCCCCCCTGGTTTCCCTTTCCCTTTTCCCTCATACCCTATTTATAGCTTTTAAAATTCTTCCTACCTTTTCCTCTGATTGCCCATCTTCTCCGTTTCCCCCCTAGGAACCGTTATGGTCATGGTCCTTTCTCTTACTTCACTGTCAACCCCCCTCTGACCTCCTTTCAGTCCTGCGTAATGCTAAGAGACCTTTTCTGTCTTACAAGAATCCTCTCACCCAAAAGCCACATGTCGCGAATCTTAGATCGAGCTATTAAAAAGTCTTGGATGACTCTCCCAAAACTCAGACCCCCGCGATCCCTCTCAACTCCTTCTCCCCCTGGTACCCCCTTTCTTTCGAGGCCCGATTTTTCGACCCGACACCGGCGGCTAGTGTCTTTCTTTCTCTGCAGCCGCGGACCGAGCCCCCTTCTCACTATTATTCTTTGCTGCCCTCTTGCCTCTTCGATGCCCCCCCGCCCTTTCTAGACTTGGTAACTTTTACTGTTTTCCTTTTCCACCTTCTGGGCGATCCCCATTTTCGAGTTCTTTCAAGACTTCCGGGGGTCTCGTGGAGATTCCCTCTCGCGCGCGCCACCCGCTTTGTGCTCACCAAACGGGGAACAACTATTCCTCCATCATTCTTTCCCTGAAGGCCATGCATCACCTCATCCCTTGCGACCTTGCCGTCGCCCGTGCCCTGTGAAACTTGGATTGAGAGCTTTTCTGTCGACAAATGCTCTGTCCGCTATGGATTCGTCAGGGGCTACTCTCGCCTCTGTTCTCTAGTATTTTTTTCTGCTAGTCCAGAACCATGTCCAGAGCTGGAGGAAGTTCCAAGCCGAATTGCTTTTCAACTTCCTCTCAACAATGCCGCTTACTGCATACGCAGTAATGAGAACGGCGATTTATTTCACATTGCGTCGTGAAGCCACCCTAAAAGAAATATTTTTTTGAGCGGACCAACCTCTCTCTCCTTCTTTTTTAACCCCCACTTTTCTCCGATGTAGTTTCTTGAACACCTTTATGGCGCCTTGTAACCCTGTCTCGACCCGCTTACTCGCTGTACGCCTTTTTTTCCCCAACTTTTGGTTTTGCTTTTTCTGCAGGAAGCCTTATCGGTATTGGGACTTCCTTCTTCCGACACGAGTTGTGCCTCAGCAACCCCCCCACTTTCCTAACACCTCCACCGTCTTTGACTCTCTCCTTACTTTTTTTTTCTCTTTATGCCAGAGCGGGCCCTGTAGTTTTTAGTTTTTTTTCCCTTTCCATTTCTTTTTTCAAAGCGATTTCATTCCCCCTCCCAGATTATTTGACGCCCCTGACCCTTCTGAGCGTAGCAAGGAAACGTGAACTCGTTAGACGATCTCTTCCTCACGAACGAGTCTCCATTTCTTTTATTCTGACAGACCGTATCCTATGACTAACTTTGAGAGATCACCAAGCGGCTTCCAATTGAACCATCCCCCCCCCCCTTTCCCAATCATCAATTTTTGACCCTTTTTCGCACGAATCAGGATTGTCTTCCATTTCACGGATTAGCCAAAGAGTCTTTTTTTTTTTTTGTTGGTAACTATACCCTCCCAGTCTACCCTTTTTTTTTTCATTATGCCTGCTTCTTTCGCCAGTAACGGTGGAATCCCCACAAGCAATGGCTTTTTTATCAGACCCCTTTCTTTACAACACACAGTTAGATTTTCATCTCCCCATGCTCTATTCCCTCTCCATTTTTCCATCGCTGAATGGGCAGGCCTTCCCCTCATCGCAGTTAGACAGGCAGTTTTCAACATCCCCCCTTTTTTCCCCTTTTGCAGTTCTTTAGTTCAGAGGAGGGATTTTTCCCTCCCCCTGTATCACTCTTTAACATGTGGGATGCTCCCCGTTGTTCAGCGTTCTTTCGTCCCCTTCTCTCTTTTTTTCTTTTTTTTCTTTTCTTACGAGTTCTTCACGCCCACCTTCCAGTACTTGAGGTTTCAGACCAGTCGCCTTCCTTCCCCTTACCTGGATTTTTTCTGTGGCCGACCCCCCTCTCTCTCCCAAGCACGGGTCTCTTCTCGTCAAGATTCCTCCCGAATATTTGTTCCCACGTTTTCTCCCCATTTTTTCTTCTCAGATGTCCCAAGCTTGAAACCTTCCAGTTTGAGGACTATACTTTCCCCCCGGTGGATGGTGGGAAATCGTAAACGCTTTTTCTCTTTTCCTCACGCTATGTTTTGAGCCACTTTTTTCCCCACCTGTACCAACCACCCTCTTTTTTCTTAATATATCCTCTGTTTTCACTTTTTTTCTTCTTGTCCCTTTTAGACGGTCAGTGTCGATTTGGTACGCCTTTCCAGGCGCAGCCCTTTCCGGCGTCTGTCTCTCCTCAACACTAGTTCATTCCACATTCCCCATGTCTACTTTTTTTCTGCCCATGCTGCTTCCCATCTCTTTGCCGAACAACGCTTTTTCCCCTTTCATGTTTTGGTTCCTCTACCCCTTCTTCTTTTCTGTCCTTTCGCCTCCTACCGTGGATTCCGGACGCGATGGAGGACCCTATCTCGGAGGAATCGGTTTTAACTCGATTTGGAGATCATCCTGTCCCTCTTCTCCTCCGTTGTTGTTGTTGTCTCTTTCTTTTTCCTTTTTTCCCCCCTAGCGAACAGTGTGGGGGGGGGTGGGGTTTTTGGTTTGGGGGGGGGGTGGGGGGGGTGGGGTTTGGGGTTGTTGGTTTTGGGGGGGGGTGTTCTCTTTCCGCCGCAGCAGGCCTTTTCCTTCTTCGTCCATCCTTACGTACGGGCATTTGGACTAGGCTTCTCATCCCTCATTTTTTCAGGAAAATCATTCGAATGTCCGACAGTTTTTCCCTCTAAGAGATTTTTTTTCTTGACCCGTTACCCTCCTCTTCTGAACAGTTATTTTTTAGTGCCATGTCCGGTGCTGATCGGCCCCCTTCCCGTATCCAGTTTTTCTTCAATTCGAAGTTCATCAATGACCCGTCTGTAACCTCTTGAATTCCTTCCTCTTTCTTTGCCCGATACCGATCGTTCCCATCTGGTTTCCAGTGTTTTTTTTTTTTTGCCCCCCTGGTATGAACACATCAAACCGGTTCCTTATCTCAGACAAATCTGGATTGTCTTCTTCTTCTCCCCCCCCCCCCCCCCCCCCCCCCCTCCTCTACCTTCTGTTTGGCTTGTCATTCTTTTTTTACTCCAACTGCTGCTTCTGCGCGACCATATACGTCCTTGAATATTCCCCTGCCATTCTCCCTCCTCCTGATGGTTTGTCCTTCCTTATCCACTGCCAACCTCCCCCCCCTTCCTTTCTTTCCATTAAGAGAATTGAATCCTCATGCGAGGTTTCTTCAGACCACCTGACAGCGCAGCATTGCCAGTTTCAAGAAAAGGAGACACGTCCTTCTAACATAACATTTGGCATTTTGTTTCGAAAGTTGGTGGCTCACTCTCGCTGAAAACCTGAACGGTCTTTTTCTTCAGCTTTCTTCAATCCTCCCTGGCCTTCGATTTTTGTCCTTTGGCCCCGACGTACTGATCCTCTTCTTTTGATGATTCCCTATCGTGTGACAGCACTGTTTGACAGACCGACTGTTTTCCTAACTTCCTCCCGTTCGACGGCAAATGGCTTGTTAGTGTGTCTTTTCTTTCCCGTTTCCTTTCCCTTGAACACGCCCGTGCGATTTATAGGTCCCCCCCTTTCACCCCCTTCTTCTCTTCCGTACTCCGTGGACTAAGCCTCCCTTTCTTTATTGCCTTTCTCCCACTCGTCTCCCTTGGATATATTGGATGGTGAAGTTTTTGTTTGCAGTTTTACGATGGTGGCTTCTTAATAGATTATCTTCCTGCTTTTCCCCTTTCGTCGAACCATTTGCACCGTTTTTGAGAAGCTATAGGCTAACTTTAATCTCTTTTTACTTGTGGTCCCTGCGCACGCGGAATCAGTTTCCGTGTACCGATCAAAACCTTTTCGCGATTTTACAACACTCACTTACCCATTGACTGCCCGCTAGTAAGCCCTCTGTTTTTCACCCCCCATCCCCTTCCGCACTATCAAACCAGTGGACCCCCGGGACTTGCCTTTTGTTTTCTCTGCACCCACGCTTTTCTTCTCCGCGTCTTCCCTGCTCATCGCAAACAGTCGCGGCCCCTCCTTTTTGAAAAGGGAGTTTTTTCTTTGTTCTTTCATATCCTTTTTGATCTAACCCTTTTCCAAGAGGCAAACGCCCTCCTCGACTCTTTGTTTCACCCCTGGACTTCTTTTGAGTGTCCGACTATCTGCGTTCGTTGCCGGATTTCCCTCGTTCTGGTAATGTGGGCTTCTCCTAACCTTTCCCCCCCGACCGGGGAGCCTTTCCCCGTCTCATGCCTCGATCTCAGCTTCGCCCCTCCTTCGCCAAACCCCCCTTTATGTCTCATCCCTCTTCATCCCCCACCCCCTGATCTCCTGTGCTCTGAAGCACGCCCCCCCTTTTTTTTTTCCCGAGATTCTCGAATACATCCAACCCTTCCCACTCCAGCTGACCCAAGCGTCCCCCTCTGATCTTATACTGACCCGGTAGCAAGCTGTTTCAGGGGTCGACGCGTCTTCTCCGCTTTCCGTCTATATTATGCTGTGCATTAGCCCTTTTTTTTCGGTGCCCCCAAAGTGAATCGTTGTTGTCGAATTGTCCCATTGAATTTTTTTTTTGGACCGCCTTTTGTTTTAGCTATTCTCTCTCTCCCTTCCGAAGGGGTTTTTGCTGATAGATAGCGGGCCCACCGCAGGTGGACCCTATGTTTCAACATACAGGGTCCCCTTCTTGGACCCTCTGGTGCCGCTCATTGCATAAGGACCCTAACCTGACCTATGCGAGGGACCCTCCAACTCTTCCCCGCAAACCCTTCCGGTCCCCCCCCCCCCTTTTTCGGTCTAAACGCTCTGAGCGCGCGCTGTCCTCCCTCTCTCCTTTTATACTTTGATGTCGAGGGACCCTTCTGAGTTGTTCTGTACTCCGTATTCTGTCTTTCTCTCCCCCTTCCCTGCATGTGCTTGACCCATTCCTGCACCTTCTCGCAAAATGATTTTGCTCTCCAGTAGCGGCCTGCTGACCCTCTGCCCTGCCTCCGTTTTCGCGTTTTGTAGAACACATTACAAAGACCCCCAGTTCTTTCCCCTCCCTGATCCTGCCCCCTTAACACGATTTTAGAGAATCTTTCTTCCTTTCCAAATCCTTATGGAAGACTTTTTTTTTACCCCCTAGCCGATCTTGTGAATAAATCCCTTTTTAACCTTTGCAGTTGCTTCCTTACTTTTCCTTCTTCCCTTATTCAGAAGTGATTCGACCCGATGGAGCTGTCCCCGACCCCCCTCGAAGGGTTGAACGGGCCACCTTTATCTTGAGGCAGTTTTTGGTCGCAGGTCATTCTGTACGATGTTTCCGTAGTGTTAGTGTTACTTCATTCTTTTACCGCTGCGAGGGGTGATTTGCCGATTTTTTTTCTATCTAGAGGACTTCTTTTTTCGAACCTGGCCCACTCCCCTATCTTCTCCCCCATTCCGAATAGCGGTTCACAGCCCCCATCGTTTTAAAATTGTCTCTTTTAGTCATCCGATTTCCTCCTCCGAATGAAATAGATTCATCCCTCCCCTCTTTTCTACAAATGACTGAAAACCCACCCACTCAAAGTTACACCATCCCCCTGGTGACTCCTTTGCTTTCAGAGCCAGCCAGATTTCTTATTGTCAGCTGTCATCTTACTGCTTTTTTCTCTTGAACACTATAAAAGAGGCCCCTTGCTATTTTGGTCAGTGTATTCCTTGTAAGACTGCTCCCACAGTACCTCGCCTCCCGGCATGGTGTCAGTTCCTAGTTCCTCCCCACATCGGATTCAAACAGTCTTGCCGTTCACGATGTCTATCGGAACCTTTTCTGGCCTCGCTTCTTCCTCACATTCGCACGTTCACCTTTAGCCCTTAAGGCTGACCAGACCGTGTGAACGTCTAGTTTAATCTTTTTTCTTTGAAGCAAAAATCCTTCCACCCCTTCCTTCCACCCCCCTTCTGGAGATTTTGTGTTTTCGTTTCTTTGCCCCCCTGCTTTGTCTGCCGTTTTGTCTTCTCCGTCAAAGCACATGAGGCTTCTTTCCAGCTCATCCCGCTACTTTTCACTCCCTTATGTACCCCTTCCTGCTCGACTCTTACAGGCGCCCATTACTTTCCATTCTACTTGGCCCCCCTATGAAGACCCCATCCCGGGTCTTTGAGCTCTATAGACTCTTCAGAACCCTTCTGCCTTCCCTCACGCTCCACAGGGTTGTGACTCCCCTCTTGACTTTCAAATCCAACCCCCGCGTTTGGTTTTGCAAATAGTCCAATCTTCTCTTCCCTTGCTTGAGTGCCTACCGAGGACCCCGGGACACAGTCCTTGTACCTACGAGAACTCCTTCTTTAACCACCATGCTTTCTTTCTAGGTCACAGTCCATCCTCAATTTCCAGCTTTCTTAGGGAGTAAGAGTTTTTCCCCTCTTTTAATCTCCTGGTGACGTGGTGGGACTGTCTGCTCTGCCCCCGGACCTGTTCACTCCCGTCCCCTGTCTACGAGAGTTCCGGTAAGCGAGCTTCTTCTCTTTTTCAGTCTGACCAAAGACCCCCCAGGTGGACCCCCTTCTAATGAGGCGTGTCTCGGACAAGCCTTCTGTAAGACCTTTTTCTACACATGCCCAGGATCCCCCCCTATTTTGATATTTTTTTTCCTTAGAGGAGTCCCAAAGAGCTCCCCCCAGGTCTGCCGGCATTTCTCTTTTCCCCTTCCCCCCTTTTCCTCAAATTTTGAGACTTTACCTCTTCGATCGGCAAACATAGCGTTTTTCTTTTCCTCTTTTCCGTTTGTTCCCGTAGCCCTCCGTTTTCTCCAGGATCTGGCGACAGTTTACCTTCAGGAGGTTTTACCTTTGCTAAGCACCCCCTCATTCTCCTACGACTCTTTTTCGGGACAATCGACGAGATCATTTGTCCCTTCACTCTCGTGCAGGTTTGTTCGCCGTTTTTAGCTCACAGGAGGTTACCTTTTTCTTTTCCACCCCTTACTTAGAGGGAATTTCGCCTCCCAAGCCCTATCAGTCCCTTTCATGCAATGTGACGGAACGTTTTTCTTCCCCTCTACGTCTTACCCTATTTTTTGGGGTATTTTTAGGCACACTTCTCTCTGCCCCCCTTTCAAATGTTCGATTTCCACCATACATATTCTTCTTTTTCACGTAGCGTTCCCTGCACACCGGCTTTTGGCGTCTTTTTTCTTGAATTTTCTTCTTTTAGAAACCTAGTTTGGCCTGCTCGGCTCCCTGACCGTGACTGCTCGGTACCTCCCGTCGCATCAAGCCTGCTGTCTTGACGTTCTTTCTTCAGACCCGGCCCCTTTAGAAACTTGTCTTTTTTACAGGAGCGACTTCCTCCCGCCGCGGGTTTCTTCTCTAAGACAAAATGCCTTAGAATCATCAGTTGAATACAGACTTTTCCCCACTGCCCTGAAATCCAGTTGAGGTTTTTCACTTTAGTTGATCCCCTCCGCTGAACCCTACTGCTTTTTTTCCCCCTCTGCTATGTCCGAATGCCCGAAACTGGCTTTCTATATTGGATTCGCTCTAAGAATTCTCTCCCTGTTCTTCTGAGAATCTTGTCCCGTACGATGTGACCTCCTCGTGGGCGAATCAGTAGGCTTCACTCTTGGACTTCCTTCTTCTGTCTCTTTATCCCCCTTGCCAAGTTTTCCTGACCCCCCTTCACCACTTTCTCCCTCTCTCCCTGCTTTCTACAACACCCGCCCCAAAGCCCCCCGTCCGCTGGCCGAATACATTTTTTTTCACTCCTCCTCCAATCGGGATGCTGACCCCCCATTTTTCTTTCCCCACACTATTATTTTCCCCCCCCCCTACCCTTCCCTGTTGAAAGGTTTTTTTTTATTCCTTTTTTTTTCAGAAGATTTTTTTTGGTCATTACGCCCTTATTCTACTGGAGGACAATCGTATCTCCCCCCCTTGCAATTCCCTTATCTTTTCTTCTTTCCTATGCGACACAGCTATCCTTTTTTCTTTTCCTGCTCTCGCACCTCCCTTCCCCAGAGCGGTCAGGCCACAACTGAATGCTGGCCCACCCTCAAGCTCCCATAACCTTTTAATCCCCTCTCTCTTCCACTACGTCCCTGATGCATGCCCCCTGTCCAACTTTTGATGGCCCCTTATGACCCAAGGAAGCTTCCCACGCTTTCCGTAGCGAACTTATTACTCCACAGTCCCCTTCTTTGCCTTCAAACCCCCAGTTGCCAGCGGGTTTAGTGAAAGCATCCCCTTTTTTGTTATTACCCAGGTCCCCCAGGCTTACTCTTGCCTTCCAATACAATTTCTTCCCCTTATGACCGTGATTGCCACCACTCCTCCCTGGCGTCGTTGAAGAATAGGATGTACTTTTCCTCCCTAACAACCTCTTAGTTATCACGGAAGTCGTCTTCCCCTTTTCCTTTTTTTTCTTTCAGGAATGGCTGCCGCACATGCTTCTCCTGTCCTCGCTTTCCCGTAGCTCTGACCCTTCCCGTCTGTTTTCTGGTCCCCCTGCCTCTCCACCAACACTGTTTTTCCCTCTTTCCTAAGAACGATACCCTCCGTACTTTGGGTTGTGGGCGGGGGGGGGGGCCTTTTGGGGTCGGGGGGGTTGTCTGTCTACTTCCCCTTCCCTCGCCTCACACCTTCCTCCCCCCCCATCTGCCCGTTGGCTTGTTGGGTGGGTGGGGGGTGGTTTGCCGCTGTGGGGGGGGTATTTCTTTTTGTTTTGTTTTTCTCTCTTGTGGCGAGCATAGATTCTATGACGCCACCGGCTGACAGACCCAGTTCCTTGTTTTTAAGTTTCCTCTTAGTTTCGCGGCCCCGATAAATTCTGGATGTCTTTTCCTCCCCCCTCGTCCCCCAGTCTGTCGAGAATTGTCCGGGCCCATGTTGCTTTCAAGACTTGTCTGCTCTCTACCCTTTTCTGGGAAGAAAGACGCTTTTTGTGATTCTTCGATCTCTTGCCTTCCCCACCGAGTTTCCCCTCCCCATTCCCGGGAACACCCCTCGGACCCCTCTCGTGCGTCTTTTTAATCCGCCTTCCCTTTTTTAATGAACCCCACAGCCTTCTCATATGCGATGACAAGATCCTCCCCCTCGCACCTGTGAAAAACCCGACTTTTTTACTTCCCTCCCCTGGCTTTTGTCTTCGCTACTACTCCTTCCGCCGCTTATGTCTAACTCTTTCTCCCTTTCGTTCAACGAGAGCTCGTCGTGGTACCGTTTTCCTGCTGACCTCCGGCACTGAAACTTGTTCCCGCCTTCCCCCTGATCGTATTCCCCCTTGTTGAACTTCTTGTCAGTGCTGACCTTTCCTGCAAAATTTCGCGTAAATAAGACTTCTGTTCTTCCTCTTATTTGCCACCAAGGGCTTTATAAGCCCCATTAACAGAAAAGATTCCATTGCAAACGAAGAGATATACCCCCCCTTCTAAGACCGTCTCGGATTCCTTTCTTCTTCTTCTCCCATCAGGCTTACGACCTTAATTGAACCACCCAGGGCCTTTTACTTCTCCACCTAGATGGACGACCCCAACGGTCCACCTCTCCTTTGCCGGAAAGACCTGTACCATCAGAATGTTTCTTAGTATCCTTCGCCTTATCCGAAACGTTGGTTCCGTCGTTCGCCCCTTCAACCCAAGTTGACTCCCTTTACCCTAAACTTTTTTGAATAGTGTTTTTCAATTCCTTTTTGGGAGGAGGCGTCGACTAGCTTTACAGTCTTTTTTGTGCTTTTTTACTGAATCTTCTTTCCCACCCGATGCCAGCCTCCGGGTATTACCGGACCGCCGGGGGAAGGACCCCGCTGTCGAGCCACGGCCCCTCCAAGATTCTTTCCTTAGTCTATTCCCCCCTGCATACCTTTTTCCAGTATCTTTTTTCGCCTCCCGAAGATTTCCTCATTCGAACCCGACCCCGCCCCGAGGTATGTCCCCGACTCAACCAACCCCCCCCCCCCTGCACCGTTCACCCACCCCCCCTTTTTTTTACGACTTTGTTACGACCTCCCCAGAGCACTTTTTTCTGTAAAGTCTTCCCATGGGACTTGTCTCTTGGTGTTTTTTCCCCCCCCCTCCCCACCTCCCTTTCTGTTCTTTTTCCGGTCTCCCTTGAAGTACTTTTCACCTCACCCGCAAGCCCTGGCTTTTTCAACGCTTTCCTCCTTTAGAAACTAATTCCGGTTTTCCCCACCCTAGTATTTTCCTTAGAGGTCTTCGCTAAGTCCGCTCAGTGGCTCCCCCGTCCCTTTACATTATAGATCCCCGTTCTTCGGCCTTCCTCCCCTGCCTTGACTTTTCCCCCGTCTTCCTTCTGTTCTTATTCGTGAGAAATATCTCACTGTACACACTTTGTTTGTTGTCCTCCCCTTTTGTTTTTTTACTAGTTCTCCTTAGGGACACAACTCTCTTTCTGAATTGGCTTCTCAGCTCCAGTCAACCTGAGGAATGTCTTACGCACACTTCGCCTCCCGGGCACCCCCGACCCTTGCCACTTTCTTTATTTTCCACACCTCTCGGCAGAACAAGACCCCGAGTCCTCGAGAACTTCGGCCGACCACTAGTAAGGATAAAACTACCCCTCCTGATCCCTTTATCTGCATTGCTTTGAAGAATACCTTGCTCTCCCAAATTTAACATTTCTCCTCTATGACCTATAAGTGACAAAGAATGTACTTTTTCCTTTGGACAATCGTACACCAGGTCTATGGGTTCATAGCGCCGAGGTCCACTGATACCCCCCTTTTCCCCACCCAGTAAGGCTCCCCTCTCTCCTCCCGGAAATACTTCTGGATAAGGGAACAAGCATTCCCTCTGTCTTGACTTCTCGTCATCTCTGCCTTCGTCTACTTCTCTCTTTCTTTTTTTTCTCCCCTTCACATGCTAATTCCCCACCATGAAATGTCGCACGCTCTTGTCCCTTTTTCCGTGATATTTCCCCCTCAACCTCAAGCTTCTCCGACCACCCAAAAAGATTTTCTGGCTCATGATGCTTCCCCGCTTCCTTCATCTGTCGTACGAATCCCCATTGCCCTTCGAGCTCCCGCGCTGGACCGATCTTACCACTCTTCCCCTCCTTTCTGCTTCCCACTTTCTTTCTTTCTTTTTGCGAAGATCATTG
>Ga0179593_1283062_pt1 | contig 12220 bp, 12 predicted proteins | sample CZODoug2_1_08_16_FD_185931 | JGI IMG/M metagenome (GOLD analysis project Ga0179593, IMG submission 185931) | Vadose zone soil fungal communities from Angelo Coast Range Reserve, California, USA - CZODoug2_1_08_16fungal (PacBio error correction) | ecosystem: Environmental > Terrestrial > Soil >... | reverse complement strand
CGATTTCACCCTCCACCGTTTTGCAACCAAGCCAGTTACCTTCACCTTAGATGTCCCCGCATTTTTGGTCGCAGTTCTCAACACCATTCCTGAGCTTTTTGAACTACCCTCTCTTTGCTGCCATCGGCTTCCCTTGCCCCACTGCCTCTTGAGTTTCTCTGCAGGTGATGCTCCCCGGTTTCATGATCACGAATTTCACATATTGTCGCAATTTTTCACGATGCTTACATCCGTTCGTTTCTTTAGGGCCCGTATCAATCTTGATGTCCTGTTTGGATAGACCTTGCCGCATGGTGCTCAAAGAAAGCGCCTTTTGGTCCTCCCCCCCTAAAGCACTCGCCTCCTCCCTCATGATTTCTCCTTTTCCAGGGACTCCTTGGGAAGCTTCGGCTACCCCCCGTCTTGCTCACAACCAGGCAAAAGATTCGCGGCCAATCTTTATTTCAGAGGCCAACGCTTTATTCCTTTTTTTGAGCCATTCTGCCACCGAGTCATTTTTTAAGGTTCCGCGCTAGACTCTTCCGCACTGCTGGATTCTTGTTCGATCAGCCTTTTTTTACTAGCCTTTTTAAAGTTTATTTTGAACGTCTCTCAGTTCCCTCGCCGTAGCTGCGACGCGTTCTTTTTTTATCCCGAGGCTAGCCCCCCTCTCGCCCAGCCCTCAGTTCGGGGGAGTCCTTTTCCTCCGCTTTTAGGTCAGCAGACCCATGTGGACATGGCATCTAGTCTCATCCTACTGGCTCCTGATGTTGCTTTTTCCATTGTCGCTGAAGTCAGTTTCTGTTTGTTTTTCTGAACCGTTTCAAACCGCAACCGCTCGATCCGAGGAGGAGTCCTCTTTACTCTTCCTTTACTTTTCCTCCAACCCATGAATCGTTTTGCCAAATCACCCCCACGATCTGCGTTTGGGCGACTTTTTTAAATTGCGCCTTGAGTCAGCAGCTTAGATGACGTCGTCCTGCTTGCGCGAACACGTTCCTTTGGGCCGAAAGGTGCGACGAAGTCGTGATCGCATTCTGCTTTGCCGGTTCCCCCCCCAATTCTGACTGCGTTCACGCTTCCAACCCTTTTGCGGACAATTTGACCGACATGCATCCAATCTCTATCTCTTCTGTAATGAAATTGACTCCTCTTTTGGGCGAGATCGGTCTCATGCTGCATTTTAGCGAATCTCCTCTGAGGATTTTTTCCGATACCTCCTCATTTTCTCTTCGCCCTTAATACTTTGTTCCAAGCCGCAATTGAAGAACTTCCGTCCTTCCTTGGCGATTATGCCCATGCGCCCCCTCCCATCGTCACCATGATGCTTTACAGGCGATTGCCGCCGCGCTGCTATCAGAGCCGGAAGACCTCGTGCTTTGCCCAATTTCTGCTTGTTTCCAACCGATCGCTTGAAACCGCCTCTCAAAGACTCGAGCCCTCCCCCGTCGCCCCGATCTGCATCGTAAAATCCCTTTGCAGCCTCTGCATCGCCCCCCGTTCCCCCTCGACATGCGTCCATCGCCCGACAGATCAACGAATTGAGTCGCTTGAAGAGCTCTATATTTTCGGAAGCATCTGAATCCCTTCCCACTTCCACAGTACTTTCCAATAGAGCCAGCCGTCTTCCTCCCGTCCCTCCCCCTGAGGCGGCCGGTTTTCGCCATTTTTGGAGGCGAAAAGGAGCGATAGACTATCCAATTTTCGACCATACTATTCCGATATCCACTATAAGAAGTCAGTCTCCTCTTTCCCCTTTGAATCTTCTGTTTTTTTTTTTTTTTTTTTTTTTTTATATCAGCAAGATGGAAGTCCCGCCTTTCGACCCGGTGAGAACAGGAGAGTATGTAGCACTCCCTCAAATTGGAATGAAGGATCTGAATGGTCTTAGGAAACCCCCCCCCCCCCCCCCCCCCCCCCCCCCCCACCCCCCCCCCCCCCCCCCCCCCCCCCCCCCCCCCCCCCCCCCCCCCCCCCCCCCCCCCCCCCCCCCCCCCCCCCCCCCACCCCCCCCCCCCCCCCCCCCCCCCCCCCCCCCCCCCCCCCCCCCCCCCCCCCCCCCCCCCCCCCCCCCCCCCCCCCCCCCCCCCCCCCCCCCCCCCCCCCCCCCCCCCCCCCCCCCCCCCCCCACCCCCCCCCCCCCCCCCCCCCCCCCCCCCCCCCCCCCCCCCCCCCCCGTCGCAACTTGATTAACCCCGTCTTTGCGGAGAGACATTCATTGTATCGCTCTGGTACCTTGTCGGTCGTCGGACCCCCAATCCCCTCTGGTCCTGGACGGCTCCAGATTTTTTTTCGCGCCGCATTTTATTGATTTGTCGCCCCTCTGAGTTTCATCCCTTTTCTTTCGCGCCCCGCGATGATGTCCCGTGTTCCGGTTTTGCGCGACCCTTTTAAAAAATTTGCACATGGCATCGTGTTATATTCTCTCTTTCCTGCCTCCTCCGGTTTTTTTTTTCTTTCTCGAACACATTTTTCAAATTTTGCATTTTTTCAGTTGCCTAGTTTCCACCCCCCTTCCCCCACTCTCCAGCACTCTGAGGGGCTAGAACTATGACTTTTTTCGTCGCTCGGCTCCCAAAAAACTACGTTTTCGGTTCGTCCTTTTTAACCGCTGGGACCTTCCCTTCCTCCCCCCCTTCTGGGACATGTTTTTTTATTACTTCTGATCCCGCTTTGCAATCGAGCCCGGAATGCTTTTTCTCGCAGGAAATTCCGTCCCTGTTGGTTAGTCTGTTCTCTGGGAGCCATGCCTGAAGCTGCTGCCTCAGTGTGATCGAGGGCTTTTCTGACCCTACGATTGATCACGACTGACGTTGCGCTATATTTTTTTTTTTTCCCAGTGCACCCTCTAACAACTCTGGGTTCCATCTTGCGTTTATTAGTTCTCCGACGTTATCAGGATTACGGCTCGGCCTTGTCGTCCGCGAGGGTAAGTGTTTCTTTCGTTAGCGCGTTAGAGGAGAAGCCGTACTACTTTTTTTTTTTTACAGGTAAGGCCCCCTGTTTGCGTTTTTACCCCTCTTTCTTTCAAGTGTCTCGTTCTTCCGGACGGGCCAGTTCCTGTCCCCGAGGCGGGCAATCTTCTGCCGCAAAAGTTTCTTTATTTCAAACAAGAAATTTTTTCTTGGATCTATATTCCTTCCTTCATTTTTATGATGGGCGCGTTTTAGTTGCCTTCCCAGTCCAGATAATTAGACATCTGGTTCCCTCCTGTTTCCATCCGTTCGAAGGGGTGCGGGCAGTCGTCGCCTTAGCGTCTGTTGATCTATGGAGTGCAACCGTCGCAATTGGTCCCGCTAGGTCTTGCTTGGCGTTGCCTTTTTCCCCGCGCCGGTTGCATGGTAACGATTTTGGCTTGCGCATTTCAGTCTTTAGTATTGCGAGACCGGTTCACCTTGCGGTTGGCACCCTCCCCCCCCCCCTTTCTATAGTTACTTTGTGTCGTTTGATCTGCTCAACCGCTCTGGACGCTTCGTCTAAATCTGATCGGTCGCTCAGCGGCTGCTTCCCTCTTTCCCTTTGGTCGCGGTATGACTTCTCTGCACGCGTTCGTTCCATGGGGCCCCGCATGTATCGATTGCCCCCCCCGGTGCGTCTGCCACCTAGAATTTTGAGGCCCTCTCCAGGTTTGAGCTACGTGCACGGATCTTTTGATTGCCCTGTCCCCATCTTTTCCTGCGTGTTACCCGCGGCCTAAGATGTCCTCCCCGTCATTATCTGATTTTAATTGTGCCCCCTTACAAGATGCGCGATTTCCGCCCCCTTCCGTGGTATTTCCTTTGTTTTTTCTCTTTTTTCCTGGGGATGAGACTAGCAATGCTCGTTTCTTTTACGGGATTTTTTTCTCCCGAACCTTTTTCCCTCGACATGTATCGTAATCCTCATCTGCGCCGTGAGTAATTGGAGGTTAGGACCCCTATCCAGTCCTTTCAAATGGTTCTGCTCCTTCCTGACTCTTCGTGTCTGGGACAGCGGGACCTTGCTGGTCTTGAGAGATACTCCAGGCTCCCCCCTCCGGACGGGTTTTTTTGCAGCCTTCGCAGGGATACGCGCGTCTTTCCTTTTTCTTGACACATTGAGACTTTCCCCTGACGTACCTTCCCCCCGCAATTGTGATCTGAATAATGCATGGAAGTCATCCTGCCTGCTGGTATACCTGCCGCGCTCGTCTTCCGTCAGGGCATACTTTTCCTTTTCTGCGCTGTGGGGCCCTTTCCTTTCCCCCCTCCCCCCTTTTTCACTAGGTTTCCCGACCGGTCTATATTTTTGCCGTCCCCCCCGATTTTAATTCCCCGGGTTGCTTACATTGTCCTTTTCCAGACCCGTTTTTTGCAATCTTTCCGCTTTCAGACCGTTTGCGTGATGCATACAATTCATTGAGGGAGGTTGGTCCTTCGCTCTTCGTTGGCTTTGCCCCGGCGCGCTGCTTGTGAGCTCAGTGCGCGTGCAGTCTGGTCATCCAGACCCTCCCCTTTTTCCCCGATGTATAGGGCCTGAGAGAGTTTGGAGTTCTGTCATTCGGACGTTTCCCCCCCTTTTGGACCTTTTTCCCCATTTATGGGACAGCAGGTGATCATGTCCCCTGCCCTGCGTCACCCGCATGAGACGGCTCATCTCTGTTTTTTTTTTTTTTCCAAGGCCGAGGATTCGATGGCTGCTTCAATAGCCTCATGACCGTGGACACTGCCAGTCCCGCGCTGTCCATCTTTCCGTTTTTTTTTTCTCCCTTTTTCTTTCTTTGTCGCATCTCTCTGTTTTTTTTTTTGTGATTTCTAGATGGCGATTCAGCCCCACTCAACCGTTTGGCAACAAGGAAACTTGATCACTATCCCATTTTTTGACTGCAGGTGGCACCCTTATTTTTTGCGTTCTCCCTCCGGCTCGTGTAGCCACCCGTTTGTCCCCCCCCTTGCCCACTCTGCGCGATCATGACTTAGGCGCTTTGGCTGGTTCATTCTAGTTCAAGCGTCCCCCCCCCCACTATTTCTTGCAATTTTTTTTTTCCCTCGAGGATTCAACCCCCCCAGACTCGCCGCGTTTCAGATCATCCCCTTTTGGTCCTCTCGAGCCGAACCGCACGGGCCGCCCCCCGTCCGTAATTTTTGCTCCACGCAAGCACGGCATACCATCCCATCCCCTTTCTTGGATCTCCTTTTCCCCTTGCCCGGGCCGTGCCATCGCAGGGCCAAGTTTCCTTCCTTGGTGGCAATATCAACCCGGAATCCCTTTTTTTTCGCCCCACTCTCCTTCCCTCCCCCCCCCCCCTTGTCAGTCCCCCCGCTAATCTTGGTTTTTTTTTCAAGAAATTTTTTTACAGTGGGGGGAGAGAGCCCTAGTCCTCCTGGACAAGGCCTGGCAGCCGCGCTGTCAGCAATTTTTTCGAGGGACCGATCACGCGATCGCCGTTTTTCTCTTTTTTTACAGCGGCTGACCGTCTCACGTCAGGCCAGGTCAATCCGCGATTTGGCGCCACTCTCCCCCGCGCTCCACCGTCTTGGGGCTACTGAGCTGCTCAATCGATGCGCAGCCAATCCCCAACAGGCCGCGACCTTTTCCGCTGTCTTTTTTCTTTTCCGAGCAGAATGTGTCTTGCCTGGTTTTCGTTTCGAACAGCCAATTTTTTTCATTCTGCGCAGTCCATGCGGTATCCTCTCCGCGCGAAGAGTTTGTTGCCATTGCACCCCCACCGGCAACCCCCTCCCTCTCCTTGGTGCTTGAGCTTTACGTTGCGGAATTCGCCCCCTTGTTTAAATCGAACGGCCAATGCAATCCCCCCCCCCCCCGATCTGCCGGGCCATCGGGCAGCAGCAAAGTCTCCTTGTTCACGATTCTAGAATGACCGTCTTATCTGTCCGCGCGAACCACCCTGTCCTGCGCCGATGGACATGTTTGCGCACCAGAGGATCTTTACCGTAGCTCGGACCCGTCCCCCCCGAGTGCCCGCCATGTGAGCGTTGGACGCACCCGCGCAATCCTACCATTGCTTGCCACCCTGACCGCATCAGAGAGCTTTTGCATTGTCTCCTACACCTCATGAACCTCGGCGTCCCCGGCATGTTTTCGACCATTTGTCAGCGGCAATTTATGCGCCCTCGTCCATATTTGATTATTAAGATCACCTCATACTGCCCTGTCGAACATCAATGCCTTTTTATCTCCCCCACTATGCCCATTTTCAAATCCAAGGTCCTCCCCTCTTCATGCTCTCTGCCCTGCAAGCCCTTTCGCACCTTCGATGTCCCAAACAACGGCGCTTTCCCGTCTCTTTCCTCGCAGAGCCGCCCTGTTTACTGCATCGCGCGGTGTCCTCCCCCCCTCTCTCTTCCCGACCAGCCGCACCGACTTCCTTGAAGTAAGCCCCCTGCACCATGTCCCGTTTCGTCGGACCCGGCGAGCTCTCGAGAATGCCTTTTTCTTTAACCTCCGCCCCTCCAGCTAGACCCCAGACCAGTCAACGATGTGTTTAAGAGTCGAACTGTTTTTCCACTTTGCCCGCCACAAGGTCTGCCCCTCAGGCGATCCTCTCCCTTCGCCAACCGCCGTTTAGCCTTTATTTCGGCCCTCGGCCGGGTCTCAATTGCTTGACTTCTTTTTTTTTTTCGACTCTCCCTGCTTTCCTCCCCCCCTCCACCTTCGCTATCGCATTCCTGCTATAAATCTCAGATTCGGTTTCGAATCACCCCGCACCTTTTCTTCTCCTCATGGTATTCTTGTGGACAGCCTTCTGTCCTGCGATAGGTGGAACCTTGCGTGAGCACATTTTTATTAAGTCTAAATCCCCTATGATAGCCCTCTGCCCCAGCGCTCCTGGAATGGCGTCGCGCTCAAACTATGTCTAACCCCCTTTTTTCCCGGCCTTCCGTCTCGCCTTCGTGGTATCGCTTCTTTGGACTCGGTCTGCTCCTGACCCCCCCCACTCCCCTTTATTGCTTTCGGTGTCCAGACTTTGAGGTCCGACTCGTAGGTTCTATTTCGAAGATGTTCTTCGCCCGTACTATTTTCTACATCTCTGAGGTGAGTTTTTCCTTTTTGCTTCGTTCTTGGACCAAAATCTGCCCCCTTGTACATCGTGTTCATCTATCTAGTTCCGCCGACGTTTTTTTTGAGAGATCTCATCACATGGGCGGATTTTTTCCTCATTTTTCCATGACGGGTCTCTCGTCCACCCGGTCAAAATCGACAGCATCGCTTTTTTTCCCCCTGAAACCTAGGTCTTTGGTCGGAGCAAACCATTCCACGAGATTTCGTGCTCCTGCAAACCCCTCTGCCTTAGCCTACTAAGGACAATTTTGATTTCCTGATAATCAGTAGGGTCTCACCTGCTCGTATCGCCAGCGCCATGCTCTCTCCGGTCAAAGGTTTCCCTTTCAGGGTTTTTCGCAGAGTTTTATTCGTTCAGGCCATTCCGACGTGCTTTGGAAGGATGACGAGGTTTCTTTTGAGACTTTCCCTCCCCTCTCACTCCATCATTTGGCCCTCCGTATGGGTTTCCTTTTTCCCCAGTACCATTCGATTCCAAGTCTTTGTTTATTGACCGTCCAATCGGATATCGCGAGGTCTTGTCTCAAGGCTCCTTTGAAGTGCTCGCTTCTTTCTGTTCGTACGTTGCGAGACAGACCCTTCTAAACTGCGTTGCCGCCGTTTTAACGCCGTTCTTAGTTTGTTGAAATCTTTTCGTTCAGCGGCTTTAAGGCATGATCGCCTTTTCCCCTTTGCCCCTCCTTCGTGCTCTTCCAATCTTGTGGGTCAAGCCTCAACCGATTTATCGATGTTTTGATCAAAATGCTACAGCCCCTTTTTATTGGTCGTATCGGGAGCTGGAATTCCTTTCATTGTCGGTATTTTCCCCTTTCGATGTTGAACTTGAGATCTCTATGAGGTTTTCTAAGGGCCCTCAGACATGATGAAGGGTGACGTGCACTTCCCATGCTAGATCTTTGGGGGATGTTTTTTCCCCTAGATAGATGTTTCTAGTTTTTTTTCCAAGCGCGACACGGTAAGCCAGCTTTGTCTTGCCCTCCGCTTTCCTTTCAGGCGCCTTCGGTCACGTCTCCGGTGTTGTCAGCATTTTTCAGGTTTCCAGATGGCTGTCCTCCTGCCAATCACAGTACCTTTTCTTACAAAAGTGAGCTCCTTGAATCAAGCTTTCTTCTTGCGAAGAGTTTAAGTCTTCCCTTTATGGCCTCAATTCCGCATATGTCTATTAGATAACCGACTGATCTCGGATAGCCGAAACCCTGTCTTCTTCCAGGGTATTCATGTTTTTTTTTACTGAAGTCTATTATTGCTTCCCCGTTTGGGTAAAATGTCACTCCTTTGTATTCATATTTCCGCGGTTACCTTCCGCTTTTCCCCTCAGGCCCTTAAAGGGCGAGTACGTGTTCCAGTTGCCTGGGTCTCAATGGTACTTTTTGGCCCCCCAGAGCGCCAGTTGCTGTCGTGCAGCAGTCTTGTCAGACTTTTTACTTCTTTCCTTCTGCGGAATCTTTATGAGCCTTACAAGCTCCTATTGCAGTCGGGCGACAGTGGTATTTGACTTCAATGTCCCTTTGTCTGAAGACTCCCCTACGTCACAAGCTTCTCTGCGGACCCCGGATAGGATCCTGTTGCTGTTGCCCCCCCTTTCCTCCATAACTTTTCCCTTCGCGACCCTTTTCTATGAGGACCTCCTCCCTTCTGCGCGCATTCTGAAGCGTTTTTTGCTCAAATGAGTTCCATTTTTCTGTACCCCCCATGGTAGCCTCGTGACGCTCTCCGCGGAGGCTAAACCGTCGCGACCTTTTTGATTGGCGGATCCTTACCATCTGTTTTTTCACCGTGCTGTTCTAAATAAATTTCACGTTTGGGCGCTGCGCTTCGTCTCCCAGTATCGCGGCCATTTGTCCTTTCAAATTGATCCTTCAGCCCTAACTTTACCAAGATAGTGTACTCTGCCTCTCGTATACATCATGAATTTAGCATCATCTTCTGATTCCAGACGGCGCGAGTCCTGGGCGGCTCCTCTATCTCGCTCTGGTTTGCCCTTTAATTGATTCCCCCCGATCTCCCACTCTTAGCGTTTTCCTCTTGAAGTTCCCCGATGATTTCCTCTAACCCTGATAGTCAATTATGGTTCTTACATTTCCCCACTCCGTAAAGCCGGAGGGCCCCCCAACTTTCTTACTGTATTTGGCCGTAGACCGGTCTCCCTAGATACCTTCCTCTTTAGGATTGGTATATGATTTGATAGTTTTGTCCCCCCTTTGCTTGCGTATGATGTGCGTCCCAGGCGTTTTTTTCGGGGGTAGGCTTCCCTGGATTGCCTATCGCTCGGTGCCCCTTTCGGCGGCCTGAAGAGAGGTTTATGTTCGGCAGCCTGCATCGTTATTTCCCCTCTGCAATATGGTCCCATAAAGCGTGAGCATGGTTCCCCATACTGCTCCCTCGGCCATGATCGGCGTCCTAGCAGGGTGTCCCCACCGGGCCGAGCCTCTGGCTTACACTAATCGGCGGCTTCACCCTCAATCCAATCATTGAAAATTGGTGACGACCCTGCGTCACAAAATGCGTATTTTTCAAGCCCTTGAATTATTTCCCTTTCCAGTTGCACGGGGAGTTGGTTGGCTCCTCGCATCTCGCTCTTTTTCAATCCTCTCCCTTTGTTTTTCTCTCTTTTCTGATCCCCCCCTCCACCTTTTTTCCAACTCCGGAACTCCTTTTAAAAAGCCCAAAGTGTCCCATCTCTTTTTACTGCAGTTCTTTTAAATGTTCATTATTTCTTTCTTTGCAGCCCGAACCCCGCGTGGAGAACTGGCTCGGCTTCCAAGCTCGTGCGCCCGATAATGCCCTTAGGGCCGGGCTGGTTATGATACGAACTTTTTCTTTTGCCCCCTTGTCGCCCTTTTTTCGTAAAGACTCTTGATGAGAAATCCACCCCGCGCCGCCGCCAGGTCCCTCTCTTTTTTTCGTCTGTCTAGCCTCCCCTTCTTTTTGAAACTCATGGAGCTCCCCACGCAGCTGCAACTCGCCGGGCAACCCCCTCAGTCACGTTCCGCATACCATCATCCCCCTACTTTTGGCTTTTCGAGTCTCGGGCAGGAGAATAATTGTGCAGGCTTCTTTTCCCTCTTGCTCCTTTTTGCTTTGCCCCCTTCCACCAGTCCATTAAGAGTTGGGGCCCTAGCACGTCCCGGTCAGATGGAAAAAACGCTAAATTTTTCCCCGATCGGGGGTTTCCCTTCATTGCCCCCCCCCCGCGCTCTCCTATCCTCTGAAGAGGAAAAGCCTTTGCTAGCGTGGGATCCCTTTTCTTGCTTTTTGGCCGTCTTTTATTTTTTCCACGCTGATCGAGTTCGAGCTTTTTACCGGTACTGCTCCCCCCGTCTTCAATGTCATTTTTCCCCTGCCCACCTCCCCTCCTTTATCCCTTTGCTCTTTTCTCGGCGCTCCCCTTCTTGGATGGGCTCTCTTTTCCAACCCCGACTCTCCCCTCAAAAAAAAGTTTCCCTCTACTTTTTCCCGCGGATCTGTTTTTCCGAGCCAACCTTTTTTTTTCCTTTGCTCCCTTTTGGCAATTCCTCGAACCGTCCAATTCCTTCATGTTCGCCTGCCTATCGTTAACCGTGTAAATTGCGAATTGCCCCCATTCTGTCTCACCAGGCACACGCACCTCCCCTTATCCTCGTTTTCTTCGCATTTGAAGTGCTGAAGTGTCATCCCAGGTGCAAATAAGTTCCCTCCATCCAAGCTGACGGCGGCAATCGGTCCTCAGCTTGTAAAGTCGACATGAGGCCCTTACAAGAAGATATATGCATGACGGTCGTCCTGCTGCTGCTCTCACCCCTTTTTTCTCCTTTTGGCCGAAATGGACATGGTAGTTTAACCAAGATGTCTCCCCCTTATCTCGGTCCCTGTCTATTTGAATTAGAAATTCTTCTCGTTCCGAACCTCGACAACGATTACAGGCTTGCCCATTGACCCTACCGTTCCCCACTGCGAGATCTAATGCGTCCTATCCAGAATGAACTCGGCCTCCCTGCCGACCTTTTTTCTGCCTCTACTGCTTGATTCCCGCTGCATTTAGCGACTCCCCCCGTCCCCCCCCTAGGCGTCGTGATGCAGATCAAGACTTCAGGACCTCTTCGCCTCTCGATTGTTTTGTGACCCCATCTCTCCTCCCCACTTTTAAGGAAACGGTCCGCCCCCCACCCCCCCCCCCCCCCCCCCCCCCCCCCCACCCCCCCCCATGGGACCTCCTTGCGCCAGCATTCCTTTCCCTTTTCTACAACACCGGCCGCTGGCCTGCCCTAGCATGCCGAGTCATGAGTCCCTTTTTTTTCCTACTCTTTTACAAATTGCGTCTCTTGTGCCCCTTTTCCCATCTCCTATTTCTACCAGTCCAGCTCCCAATGCATTAGTGCAGCCGTTCCGCCCTTCCTGCTTGCGTACCCGGTAAACACCTCTCATCTTTCTCTAAGACTCATAGAACAACAGGTCCCCCCCCCTGCAGGAACCCCCAGCCTCAAGTAAACGACTTGATGTCGTTTGCCATATCCTCTAATTAAATCTGTTGCTTCAGCATCTTGCCCGCCCCCCTGTCTCACCTCTTCCCTCTTTTTTATATTCCTACCATCAGGATGAAAGAATAGTTTAAATCGGATTCTGCTGTCCCTTCGGCTCCAATTGTTTTTCTCGCTTCGGACCCTGAGAGAATATATCAATTCACTGCTCTTTCTGAACTCCTCGCCGTACTCCTCTCTCAGCCGTGGATAATATCCCCGTCCAATCTTGGTTCCTTTTTTTCTTTACGATAATCCGATGGTAAGTCCGCCCTTCGATTCTGTGTTCTTGGTGTGCGTTGGGATTTGAGGTGTTGGTTGTTTTTTTCTGCCTCCCCTCCCTCAGGAGCCCATGTCGTCATTCTCAAAGGTCATGCCTGGCCTGCCCAGTCTTCGGTGCATGGAGTCGGAAATATCCCCTATTTGCTAACCGGACCGTCATTTGCCTGACTAGAACAGCATTCGCTTCGTCTCTGAGAATTTCTACACTTTTCGGTCTCCGGAATAAAAACTTGTACTCATGGTTCCGTCCGGCCGGTCCCCATTTTGCGGCGCTCCAATTTCTTTTATTTTTTTGCTAAGATGGCGCAAAGAAGAAAGTATTTTTCGAGTTACCGCGATGATGCTGTCGAGTTTCCAGGTTTTTTTCCTCCTCTCCCCTCTTTCACCAATTCTCTCCCCCCCCTTTGGAACCATCTTGTTCT
>Ga0179593_1398257_pt1 | contig 12221 bp, 12 predicted proteins | sample CZODoug2_1_08_16_FD_185931 | JGI IMG/M metagenome (GOLD analysis project Ga0179593, IMG submission 185931) | Vadose zone soil fungal communities from Angelo Coast Range Reserve, California, USA - CZODoug2_1_08_16fungal (PacBio error correction) | ecosystem: Environmental > Terrestrial > Soil >... | reverse complement strand
TGCAGAGCTTCATTTGCATGATTGTAGCTAATTGAGGCCCTCGGAGGGGAAATGGGGGGGTGGCTTAACCCTGAAAGAGATACCAGGAGGACTGGCAATTGTCTCGATGAACTGACAAGGTTTCGCATGGCAGAGGTCGCCGGTCGTAGTTGCTCGGTTTGCCCCCCCGATTAGCGTCCTCCATCGCGAGAGAGAGACCAAGAACTAAGAGTGCCCATGGCGAGCACAGAGCAACGCCTGTGAGACCGCACGCTCGTATCCAATGCCTGATGTGATTGTCACAGCGTCCGTATTGCTCTGCTGCGGCCAGATGGCTCCCTGACCCCTCGCCAAATCCACCTCTGCGCCCCCGACACGATACTTTTCAAAGAGCAACGGTGGACGGGGGTAAACGGCTAATCGGACCCTGGACACGTCCCTCAGGCCGGTGAGCGGACTGTCAGGGCAAATATACATCTCTCGAATATGGTTTTTTCGTTAGTGCTTAAACTCTTTATAGCCACCCAAAATGACACCCAATATATCCGACAATCTTTTTTCTATCTTTCTGTTCAAGTCGCTTTCCTTCTTGTTCTGATGCGACCCACGTAGCTTTCAGTGTTCGGGTGTTATGCGTCGTATGCAGGTTTGTTCATTGCCCTCCCCATGGCGCTGTTTTTCAGACATCGTTTCTAGACTTAGATTGAATATTTTCCGCTACTCATTCTTTTCTCATGTAGTCCTTTTATAAGCAGTTACCCCCATTTATCGTACGCGTTGAGCGAAGCGTGCACCATGAATTTCGCATATCATTTCGCCTTATTCTTCAGTTCCCCGTTTTCCACCTACTTCACAATTTCACGATTGTGGAGTTTTCGGCCTGGGGGGCATGCCGCATTGAGGGACCCCCCTGTCCCATTAGCTTTTTCACACTAAGCGGAGGTGTGGACATTCACAGGTGGTTGAGAGGCAGTACCCGTGTGCGGCCTGCCACCCACCAGAGTCGCGCCTTTATGACCAATGGTTGATTTCTGAGGGGACCTTTGGAACAGTTCTTGTTCTTCAAACCACGCAGGACCAATCTCAACCGTGTTGTGGTCCCCTCCCCCGTGAAAGTGCGACTTCTGTACTATGGAAAGCAGTCCCCACTTCGACTCTATGCGAAGCCCAACCTTGCACTACACACCCAGGAGGAAGAAGCTCGACCTACCCTTCTAAAGGATGATGCAAATCCGCCCCTGGAGAGTGCAGGGTCCGCACGGGCCAGAGTACGCCGGTTTACGTGAATCATTGTGGTGCCCTGCTTTCCACTAAAGAAACGATCCTCTTCGATCCGCGCCACGGACCCTGTGAGGGACGCTTAGTGCGTTTCTGTTCACTGAGGTTGCCAGGGGGCAGCCTTGGGCGTTTTTACCACGTGCGACGTTCTGCATGATTCTCGTGAATCGTTACTTCCTGGTTTTGAAACCCTGAGTACTTTCCTTTAACTGTTTGCAAGGTTCCATGCTTTTTCCGGGTTCTTCTGATCAAGTAGCATCTCTAGTTGACCTTCTTTTGCATTAACCCATTGTCTCACTGAAGTCTGCTCCATTCTGGCTGTCTCGCACCTCACAGCCGGTGATCATCGTGAGCCCTGTCACCTATTCACCTGTCCGTTTCCCCGTCTCAATCCTCTACCATGATGGCGCTGCATGACAGGCTCTCGAGCGCGTGCAAAGCTCCGGTCTTCCCCTGCTGTTTGGAGATTTGAGACATAGGGACTTGGATTTCTTGAATGATCCCTTCTTCGCCGTGCACCGCGTTCCCCCCCCCACCCGCTCTGCCCCCCCCCCCCCCCCCACCGCTTTGGATTTTTTTTTTTTTTTTTTTTTTTCTACTCCCCCACTGAAGTGATAAGCTAGCTGTCTTTCCCCTCGTTTCCCCTATGAGGTGTTTGTTTTTGACTGTTGCTGTTTCGCCTGAATTTTCCTTACCTTCCACGTTAGTTCTAGTTGCTTGCGAATTGTCGCCTTAATGCTCGTGCTGACCTCCTCCACCAGTGAGTTTCTGTCGGAGGATGGTCTCTGTGGGTATGGCTGTCTGCCATGAAGACCACTGTTGCCCAGTGTTTGACACTTTTATTCCTGTGGGTTACCTTTCCCCCCTTCCAGGTGCCCCTAACTTTTTTGTATGTTCAGTTTGCCTCACCGAGGCAGTCCGGCCGTTCTTTTGGTCCATACTTCTCTTGAGTTATCCCCTTTATTCCTTTCTGAGGCGCCCCACAAGTGGATTTCGTCCATTCGCCCCGCCAGTCGGAATTTTGCCCGCTGTTTCTGTGATCTGTTGTATTTCCCTTTCCCATTAGTGTTCTCCCCGTGTTCAAACACTTCCTTCGGAAATGATACCTCTCCCACGACCTCTTACCTTTTTGTTGTTACCGGTGTCTTTTATCACTTCGACGAGTTCCCCCTTCCTTGAGAATCTGAGTCAGCGGGCGGCCAAGGACCCCCTGTCTGAGAGTGACCTATCCCCATGCGATCCTAGCGAAATCAGATCCTATTTTGCTTGATCCGACGAAATACTCTTTGGACGCCCCCCGAGCTTGGACTAGGAATCCCTGTTTCTGCTGATGTGGTTGGTTTTTCTCCGTTCATCGTGTGAACTGAATTGTTATCCGGCATTTCTTTTGCTTTTCCCTTTTTCTTTTTTTTTTTTTTTTGTGTTCTTATATCCCCGTGTGTCTCTTATTGTGGCCTACTTCCTTGTGATTGTCGCATGGCGGCCTTCCCTTGGCTCCCCCCCCCCCTATGTGAGCGGCACCTTGGCTTCGGCAGCTGTCGAGCCGCCCAGTTCTCTCACTTCCGCACCAGCCTCCCCTCTTCGAGCTCGTAGTGCTCTCTCTTAGGACAAGCGCTCGTTTTCCCCGCGATAAGATCATGGTCATTTTCACGTGGCCTCTTACCTCCTCTACTCCCCTGGGTCCTCTTGAGCGACTGAAGGCTATGGCTTCTCTCCGGTAACCCCGAACCCTATCCCGAGTGAAACTTGGTATGAGCATTCTAACCTGATGTCGTACCCCCCCCCCTTCCCCTTGACATACATAGGCGTTTTACCTGTCTTTTCCCCTAGTTAAGGCGCTTTTGTTCCTATGGGTCTTTCCCCCCCTTTCTAGCAGATTTCATTCTGTCTTGCTGATGTTTCGGATCTTTCTTTCCCTCTCCATCTCAGTGCGGCCCTTTTTTTCTCATTGGTACAGTAAAGGTGACGAGTACGTACACTCTCCAGGTTGATTAGTCTCTCCTTGTCACCCCTCTTCTCCCTTACCTCTCAATTACTACACTTTTCTTTTTTTTTCCTTAGTATCCCTCCCTGGCCTTTTCCGTTGCTCTATTTCCCTTCCGCAGATATGAACTGCCCTTGCTTCTCTCACTTTCCTCCCGATTCTTTAGCTCTCAAAACGAGATCATCCCACCAGTACAGCCTCTTTCTCTGTGTGCCCTGTGTTGCCCCGCGCTTATGGTTCGCAGACTTTCATTTTCCATGTGCTTTTTGTCTCTCCGATCTGCTGGGGCACACGTTGCTTTCCGCTCCTTCTCCCCTTCTGCTGCTAGCAGTACCTGGCTTTTCGATATGCCTGCCATTCTGTGTACTATCAATTTCTATTTTTAGTGCGATGTGTACTTTAGAGCTCATTTTTCGTCTCCCATGTCTATGAGGTACCAGGGCCTTTGCCCCCCTTCTTTCTGGTGCTATGTTCCTTTTTCCTCTCACTGCGAAATGTCAAATCCTCCGCTGCGCACGGTTTTGCAGACCAGACTATCTTGCCCAACTTGCTTTGGTGCCGATTTCACCTCTACTCATCTGTTGCACGCCTCGACCCCGTTCTCTTCTCAATTGCACTGATGACGCTGGCAGGCTCGTTCCCTTCCTGCACCTGAGTCTTTCTGTTTCACTAATTATCCTTGAGTGGTGAGAGTGCCTTTCCCTTGTAGTGCATTTTCTTCCCTTCCCCTTTTGCCATTAATTGTATTAGTTGAACTGTCCCTCGCATCATCCTACTTGCCTATAAGTTCGTTTTCCCACCCTCCTAGGATGTGCACCTAACTCTTGTCGCGACAACCGCTTTCCCCCCTTTTAGGCCTTCTTTGGGGCCTTCTCCTGTGTCTCGTTTTGTGTTCCTCCTCCTTCTGTGTGACTGCTTTTAATACCATTCTGTCCCTCACTCCCCTTCCCTTACAAAGCAGATTAGACCCCCATCCGAACTGACTTTTTCTTTCTTTGAGTCGTTCCCCCAACGCAAAATTGAACGCCTAGCGTGTAAGAATTTCCTACCCGATCCCTCCTTCGCTGAATAATTCTAACGATTCCTTTCTTCCTTCCTTGCCTTGACTATTTCCTTTGAGTCCTTTGTGATCACTCATGTATTTGTGTTTTTTTTTCCCCTTGCCGGCCCCCCCCTTTCCGTGAGCTCGACCTCTCCTTCCTTTCGTTTGTCGGCGTCCCTCTTTGACGTGTTCTTCGTTGGTTCTTTAATTCGGTCCCCTGTAATCTGACCGTGACATGCAAGCAGTCATAGTACTACTCTACCGCGACTTTTTCTTATATTCTGTAAGGGCAGGCCCTCTCCGGTTTTTTTGTTCACCCCCCTTCCCAATCCCCCGGCCCCCTGCTTTAGCTGTCCCCTCGACCCCTTGCGAGCTGACCCCCCCTTTTCTTTTTTGCGCCATCCTGTCACATTTGCTTCCTGCTCTTCCTTTCTTCGGTGTCCCTTTGCTTCCTGTGAAAGATCTTCTCATGGACCCTGCCAGCGCATTACTTAATCATTTTTTGAGTTCGCTTCAGGGGCCCCTGCCTTCGAGTGAGGTCCCCTCCGGCGATGCTCTTGTAGATCAATGGACCTGTACCCGCCCTTTTCCTTCGTCTTTTCTCGAGGGCCATTCTTATTCTCAATGGACCTAGGCATTAGATACTCGTCTTATTCTTCTCTTTTCTCCTCGCCAAAGGTTAGCGTCTTCTCCTCCAGCTTAAGCGTCTGTTTCTCCAATCCCAAGTCTTGCCTTGTGCCCCCAGAAAGCTCTTTTCACTTTTGTTTTTTCTGCTCGTGGATGCCCGCCTTCGTTTTTTTTTCCCATCCCTCTCCGAACCATAGCCCCTTCACCTAGCCTCTCCATCTTTTGGCAGTGAAGGGACGGGAAAGGTTGGTTCTTTTCCAGATCTGACCTTTGCGTTGTGCCCCCCAATTCCCCCTCCCCTCCCCCCCCCTGAACGTACTCACTGATTGTGGGTTATTGCTCAGACCAAAACGAATCAATTACAGATTACTGCCGTTTGAATGCTTTTTGGTGCGTTTTTGCTTGATCCGTGCAAGGTTGTGATTGTCCCAGTTCGTTTCCCCTCTCCAAGGATCTAAATTCCCCAGTCCGTTTTTTTGCGCGGTAGGTACTTTTCTGATCTCCGGAGTGAGGAGACCTGGTATGGCCCACGCATCCCGCTTGTGACGGGCAAGTCGATACATTTTCTGCCATTCTTGTCCGCCTACGGCTTAACCAGTATGTCCTTTGTTCTTTTTGCTGCAAACGGACCTTTTTTTGATACCAGTCTTGAAAGCCCTCCCACCCTTCCCCTTCTCTCTTCGTACCTTGAAAGGGTTTTGCGATGCCCCTTCCTTCCCTCTGTCAGTTATTAGCCCCCCTTTTTTTGGTCGCCGAAATGGTGATACCTCGAGGACCTGAGTCTGGGGTCCCTTCCCCCTGCTAAACAATAGGCACTGCCTCACCCTCAGTCTCAATTATAGCTTGCCACCAAATACCAAGTCCACTGATAAGATGGAACCTGTTTCCCTCCCTTTTGTAGTCTCTCTTTTGATTCCGTCGGATTTTTATCTGTTTGCAGTGCACCAAGATACCCCCCTTTTTTTACGTACACCCCTTCGTCGCTGTATTTCAGGAGATTTCCCTTTGCCCTTTTTGACGGGAGCTGGAGGCCCTTCCACGAACTCTCTCCTTTCCTTGATAGATTCTTTAACTCTGAGGTTACCTATTCCGTCGTTACCTTTCCAAGTGCCTTAAGGCGGCCACGCCCGAGCCCCTGGCGCCGCTGTTTCCCCCCTCACTCGTAACTCTCATTACTTCCCTTTTTAGAATTCGTCGATTGAGGCCCCCCGCGGAGCCTTGTCACGCCTGTTTACGATAACTACCGAGCCGGTCTTCCCTGTTCTGTGTTTCTTTTAGACATGTCCGGTCTGTCAAGATGGTCTCGGATGAATGGTCGTACAAACCAAACCCCCCCCCCACCCCCACACACCCCCCCCCCCCCCCCCCCCCCCCTTCGATGGAGGCTGGTATCTTTGGGTCCTTGTGGCTTCCGCAGCAGTCTATACGCTGAGCACCGGTAGGGTGATGTTCTTTTTTTCAGCGGCACTGCCCCGGCCCCCTACGTTCTCGGCTTTCTTTCTGATTAATGATCGTGAGTTTTATAATCGTTTCTTATGAGGCTGGTGAGGGGGTAGTTTTTTTTTCTTTTATTGAATTTCCCCCCCCTTAGATTTTTCTCGCCCTTCCTCTTTGCCCTTTTTTGTCAGTCACTCCCCCCTTTTTAGGCCTGCGCGAAGGTAGATGCCATTTGTCATTCCTGATCTGGATAGTAGCTTACCCTTTTTCCTTTTACAAAATTTAGACTTGGTTGAGTATCTCCCTCTCCCCTCGTTTTTTTTTTTTTATCGCTCATCCCCTTCCTTCTGAGGTCATGAACGAATTTGCCAGGTAGACCCTCCCCGCTGATTCTGGTAGGTGCTAGGCCTCTGGCTTTTATGGGAGAAGGGTTCTGCTGTTTTTTCCCCCAGAGACTGGGACACTTTTCTTCCGCCAGCTACCTTGGCAAGAGTAAGTTAGAGTTCTTTCGTCCCGCCGTCCCACCAACACATTGAATCCCACGTCTGACCGTCTCCCTCTTGAGCCGCCACGTCCTTCTGCAGTGGCAGCCTGAGTCCCTACTAAGGGAAGGGCACCGTCGCTTGCTTCCTAATAAGACTTTTCTTTTTGTTTCCGCTTTTACGCACAAGAGGCCACGTTATCTCCCCAATTCTTTCCACCAGCTAAGAAGTCCCACCCCGGAGGTAGTTAGTGGGACCTGACAACCTTCTTCTAAGGAGAAAGTAAGCCGTAGTACACCCGCGTACTTTATGTGGAGATTCTTAGCTCTCGCTTGAGTCTGTACGAAGCTCTTCAGGACCCCCTTTCCCGTCCTTTCTTCGTCTGAAGTTCCTCCTTGCCCTGTTCATAGAAGTGTTTCCCTCTTTCGTCCGAACTACGCGCCTTTGAGTCCGGGACCATTCACCTTGTTCCCCCCCCTTTCTCCAGATGTATTTTTCGCTTCTATAGGAATTTTTTTCCTCTGCTTGCGACTACTTCCGGCCCTGTTCCGCACCCCCCCCTTCTCCTCCCCTTTGACACTAGTTTCAAGAGCGGGTGGGGAAGATCTTTATTTGTCCCATCCCACCCTCCTGAAAGGTCCCAGTCCTTGCGTTGCGGGCCCCCCCCCCTTCATGAGGCACTTCACTTTTTCATCGTCTCCCCGTTCCTTTCCAGCGAGTGCATTTAGCTAAATTTTGCCAACCCCTCCTTTTTCGTGTCCATTTTTTGGGTTTAGTGGAGTTAAGCTTCGGTAGACTTTAGCAATCTTGGAAGACTGGACGTATAGTCTGATTTGTGGATACCCCCCCCCCCAGTTGCTTTACCTCTCGTACTCACCAGTGTGTCCCCCCGCTATGTGTCTTTCCTTTTCCTACTGCAGCCCCCCTGCGTGGATCCGTTTCTCCAAGGTAATGACGAATCGCTTGTATTTTTTGTGGAATGCTTTTATGCTTTCTTCATGTGACGTTTCCTCCTCCCCCCGGGTCCCCCTTCACCTTTCGATGCACGAGTATCTCAGTCCCGGTTCTGTCGAGTTAGTATCTTAGCACTGGCGTCCCTATTGCTCTTTTTTTCCCTGCGTCCGGTGGCCCGCTTTGCCCTTGTCCCTTCGTACGTGACTGAGACGCGCCCTTTTCTTAGACCGCGAGGGACGTCCATCAGCACTGGATCCATGACCGATGTTTCCTGGCTTGCCTCACCGGCCGAACATTTTTCCTTTTTCCCTATTCCTGCCGGTGTGCTCTCTTTAACACAACTCTGAGCTGTGATCAATCTGACTGGACTTCTTATATACTCATGTTCCTCTGTACTTGATCACCTACATATATCATGACCGTCCTTGAATATTGCATTGCTTTTTTTAATTTCAGCCTACCCCCCCATAGGCCGACTCATGTCCTAAACCCGGATTCAAGCTACCCTTTCCACGTCAATTTCTTTTCTCCCTTTTCCACCGTAGTGTAGTCTTTCCTTTTCGTTTCTTTCGTTCCCCGCCTCTCCTGAGATGAAACTCCCAGCTTCCTTTTTCGCCGCGTCCCGCTTTCTTTCGATCTTCCGCTATTTTTGTAGTCCCACGTCCCGAGGTCCCCGTTTCATCCCCTACGACAGAGCCCTTTCCTGGTTCCCTTGCGTTCCCGGTAGGGTTGTCTCTTTCTGGCCCATGTAGCCCGACGATGTGTAAAGTCCTGGACTTCGACCCGCCTTTTCCTTTCCTGCACCTCTCTTTCCTCTTAATCCTTTTTTTTTTTTTGTTTTTCTTTGTTCCGTGAGGCGCCCAGTTATTATTGTCCGAGGCTTTCCCCTTTTGTTTGCGGAAAATGGGCCTACTCTCCTCTCTTTCTTTCTTGCTCGGATGGTAATTGCCTTCACTTCAGATTTTCAGCCGGTCGTCTTTTTTTTCTTACTTCTTTGTCCTCTCCGGGTTCTTGTCGTAGTCCCATGTCCCCCTCTAGCCCCCTCTCCATTTCGTCCCCCAATTTTTGCGTAGCATCTGTCAACCCGCTCGTTGTTCTTGTCTCGAGGCTGGCCGTCCCCCTTATTTTCACCCCCTCTTTCCACCTATTGCGACCTCCTCGCACTTTTTATGGCATTCTGGTTCATTGGAAGTCCCCTCCCCGTGGTGTCGGTACGTGTCTTTTCCTACGTACCTTCCGTCTCCTTGCCTGTTCTTCTTTTAGTTCGTTCCAAAACCCTACCCTGTTACAATCTCCTTCCCCCCCCTCTTTTGTCATCTTTGTCGTGGTCTTCCCTGTCTTTGTTCTTTTTTTCGTCCCTGCGCAATTCCTTCCCAGGGCACCGTTTAGCCGGCTGTGATGATTCGCGCGCTTGCTTTTTTTCTTCCAAAGATGTTTTCCCATTAGCCGCCTTTGATACGCTTTCTGCATTCTGGTGATTTTCAATCCCCCTTGCCATCTTTTTCCGGACAGTATAGGCTGCATGTTTTCTTCCATCCATTTTACAGCATACCACCCCCCCGGCAGAAGTTATTCTCATTCTGTGAGCGAATGCCACTTCTCCCTCGAGTTCAGCGTTCTTATCGTTCCGAGTTACGACCAGTCATCCCGCTCTGACTCATTCGTTTGGGTTTCCCAGTCTCAACCCTTTTCCCCCGCAGTGCCGCGCCCTGAGTACATCTTGTCCCCCCCTCGCCTTGTCCCCACATCCCCTTTCCCAGCGACATGACTTCTTATCTTCCCACTTTATAGGATCCCTCCTTGAGTGGCTCTTTTTCGTCTTCGTAGTGGACTGCCCCCAGCGATTTTACTTTTTTCCCGCCCGGTAGCTGGACGCCTGCGTCGTGCCTTTTAGTGGAGAATGGGTTTGAACCACTTCCCTCCACTACTCCTGCTCGGAACCCCCTTTTTTTTTGACCCTTAGGAGAGATTTTCACTTGGCAGGTTTTGAAGTAACGCCCAATTTCGTTTTCTCTGTAGAAGAGGTCTGCATCTGCACCCTGCGCCTCGAAGTCATCTCTCCATTCTCTTTCCCCTTCGGAGCTTGGCATGCAGCGCTTTTTTTCACTCGCCGATGAGGCCCCTTTCTCCTTTTTGGCCCCTCTCCCTGCATTTGTTTCCACCGCCTATGTTGTGGATGCCTCTCCCCCCCCCCCTCCCCCTACTGCCCTAATTTTATGGTCTCTTTGGTTGTTTACTTTTTATGCTCCTCGCCCTTCTTTCGATCGCGTTCCACCATCTGTTTTTTGAGGTCTCGCTTGCCAATGCCTTCCCGTTTCTCCTTCTTTCCTAGGAGCACCCTTTTTATGCTTTCTCACTTTTTCCCCCTTTTGTCCTCTTCGTTGGTTCTGTTCTTCTTTCGTGTCCTCGCACCGGGCTCTTCCACCAAGGATTTCTTGAGCCCGGGTTGTCATCCTCCCATTTTTGTGTTCAGACTTTCTTCTTCCGAACGTCCCACCCCAACTTTTTCTTTTGTCCGCATCCCGTCATTGCGCTCCTCCCCAATCCCCTGTTTTTATCACCTCCCCTTTTGCTTGCTTCGTGTATTCTCCCCTTCCCACCTTTTTCTGCTTTGCATTTCCCCGATGCCTTGGATATTCTCTCTCCTCCCCTTTCTTTTTAGTTTTTACCGCAGAGCTCCCTTCCTTCTTTTCTTCCCATGCGTGGCCCGCTTGCCTTCCTTCTTTAGTTCCCGGCGCGAATTCCCCTCCCACCCTGGTTTTTTTGGACCCCTGTCCCCCCTCCCTTTCTAGAGGCATGTTGTCCTTTGGTGTACTGGTGTTAGTCTCCGCTTCCTGGACCCCCCTTAGGATTCCCCCGCGATCTTTCCTGTCCTTCTGGAAGGCGCGTCCTCTCCCTGAACCCAAGTTCCCCCCCCCCCACTCAGACCCCGTGCGCACCCGCATTTCGGTGGATTCCTCCGAGCAGGCCCTGACTTTTTTTTTTCCCTCCTTGAGAATCGAAGAGGCCAGGCGCATTGTGAGCCTTTACTCGGCCCTCCCCCCTCCCTTTTTAATCGGTCCGATCTCAGGATTCTTATTCACCATTCCCACCGCCTCAGCCATCCTTCTTTTTTCTGCGTGCCCTTTTTTCTCAACCTCTGCGCAAGTCTCTTTCGTTTTCCGCTTCTGTGTTTTCTTTTCAGGCACATGTCACCGCTTGCTCGGATCGGTTACGCATTTTTGCTCCTGACTATTTCCGCTTCTCGTTCTTTGTAGAGTTTTCTCTATAGTCATCCCTCCTTATATGTGTTTTTGCCTTTTCCTCTTTAAGTTTCAAACTTTTTGCCCTCTTTTCTTTCCGTGAACGGACATCCCCACCAGATTCTTTTGTTTCTTTTTGATATATTTTCCCCCCTCCTAGATTGAGTTTCCCTCGCATTTTGCTCGAGGAGTCCTAGTCTTACCCGGGAAACCATTCAGTTTCCTCTTTGACATCCCGCTTTCAGGTAGCTCTTTCTGTTAAACCAGCGCACCCTTCTTCACGCCTCCCCCTAAATCGGCAATGTCGCTCGTGCATTCTCCCCCGTATTGACGTTGACATTCTTTGTTTGTGTTTTGCCCTCTGAGGTCTCTTCTCCTTCTGACGTACTTCGAGTTTGTGTCGTTGCTGCTTCCGGTTTCGCCCCGCCTCAGGAGTTGCTTTTCTACCCGACATCGGTTTTTATCACGTCCCCCTTTCGTAGGTATTTTCGTAGCCCACCCTTTAAAGGCTCGCGTTCCTCCTCTTATGGCAAGGCGCCCACACACGCGTCAATTTGACTTACCTTCTCTAATTGGTGTTTTCCTCCTCTTTTTTTTATTGCTTTCCCAACATGCCTTTTCCTCCCTTCCTCCTGGTGGTGAGCCACCCTTTTTATGTTCGCCACTCGTTCCTCTTTTCCCCGTAAACAACCTCTTATTTCCAAGTACATCCCAACGTTTATCATGCTGGAAGAAGCGTCCCCTCGGATGGAGACTTTTTTGCTTACACGTAGACTCCCCCATTAGTACTTGCCCCCTCAGTACATGAAAACTCTTGTAGATATTTTCCTTTATTTTTTTTTTCGGTCGTTAAAACAAAATTATTCTCCTCAGGGAAGCCCCTGATCTCACCTCCCCTTTTCTAAAGTACTTTCCCTGTGTTCCCCTAAACGTGTTCCCTTATTGTGTTTTCTGTGCTCCTCCCCCACTACTCTGTTTTTTCATCCAGTCGGTAGGCTCCGTCAGCCTCTTTTGGACGAGGCGCTTGCGCCCGGTTATTGGCTTTCGCTTTTTTGATTGACACGGCGCCCATCCGACCGCTGATCTGCCAGTTTTTGTTTTTTTTTTCCGGCGCCTCACTGAGGGCTGGGAGTATTGCCCAGTTTCTCCTTCTTGTTTTCCGCTTCTCCGTCAAAGCGCTTTCTCTCTTCCCACTT
>Ga0179593_1408913_pt1 | contig 12222 bp, 12 predicted proteins | sample CZODoug2_1_08_16_FD_185931 | JGI IMG/M metagenome (GOLD analysis project Ga0179593, IMG submission 185931) | Vadose zone soil fungal communities from Angelo Coast Range Reserve, California, USA - CZODoug2_1_08_16fungal (PacBio error correction) | ecosystem: Environmental > Terrestrial > Soil >... | reverse complement strand
AGGCTTTTCGAAACACGGCGCACCCGAACCAAGCTCTTTTCGCCGCCCTAGTGTTCTCCCCCCCCCCCTCGTCGCGGCCTGTACCATTGCGCGCCGACCGCTGGGGTCGGTTGCGGGCGGCTCAATGCCGACCGATCATTGCCGCCGACGGCGCCTTTGAGACGATTGCTCAACTTGCGGCCTGTTCTCCCTTCGCGCGCGCTGTTCTCGCGGCGTGAATTAGTCTTCGCCCCCCCTGCACCCCCTACGACCCCAACCGCCCCCTAGAGCGTTGTTTGATTTTTCTCGAGCTTCTCAGATTCGGCGTTCTCCCTTCCTTTTCTATCTGCTTCGCCTGAACCCCCTGTTGCGGCCTCCATGGATCGTTATCCCTCGCCGAGCTCTGTTCCACGGGCGTCAGCCCTTAGTACCCTAGCAGCTCTCATGGTCCGGACGAGGCACGCTTTTACGTGTCCCACTCGCGCCGTTACCGCGCTTCGCGGTGTGAGGGATCTCGAGTGACCGCCCTCACCCTGATAGTCGTACAACGTTCTATGGGGGCTGGATTGCCTCTGCTGACTTACCCCATTCGGCGTTGACCTCCTTTTTTTTCCTACCGGGACACTTTTTATTAGGAGTCCTAAAATGCTTTTAACCCCCGGCTCAGGGACGACGCGGCTCTCCTTCTGTGCGCGCTTCATCCGATCGTTTTCCCATCGGAAACCGCTTTTCTCCTGATGGGGGTGACGGCGTAGGCGCCACGCCGGCCTTATCTTCCTTCCCCCCCCGAGACGTTCCCTACCCCTCCTTCCCGCACGCCCCACCCGCTATGCTTGGGCTGAGCAGGGTTGATAATGAGTGGGTGTCATGCTCTTGTAATTTCCTTGACATGTGCTCACGCGGGAGGCTCTTTCGCGCTTTTAACTCTCTAAGTTCCCATCGGCAGACTTCCTCTACCTGGTATCGCCATTTGATGCAACACGCTCTCCATACTCGCGGCGCCGTATCCCTTCGACTCCCTGGGTTTTTGCACGGCGAGGCGTAGACGAGCAACTCAGTCGACATTGCGCTTTTCTCCCCGGCTCACGAGCTTGCCCCAGCTGCCGTACCCCTTCCACTCCTCTACCGGGGCTTTATCCCTAGGGCACAGGTCATTCCCAGTGGACCATCAAGACCGGCTGATGCTATCGATCTTCTTTTCTCCCGGCGTTGGCCCGCCTTCCCGCATGTTTGTTTATGTACCCACACTGTCGCCGTGGTTCGCGCCCATCTCTATTCTCTTTCCCTTTTCCGCCGGTGATCAGACGTTTTGTCATTCGGCGTCTCAGTATTACGCTTTTGCGCCATCATTCCTCACGTCGTCGGTTTCTGCTGAACGCGCCAGATCCCTTTCCGACTACCCTACATCTTCGCTGCTAATGGCCTGCGCCCACATTTTCTGGGGTGGGCTCCGCTCGCTTCCGCATAACTTATATGGCGACCTACGTTCCGCTGTTCAATTTCGGTCCCCTTTGTGCTATCTTCTTCTTGCTCGATAGTCCGGTTCCAGTTTGTGCATCTTTCCGGCGACTTCTTCACCGCCTAAAGCCTTATCCTCCCAAGCGGTGGCCTTATGCTTGAGAGCAAGCGAGGTTTCGCTCCGATCCCCTAGTCAAGACCCGTAGTGACGTCTTCTGCGGGCTATGTTTTGTTTTTTACCGTGAGGACAGCTTTTTTTAAACTCCTGCGAAGTTTCGGGGCGGGCGACGCTGTTTCCCTCTTGCTCACCTGCTTCTTGACCGGCGTTTTTCTATTTTATTTCGTGCATGGTGAACCCGTTCCGCTGGAAGAGTTTTTTTTTTCCTCTTCGTTTTTTTCCTTCCCTGTCAGGAATCCACCCCAACGTACTGTGAGCACCCGGGTCATTAGATGGCTGCCGATCGCCTCTTGGAACCCGATTTTCTGCCTTTCACGCGCTTCCCCTCTCCTCTTCTTTTCTCTGCGCATTTTCGTTTTTTCCCCACTCTGCCAGAAGAAAGTCCTTTCTTTTGGGTCTAGTCTTCCCTCCGGCCAGAAGTTTCGACGAGATTTATTTTTCCCAAAAGTCCGTCAGTCTCTCTGTGTGAATCGTGATGCGGAAATATTGGCGAGTTCCAAACGGTCCCTTTTTCCACTACCGCTTTGGGCGGGTTAGGGACAGGACTGTTGTTTTAAGAAGGTCCTGTCGGAGATCCGCGCCTTCGAGACCGCGGCGGCCGGCTCGGATTATCTCGTTGTTTTGAGAGAGCTCTGCTCCCTCATTTTCCTTTTTGGTAGGTCGCAGATCTCGAGACTCTCGGTGTGTCTTTAATTTTACCCACACGTGTTGGCCCGTTCTCCCGAGAAGGAGACACTTTTTTGGGTTGTACCAGGATTCCACGTGTGGGAACTCTCAGCTCTTCCCCTCTCCCTCCTTCCGGTCCCCCCCCAAATCACCGACCGAGCCACGTAGTTTGGTTTTGTTTGTCCCCCTAAATCTCCGTGCTCATGTTTTCTCCGAATGTGCAACGGCGGACCTCGCTGCCCCTTTCCTGAACCTCCTCGGATGCGCATTTAATCCCCCTGCGGCCCGGCTACAGTGTGAATGAGCGACATACCAGGTCGGGTTCCCCTCGTCTGATCCTCTCCCCCCCCATGCGTCCTTCCTTCAGTTGATCACGCCAGTTACTTGGCTTTTCGCGGCTTCCTTTAACCCGGTTATTTTTCTTTTTTCCTCGTTTCCCGACACAGGCACACTTCCCGCGGAACGTATCACGACCGGTTCGTGATGCCCACTCGCCGTTTTCCTGGGAGATCCTTTCTGTTGTCGGAAAGGTCGAAACTCACCGTTGCGAAGGATCCGTTTCTTTTCTCCCTGTTCCGCTTCACTCTTTTCGGCATCGCCGCCCCTTGGCTTCTCGATCGTATCTGCGCCGAGCAGCGGATGCACTCCCCCCCCGCTGTCTCTTCTGCTTTTCCGCGTAGAGAACGGATTTGGCCGGAAAAACCGTCAGGCGCGGCCGCGGGGCGATCGCACCCCCCTCTTCCTCCCTTGAACCCCCTAACTCCGATAGAACTATCTAGTCGGCTGTTCCGCGATCTTTTATGCATGTGGGGCCCCAACTGAGGAGCGTTTCGTCTCTCGTGCGGTCGGCGTTCAGCCAGCCCTTCGCACAGCTGCCGATTACTGTTGCAATTTTTTTTCAGGGACTTTTACCCTCCCCGCGCAGCGATATCCGCTGACGCTGACAGCACGAGGATTGTTCGCTGACCCAACGCCGCCTTTGTTTTTTTTACATCTCAGGCAGTCCTCTGTCCTACTGCGGCCCACTGATATCCGCTTCTCTGCATCAGCCGGTTAGTGTGTTTCTCCTTGGGCACTTTGTATTTTTATGAAGGCCGGTCTCGATGAGCCTCCCCCCCCTTCCCATGTTTTTCTTCGTCGCAGGATGTCTGACAGCCGGTATTTCGCTGGCTCTTCTGATCTTTCCTTACGCACAACCCGCGACGTATTTGAGCCGCTGAGAAGACTGATCTGATTTCTTGTTCTCTACGTATCACGTGTTTTTTCCTCTCCCTGCTCTGCTCTCTCTTTTGCCTTCTGGTTAGTGTTGATCTCCTAGCGCCCCCGTCCCTTTGATACCCGAGGCCGCTTCAAGCCCGGCCGGTTCGAATAAGCAGGAAACCCTTTTTGCAGGCCCTGCGCCAGACAAGAGTTTCGCTATCCTCGGTGTCAATTTTCGGATGTCCTCGGAGCTTTTCTCCCAATGCAACTATCCCGACCTTGCCTTACGGACGCTGGGGTTTCTTCCGCCTTCTCAAAGGCAGCGCACCGTCGTTCCGCAACAAATTCCCCTTGAGTGTATTCCGGTCGTAGTTTTTTCTCTGTCCCTCCCATCGCCGCGAACTCGTCATAAACATCGAGTTCTTAGCTCTCCTCCTACGCCACGGTTTTTGTCACGATCGCAGCCCGTAGGTTTTGTCGACCTGCCATGCCGCCCGTAACGCGCTGATATTCTTATCTGTCGCGCAGACCCTTTTTTTCGGCCGGTCAAGTCCTCGCTGTCGGTTTTTTGATCCGCCCGATGCTTGTACGCGTGGACCGACCCTTTCTTTCCGTTCTTCCCCTGGCGCAACAGGTTGGGACCGTTTTCGCTTGCGCAGCGCTCGCGCTCCAGACTTTCCGCAACCGTTACCCTTCTTGTCGCTATTTTCGCTCGGATGCGCTCGCGTGGGTGGGTTCTGATTGGTGAGCATGGTTCTTACGCTCGTTTTTTTTCCTGAGCGCCCAGTCTTGAGTCTCTTTTATCGTACGTCAGGTTCTCCTCTCGCCGGCCACCGCCCGCTTCCTTTTCTCGAGGAGAGCGGGATGGTCCTCCGCTTCCCCCAGCGTTTTTCGTTTTGGTTCCCGGCTCGTTCTCCCTTTTTTGGCGCGTCCGATGCATTCCTCTCTGCTTGCGCTTCGGGTTGCGCCGTCTTCGCCCGCCCGTGCTCATCCTTGACGATCTATATTTCTCTCCCTTTTTTTCGGTGTCTCCCGATAAGGTTTTTGAACCTCCCTTGCCCCACCGAAGGTAGAGATTTTTTTTTTTTTTTTTTGTCCCACCGACGTGCGTCACCCCGCCCTCGTTCCCTTCTCCGCCGAAGCGATACCCCTTGGCGGCGTGCGGCGTCCCCTCACTCAGACTCGAGACATAGGCACCGGTTTCGGCGGTTATTTTTTTTTAGAGATTGCACATTCTTACTGTACGATCCGGCGCTCTCTCCCGACGTCCCGTGGCTCTACATCTCTAGTAGATGCCTCCCCCATTGCCATATGGCACAACAAGACCCTCGCATCCCTCCCAGAGTCCTTTACCTCTCGGGCGATCGTTTCATCTTTATAGCGCATGCGCTCCGGTCCCCCTTTCTCAAGGGCACTCCCTTTTACGAACTCCCGAGCAGCGGTGCGTTGTCCACGGCGCCTGTCACCCTTTAATTCTGGTGACGAGGACCGGCCGTTTATCTGAGCTCTACTCATCAGCGGCCTGTGGGTTTCGTGTCCTCGGCCAGTAGTCCTACAGATTCGGCCCCGATAGGGACCGATGTTTGTTTCGTCGGGATTTCTTTCCGGCGATTTCATGAGACATTACCCCCGTTCTCTTGCCTCAGCTAAGCCCGGCTCATTGCGAACCTATGTCCTTGTTAACCTCCAGGGAAGAAGGCGCTTCTTCCTTCTCTTTTCTCGCTGTTTTGAAAAGAGAGTTGCTCAGGCATAATCCGACCCGCGTATTTCGTTTTTGGTGTGGTCACTGTTGCTAAGTGTTTTTTTTAATCTAGACGTATCTCTACCGTCATCTTTCAAGCCAACGCTATGCGAGCGGTTTTTTTCTTTTTCTCTGAGCTTCCTCTTTTTTGGACCGATGATGGAGAAACCCTAATCTTTGCCATTGCGGCCTCTGGCGGTTCTTCTTTTCTTAGCTGTTTTCCACTCCTCTCGGCCCTCTTTCTCCCTTCTTGACCTTTTACTTCCCTTTTTTTTATTCCGTCCTTTCCTCCTCGCTTTTAGAAGAATCGGCGACCCGCGGGTGTGGGCGACAGATCTTCTTTCTTTTTCCGCATTTTTTCTAGCTCCGCGTTCTCCCTCCTTCTCCTCTCTTTCCCTCGATCATGAGGACGAGACTACTTTTACACCTTTTCTTTACCGAATGTGATTTGTCAGCACACCTCCCGCTGGTTCCTCTTCAGGACCAACTCCCACTCCCCACCCCCCCAATTTTCACTCGTCCTCTCGAACCTGTAGGATTCCTGCTCGTTTCCCACAAAAACGGTGGCGTGGTCGAGACTTTTTTGATGTCAGGGCTTTCTGAGGTTACTAGCGTCACCTAGCAGTATCCCCTTCGTGACGACTGTGAGAAACCATGCCTTTCGCCGCTTCCGTGTGCCGATCGCCCCACGCCTTGAGCAGAAAGACCAAAACCCCCCTTTCCTAAGCCGGCCTTTCCACTTTCGCAACTTCCACTAGGTGGGTTCAAGAGAGCTCCCCTCCCAGACCACCGTTTCAGGCGGCGACTTTAATCCGTGCAGTTTCCTTAGAAGGCTTGCTTGTGCTTTCTCAACTTAATGAACGACTTACTCTTCTTTTTCATGTTATAGTGTCGTCTGTCCTAGACTACCTGTTCTTTTCACTGAGTGGATTTGCTCTGTTCTCCGGGACGGGGAGAGGTGTCTTCAAGATCGACCGACTGATAGGGGCTCTTTTTCTCCCGGCGCCAGCGTCCCCCTCCCTCCCTCATTCTTGAGTTTTTTTAATGGCCCCCTGCTTTTGATCCCAGGGACCAGTTTTGGTCTTTATTTCGTCGAACCGTCCTTTTCTCTCTGGAGCGAGATTTTCCCCGGAGGTAGACTCCGCCTACGTTCCGGCTGAAGTCTACCCCTTTTTTTTCATGCTGGCTTTTTTCCCTGCGTAGAAGAATAGGGTCTTCTCCTTTTTTGCGCCTCTTGCTTTTTGAAATAATCGCCCGGCCGCCTTTTTTTTTTTTCTTCTTTTCGAACGCGGCGAAGAGGCCGATGACTTTTCAACTCAGGTCGTGGTGGCGATCTTTTCCCCCTCTCTCCTGGCACTCGAGTTCTTTTTGTTGACTCCCCTTCTTTAAGTTTCTTGCTCTCTTCTGTCCCGGCCATCGTTCGGTGTCTGCGTCCCCCTTTTTCCTTTTACCCCCTACCTTTCTTTAGCCTAGGACTTGTCCCTTGTTCACGACTGACGCCGGTTTCTTTGCAGCGCGATTCCGTTACTACTGCTCGTTTTCGTTTCTTCTCATAGTTTCTACCGTGGTTTTTTTTCTATCCGGAGCGTCCCCCAGGTTGCTTCGCGTAGGCGTTTTCATCTCGCGGATGTGGTCGCCAACGGCCCTTCTTCCCCCCAGTGGCCTTTAGTAAGACGGTTGTGCCTTTTTCTTTTTTTCCCCCCGATCCCCTGTTGCCACTCGATCACTCCTTTGTACCGTCTGTCACTCACTTTTATCGAGCTGGAAGCGTCCTTTGGTCTTTTCACATCTCGGCTATTGACATAGAATACTTTTTTTTCCTTTTTTTTCACATTCTTCTGCGTTGACGTTCGTGATATCTCGCCGCGGTCCGCATAACCTCGCTGCGTAGGCGGGCTCAGGCCCTTTTGAGGCTCTGAAAGAGAAAGGTTAGTTTCCTTTTTCTTGATCGGACTTTCACGTTGTCCTTCAGACCGGGTTACGCGTTGGCGTTCCGCGGATTTGCCACAGGGTGATGTCTTCGCATCTTTAGACCCACTCTCTCCACCTCCTTCCAATTCTCCTTCTGGTCGACGAAATGAGAATAGCGCTCTCTTTGCGCATAAGGTTTTCATTTCGAAATTGCCCGACCCAGCCCCGCCTTTCAGTCGTTTAACGCTTCGTCGTTTCCGTGTCCGCATGCCCTTCGCCCTTTCGGGAACTCCGGTTCTTCCAGCCCGATCGCCGTCGACCCCTCCTTCCTCGAGAGGATGCATCAGTCCTTGGCCTGGGTACTCCCCCTAGTCCAGCTCGTTTTTTCAGTAGAACGGACACCGGAAACGCCTTCGCGAAGGAGCTCCCTTTCCAGACCGACCCACGTTCTTTCCAGCCCACTTAGTTTGCCTTTGTTCACCCCCTCTTCGCTGGATGAGGATCCTTATGCACACTTTGTTTCTGCCATTTATTTCCCCTCTTCCGAGGTCGCCGGGTCTGCTTGCGTCGGCTTTTTCCCCCTATATCGAAGCTAGAAGGCCGTACTTTCGTGCACACGTTTATAGTCGTCCATCAAGAGCCGGGCGGCATTCTCGTATCCAACCGTCTTTGATTGACAGCCCCCCTCGAGATTCTCCGTCCCCCCCCCACTCCTCTTGGCTTGGTAAATCGGAAGTTCCTCCATCCCGATTTGGTTGAGACCGTCCCATGCAGACATTAACTACTACCTCCTCGGTATGGTTGATGTTTCGCCGATGGGCACTATTTGTCCCTTTAGATGAGAGAGCCGTCTTATGATGGTGAGAGAAACGGCATCTTATTCCGCGAGCGATTCCAGGCTTACAGCTCTCTTTCTCTCCCATACCGCGCTCTGTCTCACCCCCCCCAGATACTTAGGCGGTCGCTTTTCTCAGATTGGCGAGACCGGGTTGGTAGTACCCCTTTTTTTCCGAGACCCCAGGCTCTCCGCGCGTTCGAGGTTCGTTTTGCTCTCGTCCGTGCAAGCCTTCTTTTCAGCTCAGATGCACTGTCGGCCCTGTTCCTACTCAGTACCTCGCTTGCTATTCCTTCTGCGCATGCTCCTAGCGGTTGACGCTCTTGATTTTTCTCAGCTGGCTTTTTCCTACGTTGCGCTGCGCCGCCGGTGTTTCGCCTCCTCTTTTCCACCTGGTCCCTTACGAAGATTTTGGATCCGATCCTTCCGTTTACTTTTTTTTTTCTTTCCTCTTTTTATTCATGCACCCTGCATCGCACCTGTCTTCGTTTCCTGAGCTTCAGCCATCGGTTCTCAGCATCTTCCCTTTATTGCAATATCACCCATTGCCGAAAATCCTAACCCCACTACAGTGCCCGGCCTTAGATCTCTGTATTTCCGCTCACCAGAGGGTTCCTAAGTCGCCGCCGGTCTTTTTCTGTTTTTTTGGGCACGCTCGAACGCCGCCTCGTTCTTTCGTCCGACAGACCTCGCCGACCCCTTCTTGTCGACTCGGTCCCCGCCTCATTCGTGCTCTTCGCTATGGTATGTGACGACGATTTGCTTTGCGTCTCGGCGATTCCGATTGCTTTTTGGAGTGTTGATCAAGAGTTCTCCTGATCGCTATGCCGCTCTTTGAGAACGAGTCACTCTCCCTCTTTGCTTGTTGGTTTTCGTGATGGTCGTTTGGTTTTGCCTCTGCGTGAGTCCTTGCTCTGCCCGTTGACTTTCGTGGTTCTCCGGTCCTTCTTAGTACAGTTGAGCAATCTCGTTTTTCCCTTGCGCTTTTTTCCGAGTTTTTGGATTCGGCCCGCACGCGCCCCAGATTTTCTCTCAGTTAGTTCGTGTGCTTTCTGCGTGTCGACGTTTTCGTTGGCCTTCTTTTTTCTCTCTCGTGTTCAAGAGATCTGCTTGACCGCTTTTGTTGTGATTTTTTCCTGCCCGTGATTCTTCTCTTACTACTCCGTGTTGTTGTTGATCGTTTTTTCTTCCCCGCTGATTCCCAAGGGTCTTTCCCCTCCACCCCAACGTTAGCTATCGCGGTCCGACCGCATGCTCTCAAAACCTTCTGTCGCACACTCCGAGCTCTCCCCTTGGGGCGCGCGTGCGGGCTCTCCATCCGTCTCCTAGTTGTCTTCCGCGGGCGGATGCGCCCCCCTCGCTAAACCTTGTAGGAACATGAACCTTTACCGCAGTAAGTCTGGCTCGCGGTTTATATCGAGGCGCACTCCCATGCGCACCATCAAGACCCACCTTCCGTAGAGCCTCCGCGCGTTCAGCGTTCGAATATTTTCCTGATATATTCCACTTGCGTCTTCGCGCTTTCTCCTCTCCTTTTTCTCCTCTGGCATGGGTCGATCGCCGAGCGCCCGTTAGTTTTTTTCCGTCAAGGGTCACCCTGCAGCTCGAGGCGTTTTACGGTCCCTCTTCCCGCAGCCCCGTTTGGTGCCCGCTGGCCCACGTAGCGTCTGTTGAGTCTTTTACTACATAGTCCCCGCCCCTACGGGATCCCATCCGTCGCAACCTAGGTTTTTCGTGATTCTGCTGAAGCGGCGGACGGGCCCTTCTTGAACATTGGTTGCCTGATTTTATTCCTTCCTGGCGGACGCTGTTCCCTTTTCTCCAAAGGAGTTACTCCTCCTCTTTTTTCGCTTTCGTGGGCCCTGAGTCCGCTGCGACTACGCGGCCTCCCGACGCGTCTTCCGGACATGATTTGTTCAGTAATGAGTCCCGTCTTCTACGACGTCGCTTCGACCCTACGTCTTCGCGCCCCTCCCGCCCACCGTATGCGCTGGCTTCTTCGCAAGGGCGTTTTTTTTTTTTGTCTATGCGGTGTGCGCACAGTCGTTCGCCTACTTTCCATCTTTGGTATCACGCGTTGGTGGCGATGGACTCTTTTCAACACGCCCTCCCCCCCCTCGCGCATTTCGATTTTTTTCTGGTCTACACAAGTGATCTCGCGCCGCTCGCCGATTTTGCTCGCCGTCCTAGGCTCCTCCTCTTTCAAGTCAATTTTTTGGTTCCTTAGAGCCCGAGACGAGCCCTCGGTCCCTCAGCTGCCCGACTTTCCGCCGCTCTTTCGCGAGCTCCGTTCCCCCATAGATTTTGATTTCTCTTCATTAACCTCGGTTTTTTTCTTGCATGACCAAGGCGGGAAAAACCCATACCTTCTGATGCTGACGGAATTTCGTTGTGGCACCGCTGCGACTCTCCCGCATCTATGATGTTTGTCCGAACCCCCCCCCCACCGGCCCGGGTTTTCGGAACTGCGCGTGCTGAGCTTTTTTTTCGTGGTTGTTTTTTCCGATGAAATGAGGTTTGCAGTTCTGGGGAGGTTCGCCCGTTTGTCTTTTTTGTTTTTCATGGGAAGTCGTCGGCTTATCTGTTCCGGACTAAGCTCTATGCGCATGCGAGTACGCGACAACGGCTTCTCGGCCAATGGCAGCCCCGTTTTTACATGGATTCCATTCGCGCTTCTCCCTTGATCTAGAGTTCTGCGGCTCGAAGTTTTTTGGAACGAGGTGGTTGGCTGGCGGGCATCTGGACTCCTCTGCTTCCGAGCGGCTTTCCCGGTTGTGAATTTCCGTTCTCCTCTCACCTTCCTTCTTCTGCGAGACAGCGTGGTCTTGCATTCCCGCTGCGCGCAGGCGGTAGGCGGGATTTTCCCCTCCCTTCCCGATGCCTCCCCAATCTCTAGGGAGCTTTCGGACTTCTTCTGCACTTTGCCGCATCGGGCGGGCGACGCTGTTCTTTTTCCTGATGCCTCATGGCCTTATTTTTTTTCCCCTGATCGGTGATACCTCCTGGAATTTTTAGAACGGTTTTCTCTGCACTCCTCCCCAAACCGGTTTCAAGGCTTCGACGGAACGCGTCGCTGAGTTACGGGCCTTCCTTTCCGCGGAATGGCTCTGCTCTTTCTGACTCTTTCGGGTTGCGCTCCTCTCAAGCGTGAGGACCCGCCTGCCCTTTTCTGGTGCGCGATCTCTACCCTCTGACTTCAAGCCTAATCCTTCGCTGGTGGCAAGTCCTTCCCTTTTTCCGGCCATTTTGACTTCGAGTTATTTGGTTCCTCCCCTGATTGCTTTTGCAGATCTTTTCCTTTTCCCCGTGCATGGGTGATGACCGCTGCTTCTCTTTTCACACGGTTTTTCATGTTTTTTTTTTTTCCCCGACAGGGTTAAAAGGACTGGTTTCTATCTATGATCTTTCCGAGACGCTGCCTTTCCTCTAATCATTCTTCTTCCCTTTTTTTTTCTGAGTTATTCCTCGCCTCCTTTCCCTCCCGGTATAGTCATTTATCTTTACGCGCGGATACTTTTCCAACCGTCTCGCCGTGCTGGCACGTTTTCACCTGAGGCTACCGTAGTCGGGTACCGTCCCCCGGGTTTATCTATTTCTTCACGGATCAGCCAGCGAGTACCATCTCCCTTTGGGAGTTGTCCCCCCGTTTGCCTCGGTGCTTGCACTCTCGCCCCCTCGCGAACTTCTTGTTCCCTTTTCATATTGACACTCGTGTCGCGTCCACTGGCCGCGTAGGCGGGCATCCTCGCTTTTCCAGTGTTCAAACCGCTTCTTCCCCGCGGCTCCTTCCAGGCGTTTTGACCGGGTTTCTTTAGACGTTTTCGTCTTGATGCCGTGCACTGTATGTTTCGGGCTTTGGTAACACGCAAATCACCGCTCCTTTTCCGCAATTAGACCTCGTGTCCCCTTTCCGAATTCCTGTATCGCACTGGAACAGGCCTTCACACTTCGCTACAGCTTGTCGTCCGTTTTCGCATAGCCTCTATGTCTTTATTCTGAGTGTTGTAATCCGGCGTCATCTCTTGGCGCGCAGCTTCTTCTTCCAGCCGGGTTCCGCTCCGTCTCGTCGTTTCGACGTCCCCGAACGGGATTGCCGAAACGTCCGCGCTAGATTTGGCGTCACTATTCCACCCCCGCCAGCCTCGAAGCAGTTCCTGTTGCCGCCTAGGATGTGCTTTTTTTGATAGGACGACTACCTCTCAAGTAGAGAGTGCGACTAGCAAAACCCAACACGACCAGCGCGCAGGGGAGACA
>Ga0179593_1816205_pt1 | contig 12223 bp, 21 predicted proteins | sample CZODoug2_1_08_16_FD_185931 | JGI IMG/M metagenome (GOLD analysis project Ga0179593, IMG submission 185931) | Vadose zone soil fungal communities from Angelo Coast Range Reserve, California, USA - CZODoug2_1_08_16fungal (PacBio error correction) | ecosystem: Environmental > Terrestrial > Soil >... | reverse complement strand
AGGACCCTTGATGCAGGAAAGGGTCCCTCCCTTTTTTCTCTTCCTGGAATGTCAGTTTTTTTTCCGGGTGGGGCTGTGTCTGTTTTCTCCCTCTTTTCTCCCTTCCCCGGCGGAAGATCTTCTCTTCGCTTTTTTAAGCTTTTCCGCAAGAAGGCGAGCCCCCTTTTTCCCCCCTTCTTCTTTCCCCTCCCGATGCGGCACGGGGATCCCCTTTCTTTCTTTTCCTTTCCCCTGAAGCCGTCCCGTGTCTTGTGAGAAGGACGCCCTGCCCCTTTCTTCTCTTCCTTTCCTTCGGGGACAAGAAGACCGGTCTTTTCTTCTTTCTTTTTTTTCCAACCTTTTCCTCTTTCTTTTTCCCAGAAGAGGATAAGAAAGCCCTTTTGTTTTTCCCCAGCGCCGAGATGCCGCTGAGTTCTCTTCTCCTTTTTCTTTCCCCTGGCTGGTTTAATTTTTTTCCCCTGCTTTCTCAAGAAGAGTGGAATTAGCGATCCCCCCCCCCCTTAGCGGAGAAGGATTTCCCCTTCTGCGAGGCCCGGCCCTTTCTGGAGAGACTTCTCGAAGACGGGACTTTTTTTCCTTCCCGTTCCCGGCCTCAGTTCCCCCCTGCTGCGGAAAGGAGCGGGCCCCTCCCCCTTTTTCCCCGATTCGCTTTTTTTTTTTCTTTCCGTCCCTCCATTTTTTCAAGGGTTTTTTTTTTTTAAGCCCTTTTTTCCCTCCGAGAAGAAACTTCCCCCTCTTTTCCCCTTTTCCCTCCCCTGAGTTTTCCTCCGGCGGGCCAGGGCCTCCCGGTCCTTCTTTTTTTTCCCCCCTGCCCATGCCCGGCCGTCCTTTCTTCCTTTCCTTTTCCTGTCACGTTTTTTAGTTTTTTCCCAAGGACGCCCTTTCCTTTCCTCCGGGGGCGAGCCCACTCCCCCCTTTCTTTTTCCTTCTTCAATTTCGGTTCCGACCTCCCTCCTTTTCCCCCTACGTCGAGTCGGCATTGTTTTTCTTTCTTTCCTTTTTGGTAAGGACCCCTCCCCCTTTTTTTTTTTTTTCCTCCCAGTGGCCGTTCTTTCTCTCGCTTTTGTGAGTAACGGAAGGGTTAACTTTTCCCCCCCCCCCCTGGCGTAGATAGTGACCTTCCTTTTTTTTTTTCTCTCCCTCTGCCGCCTGCGAGTTTGGTCCTGCCAAAATACCGATGCCTCTTCCCCTTCGTCATGGGACATTTCCCCCCCCCCTTTCCCCCTGGAAACCCTCCTTTTTCCCTTCCAGACAGGGTCTTCCTTTGCGTTGGTGCGCTTTCTTTTTTTTCCTCTCACCCGCTTGCGCTTGTTCACCAGTTCGAAGCGCTTTCCCTCTTTTTTTTTTTTCTCACAAGAATTCCCCCTTTCCTTTTCGTTTCGTCATTTTTCCCTTTTTTTGGGACCTCCCCCCTAGACAGACGAACCTAGCCTCCCTTCCCTTTTTTGGACAACGTCCCGCCTCCTTTCTTTTCCCCGGCAGCGGATGTCCGCCCTGTCTTCTCCTCCCCTTCCCCAGCATTAAATTCATGGCACTCCTCTTTTTTCCCCTTTCTTTATATACCATCTAATCGCCTTTTCCCCTTCCCCCTTTTCCCTCCTTGCTTGCAACGCTGCCCCCTGCCATTCCCCCGGGCATGCCCACAGAGGACCAGCCCCTCTTCTTTTTTTCCCCCATCTCCGACAACAAGGCCTAGGTCCCCTTCTTTTTTTTTTTCGCCCCCAGATCCACTTTGTCATTTTCCCCCTTCCCCCTTGGAAAATTATACTCTTCCCCCCTTTCTTTCTTTCCCCCGTTGCTTCAACACGAGACAAGTTTTATTTCCACCCTTTTTTTCGCCCGATATTACGATTTTTGATTTTTCCCCCTTCTTTTGCGGAAAAGGCTATCTCCCCCTTTTCCCCCTTCTTTTTTCTTGCGGGCCAATCCCCCCCCTTCTTTTTTTTTTTTCCCCCCTCAACCTGCGCCCCCCCCGTCCGACCATGAAAATTTCTGGGTTCCTTTTTTTTTTTTCCCCTTTTGCTCCCTGTACAGGATCGATTTTTTCTTTTTTTTTTTTTTTTTTTTTTTCACCCCCTTTTCTATCTTTTTTTTTTCCCGCAATCAAAAAGGTAGGACCGCCTCTTTCTTCCTTTTTCTTTTTAGCCGCAACACGCTTTTCTTTCCTCCTCTTTCCTTCTTTCCCAGCCCCTTTTTTCTTTTTCTGCCGAAATAACTCGATTCCCCTTTTTTTTTTCTCCTGCCATAACGGCTTCCTCTCCTTTTCCCCCTGAAACTTTCCTTGGTTTTTTTACGAAACGAGGAGGACTTGTGTCCTTTTTTTCCCGGTAAATGGAAGGTTTTCCCCCCCCCTCTTCCCTTTCCCTCTTGGAGGTGTCCTTCTGCCCTCTCCTCTTTAGATATTTCCCCTTCCTCGGGACATTCCTCAAACCCCCCCCTCTAACAAGGCCCTTCTAATTTTTTTTTGATATTATACGAAGTTCTCCTCCCCCCCCCCCACTAGAATTCGCCAACCAAAAAAAACAAACCTAACCATCAAACAAAACCTAGCTTTTTTCTATTCTTTTTTCCTGGAATTCAAGCTCCGAGTGGTTCCCCCCACCGATAGAGACACTCGACGCTTCCCTCCTTCTTTTCCTTTTCTTCTGTTGCTGTTGCGCAAGGCCGGGCTTTTTCCCCCCCCCCCTTTTCCCCCCCCTTTTTTTTTCTTCAAGAACCCACGTGACTCCTTAAAGGGCGGATGAGTGCTAAATTCATTTTTTTTTTTTTTTCCCCTCCCCCTCCCTGGGAACATTAATAAGTCGTTGCGAATTCTTTTTTTTTCCTCCCCTTCAGGTTCTCTTTCCGGCGACCCCCCCCCAAAATGGAAAAAGATGGTTTCTTCCTCCCCCCTTTTTTCTATTCTTTCTTCCTTTCCTCGGAAATGAGAACAAAATTTGTGTCGTCGTCTCTTTAAGAAATCGTTACTCTCTCTTTCCCCCCTCCCCCCTTTCTTTTTTTCTCTTTCTCTTTCCTTCTTTCGGAAAATCTTCTACCCCTTTTTTTTTTTTTTTCTTCTTCCCCCCCGATCAGAGGGTGAAATGCTTCTCCCCCCCCATTTTTTTATTTTTTTATTTTAACTTCCCTTTTTCCTTTTGGGTTTTCTCGCCCCCTATTGGAGCTTCTTTCTTTTTCCCCCCCCTCCGGTGGATCGACAGCCCCTTTTTTTTTCCCCTGTGGACCGACTATTTCGGCCCCCCCCCCTCCTTCCCCTTTTCGGTTTCCTTTCCTTCTCAGGAACGAAGCGTGTCAGTCTTTTTCCCCTGCAAGACGCAGTATGGGTTTTTTCCACTTCTTTCCAGGTCTTGAAGAAAGGGTTTTTTTTTTCCCTCTTTTTCCCCCCCCCTCCTGCTGTTTTCAACCTTTCTAGAAGGCCAGGTAGAACGATCCACTCTTTTTTTATCTTCCTTTTCTCCCCTTTTCCCCCACCAAGAGGAAGCTCGTTTTCTTTCCCCCCTGAAGGGCCGCTGTTTTTTCCCTCCTTTATAGTGGGTGGGGGTTTCTTTCTTTTCCCCCCCCTCGGGAGAATTTCCTCACCTCCTTCTGAAGTGTGGTGTTTTCTTTTCCATTTTGAGTTTTTTTTGAGGAACTTCCGCTTGGAAGTGGGGTTTACATCCCCTCCCGTCTTTTGGATTTGAGACTCCCCCCCTTTTTTTCCCTTTAGTTAGAAAATGATCCTCCCCTCTCCCTGTGCTCTTCCCCCCCCCCCCTGTCGCATCGTGTATTTCCCCTCCCCCCTGGGGCGGTGTTCTTTCGGTTTTTTTGGGACGATGCGGAGCGCCTTTGTTATGGAAGGGGCTTTACTCTCCCCCCTTTCCTTAGTTTCTGCCCTTTTGAAACGACAGAAAGGGCTTCTTTCTTTTTCCCCCGCCAACAGAGCAGCCCCCCTCTTTTGTGCGCTTCCTTTTTAAAAAACGGCCCATTCCTTCCCTTTCTTTTTCTCCCTTTTGATGCAAGGGAACCCCCCTTTTCTCTATCTTGTTCGAACATTCCTTCTTCCCCCACCAAAGAAAATCTCCCCTTTCTTCTCATACGGTTGCTCCCCCCCCTCCTTTAAATGGCTTGTCTTTTTTTTTTTTGCAATTTTTCTTTTTCCTCCCCCTTCCCTCCCAGGTGATGGCTCCTCCCCTCCTTTTTTCTTTCTCGGAGGTTTTTCCTCTTCTTTCCGAACTCCATTTGGATTTCCTTTTTCCCAGAGGAAGACCTCTTCGTAAAGATGGGTCTCATAATTTCTTGGGTTTTCCCCTACCAACTGGTCGATCCTTTCCCTTAGAAGCTGACGGAAGAGTATTCCCTTTCCTTTATTCCTTTTCCTGGTACACACAAGTTGGACCTTATGTTCTTTCTAAAGGACTTTGGAAGGATTTTTTTCTTTCTTTCTTTTCCCACTTTCGTTGGCTCTCGTCCCTCTTGGGATGAAAGTTTGGCGGTTCCCCCCCCCGGGGGAAACTCTTCCTCCCCGGTCTTCTATTTCCCTTCCGAGGGAAATATTTTTTAGATTTTTTCCTCTTTTTTTTCCTTGAAATGGATTTGTGCCTTTTTTTCTTCTGGAGCGGTTTTTTTTCTGGCGTTCCTTTTCCCCCCTTTTTTCCTCCGCTGCCGGGCAAAGCTGATGCTCTTTTCTTTTCTCCCCCCCTCTTTCGGTCAGGAGGGCTGATTTTTCGGCGGAGCATGTCTCTTGTCCCTAGCGGCTTGGCTTTGAAATAAAAAATAAAAAATGAAGACCAGAAACTTTCCCCCCCCCCTTTTTCCCTTTAAGGAGGAAGTCCTCTTTTTTTTTCCCTCGCTTAGGGCCCCCTTTTTTTTTTCTCCCTGGAAGCAGTCCGGTTTTTTTCAGTCTTTCCCATCGATCAAGCACAAAACCCCCCTTTTCCCTCCCCCTCCCTTCGGGGATTCAGGCTCCCTTCTTCGGAAAAGTGTTCCTTCTTCCCTCCTTTTGTGCTGTAATCGGTTTTCCCTTCCGTCAACCGTACGCCCCTCTTTGAGAATAGACTTCCCTATAAGGAAGGCCCCCCTTCCCCCCCCCCTTCTTTTTTTGGATTAACTCCCCCCCCCCCTTTTCCAAGGTCCTTTTCCTTTCCCCCCTTCTTCCGATGTCCCCTCTTCCTTTTTCCAAACCCCCGGATTCCTTTTTCGGCAAAGGTAATGACCCTTCTCTCTCTTCTTTCAGGTTTCCCTCCTCCCCTCAAACCTCTTCCCTAGGGATTTTTTTTCCCCATGGGATTAGAAAGCGGCTCCTTCTTCTTAACCGGTTCGGAGTGGTGGAATTAATGGAAGAAGGAAGTGTCCCTCTCCCTCGGTAGAGGGACTGCGGTCTTTTGGCTCCCCCCCCCTTTCTTACCTTCTCCGGGACTACTCTTCTTTCCCGCGGGGGATCCCTTCTCTTTCTTTCGTCATATGGCTGGCTCTTTATTCCTTTCCCCCTTGAGTGGGACCGTCCCTTGTTTTTTCTTTCCACGCGAAACAACGCTTCCTTTATTTTTTTTCTTCCCTCGGACACGGACCTTATCGTTTTTTTTCCCCCCCGCCGCTGGGGGGCTTTTTTTTTCCCTCCTCCGGCCGGAGCTTTTTTTTCTTTGTGCCTTTCAAAACAAAAAACCCCACCCCCCCGTCTTCCTTTTCCCGGGCTTTTTCCTTTTTTTTTTTCTGAGGGAAAAACTCTTCTTTCCCCCCCCCCTGTGCCGAAAGCGCTCTCGGTATTCGCCGCTTCTCGGGGGTAGGGGTTTTTTTTCCGGGATAGACCTAGTACCCCCTTTGTTCGTTCGGTCCTCCCCCAATCTTTCCCTTTCCCTCCCAAACCAGGATTGGCTCCCCCCCCACTCTCGGAATGAGTGTACCCTTTTTCCCCCCCTCGGCTTAGTCTTTCTCCGATGTCGGGACCCATCCTGAGTTTTTTTTCTCTTTTCTTTTCTTGCGGGAAAAATGAAAAGGCCTTTTGGAACCCCCCCCCCTTACCAGAAAAGGAGCTTGTCTTAAGGAGGCTTTCGGTATTTTGGTTTCTTTTCAACCCAGCGGTAATCTACCTTTATCGTCTTTCTGCTGGATAAAAAAGACTTTCCCTTTCCCTTCCCCCTTCTTTCTTGCAGTAGATCCCCCCCCTCTTTCTCTTCGCCAAGGAGCCCTTTCTTTTTCGGAACCCTCCCTTGAATACCCTTTTCCGCTTCTTTCCCTTGTTTTGTGTACAGGTTTTTGCCGTGAAGAGGTTCCTTTTTTCCCCACCCCCTTCGTCGTAAGGGCTTTGCCGTGTGCTTATTACCTTTTTCTCCCCCCCGGAAACACGCCTTCTTTTCTTCTTTTCCCCGATTGTTTCGCCCTTTCCGGCTCCCCTTTCCTGTCCGTTTTTTCCGTGCAAGCCTCCCTGCGTTCCATTTTGGGATCCTCCCTTCAATCGAGAACGCTCCCTTTTTTTCCATGATCATCCCCTGTCTTTCCGGCAGGGGCCTTTTTTTTTTTTTTCCCCCTTGCCAACAAGGAATGCTTTTTTTTTTTTTGTTGGCTTCTCGTCTTTTTGAAAAGAGAGATCTCTTTTCCCTTTCTTTTCCCCGAGGCCATCAACTCGAACCCTTTCTGCGGGGCTGATTTTTCTTTCTTCTGACTAATGGAATTTCCTCCCCTCTTTTCTTTCTTCCTCTTCCGCTGTACAAGGTAGGATTTTCCCTTCTTTCCAAGGAAAGTCTTTAGGTCCCTTTTTTTTCGGAAAACCCTTCCAAGCCTTCACTTCTTCCTTTCTTTTCTCTTTATTTTTTCTTTTTTTCCCCCCTCCCTCCCCCCCCCGGGGGGAAAACATTAAAGCTCCCCCCCTTCTTTTTTCCCCCCCCTTTTTTTCAATGACTTACAAGGAACCCTTTTCCTCTGGGTCGGAGGGGTTGATAGTTTTTCCCTTGGGCAGATCGTAGACTTTTCCCCCCCTGTCCTAGCAGCCAAAACCCTCTTTTTTCCCTCCTCTTCCGCGGGAAGGCCGGTCGGACCCTTCCCCCTTTTTCGATCTGGGGTCGACCCAATGTTCTTTCCCTCCAAGGGAAATTCTTTTCCTTTTTTGCGTTTTTTTTCTCTTGCAGATCGCGCTTCTCTGTTTCCGTAGGACGCCCTTTTTCCCTTTCTCGATTTATAGGATTTTTTCCTTTTTCCCTTTTGCGCGGCAAAGCCATTTCGAGATATTTCCTTCCCTCTCTTTTGACCGACAACGCCCCGGACTTTTTTTTTTCTTCCCCCCCGTTTTTTTTTTTTTTTTGGGCCTGATTCAAGTTTAGAGCCTTTTTTTTTTTTTTTGTTTCTTTTTTTGCGCACCGCCGGCCCTTTTGCGGTCCGAGCGTTAGCCCTTTTCCTTTTTTTCTTTTCCCCAAACGACATGAAGCTTTTTCCTTTTCCGGTTGGACAACCGGATCCTTCCTTTTTTTTTTCCCTTTTCCGGAAGGTTCGCCTGGTTTTTCTTTCTGATCAGACTTCCGGGGAAAGTGGACCCCCCTTTTCTTTCCCCGTCTTTTTCCCGCGAAACCGAAGAGGGGCCTCTTCTCTTTTCTCTTGTTCTCCGCCGGCGTATTTTCCGCAGGGGAGGGCCCTCTTTTTCCCATGGGCCCAAAGTTACGGATTTACTGGTTTTTCCTTTTCTCCCCCCCTTTTTTCTTGCGTAAAGCTCCCCAGGCACCCTTTTTTCCCCAAGCTCCTCTTTTCCCTCCCCCATATTCTTCTCTCTTTCATCCTTTACCTTTTTTTTCCCTCTCTCTTTTTCCACCTTTCCCGGCACGGCTCTTTTTTTGCCCCGTCTTTTTTCCTTTACTGGTGGATTGGTTGAGCTGCCCTCTTTTTTCCCTCTTTGCATTTCCACCAGGATTTCCGGACCTTTTTTCCACCCCGTGCCCCGCAGGCATCTCGGAGTTTTCGGCGAAGGACGCCTTTTTTTTTTTCTTTTTTTTCTTTCATGGGACAGGCCGTTTTTTTTTTTTTCTCTTCGCCCGGTGCTCCCCCCTTCTTGGACGGGGTCCAAGGTTTCTTTCTTTTTTTCCTTTCCTAACGCGGTCTTCCCTTTTTTGCCCCTGTATGAGAACCACTCCCCTTTGTCCCCCCCCCACGCAAACAGCGGCACTTTTCCTTTTTCTTCCTACCGCCGGACGCCCCTTTTTTTTGTTTTTTTTTTTGCGACCCTGACCCCCCTGATCCAACCTTTCTTCTTCTTTTTAGGCAGGGAGGGCCCCGCTTTTTTTCTCCGTCCCCCCCAGCATTGTTTTTTTGCTTTTTGGTCCCGAGCAGGATGTTTTTTTTTTTTTTTGCCTATCTTTCCTCGTAAGGAGTGAAGATTCTCCTTTTTCCTCTCTCTAACGGCTGGGTTCCCCCTTTTTTTTTTTTTTCTCCCCCTGGTGTTGGAGAAAAGTCAAATTTTTTGGCTCATCCGATAGGGAGGGGCTCCCCTTCTTCTCTTTCTTTTTTTCTGACACAAGGAAGGAGGAAATCCCCTTCTCCCCTTTCCCGGACTGGGCTCTCTTCTTCTGTGCGGCAGCTTCTTTTTCTTCTTCTTTCGATTTTGTATTCTTTTTTTCTGTTGCCAGGTCCCTGCCCCGGATATGGAACTTTTTCCTCCCCCCCGGGCGGCTTTTTCTGCATGTGTTTAGCTCCTTTCCAGGTTTCTTTTTCCCTTATGTGCCCCCGGTTTTTTTTTTTTTTTTTTTTTTTTTCCCCCGTGCCATTCCACGCTGAGTTTTTGACTCCTCTCCCTTGCCGGCGGAACGTTTTTTTTTTCCCCACACCAGGGCGCCCCCTTCTGTTCAGCAGGAGACGTCTACTTCCCCCTTTGGCAGAAACCGCCCTCCTTTTTTCCTTCCCCCTTGACAGTTAGCTTTTTTTTTTCTCCTCCCCTGTCTCAGTTCGCTCCTTTTTGTTCAGTTTTCCTCCTTAAAAACGGGAACGGCCTCCCCCCCTTCCTTTTTCTGGTTCCACTGGTTCGAAAGGTCTTCTGCGCCACCCCCGAAGAATGGAAGGTGGCCAGTTCCCCCTCCCCCCCCTTCTTTTTTTTTCTTTTGATAGGCCGATTGTTCAGCGGTCTTCTCTCTTCTTTTCTCCCCTCGTCCCAGGACAGCGCGGGTCTGTGTTTGTTTTTTTTTTCGCCGGCCGAGGAACCTCTCTCTTTTTTTCTCAGGGGGCTCCTTTTTTCTTTTTCCCCCTTTTCATCGATGTGTTTCCTTTTTCAGAGGGGATGGGTTTTTTTTTTTTTTTTTTTCGCCGACGATGACGCAGATGGCAGCGTCCCTCCCCTTCCCTCTTTCTTTTTTTTAGCACTGGGGCCTTTTCCTTCACGCCGAATGCTCACCCCTTTTCCTTCCTTTTGACGCAACGGTCCAGCCCCTTTTTTTTCTCCCCTGCTGTAAGGTTGTTCTCCTCCCCAGCCAGCCGAGACCTTCTTTTTTTTTTTTCCTCCCTACCAAGGAAGAACGGCTTTTTTTTTCCCGCCTTTTTTTTTGTGGTTGTTCCCCATTTTTAGTTCCTGTTCTTCTTTTTTTCCTCAGGGAAAAGGATGGTTGCCCTGTACCCTCCCTTCTTTCTTCAGTGCCGCTTGGCCGCCCCTTTTTAGGAATGGAAGATCTTTTCCTTCCCCCTTTTTTTTTTTCTCCCCCTTTTTTGACAGAAGAAGCGTTGACTATCCCCCCTCTTCCCCCCTTTTAGTAGAGGGAGAAGACCTATTTCTCGGTTACGCACCGGGTCGGCCCCCTTCTTTTTTTTCGAAGAAGACGCCGGCCACTTCCTTTTTTTTTTTTTTCCCTTCCCCTCTGAGGTCAAGGGCGCCGCCTCCCCAGGTTTCCCCCGCGAGGCGACGAATGGATTCGGAGTTTTTCTTTTCCTTCTTCCTTCCCCCCCCCCTGCCACCAAGAGAGGAGTTGTTCAGCTTTTTTCCTTTTCCCCTTTTCCCCCGCCGAGAATGTTCCAGCTTCTCCCTCACAGAAATCTTCTTTTTTTTTCCCCCTCCGAGGGAAAGGCCCTTCTCTTCCCCCTCCTCCCTTACGCGCATGCCCGACTTTCCCAACTTTTTCTTCCGCGGGGAGGCCCTTTTTTCTTCCCCTCCTCCGGAGGTACGAGTGCTTCCGTTTTTTTTTTCCCTGTCGCACCATTTCACTCTCTCTTTTTTTTCTACCGGAGGGCAGAGATAACGTCTCTTCTTCTTTTTTCTCTTCCCCTCCGTGGGGTTGGCAGAAATGGCTCTTTCTTTTTTCTTTCCCTTTTTTCTTCAAGTCCTGGTTTTTTTTCACTTACTCCTTGCGTAGATCGTTGGAAGGGAGCCTTTCCTCACTCCCCCCTCTTTTTGCCCCCTCCCGTTCGGTGACCTCCAACCTTCCTTCCCCCGGACTTCGTCTTTTGTTAACTCCCCTTTTTTTTTGGAAAGGATGAATACCCTGCCCTTTTTTTTTTCCTTTTCTTTCGTTGGTGTGATGATAGAGGCTTTTTCTCTTCTTCTCCCTTCTCCAGGTCCCCATTCCCTCTTCCTTATTAGGCGGGAATTAGACTCATCCCTTCTTTTCCTCCTCCTTCTTCACAGAACTCAGCCGCCGGCCTTTTTTCCCTTTTTTCCCCACTTTCCAGCAACGTCATCTTGGCCTGTTTTTTTTTTCCAATGTATTCCGCCAGAAAACGAGGTTTTCTCCCTCCCCTTCCCCCCCCTTCCCTTTTCCGGTCGATATTTCCCCATCTCCTCGCCACCCCCTCCTTTTTTTTTCACTATATTTGCCGCTGCATGGCCACTCCCCCACGGGCAATCCAAAGAGACGCCCCCCTTTTTCTTCCCCCTTCTCCCGCAAACAAGCCGGAAACTTTTTCTTGCCCCCCAGATCCAAGTGTGTTTTCAGCCTGTTTCCCCCCTTTTCCACCCCCTTATACTAGGCAAGCTTCTCCCTCCCCTTTCCGTTTTTCTTCAAACGAGGAACTTTCTTTCCCTTCTTTGCGTGCTTAGCGAGCCGACTCTTTCCCCACTTCGTTGCGAACGAGATCTCCCCCCCTTTTCCCCTTTCGCTGCGATCTGCGCAAATCCCCCTTTTTTTTTCTCTTCCGCCCTACAAAACCTTTGTCCACCTCCCACGACAATTGACGAATTTCCTTTTCTTTCTTTTTCCCCCTTTTCTTCTCCCCCCGTTAAGATAGATTTGCGTTTGGTTTTTTTTTCTTTTTTTTCTGAAACACCCTCGATCCCACCTTTTCCCCCCTGGTTAGAGAATCCCCCCCCCTTTTTTTTCCTCCCTTCAGTTGAAGGATGGTAGTTTCCCTCTTTTTTTTTCTTTAAGAGCTCGCCCCCCTGTTGTTTTTTTTTTTTCCGAAATGTAGTTTAAGAAATGATTTCTCCCTCACCTCCCCTCCTTTCCTTTTTGAGGCGGTAAGGGAAATGTTTCCTTTTCTTCCCTCCTTCTTCCCAAACGGACTTTGCATGTGATTTTGTCCCCTCTTCCCGAAATGAATGGATTTTCCCCTCCCCCCTTTCCCCCTTCCCCCTCTTTCCCTTCCGATAAGGTATATATTGAGGTTTCCGTGTCCTTTCTTGTTTCTCTCTTGGAAAATTCCGATTTTCCCATACCCCCCCTCCTCACAGAGAAAAGGAAGAAGAATCTTTCATGCCTTCTCCTTTCCTTTCCCTGTGCTCGAAAAGCAAGACCCCCCCAACCTACCTCCTTGCCACCAATCAGGAGCAAGGCCTCCTTCGGATTCCAGGCCCTGGTGCTTTTGCCGGTATCAATCGGCCCTTTTTCTTTTTTTTTCTTCTTTCCCGGCGAAGCTTACTAGGGGTTCTTCTCCCCCCCCCTTTTTTTTTTCCCCTCGACGATGCGAACCGGATCCCTTTTTTCTTTTTTTTTTTATCTTTCTTCTTTTTCTTGCGCCAGCCGTCCTTCCGCCCCTTTTTTCCCCCCCCCGATGTCTTTCCCTCCCCTTCATGTCCGCCATAAAAGGCTGGGTGCCTTTTTTTTCTTCCCTCTCAAACTTCGCTGCGTCTCTGTTACTTCCCCCCTTTTTCCCCTTTAATAGTTCGTTGCGAATATTCCTTTTTCTTTTTTCTTCCCCCTTTTTTTCTTTTAAAAGGATAAGAAGCCAATTCCCCCCCCCCCTTTTTCCCCTTGGTCTTGAATACCCATTTTTTTTTTTTCCAAATTCATTTCCCCCCCCCTTTTCCCTTTTTTTTCCCCTTTACCAAGGTGGAGGAGATGTCCTTTTCCCT
>Ga0179593_1633009_pt1 | contig 12223 bp, 10 predicted proteins | sample CZODoug2_1_08_16_FD_185931 | JGI IMG/M metagenome (GOLD analysis project Ga0179593, IMG submission 185931) | Vadose zone soil fungal communities from Angelo Coast Range Reserve, California, USA - CZODoug2_1_08_16fungal (PacBio error correction) | ecosystem: Environmental > Terrestrial > Soil >... | reverse complement strand
CCTTCCTCTGTGTCCAACGCAGGGACTTGGTGGTGTGTTACACTGCACACTTTTTCGTCGTAGGCCTTCTGCGCGCTCCTTTCTACAGAATGCCCCTCGCCTGGCCATTTTCCAAAGAGATCAGCTCTGCCTTGGCGGTTTTTCCCTTGAGTACGTTTTTCAGAAGGTGGCCTTTTTCGTTAATATTTTTTTTCTGACCCTCAGCCGCGCAGGGGGTCCACAATCGACGCGCTGTCTCCTCCATGGCACGTCCTACGAATTTTCGGACCTTTTGTCCCCGAGACCAGTTTTTCTATTTTCTGACCTCATCTGTTCACCGCGGAAGGCGACTCCGTCCTTCGCATGCTGAAGCTGCTTTTTTTTCCCACTTCTGCCTTTTAGCCTGGACCTTTCGAGACCGTTACCCGGTGTCGCTCCTCGCCAACCGTTTCCTCTTTGATCGTCGCAGAGGACGATTTACGAAAGTGGCTGGCCGCTCCGCTTCTCCTGCGAGTTTTATCTTGGAACCGTGTCGCTCTCTGTACGGCGTATCTTTCTTTTTCTAGGGCGGCTACGGTTTCTTTTTTGTAGATGCTTTGGTTCGGCGTGATGTAAGCGGGCTTTTTGACGTCGTGCTGAGTCTTGGTTTTCTGAGACCGACCTGAAGCAGGTGCTTATTTTCCGTTGCAGCTCTGTGGCCTTCTGAGAATGAGAGCTGCTCCTCCTCGAGGTATCCCCTAACTTTCCTTCCCGGAACCAGGCTTTCGTCCTTTTAGCCCTTACAAGGGTACTCATTCATTAAAGCTGGTGGCCTTGTTCGCCGTCTCTTCCCCAGGATAGTACACGGACTCCCGCCTCTCGCTCTAGAATTAGGCATCTAACAAGGAGAAATCACCCCCCGCGGTTGTCAAGAGAAGTTCCTCGACAACCAGTTCGACCTTTCCCCCTTTGAGGAGTTCGCCCCACTTTCAGAGAATAGCGGAATAATCTCATCCCCTGCCTCTTTCAATCTTGTCACCCCTAGATCCCCTGTATAGGAATCCTGGGAAGGGTTCTTCCTATTTCTCTCTTCTCCTTTTTTTTGTTTCTCTCCTAGACTGCCGCCCCTCCCCAAAAAAGAGTCTAGTAAAGTCGTTTGTTGTAAGTCTCCGGAGGGATGTGCGCGTCTTGGAAGGGGGAACTACTTTGAAGGTGATGAGTTTCCCACTACTGGCCTACGGTGTCCCCCTACGCCCGTTCCGCCGATGGGTTCTCTTGTCCCGCGCTGAGCTCCCCTTTTATCCGTTTTTTTTGCTTTTTTTAAACCCCCCCTGTCGACTCTCTAGTTCTTTCTGGTGACGGGATCCTGTTTCCGCGAACAGGACACAGCCTATTTGGCTGAAAATGGAACCCTTTTGCTACGGTTTCGGCCCTTTTCTTCTTGCACTCTTTTCTCCCGAACTTTCCCTTTTCCGTCTCTTGATTCAGAAGTCTTCACTTTCGGGCGGTTGGCCAGAGGCGGCCTTCCCCAGCGTCCTCGTCGCTTTAACCCTCTGACAAACGCCTTCTCGCCGACACAGCAGGCGAGCCCCCTCTCCAAGAACTTTTCCCTAGAAGGGCCCGCTTCCCTCTACCTTCCCAAGGCCGGTGAGGTCCCTTTCCAAAGGGACCCAATCTTCTTTCTAAGAAGGTTTCAGACCCCGTTTTCATACCTCACAGGCCTTCGAAGATAAGAAGAAGACACTTTTTTCGAGAAGACGAACCGAGACCTTTCTTCGGATTTGGAATAAGATCGGTCGCAAGTTCGTGTTGGGCGCGACTCTCAGATGGACCGAATGCCGTCTTTCTCGTTCTTCTGGTTGAGCCCGATGCTTAAAGGACTTGTCTTGTTTAAACTCCCCTCTCGACCAGCGTCCCGCTGTGGCCAGGGTGTGAGTCCTTCGCGAGTGGACCCTTTGTCTTACGCTTTTTTTTCTCATCAAGTTCCCCCCCTTTTCCCAACCTTTCGGGAAAAATCCCGAACCCTAAGTACAGCATCTTCCAGGTAGCAGGGCTGATCCTTTCTTTTCCGCCCAGCTTGGGATCTCCCTTAGCACAGACATCTCCCCCTCCGGAGCCTTTACCCCAAAGGCGTGGTTTCACACAGTCCTTTTATACCACCCAGAAGCCTTGGCTTTTTACGGAGGCTTCTTTGTGCCTAATTAATCAGAGAAACCGAAGGTTTCCACCCCGGTCCCCCGCCTGCCCTCAACGAACAAGTTCGCTTTTTTACGGACTTGGGAAACCAGCCGGCCCGTCTTTCACCGGGCCCCCCCCAACTTTATTTACGGATCTTTTTTTTCCAGTATTGCTCTTTTTTTTTTGCCGAACGCGATCCGCCCCCGGAGGAGTTTCGCGTCGGTATACATTTCCCACCTTTTTAAGCCAGGTTAAACGTCTCTAATTTTTTTCTCCTAGGGTCTCTGGGATACGACGTACGTTATTCTCCCACGTGGATGACGGCCGCCTCCTTTTTTGGAATCGCGTTTATGTCAGCTGAAACAACCGCAGAACTGGGGCCCCCCTCTTTCCGTCCGATCGAGTTCCTTTCGGGCCTTATTTTTCGTGGATCCGTCACCCGATTCGGTGTTCGGTCTCTTCCCCTAGAGGGGTGGAGTGTGGAGGTTCACGTCCTGCTGATGGGCGCTTTTATGATTTAATACTACTTTTGGTAAATCCTTCGGTGCTTCTCACCCATGGGAAACCCCCCCCCGCGGGGGGGATTCCAGGCGCTGGGCTGGGAGAGGTAGGCAGCAGCTGCTGCTGCCTGACTTCTGGAGTCCATCAAGAGGCTTTGTCTGGACGGTCTGTTTTCGTTCCGTTCAGGGCTTCTCTGACGGTGGCCAGCTGCTTCCGGGAATGATTGGGAACGACCCTTTACCCCATTTCTCCCACCCTCCCCTTGAATACCCTGGCTCCGGGAAGCTGGGAGGATACGCCTTTCTTGACACGGCCCACGATCTTGGAGGATGTTAATTGCCTAACCAATGGGGCGCTGAACGCGAGTATCCCAAATCTTCTGCTGGTCCCAGATGGGACAGCAGAGAACCACTTAGAAATGAGTCATCCTATTTCCGGCTCCATGATCTTTCCCCCCTGCCCCCCAATAATTTCCTTTAGGTGCTATCAGCGAGTGGCTGATGAGGCCCTCTCCTAATGGCTGTCCTTTTCTCTCTGCTTCCCACTTAAATGCTGTACTCATTTGACATGGGAACAGTTTCCCTAAAGGTGGTCTTCCTCATAGGGCAGCTTGGTATCTCTTCTAGGGTAGGATGAGGTCTTTCTTTCGGTTTCGGCATCCCGGGTTTCGGCGTTGATGCGGTTTTTACTCAATGGACTTCTTTAAAGGACATCCGGTGTGCGGCCGACGAGGGGACCTATCCTCCTCTATTGACTATTTTAGCGGAGTCCCTTTCTCTTCGTCAAGTAATCCCTTTGCAGCCCCATTCGATCAGGGAGACGGGTTACCCTCCGGTAAGCAAATTCTTCTTAGTGTCCTTTCTTCGACCGTAACCCCCCTCGGAACCGCGCGCTCTGCATCCCTTCAAAAAAGGCGCTCAACCCGCATCGAGAACCCTTTGTCTTCCGAGCCATTCCCCTTTCTCGGGGCCCCTTTGATGATAAACCTTCCTGGAGTTAGCCAACAAGAGAGGTTTGTTTCCTGTCCGTTTTTTTCCCAACTTCTTAACCCTGCCCCTTCTCGAGAAGATTGTCTGCCAACCTTTCCCTAGGCATTCGGTGGTTCTTTTAGGCATATCTCCTCCTCCTAGTTGTTGTGTTGAGCTTCCCCCTCTTTCCACTCCCTTCCAACGATGCCGATTACCCTCGGGGTATTCCATTTCGGAGACCCTTGGACCCTTTTCTATTTTGTTCTCATTATTAGTACGATTCTTTTCGCTTGGTGGCCTCATACGGCATTGGGGTATCTCCGGTGGACCGTTTCTTTGTGTGTCTTTTCCGAAGACCCCTTCCGATGGATGTTGTTGTTTTGTCAAGCTGTTCGGAGGTGACGGCTTTGGAGGGTCCTTTCTTCGCCTAAAAGCACCTCTCTTTCCTGCTTTATGACCCTTCGCGGGGATACCGGATTGCTGGTCGGACCTGGACGGTTGGTTCCATTTATATTATCTTTTTAGGATAAGACTCTCCCTTGACGGTTGCCCGCTTCTTCCCCCCCCTCTCAGCAAAGCTTCCTTGGTATAGTTCGACAAGGCCAATGAACCCCTCCCCTACTAATTTTTTCCCTTTCCGAGTACATATCATCAAACCCGCCTCAAACGCAACTAACGAAGAAGAACGGCTCCATTTTTCCCGATCCGCAGGGACCCCTTCCTTCCGCAGGTTTCAAAATTATCGTAGCTTTTTCCGTTAGAAGAGGAGTCCTTGCGGCAACCCCCTGCGAGTAGACAGTCCTATGAGAATACACGGTTTTTTCCTTCCCGCACTCTTACCTCCCGCGAGCGTTGGCCGTATCCGTTTTCTCCCCTCAGTAGAAGTTTAGGGAGCGCTCTGGCAATTCTGAAAGTTTCCCTAGGATGTCGCCTCCTCAGATTTTCTCCCCTCTCGGTAATTTGAACCACAGAGAAACTTTTTTAGTTAGACGGGTCCCTCACCGCTAAGCCCTTTCTTCCCGCTTTCTCCGTGACTTCTTACCCTCCTTTCCCCTTCTGCGAGGGTTTGAGGAGGAGTTCATCTAGGGGACGGGTCAGGTACATCATGCGAGGGCCTCCTCTTTCTCCCTCAAAGGCTCTCCGTTTCATTGCTGATCTTGGGTGCTCCCTCCGGACAGGGCGACTGGGCATGATGAGCCAATTTTCCACGTAAACTTAAAGGCTCGCCTTCCTCCCCGTGGGTTCCATGGCCAAAAAAGAGTCGGGACCTTTTCTTCCAACAGCGGGTGAGGAGGAAGCATCAGCCGCGCCCCCCTTCAGTTCGGTCTTGACAATTGAAAAACTTGGCATGACTCCGGCCACTCCCCCTTATGTGACGGATAAACGGCTTTCAGTCCGGCAGCGACGTCTAAGGAAACCCCTCTTTTTTCGGATGACTGCTTTTGCTTCTGTGGCTGCCGAATTGACCGAACCCCCCCTCTCCCCTCTCTTCCCCCTCATCAGGTCGCGTCAGTCCCCTACGTCGTTAGCCAATGGGTCCTCGTGCCGATCTCTCTCTTGTCCTTTTTGTTTGATCTCTCCATTGGATATTCCTTCTTTCCAAGACGGAGCCCCCTTTGGCTGGGGGGATCGCTTTTTCAGCCCACGCCACACCGCAATGGGCATCCAGATCCCCGTCATCGGGGGTGCTTCTTGATGTCTCCTTTTTCTTAAACTCGTTTTGGATGTTTCTTCCTACTTTGTCGGTGTGGCGTCCCACTGAGGGGGAGCGGATGATGAGGCACGTACCCTTCCCTTGTTGGCCCCGCAGTGGTGGACTTCTGTGTTTTCCCCCCCCGAAGGTGCTTATTCTGGAGAGGTTTGCTCTCTCTGGGAAGCATGCTCGGCCTGGAACAGTTTTTTTGGCGCCCAAAGATATCCTGAAAGTGAATCTAGCTCTCCAGTAAGTTCTTTTATTTTTCCTTTTTCAACGCGTTCTCCAGAGGAAAGCCCCGCTTCCTCTTCTAAAGAAGATAAGGGTTCCAACCCCAGGATGGGACTACCCTGAGCCAGGGATTGAGGACGTCCTCTTGTAGGATACTGCTCAAAAGCGGGCCTTTTCCAATTCTTTTCCACCCTCGACGAAGTCCTTAATTACTTATGGAAAGATGGGCCATTTCCCCAAAAGATAGACCCGAGGAAGGAGTTCCTTTGAACCACTTGCGAAGTCGTGCTCTTTTTTTCCAACAGTGGATGCTGAGGATAGTCTCCTTCCTAAGGCCGAGTTTGCCTCCTGGAATTTTTTTTCAATATGATAGACCAAGTAGAAAGGATGATAGCCCTCTTGTGACTTGACTTTTTCAAAGTCCTTCGGTCTCCTGTAACTGCCCTTGGGGGGGGCCCTGTTAGTGAGGTTCTCTTTGAGAGGGTTAGATTATTAAGAGGGAGGAGTATTCTACGTCCTTGAATGGCTAATGTCCTCTCACTTTTTCGGAAATCTCGGGGTGTGCGGGAGGCCCCGCGGTTCCCCCATAATGCTTATCCTTTCTCTGTACAGAGGCCGGCGTCAAATGGCCTCACATAGGTACAGTAGACCTGAGAGGGTCCAGGGTCCCCCCTTACTTTAGGCTGGCACTCCTACCTTCTCCCTTCCGAGATTCGACCTCGCTTCAGGAAGCTTTATCCAAAAAGGCGACTTCAAAAGAAGCTTCGATCCTCTCCCTGTTGATCTTCTTCCCTTCTGAAGAGAATATCCCTTCTGATGAAGCCCCACCTCGGGAGGAGATTAACACCTAAGTTGCAGAGGAGTCTCCAAACCTGCCCTTCCTATTTCTTGGCCCAAATTTCAACCTTCCCAAGACGAGCACCGCCGAATTTTTTTTTCACGCGAGTCCCTTTTCATCTTTTTTCTTACGGCCCCTCTTACGTTGTTGTTGCTGATCTATGCGTACGCCTGCAAAACAGATGCCCTTTTTCGGTCGGTCAGACCCCCCTCCTTGAAGTGATCCGGGTGCAGGGGCTTCTGAACGCCGAACCTCAGACGCTTTTTTTTTCTCTCCCTACCTTCCCGTCCCTATGGTCTCTATCCCCCAAGGACACGGGCGCCTTCTGGATCGTAAGCGTACCCTCTTTCAGAAAAAAGATCTTTCTTTTTCTCCCGTGTGCTGGATTGGTGGTCCCTTAGGAGCTCTTCGACTGATAGGTTCCTTTGGTCCGGATAAGTTTCGCAACCCGTCCACTTATTGCTTTCACTGGCCTTTTACAGTATAGACTTTAATGAGTGGAGGTGACTTCGTCGGACGAAGATGTCCTCGTTTCTTCCGAAGATCTTTTCTTTGCACGATGACGCACCGCCCTTCCCCAGCAACGCGTCCTACGCGTCGTCGCCCCGGCAAAACCCTGAATTCATACAAGCTTCTCCGCCGCCCGCTTACTTCTAACTCGCCCCTACAACCGCACCTCCAAGAAAGGCTAAAGGCTTTTCATCCGCAGGAACAGACCCGGTGCGGTTGCCGTTAAAAGTCATAGGAATCCTTTTTATGTTTTTTTTTCTACCGTAGAGAAGTAGGACCCTAAACGGTCTCCCCAAGAGGACGGTGCGTCGAACTATCCCGCAGCATCCATGTCTTCTCATCCCCTCGAGAGAAGGAGGGACGTTATCCTCATAAGGTACTATTCGAGAGTGGGAAGTCTTTCCCAGATGGACAGAATGCCGGCAGGCGAGTACTCGAGTCCCGCCTCCGTTAGTCATCCTGCAGAACATGTAGCGTTTCTCCTCATTTTCTCACACAGGTCCAAGGTCCTACGAACCGCGTAAAGTCCGTCTCCCTTGTGAGAACTCGGCTTCCTTAGGAGTTCCTCATCCCTTTCAGGGTCTCAGGCCAATAAACCCGTTCTCCAAAGTACAGGTCCCCCGACGGACGATACGTCGCTCCTGCCTTTTCCTCGTTCGCTCCCTTCCCGCCACCTTTCCTCTCGTGGGCTTCTCTCCCCGCGCAGACCCCCAGAAAAGGCTTGACGGAACCTTCTTTTTGTTCACTGATACAACTACCCTCGGTCACTCTTTTGGCTGGCGTTTTACTGCATAATAAGGAACTCCCTCAGTTCAGGAGTCTCCACACAGGCAACCCTCTATCCTTACAGTCCTTCAATTCATTTTTACATGGACACAAGCAGTCCCTCCCTCGTAGAAGTCCCCTCCTCTTCGTTACGGATTATGGTTTTTTTAAGCCTTCAGTATTGTAAGCCCTTCCTTAGTCCCCTTCAAAAGTAAGTTCTCCTCTGTGTAAAATCGTGCGATCTCTCTCCTCTCCGGTTGTGTGAGATCTTCCCTCTGTGACCCTTTTGCCTAAGTAGTCTGAGCTCCTTTTCTCTGTTTTCTCTAGGCCCAACAACCCCTATAGAAATGGGGCAGCCCCCCGCCTCTTCCGATGAGGGGGTGCCCGGACTGCGAGGTCTATTTTTTACCGTTTGGATTACACGGAGACGCTTTTAGTCCCTGGTGCCTCCTCCTTAGGGGTGGACTTTGTGGATTACGAAGGACTTCCTTTTGAGTGGGGGCAATGATGCGGACCCCGCCGATTTTCCAACGAAAGGGCCTGTGTGCCCAACCTTTTACCCAAGCCTTTTTCCTCACAGGCGACTGGTTGGTTAGTCTAAGAGGTCGAGCGCCTTCTCAGGCCCCCTTTCGTCTTTTCTTCACGGTTCGGGCGCCCCAATTATAAGACTTTCCCGGAAGGATCCGGCGGATTTGCTGATCCCTCTTGTGTTCCCCTCTGCCCGGCGCCTTGGGAATTACGGTCACCGTTCCCATCTTCGAGCCTCTTGTCCACCCCCCCTGTCCACGTATGCTTGTTTGGTCGGATACAGCGTCCTTTTGACCCTGCTACGTACGCTACCTTTTCTGTCGTGCATGACCTCCCCACCGGCGGACGAGACTCGACACTAGCTAGGCATTTTCTTCCCGCTGGTCACAGCTTTCAGACCTTTCTTTCCTTCTCCCCCCCGTCCCCTACCTCGTGCTCGGTTTCGTAAACGGTTCCCCCTTTAGGTGCGCTCGCCCCCCCAACCGTGGATGCTGAGGATCTTACTCTCCCTTTCCTTTGACGCCTCTTTTTCCCTTTCCGAACTTCGCCCGCTACGAGGATGTTCCTTTTCAGTGGCACGCACCGGCTGGCCCTTCCTCGGAGAGGGCCGCCTGGAGTCTTTCTCGGGTTCATTTTTTTCTCTGAGCTCTGTTTCCCCCTGTACCTTGGAGGAGGGAAGTCTCTTCTGCGGACGTCATGGCCGGCGGCGCCTCCGCGAACGCGGTTGCTGACGGCTCCTTGCTTTTTTTCTCCCGCAAGTTTGGACTATTCCTCTCCGTTTCTTAAGAGGCGCCCTTAGTCCATGGCTCCACGGCCCTTTTTCCCAGTCGACGAGGCTTTGCCCGGGTCAGCCCTTCCCTCATCGGATTGATTTTTCTTTCCGTGATCAAGTCTTAACTAGCGCCTCTAAGAGATCCTTCGGCATCCTCACAGGCGACGCGCCCCCTTTCCGCGTTCGCTTTTCGCTTTTGGAGCCGAACACGGCTCCCGGGCGGCGCCTGCTATACCATTCCGCTCTGAGGTTCGCCCACAAGCTCTTCCGCTACTCTCCGGATATACCCGCTGCCCCCTGATTGCTTTTACAATCTCTGCATCGTTGGGGCTTTTAAGGAATAATCCTCTCTAATCAGTGGTTGTTGTTGATTCGATGCCGTACTGAACTGCCACCGATTCGAGACGTAATTTTCTCCGGCTCGTTTTTCTTTTGGAATCTTCTTCACTAGCTGCTTCGACGCGTCTCTCGAACTACTATGTTCCCGTCAGGTTTTATCGCCGCCCCCCGGACCGGGCGCCGTTCGTATTTCAATCCCCATCGCTCTGCTTTGTCGGGCGACTGGTGTTCCAGCTGAGAAGGCGCGCGTCCCCGCTCGTTTGGACGACGGTGTACCGATCGTTTTTTCACCCTCTCCACGAGGTATCTCCCATGAACCTGGCTTCTACTGTCCCCCTGGACGTGGATATGGACTTCGTCCGGCCGCGCTTCCCTCCTCGCGATTCCAGACCTTCCATCTCTTTTGGAGGATGTCCTGCAGCCTGCAGCACCCTCTTCTCTTAAGTCGTTCGCCTCCATAAAACACGCGTCCATCAACAGTTTTCCGCCCCGCTCGCGCGAACTTTTCCTTTCTTACAACCGCACCGACAGCCGCCGGCTACAGGCTCCCCGATCCGACGGACAGTCCCAGCGGTGCGGGCCATGTCATTTTCACCAACTTTTTAGCCCTTTCGATTCCCCTTTCCACGTAGAGCAGAGGCCCTTCTCCACGGGCGGCCCACACTCGCGCGACTATCCTCAAGCACCCGTTTTGGACGTCCTTTCGGAAAGAAATGTTCTTGAAGTGAGGTCCAAGGATCCGGCGTCTCTCTTAGAGAGTGGGCGCCGACGTTTTTCCCAGCTGGAAAAGAATGATTCCAGTTGCCGTCGTAGAGTCCCTTTTTAGCAGCCTGACCTCCTTCCGAAACCTTTCCCGATCAGTTCCGGTCCGGTTCCAGGAAGCGTAGACAAGCGTTTCCTAGCCCCGTTGCCATTTTTTCGGAAGTAAAGATATGCTCTTTTGGCAGACCGTAACTATTCAAGTCAAATCCCCCGAAACGGCGAGGTTCCACCTTTCCGGTTATCCTCCAGAAGTCCCTCCTCCCAGGACCGTTCTGTTTCCCTTGTTTCTCCCTCTGAGCCCGCCCTGGAGCTTTGGGCATGCTGCGACATGTCCAGCGCGCCGACCTACTCAAAGCCCAGTCGAACCTCCCCTTTCCGTTTGTTTCTCCTGATCACACCACCCTCTTGTCCCGGGCGTCTCTTCAACAGCAGGCGTTCTCCAGGCATAATTTGGCCGACCAAGCCTTTTCGTGAAAGAACACACCCGCTAGACCTTCCCAGACGGCCAACGGACCATGCGCCTGTTGACGATCCCTTTTTTCCCCCCCTCAGGCAAGCGCTTATGCCCCACCTTATTATTCTTGGGACCAGTTATCTTTTTTCCCGTGGGATGGCAGAACTCCTCTCCCAGCTACCAGGAGTTCTTCTCGCGTAGGTCAGCAACACCGTAGTCCTTATAGCCTTCCCTCGTGCTCTTTTCTTTCTCACTTTAGAGTTTATCCCATTTTTTCCCCCCTTTCGAAGTACGGTTCTGCATGCACGCGGAGCGGTTTCAATGGGAGATGGGGAGGATCCTTTCGGCAGCACACTCACCAAAGACTCCTGGGAATCTCCTTTTCGTGGGGGGCTTAGAAGGCGATTTCCTGTTGACAAGGCTTTGTCAAACAGCGCACTGTTAGGTGGCGTTCCTTCCGCTGGGTGTCCGTTCTGTTCAACTAGTGATTTGCGCCCTTTTATCCTTTAACTCAGCTTTTCTTGTTTCGGGGACCACTCGGGACCCAGGTTTGGAATCGTAAAGTCGCGACTCCCCTTTGAAGTACCCCCTTTATTTGCATTTTTTTCGGAGCCTGTTTTCGAGATGAAACAATCCCCAATGGAAAGGTTCCTCGCGCCCAAAGAGATCCTTCGAATTCCGGAATCTTGACTATCTTCCCCGGAAGTGTAACGTCCTTTGCAAGAGAATCTTTCATTATGAACGCTTCCCAAACTATCTCCCTTTGCCCTGGTGTCACACCCTCTTGGAAGGAATCCCAAGGCTGAGGACGCTGATCTCGGATAAGAGGCCTGGGTCCAAGGGGGACCCGGATGAAGAATACCTTTTCTATGTAGGGACCTAACCTTTCCCCAGGACTTCCCACTCCATTGATAGGGATGATGGAAGCTGGGCCAGAGTAGAGAACCCAAATGAGACTGAAGGTTTTCCGGACCAGAAACTATGCTCGAGACATACCATCTTTTTTTAGATATGTCAATTTTATGATTCTTATCGTCTACGCGACCTTTTCGGTGGAAGACTTGGATGGAGAATATGATCATCCTCCGTAGGACCTCTTGCTCGCTGAGCCCTTTTAACCCATCTCAACAGGATGTCTGTCAGGAGGTTCCTGGCAGAATGGATTCGGATAGGGTTTTTTCGGTTGTAGATCGAGGTTTCTTAGTATCTGCCCTTTTGCTTCGGTCCGTGCTTCCGATTCTAGACTTTTACCTCTTTAGGAGGAATCGCGACAGAAGACGGTGATGACTAGGCAGCCGAGGGTCCTGCACCCCCTCTCTTGGATATTCTTCTCCCCTTTTCTTTCCTTCATCGTCGTCTATCCAGTCCATTCCTCCTTAGGGCCGACCCCCGTAGATAAGGGACCAGCCAGGGCTCAAGACATTCCTCACCCGGCTTGGAATGTTTCGTCGAACGGCCCTCCCCCTTCCCTTTCCACTATCTCTCTCAAAGCTCTCCTTCGCTTGAACACCCATCAAGCGCACCCTCATCGCAGAATTCTTTCTTGTATGAAAGCGCAGATGACATCCCCTCCCCTGGGAAGAAAGTTCTCCGGCGAGACACTCTTCTTTCGATTTTTTTCGCACAAAAGCGCGCTCCTTCCTCGTTGGATTCTCATTCCTCCTGCCCGCCTCTGCCTATTCGGAACACTTTTTAACGGTACTCTTCTCGGTGGGGCAGTTTACTG